>SMFC01000296.1_pt1 | contig 13003 bp, 11 predicted proteins | sample 2456331 | NCBI WGS metagenome assembly SMFC01 (sample SAMN10132608, study PRJNA489261) | soil metagenome | isolation source: day120 control-loamy sand soil ammended | place: USA
CACCGCTGCTAGGGTTTTCTGAAAATGGGCAATAGGGTAAAGTGTGTGAATTGTCGTCATTTATACACAATTATGGCACAAATAGCACATAATAACACACAAATGAGACCAAATGAGACCAAATAACACACAAATAACACACAAATAACACCGCTGCCAGGGCTTTCCGAAATACCTCATTAGGGCATGAAAACACACCAAAAGAGGGTAAAACGAGCAAGAATGCACCACTTTAACGCAATAATGAGACATAAAATGTACACAAAATGTACACAAAATGTACACAATGCAACACAATGCAACACAATGCAACACAATGCAACACAATGCAACACAATGCAACACAATGCAACACAATGCAACACAACGAGTCATACACGCTATCGCGTATATGAGATGAAAATCTAATGATCAACAAATCAGAGATGAGCCTAAGCAGATCGGCACACAAAATACCTCTCATGCGTACAGCACTTCGTTTACTTCTAGTCGTCTACTAGTGATCAACAATGCTGAGTGCTTTACACATTTAATATTATACAAATATTCATACTTATATAACAATTAAACAATGGACTTATTCACGTAGAATACGAATTCCTATATTACCCAGCAATTAACATTTGTATGACCTGAATTCAAGCTTAGAGGCGTTCAGCTCTTATTCAACGTGGGGTAGCTGCACAGCATGGCTTTTCAACCAACTGTTCCACCAATTCCACGAAGCAAGAGTTCCTCTCGTACTACCTTGCATTACCATCCAAACATTTCCTATTCAGTAGGATAAAACTAACCTGTCTCACAACGGTCTAAACCCAGCTCACGTTCCCTGTTAGTAAATGAACAATCTGACCCTTTTCCCCTGCTGCGAGGAAAGGATAGGAAGAGCCGACATCGAAGAATCAAAAAGCAACGTCGATATGAACTCTTGGCTGCCACAAGCCAGTTATCCCTTTGGTAACTTTTCTGACACCTCTAGATAAACATGTTTTATAACGAATTGAACTAAAGGATCGATAGGCCATACTTTCATAGTTAGTATTCGTACTGAAAATTATAATGAAGAGAGCTTTTACCCTTTTGTTCTACACGAGATTTCTGTTCTCGTTGAGCTCCCCTTAGGACACCTGTGTTATCGTTTAACAGATGTACCGCCCCAGTCAAACTCCCCACCTGACTTTGTTTCTATGAATGCTAATACTTCAATAAAAAGTGCATAATAAATAGATGAGCAAATTAACGTCAAAAGTTGTGGTATTTCACTGTTGTATAAATACTCCCACATATGCTACACCAATCGAGTCAATTCACCAAGACAGACTAGAGTCAAGCTCAAGAGGGTCTTCTTTCCCCGCTGAAATTTCCAAGCCCGTTCCCTTGGCTGTGGTTTCGCTAGATCGTAGATAGGGACAGTAGGAATCTCATTAATCCATTCATGCGCGTCACTAATTAGCACGTTGATTTAGATATTTTCGTATCTAACGTGGACTATATCTTAAGCATATATATATAATTATATATCAACTATTCATGAAAATAGTTGAATATATAACTAAGGACATACACCCACCACCATTTAGTCTCTGAACTGCATTCGATATTATAAAATACTACGAACTTGGCTGCAGATTGTCCATTTCATTATATATAATACTATACTATATACAAATCATAATAAACGTTTTTACTATACCCTAGGTCATTACCCCGGCCCTATATTATATTTCTATATATAGTTAGTAGTTTATTCTTTAGGATGTTCCCGCAATTTGATGATGTCGCTTGTATATTACATACAAACTAGCCAGTTACTGTTTCTCACCACGCCACATGGTGCAGCTGACTTTTAGCCACCTAACTTTTGAGTCGATGACGAGGCATTTGGCTACCTTAAGAGAGTCATAGTTACTCCCGCCGTTGACCACTACTTGTTTGAATTTCTCCACGTTGATATTCAAAGCACTGGGCAGAAATCACATTGCGTCAACACTCTTTTCGAGCCATCGCAATGCTTTGTTTTAATTAAACAGTTGGATTCCCCTTGTCCGCTTCAGTTCCACAAAGTTATAAAAAATAACAGTAGAGCCAATCTTTTTCCCAAAGTTACAGATCTATTTTGCCGACTTCCCTTACCTACATTATTCTATAAACGAGATGTTTTTCACATTGGAGACCTGATGCGGTTATGAGTACGAACCACGATGACAAAGCATAAGCAGTCTATCTGATTTTTAAGAATCATTTTGTACATTCCCAAGTGATTAGATATATTTTAACATATCAAATGCGCAAGGCATCACCTTTTTCAGTTATATCACCATATCTCCGTATAATACGATTCCATGGTCATATCATTTATATATATTTCTATATACAAAGATTATATTATGCCTAATATAAAAACTGTTATAAAGAAGAGAAATTTCTTCTGGGAGTACAAACAGATGTCTCAGATGTTCCTTTTGTTACCAATTCTTGATATATTTGCATCGTTTGGGTATAGGAATATGAACCTATTTCCCTTTCATTGGAGATAATATGAATTAATAAATTAGCGCACTAGAATATCTATCACATTATACATGTTCAACCTTTCGGCACCAATTTAGGATCGACTAACCCATGGAACAAGACGTTTCCCATGGAACCTTTCCCCACTTCCGTCTTCAAAGATCACATTTGAATCATTGCTACTACCACCAAGATCTGCACTAATATCTCTTCCTATCATGTTCACACATGAATATTGACAAGAAATATCACGCTCCCCTACACATAATATTCTATTTAGATAATACAAGTACTATTTGTTAATATTATGGTGAGATTTAGGTATATCACTTTAGCGCCATCCATTTTCAGGGCTACTTCATTTGGCAGGTAAGTTGTTACACACTTCTTAGCGGATTTCGACTTCCATGACCACCGTCCTGCTGTCAAAATGAAATAACACCTTTTGCAGTATCTAGATGAGTGATAATTTTGGCACCTTAATCTATAAGGTCACAGTGAAGATCACTACAAACTCTTCTAAACATTCGCTTTACCGGGTAAAACTAGTTTATTATTATCAGCTATCCTAAGGGAAACTTCGGGGAGAACCAGCTACTTGATAGTTCGATTAGTCTTTCGCCCCTATACCCAAGTCAGACGAACGATTTGCACGTCAGTATCGCTACGAGCCTCCACCAGAGTTTCCCCTGGCTTCACCCTGCTCAGGCATAGATCACCATCTTTCGGGTCACAACAGTTATGCTCAAACTCAAATCGGATCACTGGTTTAACCCAGGAAAACTCGATCGGTTGATGCTGCCATAGATATTAGTAATATCTATTTCGCACCACAGTCGTACCATTGTACAACCTCCGCTTTCACTACGCATTAAGAATTTTAATCATTCTAATACTTGCATAAACGTTATACTCCTTGGTCCGTGTTTCAAGACGGGTCATTGAGGGTCTTTCTCGTCATCTGTATGGTTCGATAAGGAATTTAGTTATCAAATAGCAGACTACTGCACGTATGCAATAATCCAGTACTATCAAATGAATCCCATATCTACACCAGACATTGTATTACAAGTTCTATATCATTTCAGACAATATATACTATAAGTTTGCATGTTGATCTCATTCTAGATGAAGAGATTGCATTACCTTTATATATGTTTTTCAAATCATATGAAACCTGGATAACGGTTCTTTGGGTTGGTGGTTCTGATATATATTATGTTTAAACCCTGGTTGCATTATACAATCCAACATCTAAACAAATACACACCTTCCCCCCATAAACACAAACAACTAGAAAACATCCTCAGTGTTTCTCTCTAGACAATTTCAAGCTCTATTTCACTCCCGTTTCCAGGTGCTTTTCATCTTTCCCTCACGGTACTTGTTCGCTATCGGTCTCTTGCTAATATTTAGCTTTAGAAGACATGTACCTCCCACTTTGCGCTGTACTCCCAAACAACGCGACTCGAAGATTATAGGTCGTACGATGGTTTATATACACATGATACAGGATTCTCACCTTCTATGATAAAGCATTCCAGCTTATTTAAATGTATGTACCAATCTGACACTATATCACAAGATTACATTTCGCTAATGTAGAACATTAGAGATTACCATCTTGAGCTCTGCCCGCTTCACTCGCCGATACTGAGGGCATCCTTGTTAGTTTCTTTTCCTCCGCTTAATGATATGCTTAAGTCCAGCGGGTTATCTGATTTCATTTGAGATTGTATGGAATTTAAATTTATATATGGTAGGATTTTATGTAAATTGTGAATACTAGTTAATATTATCATTTACAAACATCTTGATATACCTTAAGTACATCAAAATAACATTCGTATGTTCAAATATATACCATTGTATACAATAAACTAAAGTTCAACCTATTGGTTTTAACTACATTAGTATATGACTAAATAAGCAATCACTTGTATTATAATATAATAACACAAAGAAAAGTAACAATACTCAAAGAAACCTACCTACATCTGTCAATATAGGTGCCATATGCGTTCAAGAATTTGATGATTCACGAGATGCTGCAGATCGCATTACTTATCGCACTTTGCTACGCTCTTCATCGTTGCAAGAACCAAGATATCCATTGTCTAGAGTCATTTAAAGGTTATATTGGTGTTTTACTACCATTATTTTTAAACAACTGTAATAATAGGTTATAATTTAATACTAAGTTTTATATATATCATGTCAAAAACAAAATCATAATTAACGCTCAATACATTACATATCAAGCTATAACATTAATGATCCATCTGCAGGTTCACCTACAGATACCTTGTTACGACTTTTGCTTCCTCTAAATGGCGCAGTTTGGGGTAATTCATCATCATAACAATAACTCCTTACACCTCACTAAGTCATTCAATCGGTAACAGCGACGGGCGGTGTGTACAAAGGGCAGGGACATAATCAATATACGCTGATGACGTATGTTTACAGTGTATCGCGCGTGCGGCCCAGAACATCTGAGAGCATCACGGACCTTTTATCGCCTCGAGCTTCCTGTGGCTACAACACCACCAGTCTTACTAAGTGCAAAATTCATTATACCAAAATATAGATTTCGCAATTAACATAATCAAGGTCTCGCTAGTTATCGAAATTAATCAGAAATGTCAACACACTCACTTCCCAAAGGCCATGCACTACTATTAAAAAACACAGAATCAAGAAAGAGCTGCAGTCTGTCAATCCTCACAATGTCCGGCACTGGTAAGTTTCCTCGCGTTGAATCAAATTAAGCCGCACGATCCACTCCTGGTGGTACCACTTCCGTCAATTCTTTTAAATTTCAGCATTGCTACCATATTCTCCCCAGAGTCCAGAATCTTTAATTTCTCTAATGTGCTTCTCTTGACGAATATATATATCTAGTAAACTAAATACATAGTAATGTACAAGACAAATCCATAGATGACATCGTTTATGGTTAAGACTACAGTGGTATCTAATCACTTTCGATCCCCTAACTTACGTTCTTGATTAATAGAACTGGAATTGATGAATGCCTTCGCTAAAGATTGTCTTTATACTGTCATAAGATTTCACCCCTCGAGTATAAGTACAAACACCCCCAAACCATTCTTATCTATCATGACTAGGTGAATAACCAACACTAATGAACCAAGTCCGTTGTGTTTATTCCATGCTAAATGATATTAGCATTAAGCTGCCTTTAAGCGCTCTCTTTTACTCACAGTAATAATTAGATAGAAATCTAATTCATTATATATTGTGGTCAATGGTAAATATCATACCGAAGTATAACATTCCCACCAACACATACAATATAAAAAATCCAACTACGAGCGTTTTAACTGCAACAATTCTACCCTACACTAGAGGAGCTGGAATTACCGCGGCTGCTGGCACCAGACTTGCCCTCCTCTGGCTTTCATTGAAGATATTTAAATTGGTTTCATTTTGATTGTTCAATGGCGAACCATAAAACATCAATATTCATTGTCACTACTTCTTTGAGGCTAAATCGAGTAATTTTCGCGCCTGCTGCTTACCTTGGTGATGCTGGCTGTTTCTCAGGCCAAGCTCTCCGGAGCCTTCCTCTAGGAATCCGTTGGCGTTAAAGCAATGGTAGTCCACTACACTACCATCATAGCTGATACCACAGTACCCCGAATGATCTGTCTCATATAAATGAGATCCGAATAGTTACTAGTAATCATATAAATGTATTTCTACAGTGTTGATTGTATCTAATAAATACAGAGCTTCCGTGAAGTTACTCTTGAATGCAAGTATTAGAGCTAGGTTTCTAACGATATCCTGTTAGATTTCATCATCAAAGAGGTTGATACTGATCAATGAGCTGTACTCCAGTTCACGAACGAATCGTTGTCTTTAAAATTGCATGGCTTAGTCTTTGATATGAGTGTAAGGCACAGTCAAGATCAAACTGGTTGTTATGAATTAGAAATCTTACATGCGTTAGCGTGTGAGATGATTAATTAATATTAACAGATTTGTATAATGAAATACAAAACAATTTGAATGAACATTTGTTTGAATTAGAACATTACTTCCAATTCAAACAATCCAGCACAGATATAAAATCATTCACAAAGCATTTGTATTATAAAAAGGTGATTAAACCTAAATTATAACACAAAACTATCAACTGTTACATGCGGTCAAGCAAAATAACAACTAATACAAGGAAATGAAAATTCATATACAAAAGTATACAAATCAACCATAACATGGGTCTAGATGTATGTAAATGCAATATCTACGATACAAATCTAATTTAATTCATTTAATTGTTACATTTTAGATTTCAAATTTTGTCAGATTCAAAATAAAAGATAAAACAACGCAACGAGTATCATTAGTGGTAATAGAATACAAAGGGATCATGCTGGTATCAATAGATTACAAGCATTGTAGACATCGAGATAAATGAATACCTTGAATTAACAATGCTATGAAAGCTTAAATAGTAGGAGTCAATTACTATTCAATCTTCAATCGAGAGACACACTATCACTAGTACTACTACTACATGAAGGTACAAAACGGGTGGATTGGAATGTTCAGGTTTGGTACTTGGTGATAAGACTATTTTTTTTGGAAATTGGAATTTTAGCGGTAAATAGATGTAAATAGATGTAAATAGATTGTATAATGGTGCAATCATGCTACATAAGCTGTGAAATGGTCCTATTTCAATCAAATTGCAACAACACCCAGACAACAAAATTCGGTTTGCTCTAGCAGCGGTGAGAATACTCCAATAGTTCACAAATAGGTCATTTTGTTATAATGGCGTGTATATAATTCTCATTTTGACAGTCAAATGGGATGCAAAGTTACAAAAACAGGCTGATTTGTTACATTCACGTGTTACTACAAGTATTAAAATCAGATCGACACTTGGGCATTTGCTAAAGTATTTCCGTTTGCTCTAGCAGCGGTGTGACTGTCTGAATGGTTCCCAAACAGCCCATTTTGTTACTATCAGCTGTATACAATTCTTATTTTGACAGTCAAATGAGTCAGAATGATACACAACCAGTGTTACTAGCAAAATGAACGACTCATCACTGCTGCCAGGGCTTTCGGAAACTCAAGAGCTTCATCACACTGCTGCCAGGGCTTTCGGAAACTCAAGAGCTTCATCACACTGCTGCCAGGGCTTTCGGAAACTCAACAACTTCATCACACTGCTGCCAGGGCTTTCGGAAACTCATCATGCCATTCGGAAAGCCCTGACAGCAGTGAACAGTCCAATGTTTCGAAATGAGGCCATTTTATCACTATTGGATGTATACAATTCTCATTTTGACAGTCAAATGGGATGCAAAGTTACAAAAACAGGTCATTTTGTTACAATCACGTGTTACTACAAGTATTAAAATCAGATGTTTTGACAGTGAAATGAGCGATAATGATACACTTACTGTGTTACTAGCAAAATGAACGACTCATCACACCGCTGCCAGGGCTTTCAGAAACTCAGCAACTTCACACCGCTGCCAGGGCTTTTGGAAACTCAACAGCTTCATCACACTGCTGCCAGGGCTTTCGGAAACTCAACAGCTTCATCACACTTCATCATGCCTTTCGGAAACTCAACAGCTTCATCACACTTCATCATGCCTTTCGGAAACTCAACAGCTTCATCACACTTCATCATGCCTTTCGGAAACTCACAGCTTCATCACACTTCATCATGCCTTTCGGAAACTCAACAGCGCCCACTTTATCACTATCAGCTGTATCTAGAATCCATTTTGACAGTCAAATGAGCGATAATGATACACAACCAGTGTTACTAGCAACATGACCACTTCATCATGCCATTCGGAAAGCCCTGACAGCAGTGAACAGTCCAATGTTTCGAAATGAGGCCATTTTGTTACAATGTCATGTATACAATTCTCATTTTGACAGTCAAATGAGTCAGAACGATACACAACCAGTGTTACTAGCTGCATGATTGCTTCACACCGCTGCCAGGGCTTTCGGAAACTCAAGAGCTTCATCACGAAACTCAGCAACTTCACACTGCTGCCAGGGCTTTCAGAACCTCAGCAACTTCACACTGCTGCTAGGGCTTTCATCACACTGCTGCTAGGGCTTTCATCACACTGCTGCTAGGGCTTTCAGAAACTCAGCAACTTCACACTGCTGCTAGGGCTTTCAGAAACTCAGCAACTTCAATGTTACGAAAAGAGGTCATTTTGTTACGATCACGTGTATACAATTCTCATTTTGACAGTCAAATTTACTACGAATATTAAAATCAGATTGACACTTGGACATTTACCAAAGTATTTCTGTTAGCTCTAGCAGCGGTGTGGCTGTCTGAATAGGTCATTCTGTTGCAATGGTGTGTATCTATAGTGATAATGATCACTACTAACACAACTAGTCATGATTTGGTGATCATTTGGTGATCATTTGGTAATGATATTTATCATTTTAATTAAATAACGCTCTCAATGTTTCAAAAACAGCCCATTTTGTTACAATGTCGTGTATATAAATTTTATTTTGACAGTGAAAATGCCAATAACGATACACAACATGTGTTACTAGCTTGGATACAATTAAATTAAATGACATTTAACAAAGTTGAATTAACACACAAAAAAAAAGGAAAACAAAAAAAAACTACGTCCCAGAAAGAAAACTTTGGTCCCACTTTTTGCTTCAGAATTAATTCACAATGAAATACTTTGACACGCAATGATGCCTCAAATGATCTCACTTACAATATAACACACTTTAAAATCTAGTATATTGCTCAAGATATCGAGGAAAAAAAAACAGCCATTTTTAAGCACACTTTTTGCATCCAAAGAAGATTTGATGGACATTCCAGGAGTGCATTAGTTAGTACGTATGGACGCTCTGTGTGATATATATACTAGTTAGAGCGATCGTCGGCACTAGAGGCGACTTATCTGGAAAATGCCACGGGGATCGATATATCAGTATCAAGATGATCATACCATAGCCTGCAATGACACGGAGATACCTCGGAGACATCCCTCAGCATCTTTTGCCACCACTTATTAGACCTCTAACTACCCAAACCAAACCAAAATACACATCCAACCAAAACACTCACACAAACCAATTAAACGCCAACAGATCAACACAAACAACGACCTCATAACGTACCCCCACTACCACACACAACCACCACACATCATCGCAAGCCATTTCTATACAACTATTTGTTACCACATACCTGTTTTTTTTAACACAAGTATTTTACTAATTTGTACAAACTTCAAACACAACTTTTGACCTCAAATCAAATTATTTAAACACACCTTCAAAGCAAAACTACCCTCAAATACCATCATCCCTCATTACATACAACACAATTAACACCATTCTATAACCCCATCAACAACAAACTCACATCTCACAACAACCAACAAAATATCAACACACACACCCAATACCACAATACCACACATATATAACAACCAATACCACCATCAAACTCAACATGTCTCAATACCACAAAAAGAACTTGGCCAATTTGAAGCAAGAAAGACAAAAAAAGACAACTTCCTTATACCAATTGGAATATAACATAACTTAACAACCATATTACTATCTCCCAAATAGTACAGACAACAAATTACCGGAAAATTACAAACTTAACGTATAATAACCCAAACAGTAATTTATGGTTTCTAAATTAAGATGTATTTACTAGTCACCTTATTACCAAGTTACTACTCAAATTATACTTTATATTATTACTACTATCAACATATAACTATTACAAAAGTTCGAAAAACTTCATATCTATATTTAGCATCATATTATTATTCCTATCACTAATTAACAAGATATATTTACTATTTATACTCATATCTACAAACTACTCAAATTATATCACATATTATTATTACCATCAACATATAACTATTACAAAACTTGCAAAAACGTAATATCTATATTTAGCATCATATAATCATTACATTCTTTAACAAACAACAAACATTTACTATTTATACTCATATCTACCTACTACTTCAATTATATCACACATTATCATCATTATCAACATATAATTATCAAAAACCTACAACCTCTATTTACAACCATACTATTATTCCTATCACTAACAAACAACAAACATTTACTACGATCTATAATACCCACCTACTACTTTAATTTAAATATATACTATCATCATTATCAACATACAATTTCAAATCAACTTAAATCAACTTTAAATCCCTATTTATCACCACATAATCATTATAATCACTAATTAACAACATATATTTACTACTTGGAGTACATACTTCTTTATAATCTTTAAATATAAGCACATTATGTAATACCTCATTATATACCAACACTTCTCAAAATGCAAGAAATATGTCCCCATTATCACTTATCGGATTAAACAAAGTACACCAGTACATCGGACACACTGTCTTGACACCATAGATACAATATAACGAGCATCCAACAACTTTATTTTCTGACCTTTCTAAAACCACCATATCTCTGCAAAATTATTTCCTCATTATCTTAAACAAAGTGCATCAATACGTCGGGCACACTGTGCTGGTATCATGGACCCAATATAACAACCATCCAACAAATTTACGTTCAGATATTCCAGCATATCTCATTGCACAACCAAATCTTAGTATAGCTTAACAACCCTTCTATACATCCCAAAGATACAACATAGTACACACATACATCACACATACATCACACATACATCACACCCATACCCCTACTACTCTTTATACAACTACATCACAAATTTAATCCCCTTAAATAAAGCCAAAAAAAGAAATTACAATCATTACACTCAAAATTATTATTATTTTTCACTATCAATTCATCAACTATTTAACAACACACTAAGCTAGTTTCTTCACAAATGCAACACACAACACTCACACTATACTCACAACACATAGTACACCAATTGCAAACCATTTAGCAAAAAAAAAACATCACACACTAGTCACAAACACCACTCAGATTAAAAAAAACAGCAAAAAAACAACAAAAAAACATACAACACCGTGCAGTTCCCCGCTGGTCACCCACGCGAGTACTAAGCAGGCCCATCCATGATTAATTACGCAGATCGGACGGGATGCGATGGATCCATGAAGGTATGATCGTATGATGAAAGATGATATTTGGTAAACGTATAGGTGGAGATCCTGATTTATTGGGCATTTAAGTTTGCAATAGGCTATAATATACCACTCTCAGATCGATTGGACTTTTTTTTGATTTAATTTTTAATAGGTCGAAATATACCACAAAGGATGCAAAATTTGTAATATATTAAAGTGCTCAGAATTCCTTTATATTGGGAGGGTATCTTAGTTACGACGTGTGGAGTACATACTTCTTTGTAATTTTTAAATATAAGCTAATTACGTAATACCATATTATATACCAACTCTTCTCAAACGAACGGGCAAAAAATATCTCCCTATTACCACCTACCTGTCTAAACAGAGTGTATCTATAGTTCGGGCACACTCTCCTGATGTCATAGGTCTAATATAACACCCATTTAACAACTTTAATTTCTGAGCAACACTTGTATATTCTTCTATATTCACAGAAAAAAATTGCAAAACAGGGTCCCCCCATACTCATTCGTAACCCACCAACGTAAAAAGTACAAACACAAACAACATAAGACATATTTAACTAGATCTACTACTTCTTTGGTCTGTACTTGTACAATTTGGGGCAAAACAGGGGCAAAACAGGGGCAAAACAGGGGCAAAACAGGGGCAAAACAGGGTCCCCCCACACTCATTCTCAACTCACCAACGCAAAAAGTACAAACTCAAACAGCATAAGACATATTTAACTAGATCTATTACCTCTTTGGTTTGTACGTATTTTATGGCACTTTTGGGCATACTTTGGGCATAATAAAGCGCTATTATACACTATTATACACTATTATACCATTCTAACTACCAACTACCATTCTAACTACCATTCTAACACACTATTACACAACCACCAACTAACGCCTCCAGATTATCAACACAAGGCTACTTACACCGCTGCCAGGGCTTTTCTTTCATCGGCGATAGGGCAAATGGGTTAAAATGAGCACAACTTACGAGCTACTCACACCGCTGCTAGGGCTTCTCTGCACACACAATGAGGGCAAATGGGTCAAAATGGGTCAAAATGGGTCAAATACACCGCTGCTAGGGCTTTCCTTCACACATGATGAGGGCAAATGACACCAAATGACACCATAATGAGCATAAATGAGAGCATAATGACACCAAATAGCACCAAATAGCACACAAATAGCACACAAATGACACCGCTGCCAGGGCTTTCCGAAAATGGTCAAGAGGGTAAACAGTATAAATACTACTTCCACCGCTGCTAGGGCTTTCCGAAAATGGGCAATAGGGTAAATGAGAGCATAATGAGGGCAAATGAGAGCATAATGAGGGCA
>SMFC01000021.1_pt2 | contig 12962 bp, 15 predicted proteins | sample 2456331 | NCBI WGS metagenome assembly SMFC01 (sample SAMN10132608, study PRJNA489261) | soil metagenome | isolation source: day120 control-loamy sand soil ammended | place: USA
CTGGAAAAAGCCGCAGGTATGCAGCTCAATCCGCAAACCACCCATGTCATGCTTTGCGGTAACCCGGAAATGGTCGATGATACCAAAGAAGCCTTAAAAGCTCGTGGCCTGATCATGAACCGGCGTGGCGAAGGCAATATTGCAGTAGAGAATTATTGGTAAGTCTGAATTGCTGATTGTCAAAAGCTCATCCTTGGATGAGCTTTTTTATCTGCAAGGTGAATAATGACAGCTTAGTGCAGAATCTTGTTCAGGAATTGCTGGGCACGCTCACCACGCGCTGTATTAAAGAAATCATCTTTACTGCAATCTTCCACAATTTTTCCCTGATCCATAAAGATGACCCGGTTGGCAACCTGTCGGGCAAAGCCCATTTCGTGGGTGACACACATCATGGTCATGCCTTCTTTGGCCAGACCGACCATGACATCGAGCACCTCATTAATCATTTCAGGGTCAAGCGCAGAAGTTGGTTCATCAAACAACATGGCAATCGGATCCATGCTCAGCGCACGAGCAATCGCGACACGTTGCTGTTGTCCGCCAGAAAGTTGTGCCGGGAATTTATTGGCCTGTGCACTTAAGCCGACACGATCCAGATAGGCAAGTCCTTTCTGTTTGGCTTCGGCTTCAGAACGACCCAATACCTTGATCTGGGCAATGCTCAGGTTCTCGGTAATACTGAGATGCGGGAACAATTCAAAATGCTGAAATACCATGCCCACGCGACTTCTTAGTTTATTTAAATTGGTTTTCGGATCATTAATTTTAATTCCATCGACCAGAATACTGCCTTGCTGAACAGGTTCCAGACCATTGACAGTTTTAATCAGGGTGGATTTTCCTGAACCGGAAGGACCACAAACCACCACCACTTCACCTTGCCGAATCTGGGTGGTACAGTCGGTCAGTACCTGAAAATCTTTATACCATTTACTGACATGCTGGAGGTCAATCATGACTTTGGCTTCGTTCATACAGTTAACCTCTGCTGTAATTTTTTAACAATATAGGTGGCGATCATACTGATGGTGAAATAGACCAAACCGGCAAAAAGAATATATTGGGTGAGTAAACCCATCAGGTCACCACGCACATAATTGGTGCGGAAAAAGTCCAGCAGGCCAATTGCATACACCATGGTGGAATCCTGAAACAAAATAATGGTCTGTTGTAATAATAGCGGTGTCATTTTGCGAAAGGCCTGAGGCAGTACAATCAGGCGCATGGACTGGCCATAGCTCATGCCGAGGGCAGAGGCCGCATCTGTTTGTCCCTTAGGAATAGACTGGATTCCGGCACGGACAATTTCGGAAAAATAGGCGGCTTCAAACAGCATAAAAGCCACAATACTGGACACCAGTGCCGTATCCATGGTCAGATATTTTCCAGTCACCCCAGTATAGATAAAAGGCACAGCGAAGTAGAACCACATCAGTACCAGCAGCAGGGGAATCGAACGGAACAGATTGACATAACCCTTGGCAATCCAGTTCAACACCTTGATTGAAGACAGCCGCATCAATGCCAGTAAGGTGCCAATAAAGACCCCGCCAATGGTGGCAAAAAATAAGACTTTTAAAGTAATACTCAGACCATGCCATAGGGCAGGTGCGGATAATTGTAAATCCTGAAAAAATGCAGTGAACCATTCCATTATTTAGTCCCCGCAATCAGACCGGGCACCTGAAGGCGCTTTTCCAGAAAGTTCATCAAGCCAATCAGGCAGACATTGATCAGGATAAAAATCAGGGTGACATAGGTGTAAATCTCAATGGTATTTTGCGTATATTCGCTGATGGTTTTCATCTGAGAAATGAGTTCCGCAACCCCGACCAGTGAGGCCACCGAGGTGTTCTTGACACAGTTGGTCAGCTCAGAACTTAAGGGAGGTAAGATCATGCGAAAAGACTGCGGTAAAATCACATAGCGATATAATTGTGTGGTGCTAAACCCCATAGCATAGCCGGCATTGATCTGCCCGGGTGGAATGGCTTCAATCCCGGTACGCACCTGCTCACAAACCCGCGCTGCGGTAAACAGTCCCAAACCAATACTGGCTGAAATCAGCGCCGTGGTATTGGCTCCCAGATCATTGATCCACCAGCTTTGAATGCTGTTCGGCAGAAAATTCGGAACCACATAGAACCAGATAAATAACTGGATCAGTAAAGGCACATTCCGAAAAATGGTGACATAAGCGCTACCAATCGCCCGGGCCGTTGGGCTGGGCAAGGTGCGCATGATGCCCAGCAGGCTACCCAAGAGCATGGCAATCGACCAGGCTACAATCGCAATGACCGCTAACCAGCCGAGGCCAGTCATGATCCAGTTGAGATAGGTGCTATCACCAATCCCGGTCGGTTGTAATAAGACACCCCAATTCCAGCTGTAATTCATGATCACTCCAAAATGGGCTTAAACAGATGATGCTTAAGCAGATGAATAAGATTCAGAATCTATTGATCGCGATCATGCGGGGTGCTGATCAGGGCCTTCAAGTCATCAGACATGGCAAAGTTCAGGTTGATGTTTTTCGGTGGAATTGGCGACTGGAACCATTTCTGGTACATGCTATTGATTTCACCGGAGCTATATGTGGCTTTAATCGCGTCATCTACCACCTGCTTAAATTCGGGGTCTCCCTTACGTAACATACAGCCATAGATTTCATTGATGGGCGCTGTACCCACAATGTGCCATTGTTGCGGATTTTTAGCCTTGGATTTTTCTCCCGCCAGTAAAATGTCATCCATCATAAAGGCAGCAGCACGGCCACTTTGCAGCATTAAAAAGGATTCTGCATGGTCTTTGGTCGAAATAATTTCACCAATGCCCAATTCTTTTTCATGCTGACGAATATAGCGTTCCGATGTGGTGCCGGCAGTGGTCACCAGTTTTTTGCCTTTCAGATCGCTAAAATCTTGAATACCAGAATTGGTTGCGGTTAATAGACGGGAACCTACTTGAAAAAAGCCGACAGAGAAATCGACCTGTTGCTGGCGTTCCTTATTATTCGTCGTTGAACCACATTCCAGATCAACCGTACCGTTGGAGACCAGTGGAATCCGGTTCTGGCTGGTCACCAAGTTGTAGCGGATTTTTAAATCAGGAAGATTCAGCTTTTGTTTGACGGCTTCGACCACTTTTAGTTGCAGGTCATGGGCATAGCCGACCGGCTGATTCGGATTGTCAGCGATATAAGAAAATGGAATCGAGGAGTCACGATAACCTAATACAATCGTGCCGGACTGTTTGATCTTATTGAGCGTGCCAGAAGTATTCTCGTTGCCTTGCTGATTGCTTGGTGCCTGATTATCACTACAGGCACTCAGTCCCAAGGTCAGGGCACTGGCACACAGCAGCGTAGCGAATTGAGTCTTTGCTTTCATCGTGAAACTCCATTTTTCATTTTCAATTATTATGAGTACGCCCGTTTTCAGGCGCTGCTAAGACAATATTCTGATTATTGCTATAAAGTCTAAGTATTCGTTTATATTCATCTTAGTTGATGATTCAAGCATGACTCAAGCTGAATTTATTGCTGAAATGTTACTGAATCAGAAAAGGAAATCTGCGAGATGCTCAAAGGAATGCAAATAAATAAAGAGATTGAACTACAAGCATAAGAAAGAAAAAGTCATAAAAAAACCTCCAAACTGGAGGTTTTTTTATCGGTTCAAGCTTAATGCACAAACATATCCATCGATTCACGAATTTCTTGAATGGCCGTTTCGACATCGGAACTGAGCCAGGTCGGTTCAAAGAATCCAGCGTAGTGCTCAAGACGATCCGCAGGGACGACTAAGCGTACCGGACAATCCTCTTCCAATAAACGCCATGGAATAATTGGCACTTCATTGTCAAGCCATGCTGTTACATCTCGGATATCGATAATCATTGCGTTGACACAGTCCGGGAAAGGCATCACGGAAAACTCTTCAGTACGACGACGGAAATACTCCAAGTCTTGCCAGCGCAGTGCAAAACTCGGTTTACTGAATTCGATAATCCCGATCAGATGCTGATCGCGAGTATGATGCAAAGTGCATTGGTGGGTGACATCAGTGTCAAGATCCAACGATACACTTTGTTGACGATACGCCATAGAGCTCGATGAAATAAAAAAATGAGGGACACATTATAGCCCATTTTATAGAAACTGAGCAGTGCTATTGTTTAGCGCAAATTTTAGTGTTGGTTCTGCCCTGAGGTCGCGTACTGAAGCTCTTGAATTTCAAAGGACTGCATACCACTCAGGCAACTCAAGCAAACTGGGATTGGAAAAGAATGGAGAAGCTAAACCTCATTATCAGATTGATTATAAAGCCTTTTTCTTTTCTGATACGCTTTATATAGCTCTATAAGAAGGTTTAAGCGAATAGTGTTGCAATTATTCAAGCGATTAGATGTGTTGATCTGCCAGTAATTTTCTATGTCATTCACATGAGGGGAAAATGAATAGCAGGATAATACTGAGTTAAACCCATTCACCATCAACCAGTAGCGATCAGTGAATTAAAAATGAGCACGATTGCTTAAAGATTATTCTAAATATTATTCATACATATAACTTACATCCCGTCACCATCTCACCATGTTTTGTCACAGAAGCTGTTTTAACTGCTTGTTATGCTAAAAATCTACTTATGAATAACAAAGAGTGAGGATGGTTATGGTCGATGATTTCAATAAAAAACCACCTTTAGATCATCAGACAGCAGTGACGCAAAAAAAGCGTATTCCTGTTTATATCTTGATTTTGGTAGGTATCTTTTTACTGGCATTACTGTTCTATATGTTTGCTGACATGAATCCAGACGCAAATGATGCACCTGCTGGACATCCGAACCCTAATGTGCAACCTGCGACACCAAACAATACGACTCCAGTCGGTGAACCTACAGAAGCTACTGCAACGCTAGGTGATGGAACAGAAGCAACAGCAACTGCGACAGATGATGCACAGGCGGCTCGATAACTCAGACATATATCAAAAGCTCTAGTGAAACCACTGGGGCTTTTTTGCAATATATTGTGATGTTTAAGCTAATGATAGCTAGCTGGCTCAAGTCTAAAAACATCAAATCTGAAGGTGAATCCGAAAGAAGAAGGGGCTGAATGTTTCAAGGATAGGCTCCCGATTTCAGATAAATAGCTTAATAACAAAGAGGGTAAAACAACATGAATGATTATATGAGAAGTCCGCGTGGCGGCTTCGACGCCATGTATTATTGGGATCAGTTTCATCCCATTCTGAGTGCAATTGCCATATTAGTCATTGGTTGGATCATTGCATTACTGGTTTCGGCAGCAGTCAAGAAAGTCTTGCAAAAACTTGGAACCAATACACACTTAAATACGGCGACAGGCCATCGCTCTAATATCGAAAGTATTATTGCCCGGGTGGTGTTCTGGATTATTCTGATTATTGCCGTAATTGGTTCACTGAATGTACTCAACCTGACCAGTATCAGTGGTCCTTTCAGTAATATGATTCAGCAATTCCTGTTATTTATCCCGCAGTTACTAGGTGCAATTGCAGTCGGATTCATAGGGTGGATTGTCGCCAACCTGGTGAAAATAGGGCTACAAAAGCTACTTGACCGAACCCAACTAGACGAAAAACTCAGTGCTGAAGTGGGTGTCAGTCCCATTAGTCAGAACATCAGTGAAATTGCTTACTGGTTAATTTTATTACTGTTCTTGCCAATCGTACTGTCTATTCTGGGACTCAACGGTCTGTTGTTACCAGTTCAGAATATGCTGACTGATGTCGTAAGCTACTTACCAAATATCTTTATTGCTGCAGTGATCATTTTTGTCGGTTATATTCTGGCAAAAATTGTTCGCGGTATTGTTGAAGGCCTATTAAACAGTCTGAATGTACAACAACAAGCTGAAAAAGTAGGTATTTTCAAAAATTCCAATGTGGCACAGGTGATTGGTTCATTCATCTTCGCTGTCGTGATCATTACTGCATTGATTATTGCTTTTGAAGCATTGGGTGTCGAAGCGATTTCTCAGCCTGCCACGGCGATGCTGTATGAAATCATGAATGCCATTCCGAATATTATTGCTGCTGCCTTAATTCTGATTCTGGCTTATGTGGTCTCTAAACTGGTCGCACGTCTGGTGGTTGAAGTGGTATCGGGTACAGGTGTTGATGAAATTCCTGCCAAACTGGATGTACAGCGTTTTTTAGGCACCACTAAACTTTCGAGTGTGGTCGGTTATCTGATCGTATTGTTCACCATGTTATTTGCAGTGTCCGAAGCAGCAGACCGTCTCGGCTTTGAACAGGTGAGCGGCCTGATTGCGATGTTTATTTACTTCGGCGCCAACATCTTGCTCGGTGCCGTGATTCTGGTGATCGGTTTCTGGCTGGCAAATATTGTCGCGAACATCGTACAACGCGGTGAATATAACAGCTCACGCTGGTTAGCGAATCTGGTGCGTGTCCTGATTATGGGCTTGGTCGTTGCCATGGGTCTACGTGCCATGGGTATTGCCGACTCGATTGTGAACCTGGCATTTGGTTTAACGCTGGGTGCTGTCGCAGTAGCATTTGCTCTGGCTTTTGGTCTGGGTGGTCGTCAGCCTGCGGAGCGAGTTTTAACAGATCTGATTGATAAAGCAAAACGCGAAGCCAAAGAACCGAATCCAGTCAAAGATCAAGCTGAAAACAGCATATTTTCAGGATTAGGTACTCAGAGTACTTCAAGTACAACGGACATGGCAGGCACGACAGGTGCAGCGATGGGGATGGGTTCTACAGATACATCAATGGGACAATACTCCGACCGTTCACAAAACATGACCGGTACTACTGATTCTTCAACCACTACGCCAGGAGCAGGTATTGTGCCAAATCAAGATTCAGACGCAGAGGGTACTACGCCAATGAGTACGGACTTATCGCATACCACACCGGCAATCCTCACCACTGCACCGCAGGATGATGAATCATTGGGTATTGATCCGGTCAATCCGGATGCGGATCAAGCCGTACCTGATTCAGTAAAAGTCGATCCGACTCATCCGCCAGTCAATAATCCATTTGGTTCAACCGGAGAAAAAGAACCAAATGTCGATATTGATCGTTCCACTCAGAAAAAAGATGACCTGAAATAACCTGTCATTTTTAACCAAAATCGGCCACGCTCATGTGGTCGATTTTTTTCAGTCACGAGGAAAAATAAATGAATAGCAAGAAACCCAACAAAGTTCTGGCTCCTTTGGTTATCGCGGGAATTACCATTGGCTTTTTTACCGCTGCCTATCGATTTATTTTTGTGAAGAGCAAACAGGACGAGCAGTCAGAGCGAGCGCTGGATAGGAAAATACCTGATACAGACGAATTTAACTGAAAGAATTCTGCTGAATAACAAACAATAGAATTTGGCCTTTAAGAAATATATAATATTCAGGTGAATACTAAAATGATTTTGGTATTCTTCTTGCATTAAAAATATAAAAAAGGGAGATCAACATCATGTGGCAAACACTATCATATACATTCAAGAACACTTCAGCAGATGAAGCATCGCCATATTTGCGAGAAGCCACTCGAAAAATGCAGCTGACGATTGACCGTTTAGGAAATACGACCAATCTCAAGCTGTTTAAGACAGATTATCTGGAATGAACTAAATATCAGTCTTGATGATCTATTGATTAAACATATTCCGATGCGGCATGCGCAGATGACCATGCCCATTGGAAATTATAGCCGCCCAAATGTCCGGTAACATCCAGCACCTCACCAATAAAATACAGGCCTTTCTGCTTTTGACTTTCCATGGTTTTTGAAGAAACCTCACTGGTATCCACACCGCCCAAAGTCACTTCCGCAGTACGGTAGCCTTCTGTTCCGGATGGTTTCACTTCAAAACCATGCAGCCGTGTCGCAATCTGCTCCAGTTGATTATCACTGATATTGCCAATTGCGGTTTCAGTGACGTCAGTCCAGATTAGACTCTGTAATTCAGCCACGACACTTTTCGGTAAAAATTCATTGAGTAAAGTGCGCAATAACACTTTGGGCTGGCTTTGTTTTTTGGTTTTAAAGAAATCCAGTAAATCTACACTTGGTAAGAAATCGACTTGAAAGCTTTGACCGACATTCCAGTAATTGGACAATTGCAGGGAGCTTGGGCCACTTAAACCACGATGGGTAAACAGCAGTGCTTCGGTGAAACTGTTGAGCTCATTGGAGAGTGTCGCTTCTACGGCATTGCCACTCAAACGAGTCGTCACCTCCTTAAATCCATCAGAGAAAGTGAAGGGCACCAAACCGGCACGGGTTGGATAAACATGATGTCCAAACTGTTTTGCGATATCATAGCCAATGCCCGAACCCCCCAGCGTCGGGATGGACAAGCCACCCGATGCCACCACCACAGATTCAACCTCAAAATATCCAAGTGATGTAGCGACTTGAAATCCTTGATCATCGACTGGATTGACTGCCTTTACTTCGCAGCTGGTTTTAAGATCGACCAGACCGGTCTTGTCACATTCTGCCAACAGCATCGACAGAATATCTTTTGCACCATTGAGGGTAAACAGTTGTCCATGTTTGCGCTCTTCATAAGCAATACCATATTCACAGACCAGGCCAATAAAGTCCCAATTGCTATAACGCGTTAATGCTGAAATGACGAAATGTGGATTATGCGAAATATAATGGCTTGGTTCGACCTCCAGATTGGTAAAATTACATTTACCGCCGCCAGACATCAGGATTTTTTTGCCAACTTTATTGGCTTTTTCCACCACTACGACTTTACGTCCACGTTGTGCAGCCATATACGCCGTCATTAAACCTGAAGCACCGGCACCTATGACGAGAACATCGTATTGCTTGGAAGACATAAAACACTCGAGGGAGAACAAAAGGAAAGCATTATAGACAATTTTATTTCCGCTTTCTCTATTCCTGAACAATCAACAGGCTGATTGCCAATCCGTATTAGAGTTTAAACATAAAATATTTGTAAGTCGGCTTAAAATCATGCATAGTTTTTGTACAGTTTTACAAAAATCACAATAATAAGGCAGGGCTTATGGCAACGTCAGAGGATCTAAAACAATACAACCTGATCAGTTATATTCTTTATATTCTGGGGTTTTTTCTGGGTGTGACCCCATTTATAGCCATTATCATGAACTATATTAAACGTGATGAAATGCGCGGCACCTGGCTGGAAAGTCATGTGGACTGGCAAATTAAAACCTTCTGGGTCAGTTTGCTGGGTTATATTGTTGGTGGCTTATTAACTATGATCTTGATCGGATTTCTAATCATCTTTCTGGTCTTTATCTGGCATATCTACCGCTTGGTCAAAGGGATGATTGCGCTGAATAATAATCAACCGATTCAGGCTTAAGCAATTGTAGAAGTAGTATCCATGTTACGGCCTTGCAACCCACCGCTATGAATCACCAGCAGTCTAGATCCTGCTGGGAAATAATCTTTTTCAATCAAATCAAAGATGCCCATCAACATTTTAGCGGTATAGACCTGCTCTAGTGGAATGGCAAATTCGATTTCAAAATCCCGAATAAACTGCATGAGGGCTGTGCTGGTTTTGGCATAGCCGCCACAGCAATAATCATCCAGAATAGTCCAGTTGGTTTTGCTGGTTAGTTGCGCGACTTCATCTTTTAAAAATGAGCCTTGCAGCGCTGAAAATCCTAAAACCTGCTGATGCGCCTGACTGGCTTCGATCAGACCGGTGATGGTTCCACCAGTGCCTACTGCGCAGCAAACCACATCAAATTGAGTATCTTGCGGGCTCAAAATTTCCTGACAGCCCCGAATGGCCAAAGCGTTGGTTCCACCTTCAGGAATGAAATAATGCTCAGGAAATTGTTGTGCGAGTTCGGCCAGATACTCAGGCTGTTGCTTGCGACGATAGTGTTCACGACTGACAAAATGTAGCTGCATCCCCAACTGCCGTGCGGTGGCTAAAGTCGGATTGAGTGGCCGATGGGCCAGCTCCTCACCCCGAATAATCCCCACACTCTGAAAACCAAACTGCTGTGCGGCAAATGCAGTGGCCGCAATATGATTGGAATACGCACCACCAAAGCTGAGAATCTGCCGATAACCCTGTCTTTGTGCTTCCAGAAAATTGTATTTCAGTTTAAAAAACTTGTTGCCTGAAATTTGCGGATGTACCAGATCCAGACGACGTATTGTTAAAATAATATCGTGAAAATTAATCTGTTGATCGGGAATATTTTGGGCAATCTCTGCAAACATAAAAATTAACACAGTCAGTTATTCGGCCATTATAGCGAAAGCAGTAAAGATCAGGGATTGAGAATAAGTCATTTTCAGGCATGAGATAAAAATTGACGCAGAATGTCACAAATATTCTGCTGATTATTTAAGCAGGGATGCTAATCTAAATACAGGAAACCCTGAGGAGGGTAGAATAATGAAAATATTGTCCTATGCTGTTTTGGTTGGTGTAATGCTCAGTTTGTCGGGTTGTGATGATGCGATGAATAAACCTAAAACAGAGACCCGTACCATGATTATTGGTGGTGTACCGGTACATGATCAGGATTACCAACTGTTAGACACGCAATTCATTGCTCAGGATCAGTTAAAACAGTAAGCCATTACAGTAACTAAAATTCCTGACCAATACTGAAATTTTTAAAGCAAATGATTCGGTTTTTGCTTAAAATAATCCTTCAATTTTTAAGTCAGGTTATCTCGTGGAATCATTCTGGATTTTAGGCTCAATTGCTGTTGCCCTGATGTTAGGTGCAATGAGTCCCGGGCCGACTTCTATTTATGTGGCAAAAAATTCAATTGCGATTTCACGTAAACATGGTTTATTTACTGCACTGGGGACTGGTCTAGGTGCAGCAATTTTCGGTTTGCTGGCAGTACTGGGTTTGCAGGCATTTTTGCTGGCTGTGCCGTCGGCTTATCTGGCCTTAAAAATTTGTGGGGGGCTATATTTACTTTGGCTGGCTTTTAAAATTATTAAGCATGCCAAAGATCCGATTGAGGCAGATTCGAGCATTACCAAACAGATGTCTTTACGTCGCGCTTTTACCACAGGTTTAATCACGCAGTTGTCGAATCCAAAAATTGCGATTGTGCTGGCCAGTATTTTTACCGCCTTATTACCAAAAGAAATTCCGAACTATTTCTATTTTGCTTTGCCCATTTTATGTTTTTTTATTGATGCTGGCTGGTGCTCACTCGTGGCTGTCGCACTTTCTGCTGAAAAGCCACGCCGTGTGTATTTAAAGTTTAAGGCATTGTTTGATCGGGCAGCAGGTGCGGTGATGACCGTGCTCGGATTAAAACTTATTTTCGGGATGAAATAGTTTCAACAGTTGAAGTCCTCATCCTTGGAAAGTGATCATTCTTACTAGCTTTCCAAGGGACAGCTGATCATTTGAACTTAATCTTTAAAATGCACGGGAATCCATTGATAGCTTTTAGCATCTTTAGAATAGACATGCCCAATTCCCGGAAATGGTAAATGTGGTGCTGCCACCGTCTGGCCATTCTTTGCATATTCCGCAAAATACTTTAAGCGGGTTTCAACCGCTTTTTTCGGATCGATATCAAAATCTATAGCTGTCTGTGGACGATCAAACTGAATGGTATGGGAATGTACAATATCCCCAATAAATATCATCTCCTGACCCTTGGATTTTAAGCTAAAACCAAAATGTCCCGGTGTATGCCCAGCTGAACTGATCACATCAAAACCATTGATTTTATCGCTAGCCTTAAAGGTCTTTAACTGACCTTTGGCCTGATAAGGTGCGATGGCTTTCTTGATTTTATCGACTGTACCCAAAAAACCGGCCTGTTTTGCTTTTGGTAATTTTTCTACACTTTTAGGATTCATCCAGAAATCCAGTTCGGCTCGCGATACATAAATATTTGCATTGGCAAAATTGGCAACGCCGTTATTACTGATGCCGCAAACATGATCAGGATGTAAATGCGTTAATAAGATCGTATTGACTTGCTCAGGCTTTTGTCCAGATGCCTGTAAATTTGAATAAATAGACCCAAAGTTTGGCCCATTACAGCTAGAAGCACCGCTATCCACCAAGACCAGTTCTTTGCCTGTATTTACCAGGAAAGCATTGACGGAGGTCTGGATGCCTTTGCTTTGGTCAACATAATATTTTTTTAAAATCTGATTCACTTCTGCTTCAGGAATATCCTTAAACAAGGCTTTGGCTAAATAATTGGTGCCATCCAGCAGGGCAGTAATCTGGTAATCTCCAAAGCTGTATTGATAATATCCGGGAACCTGTTTTTGTTGTTCTAAAGTGGAAGGCGTTTGTGCGTGTGTTGGGGAAATACCTGCCAATGAACCTAAAGCAAGGAGTGATCCGACAAGATAAGAGCTGAGGTATTTCATGGCTATTCTTATGTAATTAAAGTCAACTCTATGTATTAGCATGGATGCCAGCAAAAAAGAATATGAATATATTTACCATTTTTTTTAAATCGAAATGGCGATTTAGCATCTGTACTAAAAATTCAGTGTGAATCTGTATATTGATTTTTTGAAAGTAAAGAATGTGTTTTTTGTAAAAATATTATTATAAATAAAATGCTTAGATGTATTTCACTTTTTATTAAAAGCTCGTTAACATAGGGTATTACGAACAAGCTTTGGATGTCGCTATGAGTTTTTGGAAAAGAAAAAACAATGCCAGCTTTGTATTCTTCATCATTACCTTATATGCGCTGATTGGTTTTGGACTGGGTTATTTCATTTGGGAATTTGTGTTGCAAGGCTAAGTGACCCAGTAATAAAAAGCCTCTAGAGATAGAGGCTTTTTTAATTTTTGGCTCTCCGAAGAATTATTTATAGTTGAAACAGGCTTTGTTGCACAAACCTATCTGTAAAGGCTTTTTCAGCGATATAATTTTCAAATGAAGAAGCCTACACACAAAATCT
>SMFC01000076.1_pt1 | contig 12878 bp, 14 predicted proteins | sample 2456331 | NCBI WGS metagenome assembly SMFC01 (sample SAMN10132608, study PRJNA489261) | soil metagenome | isolation source: day120 control-loamy sand soil ammended | place: USA
TATTTTCCAAATGATTTATTGCCTAGGCTTATCCTGTAGAAATAAAAAAGAGCATCGTTGTGATGCTCTTTTTTTAAATAGGAATTCGTTTTTGAATTAAAGGCGCATTTCAATGCCTTGCGCTGCCATATAGGCTTTGGCTTCAGGAATGGTATGTTGACCAAAATGGAAAATTGACGCTGCCAGTACCGCATCAGCACCGCCATGAATAATCCCGTCTGCCAGATGTTGTAAATTTCCTACACCGCCAGAGGCAATAGTCGGTACAGTGACGCGGTCATTGATGGCACGCATCAGGGCGATGTCATAACCGGCTTTGGTGCCGTCGGCATCCATTGAGGTAATCAGGAGTTCCCCTGCGCCGTAATTGGCCATTTGTTCTGCCCATTCCAAGTCAATGGCGACCACGATACATTGTGCGCCAAAACGTTGTGATGCTTCCTGGACAAATTCCGGATTAAATACTGCTGCCGAGTTGATGCTGACTTTATCTGCACCAGCATTGAGCAGCAAACGGATATCTTCGACTTTACGCACACCGCCACCGACCGTCAGGGGGACGAAAACCGATTCAGCCATACGTTCTACAGTACGGTAAGTGGTGTCGCGTCCATGATGTGTAGCGGTAATATCAAGGAAAGTAATTTCATCGGCACCTTGTTCGTTATAACGACGTGCGACCTCAACTGGGTCACCTGCATCACGAATATCAAGGAATTGAACACCCTTGACCACACGACCATTATCAACGTCGAGGCAAGGAATAATACGTTTAGCTAGCATAAATTTTTCCAATTATTACAGCCGATTATGAAACTCACCCACGCAAGCGCTACACCTTGGCAGATGGAAACGGTATTCTAGCAAAATTATGTAAGTTTTTTCGCAGGTTTTCTATGTCGGTTTATACCACTTTGACTTTAAAGGAAGTTCAGGATTTTGCAGCGCCCTACGGTTTAAAGGCGGTTGATCTGATTCCGATTCAAGGCGGTATTCAAAATACCAACTATTTTTTGGTCTGCGAAGACGCACACTATGTGCTGACCGTGTTTGAGGATATGGATGAACAGGCGGCAGGGGAACTTGTGCCTGTATTACAACATTTGGGCAAAGCAGGCTTGGCCGTTCCGGTGCCTTTATCGCATTCAGGCAAGGCTATTCATAGTATTAAAGATAAACCGGCACAGATTGCACCGCGCCTGTTGGGTAAGCATCCCATGCCATCGACCGTGGCACAAGTTGAAGCAATTGCAGTGGCGCAGGCAAAAATGCATGTGGCATTGCAGGACTTCAAATTAGAACGTAATTTCGTGCGTGATCATGCGTATTGGCTGGCCGTGTCCCAAGAAATCAAACCAAGTTTAAGTCCGGCCGATAAAGTGTTGCTCGGCAAGCTTTTAGGCCTGTATGACGCTTTAACAGCAGTCTATCCAGATCGTCCACGTGGCTTTATTCATTCCGATCTGTTCCGGGACAATACCTTATTTGAGGGTGATCAACTCAACGGTATTCTGGATTTTTATGAACTAAACAAAGATGAATTTTTATTTGATATCGCGATTACTTTAAATGACTTTTGCACCAACTATCCGGATGTCACTTTAAACGAAGAAAAAGCCATTGCCTTTTTAAATGCCTATGAAAGCGTCCGCCCCTTAACAGCAGATGAAAAATCATGTTTAGAGTTGTACTTGGCCATGGCCGCAGGACGTTTCTGGATGATGCGTTTACAGGTGGCACAGCGTAACGCGGCACTGGGTCGTACTGGCGAAGATATTTTGCAAAAAAATCCAGTCGAGATGCGTAATATGTTGATTGAGCGATTAAAATTCGTTACAGCTTAAATATTTAAAATTTATAAAGACAAAAGGACAGGGGATATGCGCGATCAGGGACGTTTAGTAGAGTGGTTTGATGACAAGGGTTATGGCTTTATTCAGCCCAATGATTCGGCCAAAGATCGCGTATTTCTGCATATCAAGGACTTTGCCAAGCAAGGTCCGCGTCCGATTGTCGGCTGTGCCTTAGATTACACGGTCATTTTAGATGAGCGCGGACGATACAAAGCACAGCAGGTCATGTATCTGAAAGCATCGCAAACCAAAACGTCTCAGGCTAAATTCAAACCCTCCAAGCAACAGCAGTCACAGAAATTACAACCGATGCAGATTGCCTGTGTGGTTTATATTCTGTTGCTGACCGCATTGACTTTGGGCGGTCTGCTCAGCGGACTGGTCTTGTTGCTGATCAGTTTGATGAATGCATTGAGTTACTGGTTGTATGCGCAGGACAAGGAAGCGGCGCAATCGGGTAAGCAACGTATTCCGGAAAATACCCTGCATCTGGTGGCTTTTTTAGGTGGTTGGCCAGCAGCCTGGTTAGCCCAGCAAAAACTGCGACATAAAACACAAAAACAACCGTTCCGGCAGATATATTTTTGTACTATAGCCTTTAACATCATTTTGATTATATGGCTAATTTCCCCATTTAACAGTTTAAATATTTAGGGGAAAGATCAGGAGGGGACGTGAACTATTCCATTGATAAAGACCCAAATCGCACACTGACTTTTGCACTGTACATTTTATATATTGTGGCCATTTTTAGTGCTGGCCTCTTGGCTGTCGTGGCGTTGATCATTAACTATGTCAAACGTCGCGATGTGCGTGGTTCAATTTTTGAAAGCCACTTCACCTGGCAGATCCGCAGTTTCTGGTGGTATCTGGTCTGGAATATCATTGCCTTTATTCCATTTTTGTTTCTGTTCTTTACTGGCGAAGATCCGAACCTGTTTGCAGGCGTGGCATTTGGCGCATCCGCTTTCTGTTTGTTAGTGGTGTTTCTGGCCTGGATCTGGATTGTGTATCGGGCGATTCGTGGCATCATGCGCTTGAATGACAATCGACCGATGTATAAATCCTAAATTTTATTGTAGAAAAAGCAGCCAAAGTGCTGCTTTTTTATGCCTCATGCAATAGAACGGATTCCATCTGTCTGCATAGGCTGAAAAAATTACCAACTCGCACCACTTTTATTCAAGCTTGCTCCATTTTAGGGAGCAATTCTTATCATCATTGAACATAATGACGAACATTGCTAAATATTTTTAATTTTATAAATTTACATTTTTAATATTTAGACTTTACTTTTTTGTTTTATAAATTTACTTTTTTAATAAATATAGTTTACGTTTTTAATAAAGAAAACTTACATTAATGTACATTTATTTTTTTAAATTTAACAGGTCGAATTATTTTATTGTCGGGCTCATTTTTAATTTAAGAATAAAAGCGACCACGACGGCGACGCATGCCTAAAACATGAATAGCACGCACCAAAACCGCATAAGAAACTGCATAACCAAAGCGCTGTTCAAATATTGGAACCAAATCACTAATATTTTGAAATTTTAAAGATCTTACAAACACTTGAAATTCATTCCAATCTTTAATATGGCCCGGTGCGCCGCGATTTTTTACAGGTTTCTGGACCAAGTCGCCAGTTTCTTCTTCAAGGCGGATCCATGCATCCAGAGTCACCCGAGAGATGCCAAATTCTTTACAGACAGCCACCTTGTAATCGGTCTTTTTATACATCTGAATGGCTGCAATTCGAGTTTCTAAATTGTACTTTGGCATTTTCTATCCTCACTCAATTTATTTATATTTTTATTATATGGCATAGTCATTGCAATTGAACAAATAACGAAAATAAATAATGTTCAGGTGACATCAATGGAAAAAGCACAAGTTGCTTTCAAAAAAATGTCTTTGTGGCAGGTCGTGATCATTGGTGTGGCATATATGACCCCGATGGTTGTTTTTGATACCTTTGGGATTGTTTCCGGCATCACTGAGGGACGTGTTCCACTCGCGTATATCCTTGCCTTAGGTGCCATGCTGTTAACGGCATTCAGCTATGCGCGATTTAGTCGCCAGACAGAAAAACCGGGCTCGGCTTATACTTATACGGCGGAATCTTGCGGGCCGAAAGCCGGTTTCTTTGTTGGCTGGTGTGCCTTAATGGATTATATATTGCTGCCGCTCGTGAATGCTTTACTGGCCGGGATCTATTTGGAAGCCCTGATTCCAGGCGTGCCATATTGGGTGTGGGTCTGTATCTTTACCGGTTTGGTGACCCTGATTAACTGTTTCCGCATTAATATCTTGGCGAACTTAAGCCTGGTTTTTGTGGTGGCTCCCTTGATTTTAATGCTGCTGTTTATCTATCTGGTGATCAAGGGTATTGGTACGGAGCAAGGTTATCATCACGTCCTGACCATGACGCCATTATTGAACGGCGATAGCAGTATATTGCCGTTAATTGCCGGGGCATCAATTTTATGTTTCTCGTTTCTGGGCTTTGATGCCGTGACGACGATGTCACACGAAACTAGAGACCCGAAAAAAAATATTCCACGTGCTGTAATGCTGACCACGTTGACAGGCGGGGTGATTTTCTTCTCGGCATCGTGGTTTATCCAGTTGTATTTCCCCAGCAATGTCCGCTTTAACAACCCCGATGAAGCATTGCCTGAAATTGTGATGTATGTCGGTGGGGCACTGTTTCAGGCGGTGTTCCTCTGCGCGCAAATCATGAATACCTTTGCTTCAGGTTTGGCGACTCATGCCAGTGCCTCGCGTTTAATCCATATCATGGGACGTGACGGAATTTTCCATAAAGGCACATTCGGTCAAGTGCATAACAAGTTGGGTACACCACTTTATGCCGTGCTGTTCATTGGCTTAACTTCACTCCTCGCCATCAGCCTTGATCTTGCGACAGTGGTGAGTATGGTGAGTTTTGGTGCCCTGATTGCCTTTACTGCAGTGAATTTCTCGGTATTTGTAAAATTCTTTGTTCAGGACAAACAGCGTCAAGGCTTAAAAAATATCTTCCTTAACTTGGTTTTGCCCCTGTTTTCGGTGGGCGTGATGTTGGGTTTATGGATCAACCTGGAAATGTCAGCTTTGATCTGTGGCTGTATTTGGCTCGCAGTAGGTGTGCTGCTCTATATGTATAAGCGTCTGCGTAAACAGAATATTGTGATTAGTAGTGCTTACTAAGATCGAATCAATTGTATTGAAGTAATAGTGAGAAGATGAAATGAATAAGCCAAAATTTATTGAAGATGTCGAGTTTAAAGCCAGTATTAATACACAGAGTGGCAAAGAGTGGAACTGGATTAATCCCAAACATGGCAATTTTGAACATCCTGCCAATTACTATGAAAGCTCACTCGAAACTGGGCATGCGTTTCCAGGTTTAAATGCCGATCTTGAATGTGATGTGGTGGTGATTGGTGGTGGGCTACTTGGAGCATCGACAGCACTCCATCTGTCTGAACATGGCATAGATACCATTTTGGTAGAAAAAAATCGCATTGGTGGCGCTGCTTCAGGACGTAATGGTGGACAGCTCACACCAGGGCTAGCGCGTTGGGAAGCGTCAGAAATGATTGAGCATTTCAGCTATGCAGATGCGAAAAAACTCTGGCACTTTAGCTCTACTGAAGCGATGTCTTTAATCGATGACATTGCAGCAAAATACCAACTTGAGCTACAGCGTAAACGTGGACATATTACCGCAGCAGTGCATGAAGGGCACTTGGTTGGTTTAACTCAAGGGGCAGATGCACGTAAATTTTTAGGTGAAGACCACACCAAAATTGTCGGTGAGCATGAGCTGAAACAGCATATTGCTTCAGAGAATTATTGTGGTGGTCTAATTGACTCGCTGGGGGGACATATCCATCCACTCGCACTGAACCGTGGACTGGTTTATGGCTTCTGCCAAAACGGTGGACAGGTGTTTGAACAAACTGAAGTGGTGTCAGTAGAAGAGCGTGAAGATGGGATTTATGTCACGACCATAAGTGGCGTAATAAAAGCGCGTAAGAGTGTGGTCATGGGCGTACATCATGCTTCGTTTAAACTGCTGCAAAAGAACAATCGAACCACAATTCCATTTTATACTTATGTATGTACCACCGCGCCTTTAGAAGTAAGTTTAAAAGAGCTATTGCCAACCGATGCGCCTGTCTACGACACCCAGTTCCAGATTGATTATTACCGGGGTGTGTCTCAAAACCGAATTTTATTTGGTGGTGAAGGGACAGGTTCGTGTTGGAGTCCTGAAAAAACCCATCAGTATTTGTTAGGTCGAATTCAGCATGTATTCCCACAATTAAAACAGGTTGAGCTGGATTTTGTCTGGAGTGGAACCACGGATCTGACCATGAATGGTGCAGCCGACAGCCGTAAATTTGGCCATAAATTCCCGATTTATGCCGTGCAAGGCTGGAGTGGGCATGGTGTGGCGCAAACGGTGCGTATCGGTAAAGCGATTGCAGATGATTTCTGTGGCAAGGCAGATGATTTCAATATGCTGACCACTATTCAGCATCAGGATATGTTGTTTGGTCGCACACTTGCCCCTGTGGTGATTCCAATTGCCAAAACTGCCTATGGACTGGGAGCATTGGTGAATCCGGGCAAGATGGTGTCTTTCTAAAATTAAATACAAATATAAAAAATTCCCCTTTCTTAAAAGGGGAATTTAGGGGGATTAAAAATAGGAAATTAAGTGATTTATTCTTTTATTTTCCGCTTTAAAAACTTCGGTTTCCATTCACTGGCAATTACGCCCAGTACCACCATCAATCCGCCCAACAGTGCCAGTGCAGGTAGGCGTTCTCCTGCAAGTCGGCCAAAAAGTGCTGCCCATACCGGTTCACCGGCATAGATAATCGCTGCCTGTGATGCATCTACCCTACGTTGTGCCCAGTTCATGACCAGTTGAATCATCGCACTGGCAATGCCTAAACCGACTAAAATGCCTGCCAGATGCCAGTGAAATTCAGGTAGCTGAGATTCACCTAAAACAGGTGCAATCATAAAGCAGAACAAGGACGCAAAAATCAGTTGCAGCACTGTGACCCGGCGTACATTCACCTGCTCAGCAAAATAACTGATCAAAATAATCTCCAGGGCAATGGCAATGGAGCCAAGTAAAGTCAAAGTTTGTCCAAAACTGAGCTGAATTGCTGCAAAGCCATTACCAGTCAAAAACACTAACCCGATAAAGGCAAACAATGCCCCGATCCAGGTCATCACCTGTGGTTTTTGACCAAACAGCAGCCAGAGCAGGATTGGTACCAGTGGAACATACAAGGCGGTTAAAAAAGCAGACTCGCTGCTGCTAATCGTTTGCAATCCCACGGTTTGGGTGCCGTAACCGATGGCGATCATGAGCCCAATCACCGCGCCGGCAATAATCTCCTTGAGGGTCATACCTTTTAAAGATTTTAATGAGATCAGGGTCACGGCAATGGCGGCTGCAGCAAAACGCAGCCCAACAAACATAATCGGACTGCTAAAATTCAGCCCGTATTGTACGGTAATAAAACTGCCGCCCCAGATCAGGGTAATCAGAATTAAAGCAAGCTGCGGAAGTTTGGCTGCCAGAGCGGGAGAGCGAAAAGTGGAGATGAGGGTCGACATATCAGGAGATCGGAAAATAACAAATAAAAAAGAGGTCCGAAGACCTCTTGTGCAGCAGGCTTAATTATAGCGCCTGTTGTTCATCTAGCAATAACTGCGCTTCACGCAGGCTTAATGTACCTTCGTAAATGGCACGACCAGTAATGGCACCTAGAATGCCCGGCTGATCTTTCAGGTTACGGACGTCATCCATATTGGTTACGCCGCCTGAAGCAATCACAGGTAAACCTGAATATTGTGCCAGATTTACGGTTTGCTCAATATTCACACCCTGCATCATGCCATCACGGGCAATGTCAGTATAGACAATGCTGGATACGCCCGCATCGGCAAAACGCTTGGCCAGATCTGTCGCTTTGACATCCGTCACATTGGCCCAGCCATCGGTTGCCACCATGCCATTCATGGCATCAATGCCGACAATGATATGACCCGCGAATTTTTTGCATGCTTCTTCCACAAATTCAGGATCCTGAACTGCTTTGGTACCAATAATCACAAAAGATACGCCTGCTTGCAGATAATGCTCGATGGTTTCCATCGAACGGATACCGCCGCCAATCTGGATCGGTAAATCTGGCTGCGCTCTGGCAATGGCTTCAACCACTGGCTTATGGATAGGCGTACCTGCGAAAGCACCGTTTAAATCCACTAAATGCAAGCGGCGAGCGCCTTCATTTACCCAATGCTGTGCTGTTGCGACCGGATCGTCAGAAAATACGGTATCGTCTTCCATACGACCTTGTTTTAAACGGACACATTTGCCATCTTTCAGGTCAATTGCAGGGATGATCAGCATGCTTTCGCTCCTTGCTTAATCTTTAGAATGAATTTGAGTGAGTTCATCTTAGCAAATAAAGTCGAAATTTCTAACTCTTAAACAGTATCAATAAAGAAAACCTGTCCGAAGACAGGTCGCAGTCAGGTAATTTATTTTTATCCTTTTAATGATTCAGCGACTGCGCATACGATCTGCTTTATTTTCACTGTCACACTGATTAGACATAGCTATAAGTTTGAGACAGATGGTCTAGTGAATTGACTTGGCCCAGCTGCGCTCCCAACTCATAAAGTCCCTGATTGACTGTACTGACAGTTTCACCCACTAAACCGACCACCGTACCTGCAACTGGCAGGCTGGTCGCGACGTCCGTGACCGGAACCAGGTCATTGAGCAGGGCATCCAGTGTGCCCGATACATCCTGAATTACGCCGCCGACACTGGCGACCGGATTTTCTAGGGTATTGTTAATCAGCTCAAGTGGATTGATTGCTGCCACATATTGTCCGGTTTCATCGACCAGACCACTTAGATTGCTGCCAGTCTGCCCAATCGCGGTCACCACATCACCCAGGATCGGTAAGTTAGCCAATGGAGCAGTCAATGGAGCCGTAGCGGCAAGCACACTGTCCAGAATGTCAGATACACCCCCTAGACCCTGACCCAGCAGATCAGTCGTACCATTCAAGGCAGTATTAACACCGCCTGCTAAGTCTCCTGCAATCCACTGGTCCGAGATGGCATGTACACCTGCGCTGACGCCACTGACCAGACCAGTGCTGACATTCAGGACGGTCGATAGCAGATCTCCGACAACGGGCAGTGCACCGAGCTGAGCGCTAAGAGGCGCAGTCAGATCCGATACGGTTGATACCACTTCATCTACCACGGTGATCACCGTTTTAGTCAGCACACCCAGTGCTGTCGTAATCCCTTGCAGTGCCAGACTCAGCACGCCACTGATTTTTTCACTCAATAAACTGAACATGTGTATTAACCCTCGAGAACATGTACATCCTGATCGGATGATGAATAAGATGGCTCATGTTTTAGCAAATTTTTTAATAAAAAACAGAGCGGAGAAACTGCAAATAGATCATGAAAAATAAAGAAATTATAAAAAGTTGAATATATTCAAATTGCTAAGTTTGAAAATTGTTATTGTTTTAAAATGTAAATAAAATCAGTAAATTAATTTGAATTTTATGGTGCTTTTTGAGATTTTATGCCTCAAGATTGGGCATGATTCTATCTGAAGTTAAGTTCCAAGTTAAAGAGACGCTGAAAGTTGCTAAATACACTTGGAAGGGGTATTTAAGCAGTCTTAATATTGCCAACTTTTGGGGCATAATCTGTTTTACACAAAGTTACATTGTTGCAGTGTGCTGAAGACATTAAAGCCTTGACGAAGGGCGTAGACGTAATTTCAGTGATGTATTCGGAATCTCTTTGGGGAGTAGATTTCGGCGCAGCAATTCTTCAAATACCAACACTGGCGCATAGGCATCTGCAGCTGCATAGTCAATCTGGGCTGCACTTAAGTTTTTGCTGGCCCAATTGGAAGTGCTAATCCGTTTCGATTTAGGAAAATTTAGTCCAAATAACAGGGCGATGGCATTTTTCAGTCCGACCGGATTTTTTAGACCAAAATGACCGAAGCATTTCGACAGCTCAATCACGCTATTCAGTTCTATGCCTCGTTTACGAAACAGATGCGCATCATTTTTCAGGCCAAAACCAACCTTGATCTGATCACGATTGGCAAAAATTGGTGCAAGAAAAGCCCAGATGGCCGGGTTCATTTGAAATAAATAGGCTTTGTCTAGAGTGGCCAGCTGAATTAGATGTGGCCCGGTAGAGATTTCACCGACTTTAAAGGTCGGTTTGGATTCAGAATCAAAGCCAAATAGTGCACAGCTTTTCAGCTCCTGTTCAACAGCCAGACATTGTTCTAGACTATGAATAAGTTGAATCTGCTGCATGGGAAGATTTTGAAATACAGGAAAGGCCTGAATCTGTTCTTTGCTCGGCAGTATTGTCGGCTGGAGCGCTTCCATAATTATCAATAGTTCACTGGGCTTGGGCACTCAGCTTAATTACTTTTCTACGTTTAAGCAAAAATAAAGCCTAGATTGACCAGCGGAATGAGGATCAGGAGCGACAAGGTCATCAGCATGTTCCAGCCAGATAAGACAGGCGGTCAAAACATCCATTTGGGTTTAAGGCTGATTCACGAGTGTGAGAGTATTGATACATTATTTTATTCCCATATGCTTTAATTATTGTTTAAATATAAGGGCTTGACTAAGCAGAATAATAATTCTAGTGACTAAAAAATAGTCATGATTCTGGTGGTAGATTAATCTGAACGAATAAAAAAGCCCGCAATCTGCGAGCTTTTTAAGTGAAAGGAAAATCAGATTTTCCAGTCCACAAAGTTTTTCAGTAATTGCAAACCTGCGGTATGGCTCTTTTCCGGATGGAACTGGGTCGCGAACAGGTTTTCTTGATGAATCGCGGTACAGAACTCGATGCCATAGGTACAGCTGGCAGCCACCAGCTCTGAATCTTGTGGCTCGACATAGTAGCTATGTACAAAGTAGAACCGCGCATCCTGTTCAATATTGTTCCACATCGGATGGTCTGGATTGGCCTGATGTACCTGATTCCAGCCCATATGTGGCACTTTTAGACCGGCCATTTCCGGGAAATGCTTGACCGCACCTTTGAAAATACCCAGCGCATTTGTGCCACCATTCTCTTCAGAATGCTGCATCAAGGCCTGCATACCGACACAGATTGCCAGTACCGGTTTGTTAAACACTGCATTGCGTACCACTTCATCGATACCTGCTTCATGCATACCTTGCATACAGTCACGCATGGCGCCTACACCCGGAAAGACAATTTTGTCTGCTTGCGCAATCAGTTTGGGATCATTGGTCACATCAACCGTGGCACCGACATGTTCGAGTGCTTTTGCTGCAGAGTGCAAATTTCCCATGCCATAATCAAGAAGGGCAATACGGGTCATTACAGCGTTCCTTTGGTTGAAGCGACCGTGTTCGCAGCACGCGGATCCACTTCACAGGCCATACGCAGCGCACGCGCAAAAGCTTTAAATACGCTTTCGATCTGGTGATGGCTGTTTTTGCCTTTCAGGTTGTCGATATGCACGGTCATCAATGAATGATTGACAAAGCCCTGGAAGAATTCAGAGAATAAATCCACATCAAAACGGCCGATCATGGCACGGGTAAATGGAATATCCATAAACAGGCCTGGACGACCGGACAGATCCACCACAACACGGCTTAAAGATTCATCGAGTGGTGCATAAAAGTGACCGTAGCGTTTCAGGCCTTTTTTATCGCCCAGCGCTTGTGCAAAAGCCTGACCCAAGGTAATACCACAGTCTTCTACGGTATGATGGTCATCAATTTCCAGATCACCTTCACAATGAATATCAATATCAAACAAACCATGACGCTTGATTTGATCAATCATATGATCTAAAAATGGAATACCCGTGTTTAAGGTGCCTTGACCAGTACCGTCGAGATTCAAACGAACTCGAATTTTGGTTTCGTTGGTATTTCTTACCACTTCACTGATACGATCTGTCATAGACACGTTCCTCAAATACGTCAAAATGATTGATGTAGAAAATATTTTCGCCGTGACGACGTCACCGCATATTAGATTGCTCAGGAGGGTTTATCAATGCCTATTACCGTACATGCTTATACTTCTTTAGAAAATGATGAAGTGCGCAGCCAGCTTGAGCGACTGTATGACACTAGCCCTGAATTTAGCGATGGGGCAGATGCCATGGAACAACTAGAGCAAAACCTTACACAGTATACCTCAGTTTATAGTGCAGAATTTAATACCAAGATTATCGGGGCAATCTGGTGCACCGGACAGGGAGAAAGCCGGATTCTGGAAAATATCGTGGTGCATCCGGCCAACCGCGGGCGTGGCGTTGCAGAAAGGCTGGTCAGTGAAGTCTGCCGCATGGAAGAAGAAAAAGGGGTCAAGAATTTTGTGCCGGGGTGTGGTGCCATCCATCGTTGTCTGGCCAATCTGGAAAAAATCTAAAAATAGATCAAGCAATCGCAGCCTTCGGGCTGCTTTTTTTGTAACTAAGACCGCAGATTTGTTTTATTAGTGAAGTCTTTGGTAAAAACTGTTTAATTTATGACTCAAATTGATGCGAGTTGATGGAAAAGTAAACATTTGATGAAAATTATTCTCTGCGCTCTTGACGATTTAAAGCTGAAACTGTTTAATACGCGACATCGGCGTGATAGCTCAGTAGGTAGAGCAACGGATTGAAAATCCGTGTGTCCCCAGTTCGATCCTGGGTCTCGCCACCATATTTTAAAACATTTTAAAGTTTTCAATCCCTGATCCCATCAGGGATTTTTTTTAGACCAAAATTCAGTCATTCAATTATTTTTTTTATAATTTTGATTGACTAATGCAGCCAGATACGGCTTAATACACCGCATCGGCGTGATAGCTCAGTAGGTAGAGCAACGGATTGAAAATCCGTGTGTCCCCAGTTCGATCCTGGGTCTCGCCACCATATT
>SMFC01000176.1_pt1 | contig 12692 bp, 11 predicted proteins | sample 2456331 | NCBI WGS metagenome assembly SMFC01 (sample SAMN10132608, study PRJNA489261) | soil metagenome | isolation source: day120 control-loamy sand soil ammended | place: USA
ATGCCTAGAGAATGGAGAAGATAATGCTGAATATGTAGTACCAGTGAAATGGATATATTTAGCAGATAATCCAGTTAAAGAATTAGGTTTTTTTGGTAATCAAAATACAATAGCAAAACCGGTCACTCCTAAATGGGAATATACAGTTCAGAGATTAAAACCTTCTCCTAAACACCCTATACCTGTTGTCAGAGAAACCACACATAAAAGAAGACCCAAAAAAAGACTTTAATAGAGCTTAGGGATGGAGAATAATCGAAAATTCTCCACAATCTTCACCTTAAATGTCTTATCAAAACCTTCTGCTAAACTTGGTACTTCAAGCTTTTTATAGTTTGCTCGAACCCTAATTTCAGCACCCATAAAAAAATCAATGATAAGTTAAATGATTCGAACAGATTTCGCTTGTTATCACTTAATGCGATAGAAGTGTAGAACAGGCAAAACTTATAATTGAAAAAGGGAAAATCATGGCTTATCAATCTATTAATCCATTTACCAATCAAAAATTGAAAGACTACCCATCCCATAGCGATCAAGATATTCAAAATGCCCTCGATACAGCAGAAAAAATCCTGAAATCGGAATGGGCTCAACAGGCCGATACCCGTATTGAAGTACTTCGTAAACTGGCCAGCAATATGCGAGAGCAAAAATCTGAACTGGCCAAGCTCATGACGCTGGATATGGGAAAACTCATTAAGCAGAGTGAAGGTGAAATCGAAACCTGCGCCAAAATTGCCGAATACTATGCTGATCATGCCAAAGAATTTTTAGCGCCCGTGTCCTATGAAACGGAACTGGGTGAGGCCTGGGTTGAGCATCATCCACTGGGTATTATCATGGCGGTAGAACCGTGGAACTTTCCGTTTTATCAACTGATGCGGGTCTTTGCACCGAACTGTGCCATTGGTAATCCAGTTCTGGCAAAACATGCCGGCATTGTTCCGCAATGTGCGGAAGCCTTTGAACAACTGATCTTGGATGCAGGCGCACCCACAGGTGTCTGGACCAACCTGTTTATCAGCAGTGACCAGGTCGCTGAGGTGATTGCAGACAAACGTGTACGTGGTGTGGCATTGACAGGTTCAGAAGGTGCGGGCAGTGCTGTGGCTGAACAGGCCGGAAAACATCTTAAAAAATCAACGCTGGAACTGGGCGGGAATGATGTATTTATCGTACTGGATGATGCAGATCTGGAACGCGCAATTAAATTAGGCTGTCAGGCGCGCGTCAATAATGCCGGCCAAGTCTGTACGGCGGCGAAACGATTTATCCTGCATGAAAAAATTGCCGAACAATTCAAAGCCGGCATGCTGAAAGCTTTTGAACAGTTAAAGCTGGGTGATCCGCTCGATCCTGAAACCACGTTAGGGCCGCTTTCTTCAAAAGATGCGCTGGAAAAACTTACCAAGCAGGTCGAGAAGGCAGTAGCACAAGGTGCGACTGTGGTCACTGGCGGTAAGGCTGTAGACCATCAAGGCAATTTCTATGCCCCAACCATTCTGGAAAATATCACGCGTGAAAATGAAGCCTGGTATGAAGAATTTTTTGGCCCGGTGGCGCAAATCTATGTGGCGAAGGATGATGATGAGATTGTCGAAATTGCCAATGATTCCAATTATGGCTTAGGTGGCGTGATTCATTCACAGGATATCGAGCGCGCTAAAAAACTAGCATCACGGGTAGAAACTGGCATGATCTGGATCAACTGGTTTACCGATACCACGCCGGAATTACCATTTGGCGGGATGAAGAACTCCGGTTATGGCCATGAACTCTCGATTGATGGTTTCAAAGAATTTGTGCAAAAGAAACTGGTCGTGGTCAAAAGCCCGAAGAAATAAAATATTGACTCGACAAAGAAGCCACTATTCAGTGGCTTCTTTGTTCTGGATATTCTTCGCGTTGACCACCGTCATAACTGGCAAAACGAGGTTGTTCTCGTGGAAATGATGGTTCAGCGTTTGGCCAAGGCCAAGCACCAAACTGGGTGTCACGATAACGGCGAAAAGCAGCATCCAGTTCCTGCGGAGTATTTAACACAAAGGGCCCGCGCATCGCCACGGGTGCACCAATCGGTTCACCTTCTAGCCATAAAATATGTGATTCCAGTAAACCACCTTTGAGATGAATATCCTGATCTGGTTTGAGTTCTATCAGATGCTTGACCTGTATTTTCTGTCCTTCCAGCTCCAGACTTTTGCCTTGGTAGAAATAACAAAAACGCGTCGCGCTCGCAGTACTTGCCGGAATAATCAGCTCTGCCTCAGGCGCAAGTGTGATCAGGTAAATATTGACCCTGTTTTCAGCAGGTGCTGCCCAAGAATGGGGTGGACGATCCAGTGCTTCGGTATCTTTAAACTGCCCTGAAATGACCCGAATATCCGCTTTAGGTCCGGCTGCATTGGCTGAAAATACATGCGGAATCTGTTCACGCCACAACATTTTATAATCGGCCGGCTGCTTTTTCTGTTCCGGTGAGGAATTCAGCCAGATTTGAAACAGCTCCAGAGGATTATCCTGATCTTGATGAACTAAGGGAAACATTTCGCAGTGCTGTACCCCATTGCCGGTGGTCAGCCATTGCACATCACCTGCGGCATAACGTCCCGAGTTTCCGAGCGAGTCAAAATGGTCGACATAACCGCGCTCGACAATGGTAATGGTTTCAAAACCGGTATGCGGATGCTCCGGAAAGCCGGGAATTTGCTCGCCATAATACATGTCATATTCATGCTGATACGGCGGTGTAACTGGCCCTAATTGGGCATTGCCTTGTGGATAATGATCCTGATGGTGAACAGTAAAAATAAAGGGATCTTTCAGGTCAAGTCGGGATTCGACCGGAACAACAGAATACAGCACTGAATTCGACATGATTGAACTCCTGATTATTTTATTAGATATAAGCTTTTAATTTAAATTAGTTTTTATAATAAATCACAGTGTAAAGCAGATAAGGCGATTGAGGAAGATGCTTTCCGATCTATCGCCTTAGATGAAGGTTTAGGTATTTTCCTGTTCAGTCGTACTGTCTGATTTTTGCTCTGGATTCTGGATCAGCAGCCCCGCCAGTTTGATCATTTCAGCTTGCACATTGACCATCTGCGATTCAATTTTTTTCAGGTCGATCTGGCTTAAATCCATGTCACCATTCAACAGCGGTGAGGCCAAGACTTGCTGATTGGCACTCATGATATTGCTGCGGATCTGGTCAATTTCCTGACTTTTTAAGTTCAGGTTGCCGAGTACCTGATTAAAGCTGTTGAGTTGCTGTTGTAACTGGGTTGCGGTGGACTGCAGTTGCTGAGTATCCTTGGCTTCTACTGCACTTTGTAGCTCAGTCTGAGTCTGCTTCAACTGTTCCACATAACTGCCTGCTTTCAGCTGTAAGTCAGCCACATCACGAACCATATAAAACATATTGCCCGATCTAAGCTCAGTTGGTGCGGTAGCGCCAGTTTGCGGCTGGCTGGCAGTGTCAAGATCGGAACTACGAGTTTCCGCTTGCTCAGTGGGTGCTTCAACTGCCTGTTCACATCCCATCAGTAAAATCCCTGAGCTAAATAATGCAAAAGGAAGAACGGCATTGGCAAGAATCTTGGACATGGAATCAGGGTCTCGGTGCAGGTGGAAATATTTCATGATTTAATATAGGGACAAACTATGGAGATAAAAAAGATTGTTGCAAAGTTATAACAAATTTACTGAAGCGCAGACCGTCTTCGATTAAAAATGCTTAAAAAATAAAGATAAAACTCACGTTTTCAACTCAATAAATTGTTTGGGCTGTAATGATGTTAAGAAACGGAGAGTTCTGGATATGCATGCTTACATTCTCCCTATTCACTTGATCCAGTACGGGTTTCTCATACGCGTAGAATGCATTTGATATAGAAAATACGCTTGCTTTTACTCAATGGTTTATTGCTTCAAGTGTATTGTTAATCTAACCGAGGATCGTTGCAGATTAGGCCTGTTAGATTGATGAACAGGCGACGAACTATAGCCAAAAATAAAAGTTGAGGGCGACTTATAGATAGGATTTATATGAATCATTATGTATTTAACTCGCTGTGTTTAAATTACAAAGTAAGTATCTATTGGGTAAATACATACTTACTTTGCGATTAGCAATTATTTGGCCAGTTCGGCATTTACCGCATCCACAATTCGCGGATCATCTGCAGTAATGTCAGGCGCAAAACGTGCAACCACTTCGCCATTCTTATTGATCAGAAATTTCTCAAAGTTCCATAACACTTCAGGCGGTTGGTTTGGAGTCAGGCCATAATCGACCAGATCTTTCCACCACGGGCCTTCACCGATCCGCTCTGGTACAGCTTGAGTCAGCGTGGTATAGAGCGGATGCTTGTCTTCGCCCGCCACAGAAATTTTAGCAAAGAGCGGGAAGTCAACCTGATAATTGATAGAGCAGAATTCCTGAATCTCTGCTTCGCTACCTGGTTCCTGCTCCAGAAAGTTATTGGCAGGGAAGCCCAGAATTTCCAGACCTTGCGTTTTTTTGTCTTTATACAGCTTTTGCAAACCTTCATATTGCGGAGTCAGACCACATTTCGATGCCACGTTCACCACAAGCAATACCTTGCCCTGATACTGGTTTAAGGTGGTTTCTGGGCCTTGAATGGTTTTGACTGGAATGTCATATACAGAGCGAGTCATTAGATTTCCTGTTTATTCAGACTGAATCGTCTTTGTTTTAACGGGTATTTAGATTCAATACAAGTAACAGCTGCTGAGGCAGGAGGCTTAAATCGGTAAATTGCCTGAATATCATGTGAAAAATCTATTATGCTAGGGTGCGCAAATAGCAATCGCTAAATAACAAGACAAGCGACACATGGATGAGGGTATGACACAGCAGCACAAAGCAGTCTGGTGGGCGATGGTATTGCCATTGGCCGCAGTTTTTATTTGGTCCTTAAACATGACGGTGACACGTTATGTGGCGGATTATATTTCTCCCATCAGTATCAGTTTTTACCGCTGGGTACTGGCACTGCTAATTTTAAGCCCATTTCTGTTGCCCAAGGTCAAAGCAGCCTGGCCAGAGATTCGCCCACATCTTGGACACTTTGCAGTTTTGAGTGCCTTGGGGATGGTGCTGTATCAAGGATTGGCCTATAGCTCTGCACACTTTACCACTGCGACCAATATGGGGCTGATCAATGCCTTTATTCCTATTTTTACCATTATTGTGGGTATTTTCGTCTTAAAAATTCGCCCGACACAGGCTGCGGTACTGGGGAGTCTGCTGTCTTTTATTGGGCTGATGTATGTCATGGCCCAAGGGCAGGGGTTGCATTTCTTGACGGTGGGCGACAGTTATATCGGTGATTTGCTGATGCTGATCGCAGTATTTTTCTATGCCTGCTATGGTGTCTTGCTGAAAAAATGGCAGATTCAGATTCCACTGTTGCTGAGTCTGTATATCCAGATTTTTATGGCCTGTCTCTATCATATTCCATTGGTACTTTACTTCGGTCTGGACAGTATCAATAGCCATAATGCAGCCAGTATTGTTTATGCCGGAATTTTTCCTTCTATTTTAGCATTGGAGGCGGTATCATTTTACTGGGAATTATATGGGCACAATATCCGGGAAGAGCAAAGTGATAAGCTAAGGAACAGTTTATCAAGATATTAATTGTTTAAATATTAAGCAAACAATCAAGGTTTTTTAATTGAAATAGCCTGTTAAATCCCAATTTTTAAATGTGAAAATAAATATAAAAATCTTAATTTATTTTAAAACTGGAATAGAAAGAGCAAGATAGTTTGAATTTTGGTTAAAAGTTGCCTAGTATTAATAGAAAATATGTATTAATTGAGTTTTTTATTGTACTTGTCGTTGCACTAATTTTCTCTCATAATGCATCCATCGAGAATGATTAAACATATTTTTCCTTGTTTTATCAAACTCCCAGAGATTTCTGAACCCTCTGGATGTGATTTATGCACATCCTTTTTTATGCTCAACCATCCCTATATGGTTGAGCTTTTTTTTGTCTTAAAACTTTAGTCGAGCTTGAATATCTGAGTCGACTGAGAACCAACTTAGTCGCGAATAATCGCCCCACTGACGGCGTCAATAATCCGGCTCGGTTGCTGGCTTAACCCTAAGTCACCATTCAGATAATTCAGATTCTGATCAAAGTAGCGAATCGCATCTTGCAGTGAACGTGCCGGTTCCAATCCTGCAGGATTGGCACTGGTAGACACAATAAAACCGCCAAAGGCCTGACACAGTGCCATACAGAGTGGATGGTTGGTAACGCGAACCGCCACTTTGGGATGATCGCCCTTAATCCAGGCCGGAATCTCCTGATGCGCGGGAAGCAGCCAGGTAATGGCGCGTTCAGCGGGTCTGTCATTGCTCCAGGATTCAATCACTTGTTCACGCATTTCTGTAGTTAAATCTTGCAGAAGATGTTCCACCTGTGAAATATGCGCTGCCAATAGAATCACCCCTTTTTCAATCGGGCGCTGTTTCAATTTTAAAATCTGATGAAATGCCTGTTCATTATAAGGGTCGCAACCCAAGCCCCAAACAGCCTCTGTAGGATATGCCAAGACTTGTCCGTCTTTAAGACATGCTGCTGCTTCAGCAACAGAGGTAGTAATCATGTGAATACCTTATACAAAACAACAAAGCCCTATTGTGAACTTTATTTCAGTGGACGACAACGCTGATACATGCCCGCTTGTTGAGTACTTAAGCCGAGCAGCTCAAGTTCCATCAATTGACTGGTCAAGGAAGATACTTCCTGTTGTAAATGAAAACTGAGCTGATCCAGACTCTGTCCGACCCAATCGAGTTGATTATAAAGATGAATTAAATGGGGCGGGATAGTGCGCTCTTGCTCAGGATAAGTATCTTTTTTGAAGTGATTTGCATTCGCTTGCCACTGTGTTGCTAGGGCTAAATCCTCAATCACTTGCTGTGGATGGTCAATTAAAATCGCACCTTCACGAATCAGTTGATGACAACCTTGATGATGTTCACTGTAAATATGCCCCGGAATTGCAAATATGTTCTTGCCTTGTTCCGCTGCCCATTGTGCCGTAAGCAATGAACCACTTTTTAACGCGGCTTCTGCCACAATCACCCCAAGACTTAAGCCGCTGACAATTCGGTTGCGCCGTGGAAAATGCTGCTGCAAGGGTGGGGTAAAAGGTAAAAACTCAGTAATAACTGTACCACCGTGGTTAATCATTTGCTGACGTAGTGCTTGATGTACAGCAGGATAGGTCTGTTCGATCCCTGTACCCATCACTGCAATCGTTCGTCGATGTTGTAGCGCAGCCCGATGTGCTGCTTCATCAATCCCTTGTGCCAAGCCACTATTAATATAAAAACCTTGCTCACTCAGATAAAAGGCAAAGTCATAGGCGACTTGCTGTCCGTGCGGACTTGGCTTGCGACTGCCAACAATTGCAATTTGTGGCTGGAGTAACTGATCTGCATGTCCCTGCCCGAACAGAATTGGCGGCTTATGCTCATAATGACTCAGTTGTTGTGGATATTCAGCATCTGTATGCAAAAGCACAAAATCACTGTGCAACTGAATCTGTTCTAGACTGTGCTGAAAATGGGTTTGAGATTCGCTGCTTTGAAAGTCTTTCAGGCGTTGAATATGATTTTTATGAAGGCCGAGCTTTTGCCAGGTCTCGATTTGAGAACAATGGACTGCATCTGCAAGATCTGCATAATGCCGACTGATTTTATAAAAGCTGGTGAGGGAATGTTGCACCAAATACCACAGCGTGATGGCATTGATTTGTGATGTCGACAATCTGTTCAACATAGTGAGACCTATTTTTGCGTCTTCTTATTATTGGTATGAATGAAAATAAGTGAGATGATGCTGATCTATCAACATCATCCCACTTTGCAACCTTAGTCTTCTAACAAAGGAGGCTGAATGCCGGCACCCACTTTAATTGGAAGCTCGCTATCCAGCACATAGGCATAGCTCAATTGATCGAAGGCTTTAAAGACCATGACCTGACCAATACGCTCACCTGGCAATTGCACCCGTTCTTTAGTCTTCGGATCAGTCACCACTTCACCTTTCTGGTTTACGCTAAAGACATGACCTGTCTGAACGCCATGTGCCGTACCACGGTCAAGGGTGACGACACTATGACGTGCTGCAGTACCAATCGACCCCAATACACGCACAATCTGACCACCAGGCACAATACTTTCTGCATTGGTTGGGTAGAACAGCGTCGGTAACATCGGGTCGTATTCAGCGAGTACGCGGTCACCGCGACGCACCTCCGCGTTATAACTGTCAGTCAGCTCCAGTGTGGTTACCTCACCTTCACTACGTACCGCAATACCAGATGCCACCTGTTGCAGCTCGAGTGCAGCAGTATATTTCTTGCCATTGGCATCGGTAAATACATAAGGCTCAGCTTCACGATAAACGGCATAGCGTTGACCAACGACCAGACCGTTACCACGTACATAGACTTTCTGGCCTTTGCCCGCCAGTACGCGCTGATCTGCAGTTCCAAGAATGTATGGGGTGCCTTGAACTGAATCAGGCGCCATCAGGGTATAGCGCTCTAGCCACTGTTTGATATGTTCTAGTGGAATCACTGGAATGGTATTGTTTAAAGATTCAACCCGAATCTGAGGTTGCAGAGAGGTGCTGCCCAGATAGCGGCTGATAATACCGTCACAACCATCACCTTCATCTTTGCCAATAATCGGACGGCCCTGGTAATCACACATCAACAGGCGATCGCCCGGGAAAATCCAATGTGGATTTTTCACATGCTTGTTGCTGGCCCAGATTTCAGGCCAACGCACCGGGTTTTTCAAAAAGCGTTTTGAGATGTCCCAGAGGGTATCGCCTTTTTTGACCACATAAATATTGGGTGCACTGGCTTTTAATGCCGGCGGATTGACATTACGTGCAGGTGCGGCCTCGGCAGAATGAATAGTCCCCATACCGACACCGACACAAACGGTGAGTGCCAGCATCTGATTTTTAAACCCCAAGGCACTAAAAAATGGCATGCCCTTCAAAACCTTTTTCATTATCATAATTCCTAAAATTATGTGCGTAGTTGCGTTATAATAACGATCTTACACACATTTTTTGATGAAGCATTCCCTTCATTTGGTTTTTTGATCAATGGCATAATTGAGGACGCAGTATGGCCTTATTACCTATTTTAAGTTTCCCGGATCCCCGTCTTCGTACCATTGCACAACCTGTCGAAGATGTGACTGATGAAATTCGTCAGCTCGCTGCAGATATGTTTGAAACCATGTATGAAGCACCAGGTATCGGACTTGCCGCGACTCAGGTGGATCGTCATATTCAGCTGATTGTTATGGATCTGTCTGAAAATAAAGATCAACCGATGGTGTTTATTAACCCCAAAATTACACCATTGACTGAAGAAACGCAGCCCTACGAAGAAGGCTGTCTATCAGTTCCTCAAATATACGATAAAGTTGACCGTCCGTCACGTGTAAAAATCGAGGCAATTAATCTGGAAGGTCAAGCATTTGAACTCGAAGCTGACGGACTTCTCGCTGTGTGTATTCAACATGAAATGGATCACTTAAGTGGCAAATTATTTGTTGATTATTTATCGCCATTAAAACGTCAACGTGCACGTGAAAAAGTAGAAAAACTGGTACGCCAGCGTAATAAAGACAAGGTGGCAGTTAAACGCTAGGATATTTTTTTAATTTATTTTAATGATCCAACAAAGCCCAATTCTGATTGGGCTTTGTTATAATCGACATGAGCATATTTTAGGAGTGGCCTGTGTTTTTACGCGCGGGGCTGCTATTTGCATTTGCAGCTGTGTTTCTACAGATTGCTGTATTTTTACAGCCTTTGTTACCGACGCAATATCAGGTTGCTCCGGTCTGCGAAACCATCACGCGTGCGCTTCTTATCGCGACAGACGTTCATACACAGCATAGTGCCAGTGAACATCACCATTTCAAAGTCCAATCTGGTCATATTCAGCATGATCATCATGATGCCAATCATCAGTGTCAATACTGTACGGTTTATGCCAATTTAGTCTTACCGCCGGATCTGGATATCAAACAGGTACTTGACCGGATTCAGGTACGTTTAATTGCTTATCAAAAAACCTTTAAGCATGTCTGGTTTGTCCTTCAGCAGCTCTTTTTAATTCCTCAGGGACGAGCGCCGCCACTGCCTGCATAAACCTGCATTTTTCGCTTGGGTTGTTATTGACTCAAGCCATGCTTTTTTATGTATTCAGTGAGATAAAAAAATGGCTCAGCCTAAATTTTTTTTACAGCCACTTGCGGCTGCGATTTGTGTTATCTGTTATTCACCAGCCACAATGGCAAATGAAACGATGCCCGTGCAAACTTTGGCACCGATTGTGGTGACTTCTACAGCAGGTAATGATGCCAATGGACTGATTGTCCGTGCTGATCCGAAACAGCCGATTCAACCGATTCCGGCATCAGATGGTGCAGACTATTTACAAAGTATTGTCGGTTTTAGTGCAGTGAATAGCGGTGCCGGCACCAATGGTGATGTGACTTTCCGGGGTATGTTTGGTTCAAGAATTAAAATCCTGACCGATGGCACTGAAAACCTGGGGGCCTGTCCAAGTCGGATGGACTCACCCACCTCATATATTTCCCCAGAAAGTTACGACCAGATTACGGTGATCAAAGGCCCGCAAACGGTTCAATATGCCAATACTGGATCTGCCGCAACCGTGATTTTTGAGCGCAGTCCGGAACAGTTTAAAGATGATAAAAACTATCGTGGTCAAACAAGTGTCTTGATGGGTTCATTTGGCCGACTGGATCAGAATATTGAAGTGGCAGCAGGCGATGAGCAGAAATATATCCGTCTGAATACCAACCGTTCTGTATCTGGCAGTTATAAAGATGGAAATGGCACCATTGTTCCTTCGGATTGGGAGCGCTGGAATGCGGATCTGGCTTTAGGCTGGACACCTGATGAAAATACCTGGGTAGAACTGACCGGTGGTAAAGCGGATGCTGAAGCAGTCTATGCTGGTCGGGCTATGGATGGATCGAAATTTGCCCGTGAAAGTCTCGGTCTAAAGCTCGAAAAGAAAAATATTAGCGATGTGATTCAAAAGATTGAAGCACAGGTGAACTATAACTTTAATGATCATGTCATGGATAATTATAGTCTGCGTGAGTTTCAGGCTAGTCCCATGATGAGTATGCCCATGGCGAGCAATGTTGCGCGTAAAACATTGAATGCTCGTATGGCAATGACCAATGAATGGAATAAATTACAGCTGATTACTGGTATCGATAGTCAGAATAACCAACATACTAAACGTAACGGAAGTCTGATGACGCCGTATCAAAATCAGTCACGTACTAAAGATATGGAATTCCAGTCTGTTGGGGCTTTTGGACGTTTTGAAAATCATCATCCCGAGCATGACGATGGTAAGACCTATATTGGCGTGGGCTATGTCGAACGTATGCCGGATTACTGGGAATTATTCAGTCCTAAAACAGGGAATGGTAATACCAATACCTTTAAAAGCATTGATACTGAGAAAACCCTACAGTTGGATTTAGGTTACCAACATGAACATGGAAACCTAAGTTCATGGGTATCTGCCTATACAGGCTTGATTCAAGATTTTATTTTGACCAAATACAATGCAAACGATCAAGCTGAAACACGAAATGTCGATGCTGTCATTGCAGGTGCAGAAGCGGGCATTGGTTATCAGTTTAGTGATGCGATTCAGGCTGATGTCAGTGCCATGTACGCATGGGGTGAAAACACCACTGATAATACGCCGTTGCCACAGATTTCACCTTTAGAGGCTCGGGTGAATTTACGTTATATCCAGGATAATTATACTTTGGGTGCTTACTGGCGTTTGGTCGATGGTCAAAACCGAATTAGTGAGCGTGAAGGGAATATCGTTGGTTATGATGTTAAGAAAAGTGCAGGCTTTGGCACATTGTCTTTAAATGGCACATATCACTTTGCGAATGGGGTAGATCTTTCTGTGGGGGTCGATAACGTTTTAGATAAAACCTATACCGAACATTTAAACAAAATGGGTAATTCGGGGATCGGCTTATCTGCAACAGAACAATTTAACAATATTGGCCGTAACTACTGGGCACGTGTCAGTATGAAGTTCTAATTGTTGTCCACTATTCTAAAAAGCCATTGCTCTTAAGCAATGGCTTTTTTAATTTTAAGGTCGGAGTTTATTTTGCATATTTAAATAGAGTGCCAATTTCTAGGAAGAAGGCCGTATAAAACAAGTTTTGTCTATATAAGCGTCAGGGCGGTGAAGAATAAAACAAGAATTGACTACGCCTTAAGCAATAGGGAGTGCGTAATAAATGATTTTTTTAAATAATTTTAATTAAAACAATTGGTTGTAATTACTTGGGTGAGAGTTCTTAGCTAGATCACATGAAAATCAAAAATAATTAAAATAAATTTTATATAAAAAACAATTATTTATATTTTTATTGGTTTATAAAACAAACACACGATAAAAAATCTTTGCAAGAAGTGTTGCAAGCGCTCTGAAATGCTGTAGAATGCACATCCATCGGCAGTGATGAAGATTAAAACTTCTGATAAAACAGTAACTTAGCACGAGGTGTTAAGATTGGGTTTTGTTGG
>SMFC01000099.1_pt1 | contig 12478 bp, 9 predicted proteins | sample 2456331 | NCBI WGS metagenome assembly SMFC01 (sample SAMN10132608, study PRJNA489261) | soil metagenome | isolation source: day120 control-loamy sand soil ammended | place: USA
CCACCATCGCGGTAATAACCCTGCGGTGCATCCGGAATATTGTTCACCGCTGCCATTACCCCGGGAATCGACGCCGAGGCCATCAGCCAGGACAATACACTCTGCTCGGTCAGGGCATGATAATGTGTAGTAAATCCATCTTCCGCGATTTGAAATTGTTCCCCCATATTCGGCTGGCTAATCACACGCTGCATAAAATGACGGCTGTGTTTACGTGCGACAGCAGTCGTTCCGACAATTCCGGCTACAGAAGCCAGCAAAGGCAGCGCTTTGTCACTCTGGAAAATGTGCTTGGCTTTAATTGAAATCACAGCGAGATGATAATCCGGATGATTGACCAGATCATTTTCCTTGCCTTGTACCAGATCGAGTAGCATGCCGCGGCAAACTTCGCTGACCTCCTGGCGGGTCATTTTTTTATGGAAATAAAGGTTGGTATACAGCTCAGCTAAACGCTCGGTTCCCTGTTGAGCCCCATGTGCAGCCATACTGGCAAAACGCCAGCTACCAATCGAGGAACCAACGAGAGTACGCCGTTGTGGGGCACGTGGGAAAAACTCGCCAAAAATCGCCTGATCCAGACCCTGAATCCCGATTCCTTTTGGGCCACCTGCAGCACCGGGGATAATATCGACCTGTTCAGGTTGTAATCCTTGTTGCAGAATCAGCTCACGTGCCAGATGGCCAGCACGAATCGTCAGCGCAGGCGCCCGTTTTTGTAAAATCTGTACCATGATTCAACCCATACCAGCCAAGTGTGTGCTTATTTTAATCGATGCGTCTTTAGACCCAATGGCAAGATATGTCCTAAGGTGACTTGAGAGTCATGGCATCGGGTTGATGTAAGTGTGCATGAGTTCTTTATTGCGTAAATTAAAAAAAGGTAGATTAAATGAAATAATCAAAAGCGTGGTTATAGGATAGCTTGGCCAGTAAAAAGCATGAATTAGAAACAAACTACCTGCAAGACCTATCCATATTTTTAAAGCTAGTATTAGCTGTGTTTGTCGTAGACAGAATAGAAATAACAACGGAAGCAGGTTAAAGCTGACAATGAGCCAGAAATAGTCACTATGAATCAGGAGGTAGAATGTGGTATTGGCAGCAGGGGACCATGCAAGCCAATGGGCTGTTTGGTTGATATAGAAAAAAATATCTATCCATGTTGGGAAGCTGTAAAGTAGTGCAGTGAGAAAGGTTTTTTGTCTATTCTGGCGATACAGTGCGCATAAAAAACTATATTTCATTTGGATATTCTTGTTTTATTTTTTCAATAATTTAAGCATAAAAAAGCCTGACGAATCAGGCTATTTAAAAAATTATTTCGCAATTCGCCAGACGGCAAGAACACTCGCTAGCACAATCAGAAGCACCGACACAAACCATGGTGAAATAATCGCAATCGACAGCAGAATGGCCATGATACTGCCAAACATCCAGCTACGTTTTTGCTGAAGTTCCATTTGCAGGCGCATGCTTTGCAGTTCATTGAGCTGTTTGGCATGCCAGGCTGACTGGTTTTTCAGACCGTTCAGGCTATCAATCATCAAGGTTGGTAGATCCTGTGCCCCTAATAGCAAATCCGGAATTTTTTGTCCCAGTTCTTTCAGGTTTTTCTGCGGATTCATTTGTGCCTTGATCCAGTCGGTCAGGATCGGTTTGGCCAGACTCCAGATATCCAGTTCCGGATACAGGTCGGTTCCCAAGCCTTCGACATGCACTAGTGTTTTGAGTAGCAGCATCAGTTGCGGTGGAATTTCCAGATGGAAACGACGGGCAATGTCCATCACTTCAATCAGAATACCGGCGAAATCCAGTTCATGCATTGGTTTAGAGACCATCGGCCCGACACTGCGGCGCATTTCACGAGCCAAAGCATCCTGATCGGTGCCTGGTGGAATCCAGCCAGCTTGATGCACCACCTGAATCAGTTGCATGAAGTCGCTGTTCATGACCGCCAGCAGCATGCGTGCTACGGTCATCTGGTCGTGTTTGGACAGCTCACCCATAATCGCGCAGTCCAGCGCAATAAAGCGCGGATTACTCGGATTGATGGTTTCGACAAAAACATTGCCCGGATGCATGTCGGCATGGAAAAAGTTATCGCGAAAGACCTGGGTAAAGAAAATAGTCAGGCCTTTACGTGCCAGATCAGCACGATCCATGCCGAGTCGGTCAAAGGTCGCGATATCTGAAATTGGCACTCCGGTAATGCGCTCGGCCACCAGCACATCTTTGCTGTCCATATACACTTCCGGCACGTACATCATGCTGGAGCCGGTAAAGTGATGGCGCATACGACGGGTATTGTCCGCTTCCAGGGTCAGGTCCAGAAATCTGCTGGCGAATATTCGGACGGGTCACCTTGACCACCACTTCACGGCCATCATGCAGGGCAGCGGTATGAACCTGTGCAATCGAGGCAGCAGCCAGAGGCTGGGTGTCAAAACGGGCAAACAGGGTATTCACATCGGCTTTCAGTGATTCCTGGATGCGCATCTTGGCCACGTCATTGTCAAAGGGCTTGACCTGATCTTGGAGCAAGACCAGTTGCTGTAAAAGTTCAGGTGCAATCAGGTCGCGACGTGTAGAGAGTAACTGACCCATTTTAATGGCCAGCGGACCCATTTCCTCTAAAGCCAGTTTTAGCTTGAGCGGGTTTTTACGTTCACGACTGGACCAGGCGGCCGGATGCATACGGATCAAAGACAGAATATGCCGGGCCTTTTCTGGTAATTCTTCCGCAGGAAACAACGTGTCGAGTCGATAGTGCGCGGCGATGCGCCAAAGTTCGAGTAAACGTGAAACATGCGGAATCATAAAGCAGCGTACCTAGTCTTGAGTAGAATTGTTTGAGGTATCGATCTGGGCCTGAAGCTGCTGGATTTTCGCTTCAACCCGATCTAAATTTTGATTCAGGATACGGGTGTCCTGATTCAGGTCATCCATTTGCCAGCGTGGGGCAAACAGACCACTGTCTTCTTTTAAGGCATCTTCGGCAAAGAATAGCTGACTTTGCAGGGTACGTTTCAGCTGTTTCTGCAATAACTTGTAGTCACCTTGCAGTGGAATATTGCCGACTTCATCGGACAGCAGCAGCTTGAGTAATTCCACCACATTGCTGACCTGCAAGGTTGCAGTCGCTTCGGTGACTGTAGATGAGCCAGCATCAAATGGACGCTGTTCAAAGATTGAAGATGCTTCACTATGACCAGTCGCGGTCGGCTCCAGACGAAGCTTGTCTTTATCAAAAAACACATCGACCGAAAGCTGCGGTGAGGCAATCACCACCCGCAGCATTTTACCAGACAAGGCATTTAACTGGATGCGGGTAATCGCATCCAGATCAATCACATGGTGAATCACGCGTTCAACAGCACCGAGTGCCAGAATTGACCACATAGGGAGTGAACCTTAAAGTTTAAAACCGCGGTGAACTGCAACAATCCCGCCAGTCAGGTTGTGATAGTCACAATTCTGGAAGCCGGCATTTTCCATCATGCCTTTTAAGGTGCGCTGGTCTGGATGCATACGAATCGATTCAGCCAGATATTTATAGCTTTCAGAATCATTGGCAATGATTTTACCCATGATTGGCAAGGCTGTGAATGAGTACAGATCGTAAAGCTTAGAGAATGGCTCAAACACCGGTTTAGAGAATTCCAGCACCAGTAAACGACCACCTGGCTTGAGTACGCGATACATCGATGCAAGTGCGGCATCTTTATCAGTCACGTTACGCAGACCGAAAGAAATCGTCAAAAGATCAAAACTGTTGTCTGCAAATGGTTCTAAGGTTTCAGCATTGGCCAGTACGAAATCGACATTGGTACAGCCGGCATCGATCAGACGGTCACGACCGACATTCAGCATCGATTCGTTAATATCAGACAGCACCACATGACCGGTCGGGCCCACTTCACGGCTAAACACTTTGGCCAGGTCACCGGTACCGCCGGCAATATCCAGCACCTGCTGGCCACGGCGTACACCGGACATATTGATTGCAAAACGTTTCCACAGACGGTGAATCCCGAAAGACATCAGGTCATTCATGATGTCGTATTTGCTCGCCACCGAATGGAACACTTCAGCCACTTTCTGGGCTTTTTCTTCGCTGTTTACGGTTTGATAACCAAAATGTGTGGTTGAACCCACGTTGCCGGTATTGGCACCGCGTGGCAGGTTATATTTCGGCACCGAGCCTGTGACTGGCGTATCAGTCAGGCGTTGTTCGAGGGATTGTTGCTGACCTTGCGGCGTACCTTGTGGAAGAGGTTCAGTTAAGAATGGGCTCACTTTGTCTGTCTGTTGTGCCGACTCAGGGGTAGGGGTAGGCGTTGTATTTTCATTCGACATTGGAGTCACTCCTAACATATCAATCGGGTTAATCTTGCATTGTCTGCATCATGACAGATTCTAAAGGCTTATTCAGCAATCATGATGCAATTGTTATGAATAATATACAGAAAAATGTGCGCTTGGCAGAAATACTGCACTACTATTTATTGAAATGGCAACGCATCGCCAGAATGCACTTTCTCAATAATCTGGCGTTCGGTTGCGGTAAATTCACGGACAAATTTTTCTGCCGATTTCAGCGGCTTCATGGCCAGGAAACCATCCTGCATAAACGCATACATCACCTGAAAGTTATATTTATTGGCCGCGCCTTTACACATCTTGAAGGCCGCATAGACCACAAAGGAGCGCATGTATTTATCCAGACTCATACCGAGCTGATCCAGCAAGGCCAGTTGTTTTAACCGTGCCTGACCCTGATCCAGTTTGAGATAGGTCAGGCGCATCATCTCATCGGTCAGTGTTTCATGCGGATGATAATCCTGTAATAACTGAATCGCGACCTGCTCATCCAGCTGTACCGCCAGAATCGCCAGTTCTACACCCAATGTCCCGGTTTTGATGGCATTTTCAGGAATCACTTTTTCTGCTTTATGGGCATATTTCATCAGCCGGGCAATCTGTGCTGCCAGTGCATCAAATTCGGCACCACCATAGAGACGGTTCAGGAAATATTCGGCCATCAACTGATTGGGTTTTTCCGCAAAATGCGCGCGATGAGTTCGCTGCATGCGAACTTTCTGCCAGGCCTGTACATCCTGTAAACGGCTCAGAATGTCCGGTTGGGTATGATAGCTCAGCTGATAATAATGCGCTAACAGATCATCGAGAACGGCAAGTTTGGACATGAGATTTCAATTATAGTTTGAGAATGCAAGAATCTTAGAGGCTGCCGGGCAATCCTGCTATGACAAATTGAACAGAGATCGGGCATTTGTCTGTCAATCTGTTGTTTAAATAGCCAATTTAATCGTGTGAAAAACGTTGCCAGAGCTATTTTTGCGCCAAAACTCATCGTTATACTGCAAACAGAATAAAACATCAGGGTTGAAGATACGCATGGAACAACCACAATTTCAGTTAATGGATGAAGATCAGTTATCGGTCGAGCTGATTGATGCTCAATATGATTTAAAAAAAACACGCGGCCAGAAAAATGCCAAAAGCCTGTTGATTCTGGTCAACGGGATTGAGCTGGCCGGTAAGGGTGAAGCGGTCAAGCAACTGCGTGAATGGGTCGATCCGCGCTATTTGCGCGTGAAAGCAGATGCACCGCAAGTGGCCGGGCCTAAACAGACTTTGTGGCAGCCTTATGCGCGCTTTATTCCGGCCGAAGGACAAATCATGGTCTTGTTTGGCAACTGGTACAGCGACCTGCTGAGCAGCGCCATGCAAGCTTCAGATCCGATCACTAATGCACAGTTCAATCATTATCTGCAAGAGATGCAAGCCTTTGAACAGGACCTGAAAAATAATCATGTCGATGTGGTCAAGGTCTGGTTTGACCTGTCCTGGAAAGCCCTGCAAAAACGGCTGGATGCCATGGATCCGAGTGAAGCGCACTGGCATCAGCTGCATGGTCTGGACTGGCGCAACAGAAAACAGTACGACACCTTGCAGCGCTTGCGTCAGCATTTTACCGAAGACTGGTTCATTATTGAGGGTGAAGATGAACAGCAGCGTGACCAGCAATTTGCCCAGCATATTCTGGGTGCTCTCAAGCATTGCCCCAATCATCCGGCCAGAGCCAGTGGACGATGGAAACAGGCCAAGATTCCCGAACTGTTAAAACATCCTGCCGAAACTCGAGCCAAGGCAGAGGATTACAAGCCGGAGCTGAAAAAATTAACGGCTAAGGTGGCCAAGGCGATGCGGTCCGATCCGCGGAATGTGGTGATTCTGTTTGAGGGCATGGATGCTGCTGGAAAGGGCGGCGCGATCAAGCGCATTGTGAAAAAACTGGATCCGCGTGAATATGAAATTCATACCATTGCCGCACCAGAAAAATATGAGCTGAGCCGTCCCTATTTATGGCGCTTCTGGACCAAACTGCAAAGCGATGATGATATCTGTATTTTTGATCGTTCCTGGTATGGGCGGGTACTGGTAGAGCGGATAGAAGGTTTTGCCAGTGCCGCAGAATGGCAACGTGCGTATGCGGAAATTAACCGTTTTGAGCAAAGTCTGGTCAAGCATCAAACCGTGGTGATCAAGCTGTGGCTGGCCATTTCCAAAGATGAACAGGCTGCACGTTTCAAGGCACGCGAAGATACACCGCATAAGCGTTTTAAAATTACTGAGGATGACTGGCGTAACCGGGAACGTTGGGAGGATTATCTGAAAGCGGCAGCCGACATGTTTGAACGTAGCTCGACCGATTATGCACCTTGGCATATCATTGCGACCGATGATAAAAATACCGCACGGGTCGAGGTGTTAAAGGCCATTTTAAAACAGCTTCAGGCAGAATAATCTGCCTGAAGTAGCACGGGCTCAGCTGTTTAAAATATTGAGCTCAAATGTGCTTAACCTTGAGCGACCTGTTTTTGCTGGATATTTTTAGCCGCACGGTAGCATTCCTCGACATGGGCTTCGGCAATTTTTTTCATGACAAAATAGCCCAGACTGGCGGCAATCAATTGACCACCCAGGGGAATGAATTTTGTCACTTGCTTTGTGATCACTTTCGCTGCAACATTGTTCAAAGATTTTTTGACGGCAGTTCGCGCGACCACCAGACCAGAAAATTCTACGCCGCGTTTACGCAGCTCATTCCAGTGCACCTGACGGGTTTTGGGATCATAGACACTGATCTGATCAGGCGCCAGTCCGAAGCGGGCATTGATCTCGGGAATCAATTGCGACAAGATGCCGATGTCAATGACGACATCCATAAACGGCACTGGAATAATGGCGGCACCCGCAGAATAGTAGGCACGTTTTTTGGTGAGTTCCAGGCACTCGGCACGAATTTGTTCCAAATCTAAGCTTGGATCGATACGTTCAGGAATTTTATCTAATTTCATGGGCACTACCTAAGCTCTATGTTGTTTTTTTCTATGCAAGCATCATTAAGATGCTTTTTTCAAAGAAATTTTTCGACTGAAGTGTGGTTTTAAAGTGTCATACAGCGCTCGAGATGTATAGTAACTAATCTTTATCATTTTGTAGTAAAACTAGTTCAGCAGTTCAGGGGAAACGATGGCAATCCATGTTATTCAGAGTCAACGCATTGATGTGCTTTTGGATAGTATGCTGCGTATTGTCAATCAAACTGCCCGGCATCCGTTTGAAGTGTTACAGCCCCGGCATTTTATTGTGCCGTCTCCGGCCGTAGAAAGCTGGTTGACTCAAAAAATTGCCGAGAAGAAAGGCATCAGTGCCAATAGCCAGTTCCATCACCGAATTCGTGCGTTTCAGTGGACGTCTTATCAGTGGGTGCTGAATGCGCCTAAAGAAGTCGAACAGGTTCGAGAAGCCAATATTCCGCGTATTATCATCAAATGGCGCGTGTTTCAGGCACTGCGCAAATGTATTCTGCCAGAACAGATTCCCTTAGACGTCGATCATCCGCTGTATTCAATTGTAAAGCGGATTTACGACAGTGCCGACCGGCTGGAGCAGGGCACGGAAAAACAGCTGAAAAAACAGAGCATGCTGTACTGGGTGGCCGAGCAGGTATCGCGCCTGTTCAGCCATTATATGGATTATCGCGGTTATTGTGCACGTAACTGTCCACCGCAAAGCTGCAGCTGCCCGACCAACTGGCTAGAGGCCTGGGGACAGGATGTTGCGCTGGATACCGAGCAGATGATCTATAGTCCCAAAGATGAAAATGGTCACGAAATGCAGGTGGCCGATTTCGTCAAAATTCAGGCGCGTGAGCTGGAAGCCTGGCAACGCTGGTTGTGGCAGCATGTATTTCAGGAGGATTATGCCAAAATTCTGGAGATTGAGCGCCTGTATTGGGAACGGCTGGAGAATCCGGAAACCCGAAGCGAAGCCCTGAAACGCTTGCCGGCACAGATAGTGGTATTTAGCCTGCTGGAACTTCCGCCCAGCCAGCTGGACTTTTTACGCCGGCTGGGGCAATACATAGACATTTATATCTTTCATTTTAACCCCTCGCAGGAATACTGGGCCGACAGTGTCGATCCGGACTGGAAAGCCAAATTTGATCTGCAACGGGAAGAGCGCTTTATTCAGCGCTTTGAAAAAACTCGCCAACGTAAACCGAATGATGCTGAACTGAAAGAATTTCGAATCAAGCAGCTTAACTTTAATGCCGAAGATCGTGAATCGCGGCATCCGCTGTTGACCCGCTTTGGCAAGCAGGCGCGGGATCATTTCTCTTTACTCTCCAAACTGTCTTCTGGAGAAGAAGGTCTCTGGGCCGATGTTTTTGTCGATGACTATCAGGACAAGCTGCTGGCAAAAATCCAGTCAGATATTTTATATTTACTCGAACCTGAACAGCATCAATATGCTTTAAATCCGGCCGATGATTCGGTGCAGATTCATGTCTGTCATTCCTCGTTGCGTCAGCTGGAAGTACTCAAAGAACAGCTGATTCACTGGCTGGCACAAGGCACGGAACAGCAGCCACGGCAACCGAGCGACATTCTGGTGCTGAGTCCGAATCTGAAAGAACTGGAACCGGCGATTCGCAGTGTCTTTGCCCCGCCACCACGTGAGCGTGAGATCGGCAGCCAACGGTTGCAGAAAGATAACCTGTATTTACCGATCCAGATTGCCGGGGTGTCGCGTCTGGATGTTAGCAATGCCTGGCGCGCGGTACTGGGCCGGATCCAGTGGGTACGTCGCCGTTTCAGTATTGAGGACTTTGCCGACTGGCTCAGCCTGAATGCCACCCAGCAACGTTATGCTCTGGACTATAGTCAGGTAGAACGGATGTTGCAGTTGCTGACGGAGGCTGGCTTCAAGCGCGGTCTGGACCAGCAGCATTTACAGCAAAGCCTGAGCGCAGGCGATGATGATTACCGTTTTAGTTTTAAATTCGCGCTAGACCGTCTGGCTTTGGGCCTGGCCATTCCTGAACATACAATGTTTGAGGATACCTTGAGTTATGCCAAGGTTCTGACCAGTGATTTCCCGTTGATTTCAACCCTGATCCAGATTTATCAGGATCTGGTGCAGCGCCGTGACTGGCTGACTTTGCATGAGACCGGACAGCGCACACCGGTGAAAACCTGGCTGGAATATTTGCGCGCCGATCTGAATGAATTTCGTGATGCCGGGGTGGAATCGCTCAAAACTGTGGCCGAGATTATCGACAAGCAGATGCGGATGCTGACCCTGGCCGATTATCATGAGCAGGATGATTCACATGCCAGTCAGGAGCTGGTGGCACTGAGTTTGCCTTTGCCTTATGTGCTGGAAGAAATTCAGAATACGCTAGAAATGCAGCTGGATCAGGCCGAACCAACCGGACAGATCACTTTTAGCCAGATTGGCCAGATCCGGCCACTCCCTTATCAGCTGGTGGTGATGCTGAATCTGGATAGCGGTAAGTTTCCGAGCCGGAATCAGCAGGTGCCGTTTGATCTGATGCGCAGCCTGAAGCCGCAACTCGGCGATCGTTCGCGTCTGGATGATGAGCAGGGTGCTTTTCTGGATGCCTTACTATTGGCGCAGGATAATTTATGGCTGTTTTATAATGGCTTTGATCTGGACGATGGCGAGGCCCGCGATCCATCCACTGCCTTGCAGGAACTGATTCAGCATATCGCATTCATCTGTCAGTCGGAACAGCCGGATGCCGAAGTCGATCCTGTGGTGGAAATCAATGGTCTGTCAGTCGCCCAACATATCCAGCAGCTTTATCATGTACATCCCTTGCAGCCTTTTGATCCAGCCGGATTTGCAGATGCGCAAACACCGCGTTATCGGGATCAGTGGTTTGCGGTGGCAGAATATATCCGAAGTGCCGAAGGCAAGCGCAGCAGCTGGATCAATGCGCATTATCCGGCAGTTGAACAAAAAGAACTGCGGGTGCTGAAAGGCGATGAGTGGATTCGGGACATGATTTTCCCGGCACGTTTATTTCTGAAAAGTGTCGGAATTTCCACAATTCGCTATGCAGATTTGCCGAGTTCCCGTGAGCCCTTGTTATTAAACAAGCTGGAACAATATCAGGTGCGGGATTTTCTATTACAACAAGATCAGCAGATTGAGCCGAGCTTGATGCTAGACCGTTTGCCAGTAGGCAAAACCCAGCAAGCCACCTGGCTCAGCAGTCAGCAGGAACAGCAGTTGTTGCAAGAACGTTTGCTACAGCTCGGCAAAGAACTGACGCCGGTGACCCAGCAATCCCTGCAATTTAGTCCTGAACTGATCATTCATATCAGCGTACCACAAGCCTCGCACAGCAGTTACTGGTTAAGTCTGCAATCTTCTTCGGCCTCGGAAAAACGCCGTGCCCAGATCTGGCTGGAATATCTGTTATGGCTGGCTTACTTAAATGATGATGCACGCTCACCAGAACTGGAACGTATTGTGATTTTCAGTAATAAGACCCTGAAATTTTCCGGCTTGAGTTCAACTAAAGCGCGAGAATATTTACAGTTCTGGTTCAAAGCCTGGGAAATTGGTCAACAGCAGCCGCTGGTGTTGCCAGCGGAATTGTTGATGAAAAAAGAGTGGCAGTGGGCCGAAAATGAACAGGGCAAAATGACCATTGTGGAAATGCCGGAACTGCTAAAAGCCTGGAACAATAGCTATGAAAGTGCCAAGCCTTTGGCTTCGGATGAATCCAGCCTGTTGCATCAGGACTGGCAGTTTATTTTGCAGGATCAGGACCCGGATCTGGCCTTGCAGCGCTGCTGTCATGATTTCGCCCATGCTCTGTATGCGCCGATTCACCAACATCTGGAATGGGTGAAATAGCAATATGACCGTGTTAAAGCAGCAGATGCAAAAAGCCATTTCTACCAATCCGATTCAGGACATGACGTTCCGGGGCTTACACTGGATTGAGGCCTCGGCAGGCACCGGCAAGACCTATACTTTATCCAGTTTGATGGTGCGGATTTTTCTGGATCAGTATTATCCGCATCAGGTGATTGCAACCACCTTCACCCGCAAGGCAACGGCCGAACTGAAAAACCGGGTACGGCTGCGGGTCGAAGAAACTTTGGCCTATATCCAGCGTCATCAGCAGCTCAATTCTGTGGAAATTGCAGCGAAGATTCAGAGCGAAACTGATCCTTTATTTCAGCAGGTGTTGAAAGATTATGGCACACGGATGGACTATGCCCGTCGCCGCTTGCGTCTGGTACTGAACCAGCTGGATGAACTGTTTGTCGGGACGCTGGACAGCTTTAGCCAGAAACTGTTACGTGAATTTGCTTTTGAAAGTGGCAAGATTGAACGTGCTGAACTGACCGAAGATCAGGATTTATATATCCAGCAACTGATTCATGATGTGCTGCGTGACTGGATTCAGCAGCAGCCACAATATATGGTCAATCATTTGTATGTGCAGAATCTGCTGAAACCGGTCGAGCATTATACCGGGCTGGTTCGGGATGCTCTGAATTTTAGCAAGCAGCAATTCCAGAAGGTCGAGCCGGCTGAATGTGATCTAGGTAAATTAGAAGCCTGTATTACCCAATTATTGAATATTCATGAGCATGATCTCGAAGTCATGCGGCGCTATTGTCAGGAAAGTCCAAAGTATTTTCACAAGAGTTTTTTGACCAAGTTAACCGACGTTTGTGAAAACTTTATGACCTGGAGCGCAGCCCTGCAAACTCAGGGTGGCATGAGTTTCTTTGATGCAGAATTGCAACCGATTTTACTGAATCTGTGCCATTTACGCCGTAAAAAAACTGATTTCCAGCCGACCACTCAGGTTTTTAACAAGAGCTGTCCGGAAGCGGAGCAGCAGCTGATTTTGCAACACAGCCTGATCGTGGCAATTGATGTACTGTGTGAGGTCAAACAGGATCTGGATGAGCAGTTGAAGCAGCTCACGACCTATTTGGAATTTCATATTATTCAAAGTGTGCAGACTCGTTTGCCACAAACCCTGCAACAGCAGGGTGAAACGACTTTTTCCCAGCAAATCCGCACACTGGCGGAAGCACTGCAAGGA
>SMFC01000179.1_pt1 | contig 12342 bp, 13 predicted proteins | sample 2456331 | NCBI WGS metagenome assembly SMFC01 (sample SAMN10132608, study PRJNA489261) | soil metagenome | isolation source: day120 control-loamy sand soil ammended | place: USA
TGAAACAGCAGCCTCTGAGGCACAGCCAGCGTTAGCATCTAAAGCCGAATGAAGTTAAAACTGTTCGATACGCATACCCATTTTGATGTTCCCGATTTTGATCCTGATCGGGAACATCTGGCCTATGCGGCCAAAGCGGTAGGTGTGGAACATCTGGTTCTAATTGGCTTTTTGCAAAACCGCTTTCAGGATTTGTTAAAAACCCACCATTTTATCAACGGGTTGGAAAATGCACCGCATAGCCACTTGGCACCCGGCTTGCATCCGTTTTATATTGAACAGCATCAGGCTGAACATTTATATGATCTGGAGCAGCTACTTAGAAATGAACAATGCATTGCCATTGGTGAAATCGGTCTCGACACATTTTTAAAGCAGCATAAACAACCTGAAATTTTTCAAAAGCAGCAAGATTTTTTCGCTGCACAAATTGAACTGGCACAACAATTTGATAAGCCGATTTTGCTGCATATCCGTAAATCACATGCAGAAGTTTTACAAATTTTAAAACAGCATCAGTTTAAACAGGGTGGAATCGCACATGCCTTTGGCGGAGGTGTCGAGGAAGCCAAGGCTTTTGTCAAGTTGGGGTTTAAGCTTGGTGTTACTGGTCAGATTACCAATCCGAATGCCAGAAAACTGCATCAGGTGGTACAGGCAGTCGGTGCAGAACATCTGGTGCTGGAAACCGATTGTCCGGATATGACGCCGTTATGCTGTCAACAGTCAGGTGAGCAACGTACCCGCAATACACCTGCCAACTTGCCTTATGTACTGGAAGGTTTGGCACAAAGCTTAGGGCAAGATCAAGCCAAATTGGCACAGCAACTCTGGCAGAATACCCATCAGGTTTTGAATTTGGCCGATGAATAATGCCGGTTTTTATTGCTCGGCTGTATCTGCTGTAATTTGGTATCTGTTAAAAAAAGATGCATTATGCAATTTCTAAAATGCCTCAGACTTGGCATCATGCATATATATTATTTTAGGTGAGATTCACATGGCACAAGGACTTTTGGCGGGTAAGCGCTTCTTGATCGCGGGTATTGCGAGTAAATTATCCATTGCTTTTGGTATTGCTCAGGCATTACATCGTGAAGGTGCTGAATTGGCTTTTACTTATCCAAATGAAAAGCTGAAAAAGCGGGTAGATGACTTTGCTGAACAGTTTGGTTCAAAACTGGTTTTTCCTTGTGATGTGGCGGTAGATGCTGATATTGATAATGCATTTGCTGAGCTGGCAAAACACTGGGATGGTCTGGACGGCGTGGTGCATTCTATCGGTTTCGCACCGGCGCATACTTTGGATGGCGACTTTACCGAAATCACAGACCGCGAAGGTTTCAATATTGCACATGACATCAGTGCCTATAGCTTTATCGCGATGGCACGTGCGGCAAAGCCTTTGCTACAAGTTCGTCAAGGCTGCCTGTTAACGCTAACTTATCAAGGTTCTGAGCGCGTAATGCCGAACTATAACGTGATGGGTATGGCCAAAGCCTCTTTAGAAGCCGGTGTTCGTTATTTAGCTTCGAGCTTGGGTCAGGAAGGTATTCGTGTCAATGCCATCTCTGCGGGTCCAATCCGTACTCTGGCTGCTTCAGGCATTAAATCATTCCGTAAAATGCTCGACTTAAATGAAAAAGTTGCGCCATTAAAACGTAATGTAACGATTGAAGATGTCGGCAATGCAGCATTATTCCTGTGCTCGCCATGGGCCAATGGCATTACCGGTGAAATCCTGTATGTCGATGCCGGTTTCAATACCGTGGGTATGAGTGCTGATTTAATGGCGGATGCGGAATAAAAGTCTATTCTCTGCCGTGGGGGGAGAGTTCCTCCCTTTTTTAAAGGAAGGTTAGGAGGGATTATTTTTCTTTAATCTCGCTAAACCCTTTCTTAAAAAAAAGAGTGAATGAGCAAAATCCCCCTCATTCCCCCTTTGATAAAGGGGGAGTTCACTCAAGGCCATAAAAAAGACCGCATAAGCGGTCTTTTTTAGATTTGCAGGACAGCGATTAAGCCTGACCATCTACAGCGGCAGTTTGTGCACGTTGCATATTGGCTTCAAATTCAGCATCGAAGTTGATTGGGGTAAGCAGCAACTGTGGGAAGCTACCTTTAGTCACCATATCATTCACTGCTTCACGCAGGAACGGGAACAGAATGTTCGGGCAGTATGCGCCCAGGATGTATGGAAGACGCTCTTCTTCAACGCCATCTACCAAGAAGATACCGGCTTGAGTCACGTCGACGATAAAAGCAGTATCACCTTCATTGGTCGCTTGAACAACGACTTTTAAAGCCACTTCAAAATGAGTCTCATCAATTTTTTCTGCAGAAGAAGAAAGATTGATGTTGAGCTCAGGTTGCCATTGCTTGGTAAAAACTTGTGCCCCAGGAACCTCAAAAGAAATATCTTTGGTGTAAATACGCTCTAATGCCAATTGTGGTTGAGCTTGTTGTTCTTCACTCATTCTTTGATCCTTAATATAAAGTGATGATTTTAGTAGAATTAAGCCAGTAATTCATCAAGTTTGCCTTCACGCTCTAAAGCATAAAGCTGGTCGAAACCACCGATGAATTGATCCTTAATAAAAATTTGTGGCACAGTGCGGTGATTGGTACGCTGCATCAATTCAAGACGTACTTCAGGTGCTTCTTGAGATAGATTAATTTCTTTATATGCGACACCTTTACGCTCAAGCAACTGTTTTGCACGCACGCAATAAGGACACACAGTCGTTGAATAAACAATAACGTCAGCCATGATCAATCTCCTGTTCGTGGATTATTTGCTTTTCACCAAAGGTAAACCTTGGGCTTTCCAGTTGCTGATGCCGCCATCAAGACGGTATGCATCGGCATGACCCACTTGTTGTAGCGCAGTACCAGCCACCTGTCCAAGGTTGCAAATGAACACCAAAGGGCGATCAGATGCTTTCAGCTCTTCAACATGCTTTGTAATCTGGCTATATGGAATGTTACGGCTGCCGCTGATATGACCTTCACGGAAGTCTTTGGCATCCCGTAAATCAATCAGCATGGCATTTTTTGCTTTGACTAAAATTCCCAGCGACTGCGGAGAAATTTTACGACCGTTACGTTGACCTTCGATAATGAAGAACAAAACTACCAATACCGCGAGTGTTCCAAATAAGAAGGGGTGATTCCCCATAAACTCGAACCAACGTTCCACAATTCACCTAATTACAATTTTAAAATTGCCAAGAGTATAGCTCATAAATATGGTGATCAAAATCACCGCTTCAAGGGTTGAGGCACAAGAAAATTAATTTTTTTGCTGTGCTTCAGTGATTTCATCGATTAAACGCAAATAGCTGTCCAGTCGGCGCGGTAAAATTTCACCCGCACTCGCGGCCTGACGTAAAGCACATTGTTTTTCATGCTTATGCGTGCAGTTCCGGAACTGACAGTGTCCGAGCAGGTTTTCAATTTCAGGAAAACCGATTTGTACCTTATCTAAAGGCAGATGCCACAGGCCAAATTCACGAATTCCCGGAGAGTCGATCAGGGCAGCACCTTCACCAAAACCGATCAAACGGGTTGAGGTGGTGGTGTGCTGACCGAGTGCCGAGTTTTCCGAAATAATATTGGTTTTCTGGGCTGCATCTGGCACGATCGCATTGATCAGCGTACTTTTACCGACACCCGATTGACCGACAAAGGCCACCGTTTCATTTTCCAGACGATTGGACAATACAGTCAGATCACCATCGGACTGGGTTTGCATTACTTCATAACCGAGGTCTTGATATTCTTGTAGCAGAGTCAGAATTGGATCGTTCTCTTTTAACAAATCGGCTTTGTTCATCACTAGAAGCGCCGGAATATCGGCATCGGCACAGGCCACCAGATAACGGTCGATCAGGCCCGGTGCTGGCTCAGGCAATGGTGCAAACACAATCACAATCAGTGAAATATTGGCCGCTACCGGTTTAACCTTGTGATAGCGGTCAGGACGGGTCAATAAGGATTTACGTGGATGAATCGCCGTAATAATTCCTAAACCGGTATTCGGATCGGCTTGCCATTTAACCCGGTCACCCGTGACCAGTAAATCCAGATTGGTTCGGGTATGACAGCGCCAGACGCTGCCTAGTTCAATTTCTTTCCAGAAAGGTTCAGGCTCACCATCGGCGACCACAGGTTTTTCAGGGTGAATGTCAGGAGTAGACAAAGCTTGCACTTCAAGTTGGCGGCCGTAGTGTTGCACTACCAAACCTTCCAGATCACTGGAGGTATCGAGATCTTCTTGACGTGTTTTCTGTTGTTTCTGAATGCGGCGCTGTTGTTGCTCTGTCAGACGACGCTTACGTATTAAGGCCATTCATATCCTAAAAAACCGGGTAAATCAGATGGCAAAAATAGCATGAAGCAGCCCCCGAATGACACCCAAGATGTAATTAATTTGCTACTATAGTTGTTTTTAAACCCAATAAGATTGCACATTTATGAGCAGCACCGCTGATACCCGCCTGATTTGGATTGACCTTGAAATGACAGGTCTAGACACAGACAATGACCAAATTATTGAAATTGCGACGATTGTAACCGATGACAATTTGAATATTCTGGCAGAAGGTCCTGTGCTTGCGGTGCATCAGCCTGCACGTCTGTTAAATGCCATGGATGAGTGGAACACTCGTCAACATGGTCAATCGGGTCTGATTGAACGGGTGCGTCGCAGTAAACTGACGGCTCAGGATGCAGAACAGCAAACCATTGAATTCCTGAAAAAATGGGTCAATCCAAAGTCATCCCCGATGTGTGGCAACTCGATCTGTCAGGATCGCCGTTTCTTGCATCGCCTGATGCCTGAGCTGGAGCAGTATTTCCATTACCGTAATCTGGATGTATCTTCAGTGAAAGAGCTGGCAAAACGCTGGCGTCCAGAAATTATGAGTGGTCTCAAGAAAAATGCTTCGCATCTGGCGATGGATGACATTCGTGATTCAATTGCCGAACTGAAATACTATCGTCAATATTTCTTTATCATGAATAAAGACTAAATTCCGATGAATTGAAAAGAGGCGAAAGCCTCTTTTTTTATGAGATTGATGCTTTTTTCTTTTGATATAAACTCTCAATCAGTTCAAATATCACCCAGGATATCAGTACCAAAATCAGATGAGTCTGGGTTTCATGGCGATCTAGGATCACATATCCGAATAGGCCTAAAATCAACAAACGAATAAAAATACTCAGCGCATAGTTTTTCTGTTTTTGGCTACTGTAAAAATAAAAATGTAGAGTGATCAGGATAAAATTGAGAGCCAAAAGAGCATTGATCAGCACAGTGTTTGACTCCCATATTTAAAGTTTTATGTATGAATTTTATCCAATTATAAATGTTCCTGAATTTATCTTTCTGATTTTGCTGATAGATTTTGTATCAAAATTTTAGAAGCAGTAAAAAAATGCTGACTTTGCTAAAATAAGCCGTGATTTAACAGCTATTGATGACTTATGACTGAACTGCTTCAAGACGATGAATATGAGCGCCGCTTTGCGGGTGTTGCCAAAATTTATGGAGAAGACAGCTTCAGTCATTATGAAAAAAGTCATGTGATGGTGATTGGCATCGGTGGTGTCGGTTCTTGGGCAGTAGAAGCGCTGGCACGTAGCGGTGTGGGCGAGCTGAGTTTGGTCGATATGGATGTGGTGGCGGCATCCAATATTAATCGTCAATTGCCTGCCATGAGCACGACCTTGGGCCATGAAAAAATTGCAGTGATGGCCGAGCGTTGTCATGCCATTAATCCACGGATCAAGATTAATCTGATTGATGACTATCTGACGCCGGAAAATATCAAAGAAATTTTAGCAGGTAATCCTGATTTAATTCTCGACTGTATTGACGATGTAAAGGCCAAATTTGCCTTGATGCTGCATTGTCGCTTTAAGCCCAGTTACGCGGCAAAGGTATTTGTAAAAAACCTAAAGAAAAATTCGGCATTACCTGTGTCTATTCAATCGATAATCCGTTCTCGAGTGCCGATGTCTGTGCCAGTGCCGGCTTGCGCTGTGGTGGTTATGGCTCTGCCGTGGTGGTGACTTCAAGCTTTGCCATGGTCGCTGTGGCAGAAGGCTTGAAGAAGCTGGATAGTAAAAGAGCAAAAGCCTGATTTACAAAATAAAAAGCACAAGATATGTGCTTTTTTTGAGACGGCGTTTAGAATGAAAGGATTCATTTGCAGAACAAAAATAATGTTTTGGAGCAGTTATGTGGTTCTTGCTGGTATTGATTTTGGGGATAGGGGCCTTGGGGATTTGGATGTGGAAACGTCCGGATCCGGTAAAACGTGATCAGGCCAAAGCTGTGCAGCATGATCTATGGATTGAGCAGCTTGATGCACAGCTCAAGCATGCGGCGCGCTTGAGTTCAGATCCTGAACATCCGAATTATGCACGCGCCTATCAGATTTACCAGAATCTTGCCCAGCAACAGGAAATTCCACAGGCTTATGTCGGCATGGGGCTGATGCATTTGCAGGGTCTGGGACATGAGCAGAATACCGAAAAGGCGATTAGTTATCTCGATAAAGCCTTTCATCTGGGCAGTGATGACGCAGCTTATCATCTAGGGCAGATTCATGAGGAGCAACGCTATCAAATGGCTGACCCGGAAAAAGCGCTGTACTGGTACCGACATGCCGTAGCCCGTGGCAATCTGGATGCCCAGTACCGCATCACTGAACTTTCTTCCACTACAGAAACAAATCCAGAAGAGAAGAACGCTGAACAGCAGCGCTTGGCCTTACTCATTCAAAATGCCGGGCAGGGACATAGCAATTCGCAGTATCAACTGGCGCAGTATTATTTAACAGATTCAGCGGCTCAAGATTTGGTTCAGGGAATTCATTATCTGTTTTTAGCTGCGCAGCAAGATCATCTGGCTGCCAATCAGCAGATCGCCGATGATTATGCGCGTGGACAGAGGCTGCCCCAAGACCAGACTCAAGCCCTGCAATTTATTAAACGCTGTATCAGTCTTGGTGATCAAAAAGGTCTCTATGATTATTATGCTGGCGTACTGCAAGGCCGTATCGATACCGACCAGCGTCAGCGCGTGTTCCAGCATTTGATGCAGCAGTCCAAAGAACATGCCGATGCGCATTCCAAGACTTTAATTGGACTGGCTTATTTTCATGGCTGGTATGTCGATAAAAATGAAACCATGGCGTTTCGTTACTGGTCTGAAGCTGCCAATACTCAGCATCCGCCCGCTTTATGCATGATTGCCGCGCTGTATTTTGAACAGCATCTAGTGGCTTATGAGCCGCAAAAGGCATTTGAATTATATCAGGCAGCATTTCAGCTTAGTCCCGATGATGCTTATGCACAAATGGGTCTGGCACTGTGTTATTTAAATGGCATCGGTACTGTAAAAGACACAGCCAAAGCCACCCGCATGATTCAGGCAGTGGCCCAGCAATACTGGCAGATCGAGGCTCAGTCTGAGGCAGATTTAATTTATGTGGTCGGGCGTTTTTATAGTCTGGCGGAATATCCATTGCCGACACGCGACAAAGCCATTCAATATCTGAATCAGGCGGTTGCGAAAGGCTCCAAGGAAGCAGCCTGGTTCCTGTATCAGGCTCTGTCAGGTCTTTATCCGGTCTTTATCCTTAATCCAGAGCAGGCCAATCGTTATCTGCATCAGGCTGCACAACTGGGACATGCACAGGCACAGGCAGAATTGGGCTTGGAGTATCTTAAAGGAAAACAGATTGCGCAGGATATTGCCTTAGGTTTGAGCTATCTGCAAAAAGCGGCTGCTCAGCAGAATAGTGTGGCACTGAATGCGCTGGGGGAAGCGTTTGAAAATGGCATAGGCACTGAGGCAAATATCGAACAGGCGGTACAGTATTACCGTCAGGCGGCAGCGCAGGTCAATGCCGATGCTTATAGTCATCTGGGACGTTTATATACCAAGGGAATTGGGGTGGAACGCGATATTGGAGTCGCGCGGGACTGGCTGGAAAAAGGCAGTTTGCTCGGGCATGAGCGATCAACTGAATTATTGAAAAATGTGCATGCCTATTTAGAAATGAAGTAATTTTTATTGACATCACGCAATATAAAAAACCGCTGTTAGACAGCGGTTTTTTTATGGTTCAAGCTTTGTTTAAGGTAATTGCTGGATTGGACTGCCACCTAATGCCTGCATTAAAGTCACATAGGCATTGTACTGGTTCTGTCGGGTTTGTACCAAAGACAGCCGTGCATTCCGCGTAGTTTCCTGCGCATCTAGCAGGTTCTTTAACGCCACCGCGCCATTACGATAACGTACTTCAGTCAGACGTTCGGTACGTTCAGCCAGTTCGACATTACGTTGCTGCAAAGTGACTTGCTTACTGATTTCAGTCCGGTTCGATAAGGCATTTTCCACATCGGCAAAGGCTTCATACATGGTCTGGCGATATTGCATAATCGCTTTTTCATATTCCAGCTCATTGACTTGCAGATCACGTTTCATGTCATTCCATTGCAGGAAGGGCAAGGTCAGACCCGCACCTAAAGTCGCCACCGGATTCTTCAACGCATTTGAAAGCGAGGTACTGCTGCCAATACCTGTGGTCAAATTCCCAGTCAGACTGATTGAAGGATAATAACTGGCTTTGTTGGCATCCTTATTGGCCAGCGCTTTACGCAAACGTAGTTCAGTCGCTTGGAGGTCGGGACGACGGGACAATAAACTCGCGGGTAAGTCGGCCTGAATACTCGGTAATTGAATATTCGGTAAACGGCTTGGCTCCTGAATAGAAAGCTGTTGTACTGGCATATGCAGCAATACTGCGAGGCCGGTACGCGTTTCCACCCGTTGCTGCTCAATCTGGCTTAAGGTGGCTTGCTGGCTTTGAATCGCCTGTTCGGCCTGGGTTAAATCCAGACCGGACACCGCACCGGCACGATATTGTACCTGCACCAGATCATAGGTTTTTTGCGCCGTTGCCAGATTTTGCTGTACCACGCTATAACGCTCGTTTAAATAAGCCAATTGCCAGTAAAGCTGTGCCGTGGTGCCAATCAGGCTCTGCGCCGTCGCCTGTAAGTCCTGTGCAGATGCCAAGGCTTCCCAGCGCGCCGCTTCAGTCTGATTGGCCAGTTTGCCAAACAGATCCAGTTCATAGCTTAAGCCCGGATAGCCCAGTGAAAGACCCGTCGAAGCATTGCTGCCACCCTCCAGATCAAAACGCTGACCCGTTGAAATTCGTGCATCACCGACACGGACGCCTTGCTGGCTTTGTGCCTGTCTGGCCTGAATGCGCGCCTGCTGTAAACTGATGCCAGCCACCGCCAGATCTGTATTCTGCGCCAGCACTTGATCGACCAGACTGTTCAATTGCGGATCTTTAAATAAGGTCCACCATTGATCTGCCAGAATGTCGGCATGGATCTGCTGACTTAAAACCTTATTATTTTGAAAGTTGCCCGGCATATTGATCGCAGGCTGCTCATAAGGTGTTTTTACCACTGCCGCACAACCGGTCAGCGAGCTTCCCAGCAACAGGGCACTGGCAAGCTTGGTTAAATTCATTTGCATATCAGGTTCCTTATTCGCGAGAAAGCGCATCGACTGGATTCAGACGAGCGGCATTACGTGCCGGGATAAAGCCAAACACAATTCCAATCAGGCTTGAGCAGACAAAGGCAGCCACAATCGAAGTGGTTGAATAGGCCATCTGGAAAGTACCGCCAGCAAAGTGTGTAATTAGCTGGCCAATCCCGAGCGAGAGCAGCACACCCAAAATACCGCCTAAAATACACACCAGCACTGCTTCAATCAGGAATTGCTGCAAAATATCACTTTGACGTGCACCTACTGCCATACGTACCCCAATTTCCTGAGTACGTTCAGTCACGGACACCAGCATGATATTCATCACCCCGATCCCGCCGACCACCAGTGAAATCACAGCAATCGCCGAAATTAAAAGCGTCATAGTCGCTGTGGTCTGCTGAATGGTTTCACGAATACTGTCGGCATTCTGGGTAAACACGTCCTGCGCGCCATGGCGCTGTACCAACAGGTTTAAAATTGCATTTTCAGCCGCCGCACTTGGATATTCATCCTTAATCCGCACAATGATGCTGCGAACGTTAGATTGCCCCAGCATACGACTCATCACGGTAGAATACGGCAGGTAGACATTCAGGCTGTCATTATTGCCCATCATGCCTTTTTGTGCATCAATCACCCCGATAATCCGGCTCGGGACGCTACCCAGTAAAATCACCTGACCCACCGGATTAGTACCATCTTTAAAGAAGGTATTTTTGGTATTGGTGTCAATGACAACATCTTGTGCCTGTTGCATGACGCTACTGCGGTCAAAGGGCTGACCGGACTGGAAAGTCATGCCACGCACATAAAAGAAATCTTCGCTGACGCCATTGACCGTGGTTGAGGCTTCAATTTCTTTATAACGGCCGGTAACACTGCTGTTCACAGAGGGACTGACGCCATCGACATACGGTTGTTCGGCCAGCGCATCGGCATCGGCCGGAATCAGGGTTTTGGACTGTGAAGATCTGGAATTGTCTCCGAAGCCCCGCCCCTGAAATACGGTAATGGTATTGGTGCCCAGACTGCTGATATTTTCCAGAATCTGCTTCTGTGAACCATTCCCCAAAGCCACCACTGAAACCACCGAAGCGATCCCGATAATGATCCCGAGCATGGTCAGGAAAGTCCGCATGCGATGCGCATTCATGGCCAGCAACGCCATCCGGAAAGCTTCACCGAGACGGTCAACCGCAGAACGCTGGTATGACCCTTGGCATTCAGTTCGCGCAAAATACGCATCACCTCAATACCGCTGTTCTTATCCAAGGCACCTGTCGGCTCATCGGCCAGAATCACATCACCGCCATTCATCAGCGCACGGGCAATCGAAACCCGTTGCTGCTGACCACCAGAGAGCTGGCTCGGACGGTTCTGGGTTTTTTCACCCAGACCCAGATCGGTCAGAATCTTGACCGCACGCGCATGCCGTTCCGATGAATCTGCACCCGCATAAATGGCAGGGACTTCGACATTGCCTGCTGCGTTTAAATCGCCGAGCAGGTGATAACGCTGAAAAATAAAGCCGAAATATTCACGACGTAACTGCGCCAGTTCATCTGCTTCCAGTTCCCGGGTTTCACGGCCTTTGACCTTGTAGCTGCCGGTGGTCGGTTTATCCAGACAACCCAGAATATTCATCAGGGTTGATTTACCCGAACCGGACTGGCCGACAATCGCCACCAGTTCACCCGGATAAATCTCCAGATTCACCCCTTTTAAAATCTGGACTGTGCCTTCACCCGCAGGGAATTCACGTACCAGATTTTTCACCTCGAGCAGAGGCTGTTGTTGTGAATTCATGCTTACATTCTCATTGGGCCACGGCTATTACCACCGCGTTTTGCTGCATCATTGGAAGTATCAGAACCATCGGCAATCACCACCTGATCACCACGTTTTAAACCTTTCAGCACTTGTGCAGTGGCACGGTTATTTAAACCGATCAGCACAGGGGTTGGTTTTGCAGTACCATCGGCTTGCAAGACACGAACCATGGCACGTTGCGCTTTGCCTTGTTCAATCAGCGCAATTTCAGCGTCAGACAGATTTAGGCGGGCAGGGCGTTCAGCGGCAGGACGATTGCCTTGAGTTGATTCAGTTTCAGGACGTGCTGCTGGATTAGCTTCGCTACGGGAACCTTCTCCGCGAGAACCTTCACCCCGATTGGCACGTGCCGGACGATTTGAGCTCTGAATCGCAGCGGCTGGAATGGTCAGCACATTTTTAGCTTCATCCAGCACGATATAAACCTGCGCCGTCATATCAATACGCAGTTTGCCGTCTTCATTTGGCACATCAAATAAAGCGTTGTAATACACCGCAGAACTTGACGATGAACCAGATGTATTTGAATCGGTATTAATCGAATTGGGTGCAGGTTCAACCTGACGCAGTTTGGCGTAAATCTTTTTCTCGTTATTGCCCAGCGTGGTGAAATAAACGGTTTGGCCTTCTTCCACTTTCATCACATCTGCTTCAGAAATTTCAGCTTTGATGGTCATGGTGTCGAGCTTGGCCAGTTTCACAATGGTCGGTGCACTTTGATTGGCATTCACGGTTTGACCTTCTTCGGTCACAATCGCCACAATCGTGCCATCCATCGGTGCCACAATCTGGGTATAACCCAAGTCTTCTTTGGCAGTTGCCAAGGTCAGGCGCGACTGTTCGATCTGTGCATTGATTGCCGTGATATCGGCCTGAGCCGTTTTATAACTGGCAAATGCAGATTCCAGCTCTGAACGGGAAGT
>SMFC01000234.1_pt1 | contig 11995 bp, 10 predicted proteins | sample 2456331 | NCBI WGS metagenome assembly SMFC01 (sample SAMN10132608, study PRJNA489261) | soil metagenome | isolation source: day120 control-loamy sand soil ammended | place: USA
AACGCGCGTCGGAAGGAGCGCCACAGGACAGGTGCGAGTGCCGCATGTCGGGTGGGGTGTTGTACGTAGGGTGCGAGCGCCGCACGTTGGGTGAATGCCGTGCCTCGGGGTGAGTGTTCTGCATGGGGTGCCAGTGGCGCACCTCGGGGGCCGAATGCCGCTCGTCAGGTCCGAGCGCTGTGCATCACGGCAGCGCCGCAGGTCAGGTGCGACCGCCTCATGTCGGGTGCGAGTTCTGCACGTTGGGCATAAGCGCCGTGCGTCGGGGTGATGTCGCACGTTACCTGTGAGTGCTGCGCGTTGGGGGTGAGTGCTGCAGGTCGGGGTGGGCGCTGTGCGTTGAGCATGGATGTCGTGCGTCAGGGGCAGCGCCACCGGGCAGGTGCGAGCGTCACCGCGTACTCCTGCGGGTCAGTCGCCTGCTCATCAGGGCGTCATCCGGACACACGAGGCAGGACGTACCACGCCAATTCCCGGCGTGGACGCCGCTTGAGGTCTTGCGGCACCGTTGTCGGGCCTGGGGGACAACGGTTTCTGTCAGGCGCTTGGAGCCTCTGGCCTTGTTGGGTGACATTTCCTGCGTGGCCATGGCTTCAGGTGGGGCGCGTATCAGGTCTGGAGGCGCAGGATCACCCGGTCGTTGAAGGCGCCTCGCTCGGCTGCCTTGGCGGAACGTTGCCTCTCCAGGTCCGCGGGCGTGATTTTGTGGGTCGCGGCGAGAGCGTGGACGACCTCCAGGACGTCGGCGAGTTCGCCCGGGTCGCCGCTGGCGATGTACTCGCCGACTTCCTCGACGAGTTTGGCGCGCAGCCGTGCGGCGTGCTCGCCCGAGTCGGCGACGCGGGTCTCCGGCTCCCGGCCGGACGCCCGGATGATCTCGGGTATCCGGTCGCGGACCAGCTTCTCGGCGGATCCACCTCCTTCCTTGGCCGAATGGACCATCGCGCCGTGGCGCCGATCCAGGGACTGGACCCATTTGACGGCGACGGCGGCGGTCTGCACCAACTCATTTCGAAGAGCGACCGGATCCGATTCGGCGAGAGCCTCGAAGAATTCCTCGGCCAGGATGTGCCGCCACGTCAGTTCCCCTCTCGTCCACGCGGCGGCGCATTCCCGCTTCGCCCGCTCCGCCTCGCCGCTGAACTCGGGGCCGCTCCCATCAGGGAACTCTTGGACTCCCCACATGCGGTCCTGGGCATGACGTTCGCTTCTGACGTCGGCCAGCGCGGTCTCCAACGCCCCGGGCGCTTCAACATCGTCCATGCCGCACGACGCTAGCCAATCCACCGCTCCGCGACTGAGCCGCCGGCTACGGGCGAGTCGCTCTGCCGACCTTCGGCGTTGGGGTCCGGAGACCGGTGGTCAGGTCGGTGTGGGGGTGCGGTCGGGTTCGCAGGTCAGGACTTCGTGCAGGACGGGTGGGAGTTCGTCCCAGAGCCATCGTCAGGATGAGTTCATTCGGCAGCGTGTGGTCGCCTGGGTGCCGCCCTAGGGGGAGCAGCCGTTGTGCGGTTGTGCGGAGGAGGTTCAGCGCGGCCAGGTCGTGGGGGCACGCCACCTCCGTGATCTCCAGTTCGGGGATGCCGAAGCGGTGCAGCCCGGTGGTGTGGAGGGCGACGCAGGCGCAGCCGTCGATGTCGTCCTCGTCGGCGGTGCAGCGGCCGGAGTTCCGGTAGGGCGGCAGGCCGGTGCCGAGCCACGCGACATGAGGGCCGGACGGCACGTCACCGACCGGTAGGACGGAGGTGACCCCGATATGCCGTGCGGCGTGGTGGACCCTTTCTGCGTCGTCCTCGTCTTCGCCGACCACGGTGCTCAGATCCCAGGGGGAATCGTTGGCGGGATGGCACGCGATCATGAGGTGCGGCGTGCCGAGGCGCATTGCCGCCGCCGTGCTCAATGGGACCGGGAGATGCCGGCGGAGCGTTGACGCGATGTCGCCGGGATCCCTGTCGGCCGCGATGACGAAGCCGGTGGTCGTCTCTTCGGGAACCGTGATGGTGACGCGCATTGCAGCCTCCTCGTGGCCTGGACCGGCGTTCGCTGCCCAGCTTCGAGGAGGCCGTCGCGCTCCTTCACTAGAACGCGATTCTGTGGATAGAGGGCCGGATGCCCACGGGGGCCTGAAAAAGCGGATCGTCCGGCCGCCTAGGGCGGACGGACGATCCGGGTGAGCGTGCGGGGGAGTTGTTAGCGGTCGGAGGGGGCCACGTAGTGGCGCTCGCCCGGGCCCACGTACACCTGGCGCGGACGCCCGATCTTCGTGGCCGGGTCGTTCATCATCTCGCGCCACTGGGCGATCCAGCCGGGCAGCCGGCCGAGCGCGAACAGGACGGTGAACGCGTTCGTGGGGAAGCCCATCGCCTTGTAGATGACGCCCGTGTAGAAGTCCACGTTCGGGTAGAGCTTGCGCTCGATGAAGTAGTCGTCGCTCAGCGCGACCTCTTCGAGGCGCATGGCCAGGTCCAGGAGGGGGTCGGATTTGCCGAGCGCGTCCAGGACCTTGCCCGTGGCCTTCTTCACGACCGCTGCGCGCGGGTCGTAGTTGCGGTAGACGCGGTGGCCGAAGCCCATCAGCTTCACGCCGGGCTCCTTGTTCTTGACGCGCGCAACGAACGAGTCGACGTCGTCGCCGTTCTCGTGGATGCGCTCCAGCATTTCGAGGACGGCCTGGTTGGCGCCGCCGTGCAGCGGGCCGAACAGCGCGTCCACGCCCGCCGACACCGACGAGAACAGGTTCGCCTGGCTGGAGCCCACCAGCCGCACGGTCGAGGTCGAGCAGTTCTGCTCGTGGTCGGCGTGCAGGACGAACAGCATGTCGAGCACGCGGGCGATCTCGGGGTCGACGTCGTAGGACTGCGTGGGCAGGCCGAACATCATGCGGAGGAAGTTCTCCACGTAGCCCATGGAGTTGTCCGGGTACAGCAGGGGCTGCCCGTTGGACGTCTTGTAGGCGTAGGCCGCGATGGTGGGCAGCTTGGCGATGAGCCGGATGCTCGACTGGTCGACCTGCTCGGGGTCGAACGGGTCGAGGCTGTCCTGGTAGAACGTCGACAGGGCGCTGACCGCGGACGACAGCACGGCCATGGGGTGGGCGCGGCGCGGGAAGGCGGAGAAGAACGCGCGGAACTTCTCGTCCAGCAGCGTGTGGTTGCGCACCTTGTCGGTGAACGTGTCGAGCTGGTCGGTCGTCGGGAGCTGGCCGTAGATCAGCAGGTAGGCCACCTCGAGGAAGGACGACTTCTCCGCCAGTTCCTCAATGGGGTAGCCCCGGTAGCGGAGGATCCCCGCCTCACCGTCGATGTAGGTGATCGCCGACGTGGTGGACGCGGTGTTGGTGAAGCCGGGATCGAGCGTGACATGCCCCGTCTCCTTCAGGAGGCTGCCCACGACCAGCCCTGACGGCCCTTCGGTCGCCTCGGCGACCTCCAGAGGCATCCGGCCGCCCGCGTGGTCGAGCTCGAAGTCCGACATACTCGCTCACTCCCAACTGGGTCCACACCTGCGTAGACGTTCTTCTCTTCATCGTATCCACGTGATCACCAACGCTAATCCGGCCCGTCCCGGTTGACGGAGGCGCGGCTCGGGTGTTCCGGTGGAGTCATGACCGATCACGGGGCCGCGGAACTCGTCGCGCGCGCTCGCGCGGAGCTCGCGGCCGGGGCGCGCGCGAACCGTTTCGTCGACATGCTGGAGACGGGTGAGATGCCCCGAGATCGCCTGGTCTGGCTGGCAGGCGAGGAGTATCGGATCGTTAGTAGCGATCGGCGGAGTTTCGCCCTGCTGGCGGCGCGGTTTCCGGATTCGTCGTCCGGTGAGCTGTTCCTGGGGCTCGCCCAGGGCGAGGCGGAGGCCCTGGGGCTGCTCCGGGAGTTTGCCGCCGCGCTCGGCCAGAGTGAGAAGAATCTCATGGCGTACGAGCCGAAACCCATGGCGCAGGCGTACCCGGCCTTTCTCGCGCAGAAGGCGGCGTTCGGCACGGCCAGCGAGGTCGCCTTGGCCATGCTGGCCAACCTTGAGGAGTGGGGCTCGTACTGTGCGCGCACCGCGCGGGCCCTCCAGACGCGGTACGGCCTCTCCGGGGACGCGGTCGGTTTCTTCCAGTTCTTCGCCGAATCCCCGCCCGGTTTCGAGGAGCAAGCCCTGGACGTGATCGCGTCCGGGCTGGCGTCCGGTGACGACCCGGTCGAGGCTGCTCGTGCGGCCCGCCTCCTGCACGCCTACGAGACCGCCTTCTGGGACGCACTCGCGCAGGGCTTGCCGTAACAGGGCGTCCTGCTACTCCTTGAGCGTGGGCAACTCGGCTGTGATGTCGATCAGGGTTCGCTCCTGCACGCCGATGAGCTGTTCGACGTCCACGGGCGGCCACCCCTCGCCATAGTGCGCGTCCAGCAGCGTGGACAGTGCGACGAGGATCTGCTCCGGTGTGGGACGTTCCCCAGGGTCCTTGCACAGACAGCGGCTCACGAGCCCGAGCATGGGGGCGGGCAGACGGGTGAGGTCCGGTTCGCCGTACACGATGCGTCCGCGGACCTTGTGGCCGCCGCCGAAGGGGGCGGCTCCCGTGGCCGCGAACACGAGCGTCGAGCCGAGGGAGAACACGTCGCTCTCCGGGTGGACGGGGTCGCCGAGGGCCTGCTCCGGCGACATGTAAGCGGGTGTTCCGAGGATCTCAGTGCGGGACAGTGGCAGTGCATCCAGCGGTCTCGCGATACCGAAGTCGATGACCCTCGGCCCATCGGACGCCAGCAGGACGTTCGACGGCTTCAAGTCCCTGTGCACGATGCCCGCACGATGGATCGCGATCAGCGCCTCGGCGAGCCCCGCCCCCAGCCGGCACGCGGCCCGCTCGCGAAGGGGACCCTTCTCCCGGACCACCCTGGCGAGGCTCACACCGCGGATGTACTGGGTCGCCAGCCACGGCCGGTCCGCATCCGGGTCGGCGTCGACGACGGGTGCCGTGTAGAAGCCGCTGACCGACCGCGCGGACGTCACCTCACGGCGGAACCGCTCCCGCCACCGCGGATCGTCCAGCAACTCCGGGCGGATCACCTTCACGGCGACGAGGCGCCTGCTGGGTGACGCGCCGAGGAACACCTCGCCCATCCCACCGGCACCGAGCCGGGCGACCACACGGTACGGGCCGATCACATCTGGAAGTTCTGACTGCATGGACAAGGGGAGGATCCGATCATGGTGGGCCGCGCCTAATCGTGCCATGGGCGGACACACGTCCGGCAGTGCGCGGCGCTCAAGTCCAGGGCAGCGCGCTTCGTTCGGCCCAGTAGTGCTCCGGTGGAACGCGCAGTTCCGCCAGTACCCGCAACTCGTCCTCGTCTAGGGACAGCGTCGACGCCGCAAGGTTCGACTCGAGTTGGGCCGGGCTGACCGCACCGATCAGGACTGTGCCGGCCCAAGGTCGACTGAGCGCCGCTGCCAGCGCCACTGCGTCCGGCTGCACATTGTTCTTGGACGCGACGGACAGCACGGCCGCGGGTGGCTGTACGGCGAGCCTCCCGTTGGCCAGCACTTCCTTGAGCAGAACATGCAGCCCTGCGTCATGTGCGTCGCGCAGAGCGTCCTCGGCCGACGTCTCCAGGACATTCCAGGTCGACTGGACGGAAGTGAAGAGTCGCTGACCCGAGACGTCCAGCGCCATGGCTCGGCGGATCGTGTCGGCCTGTCGCGGGCCCGACGTGGAGAAACCGATGCGGACACCCTCGGCGCTCAGTTCAGCCAGAGCCTCCTGTAGGCGGAGGTCCTGGAACAGCGGGCTCTCCTCGGTCAGAGAGTGGACCTGGTAGACGGACAGGTGCCCGTCCAGCAGTTTGCGAGTCTCCCTGTACTGGGCGCGGTAACGGCCAAGAGAGTGCTCTTTGACCTCGTGCACCGCAGCATCGGTCTTCCAGCCGCCGACGTAGGTGTAGCCCCACTTGCTGGATACGGTCACATCGTCAGCACCGCGTGCGCTGAGCCAGCCCCCGAGGAACTCCTCCGCCCTGCCGTACGAACGTGCCGTGTCCACCCACCGGATACCGGCCGCGTAGGCGGTGTCGAGGACGTCCCAGGTCGCGTCGCGCATCAGGTCCACGCTCCGCTCGGGCGGCAGCTCAACGGCCCGGCCCACGTTGATGTAAGCGGGCCGCCCCAAGGCCGCGAGCCCGATTCCCAAGCGCTCCATGGAACCAGCCTCGCATGCCGCGCTCTCTCCTGAAGACCGGGTCGATCGCCCGAGTTATCCGATTAATCCGCTATGCATCTATGGATTGTCCACAGAATCGCGTTCCGTAGCTCTCGGAAGTTCCCGTCCGCGAGGCTGAGTGGCGTCAATGTCGAACCCGCGACGAAAGGCATGGCAATGGCTGCGCAGATCGACCGCACACAGTACGGCGCCCACCAGTTCGCCGGTCATCTGGGGCTCACCCGGTGGCAGCTGCGCGTGGGCCTGGAGCACGGCGTCCTCCCCGCGCCCGACCTGGACGGTGGCCGGTGGTCCGCCGACATGGCCGAGACCGCCGGGGAGGCAGGCAAGGAGGTCATCGGCCTCGACGTGGAACGGCGGGACATCGAGGTGCTGGTCGCCCAGGGCGCCCTCGACGTCGTCAGCACGTTCCGCGGGTACCCGGTGTACCTCATGCGCGACCTGGACCGGCTCGACCCGGAGACCGTCCGTGCCGTCGTCGCGACGAGGAAGGGGCCGCTCCTGGAGTCCGTCGACGTGGGCGGCGCGATGTCGATACTCGACTGGCCCCGCCGGACGTTCGACCGCGTCGCGAGCGAACGCGGACTCACGACGGACCGGCTCGGCCGGTACGCCCTCTCCGACATTCAGGCCCTGAGGGCGGACGACGGTCTGGCACGCGAGATCGCCGAGGAGAAACGGCACCTGACCCTCGTCAAGAAGCGCGAGTCCGAGGCCCATGTCGAGGACGTGGTGCGCGGCTGGATGCTGCGTTGCTTCGCCTATGTGGACGGCGACGCCGAACAGCCGCCGGACATCGCCCTCCTGAGCCGGGCGCTGCGAAGCCTCGGCACGGTCAGAGCCGAACTCGCAAGCCACGAGCAGGCCGCTTCCTGACCGGCGATCCCGGCGTCATGGAGGGTGCCTCTGTCATTGCCTTGGGGCGGGTGGTTGTGCCCGAGGGTGGGAGGTGTGACGGGCTGAGAGACGGTCATGGTCAGGGGCGACGGGAGGAGGAGCGGCGTTTGGGGGAGGGCTTTCCCGGCTTCTTGTGGCGTGCCAGGGCGGCGAGGAGGCGGTCGCGGGCCTCGGTGCGGGAGAGCGCCGGAACGTGGCCGGGCAGGCTGGAGGCCAGGCTCGCCGGGGCGGTGACCAGGCCGGTGTCGTCGATGGTGGCCCGCTCGCCCGTCCACGGGCCGACGAGGATCGCTGAGGCGCCGCCGGGATGCCGGGCGAGGAGCGCCTTGATCCGGTCGGGTTCCTGGGTGCAGTCGGCCACGAGGAGGAGCCGGCGTGCCTTCGTCACTCCGGTGTTCTGCCGGATGGCGAGTTCGGTTTCCAGGTAGGCGAGGGCGGCGTCGAGATTGCCCGGGATGAAGAGCCCGGCCGTGTCGTCGTCGAGCAGTTCGTCTTCGGCCAACCCGAAAAGGATGGTCGCGTCGGGGCGTGGGATCACGACCAGGGAGTCGTCGCCGTGCTCGTCGAGCGCGGCCAGGGCGAGGACGCGCGCGGTCGAGACCGCGCCCGGGCCGGTCAGGCCGATGGCCGGGGCGGCGAACGGGTCGAGGGCGGGGCGGTAGTCGAAGTGGGCCGGGGCCGGCTCCTCCTCGGGGAGGCCGAGGGCGGGCAGACCTGCTGCGGCGACGGCGTAGAGCCGATGCCGGAAGGGGTAGCAGATCGCGGCCGCGGCGGGGATGAGCAGGCTCAACAGCAGTACGGGCTGCAGGGAAGGAGGACGTGACTCCACCTCGTCCGCCTGGTCTTGTATGCGCGTCGGCTCGGGGGAGGAGACCGCGGGAGACGGGAACCTCCGGTCGGGGTCGGGGGATTCGCCGCGCGGGGGATCCGGCCGGGTGGCGCGGGGCGTCGGCCTCTCGACCGGTACGGGGGAGGGCGGCTTGTGCCCGGACTTGGGCTTCCAGGTGTGCCGGTCCGCCCAGCGAGGGAAGTCCCGGCCGCGGCCTGATCCTCTGCGAGACCTCTCGTACATCGACCGCCATGCCTCCTTGCACTTTTGCCAGTCGCCCATGCTCACGGTGTGACGGCAGATGGGCGGCGCGGATCTGCGCGCCCCCGGCTCGGGATGCGCGGCGGCCTCCGCGGACGCGGCGGCTCCCATGGAGATCGCACCGGCCATCGCGGTACAGCCCAGCACGCCGCTGGTGCAGCGAAGCCAGTCACCGAGCAGGTCGGCCAGCCTGGGATGGGCCTGAAAGCGGTTCATCTTCGCCCCGGGGGATCGCGTCGGTCACCGTGAGAATGCCGATCGTAGTCAATTCGGCTACGGAGCGTTGAACATTGCTCACACTCGACGGAAGGTTCCTGGGTGGCGGGTTGCGGCGCGATGGTGGAGGAAATGCGCGTTATGTCCTAGATGTAAGTGAGAGGGTGATGTGATCGAGCAGATGTGGCGGCGTGAGGCGAAAGGCATGAATTCTCGGCGGTATAGCCTGCTGGCACGCGTGTTCCGGCCCATGCCGCCAGCGGTCTCCACGCGGGCTCCGCAGATGATGTGCCACTGACCGACACTTCCGGAAGTCGGCGGGCTGGTATGCATGGGTGACCGCACGGTGTTATAAGTCTCACTCGGTGTTATCGCCTCCCGGAAGGCGCAAGCGTAGATCGCTCCTCGGTAAATTGCCCCCTTTGCGGCGATTTGTTCGCCATTGAAGGGCGGGTGATGTGTCGAGACCGATGGCGTGGCGCGACGACCCGCACGTTTATACCGAGAAGCACGCCGGCGGCGTAGCTGTGCCCATATTGCTGCGCGTCCCTAGGTAGGCGTTAGGTGACGTCCGTCAAGGGTTCGACAAGGCGATGACCGCCGTGCTCGCCACCGCGGAGGCAGGACCTGCCCGAACGCGAAGCCGAATCCAATGAACGACCCGAACGTGCCGATGCTCACCAGCTGGCATGCCCAGCCTTCACCCCTCGTTGGGTAGCCTGTCCACCCTTCAAGGCTCGCTGGGTGGCATGCCCAGCCTTCAAGGCTCGCTGGGTGGCATGTCCAGGCTTCGAGGGGCGCGAGGCTTTGAGGGGCGCCAGGCTTCGAGGGGCGCCAGGTGGCTCGCCGGGCTTCAGGGCTCGTCAGGCTTCAGGGCTCGTCAGGCTTCAGGGCTCGTCAGGCTTAAAGGCTTGCCAGGTGATACGTCCAGGCCGGGATCGTCGGTGGTGGTGGGGCCCGCTTCTGCGATCGGCCACAGTGCCCGCCTCGATGGCTATGTGGCCTTGCGGCTGCGGGGCGGGGGCTCGGCGCACGTTTCAGGGGCGGTGGTGCTCGGGCGTTGGCCGGTTCTGCGGTGTTCGGGCAGGTGGAGGACGTGGGTGGATGCCTCCGACTGAACCCTGGTGCGACCTCGCGCCACCAGACATCGTCGGAGGAAGCGCGAGGGCGCGCGTCAGGCTGGTGAGGGTTAGGCGGCTTGTGGGGGGTCTGCGGGGGATTTCAGGATGTCGTACATGCCCAGGGGGAGTGTGTCGCCCCAGAGCCAGTCGTTGATCGTGCCGTCGAAGGTCGCGGGTGGGGTGACGGTGAGGAGGCGTGAGGTCAGCGGGGTGAGGGTGATCTGGAAGGGGGCAGGCGGGGCGAGCGGAACGCGGCGGGTGGTTCCCAAGAAGTCGTTGAAGTCGCGCTGGGAGAGGTCGAGTTCGGCGGGGATCGTGCGGTCGCGACCGGCCGGGCCGGTGGCGAGCCAGGACCAGTGGTCGGTCAGGAGGCGGCGCGCCGCGGTGCGCAGGACGTTCAGGGCGGCCAGGTCGTGCGGGCAGGCGACGTCGGTGATCTGGAGTTCGGGGAGCCCGAAGCGGCGGAGGCCGCGGGTGCGCAGGCGGACGCAGGCGCACCCGTTGACGCCCTCCGGGTCCAGTTCCGGGTCGGCGGCCGTGCAGCGGCCGTTGGCGCGGAACGGCGGCAGTGCGTCGCCCAGCCAGCGGTCGGCGAGGACGAAGCGCGTCCGTTCGGCGGCGGGCGGGGCCAGGACGTGGCCGGTGACGAGATCGGCGACGATGCCTCCGGTGGCCCGGGCGATGGCGTACGCGGCGGCGCGGGCCGCCTGGGCGCCGCGGGGCTGGTCGGTGATCGGCGCGAAGGCGGTGATGACGGCGAAATCCGAGGCGTCGTTGAAGGTCTGCGCGGCCGGCCGGTCCTCCGGGACGGCCGCGCGGATCTCGCCCGGATCCCAGCGCAGGGTGGCGGAGCTCTCCCGGGTGAGCTGCAACTGCGGCGAGCCGAGCCGGCCGGCGATGTGGGCGTGGAAGGGGCCGGCCGCGGCTTCGCGGAGGATGCCGGGGAGATCGTGCGGGACGCCGTCGGTGGCGACGGCGAACCGCGAGGTCGTGGTGGCGGGCACCGGGAACGTGATCGTGGCCATCGGGCCGCTCCTTCCGGGAGGGGACATCGCCAGCTTGCGCGCCCGTCCCGGGAAGAGGCACCCGAATCCGGTTCTGGGGATAACTCTCCGGTCAGCGCGGCCGGATCGCGCCGGGGGTGGTGCCGAAGCGCTCCCGGAAGACCCGTGTGAAGTGGGCCTGGCTGGCGAAGCCGTGGCGGTGCGCGATCTCCGCGACGGTCGCCGCGGCCGACGCCGGGTCGGCCAGGTCCGCCCTGGCCCTTGTCAGCCGGCGGTCCATGACGTAGCGGACGGGTGTCGTGCCCTCCGGTTCGAAGACGCGGCTGAGGTGGCGGACGGAGATGCCCAGCGCGGACGCGACGCGTTGGGCGCTCAGCCCGGAATCGTGCAGATGCCGGTCGATGTAGTCCTTGGCCACGAGGAGGTGGAGCAGGCGGGTGGGGGACGCGGGGCGGTCACCTGCTTGCTCGGCGGCGAGCAGGCCGAGGAGTTCGAGGGCCAGGTCGTCGGCGTGGCCGGGCCCCTTGCCCGTTGTCAGCTCCAGCAGAAGCGACCGCAGCGTGCGGGAGGCGGGGGTGGGGCGTGAGGCGTTGAGGGCGATCGGAGCGGGGAGTACCGGCGCGCGGAAGTTCTCTGCGAACATCTCGCGCGGAACGTCCAGGAGGAGCTTCCGCATCGGGGCAGAGAAACCGAACAGGTACGGACGAGACGTGTCGTAGAGGACGATGTCTCCCGCGCCGACCTTCAGGCAACCGCCGGAGTGGAAGAAGACGGCCTCGCCCTTGAGGATCGGCGTAGGAGGTGCAGGTCAGCCCGACCAGCGCACGCGCGTTGTACTGCTCCCAGTAGGAGACCCGGTCGCCCGGCGGGACGTCCTCGGTCGATACACGCGACTCCAGCACGGAAGCGGCCATCTCGACCTCCCTCGCAGGTGGGAGGTCGAGTCTAGCCAGCGTCCCTCAGCGGAAGAGCGAGTCGACGTAGTCCGAGCCCAGGCCGACCTTCTCGTAGTGCTCGCGGCACATCGCGATGTAGTCGTGGACGTCGAAGTACCCTTCCGTGTCACCGTTCTCGTCCAGCCAGATGAGCGGGCCCTTCACGATGAACATCGTCTTCATCGGCTCGCCGCTCTCGTAGGCGACGAGGGTGTGGCCTTCGCCCGGCGCCTCGTAGACGAAGTCGCCGGCCGTCGCCGTCCACGGGCGTTCGAGGTAGCCCCACTTGCCGGAGATGGTGTACGCGAACACCTCGTGCGGGTGGTAGTGCCTGTTGACCAGGCCGGCGCTGGTGGCGCGCAGGATGTCCGCCCAGGAGTTGTCTTTGACGTTGATCCAGAGCGGGCGCGAGCCGACGGTCTCGGTGAACGGCACGTAGTAGCGGTCGTCGTCGGTGGCGACCTTCGGCAGGTACACCTCGGGCAGGGCGTCCGGCTTCTGGGAGTTCTGGATCGGCTTCAGGTTCTTCC
>SMFC01000175.1_pt1 | contig 11889 bp, 12 predicted proteins | sample 2456331 | NCBI WGS metagenome assembly SMFC01 (sample SAMN10132608, study PRJNA489261) | soil metagenome | isolation source: day120 control-loamy sand soil ammended | place: USA
GTGGCTGCTGTCACATTATAGCCATCACATGCAAAAGCAAGCTGATCATAAGTGTATTCTGTCCATTTGATCATTAAAGGACTGGCATCATTTTCCTTTAATTTGTCTAAAGCCACTTTTCGTGATTGGGCAACATAATCGTTGTGATCAATATGTTCTCCATGTTCCGAGAACGCACTGTTATAAATTCCTCCTTGATATTCGATCGCACCAAAATATTTGTAATATTGCATAGCAGCATCTTTATATTCTGCCTTTTTATATTTCAAGCCAGCCATGGTCTCATCTAGAATAATTTTTGCCAGCTCCTGGACAGACGTTTGTGCCTGCCAATCAGCCAGCGTGCGATAGTCAGTTTTTGTTTCCGGATCAAATTCAATATATTCTTCTTCCGGATGTTCAGCCTGAAGACGGAAACATTTAGATCCATTCGGGAATGTGCGCGCCTTCTGCAAATCAATAAAATTGGCTGCAAACTCATTATAATATTTACGGTCAGCGGCTGTCGTATTATCACTATTAAATAACACTCTGGTTGCAGCATCCTCATACATTTTCACCACAGCAATATTGGTACGTTCAGTTAATGCTTTTCCTGACAGGTCGTACCACTCTATATGCCGATGATTACTGATGTTGTTCTCCGGTATCGTCACAGGACGACTCTTAAATTGAGTGGTCGTATTTTCCAGTACTTTTTCCAGCTTATAGCCGAATGCTGTACGGGTCCGATCTGCAGGAAATACCCCTTTAGCGGTGACATAAGTCGGGAACACCATGTTCTCCTCAATATTATATTCAGTATCCACGACACTGTTATCATCCGCATATAATATGCCGTCAGTAATTTTATTTTTATGACTGGCCAATAGAAGTTTTTTCGACTCCATGTCTGCTGCATCAGCATTCGGCAAGTTGAACTGATAGTTGTAGAATTCCGACACTGTGTCTGATGCTCCATCACCCGGGGTTCCAGGATTGTTCGGATTACCAGGATTGCTCGGAGCCGGTTGGCTAGGGACTGGTGTATTATTATCCGAATTATCAGAGCTACCACATGCTGCAAGCATACAGCCCAAAATGGCGCAAGAAAGTATTCGTAATTTCATTATTATCTACCTTATTATTTTCATTGTTATTTTAATGCTGCCCCGAATTGGGATCTAAGATATTTTAATAAATATAAAAATAAGATCAAATTAAAAATTGATTAATTTGTAACCACACCTGAGGTAAGTTTAATTTTGAATTTAAAACTTCACATATTTGATTGAGCTAAAATGTAAATTGATTATCTCCAAACTTAAGTTGCATTCACAAAATATTGCTCTGGCCTACTCAGCAAAAATCAACCAGTTTGCTATAATTTCATTTCTTTCTATTTCTCATTTTCACCCGCTCTGGGTAGAAGCTGCTTCCATGCCAAACGCCCAACTTCTTGCCGTATTCTTCATGGTCTTGTCCATGACTTCGTACCAGATCAGTGCATCTTTTGCCAAACAGCTGTTTAGTGTACTGGATCCGATTACTGTCACCATTTTAAGACTCTGTTTTGCTGCAATCATTGTCTGCGTCATGTTCCGCTCTTGGAAAATAATTTCACGTTTGCCTTTTTTAAAATGGCGGGATTTACTCTGCTATAGCGCGGCTTTAGGGGTCATGAATATTTTATTCTATCTGTCACTTGGTCGTTTACCGCAGGGCATTGCAGTAGGTCTGGAGTTTATTGGCCCTTTGGGCCTGGCTCTACTGTCGATTAAACACCGTAGTGATTATATCTGGGTATTGATGGCCATTTTGGGCATCGCGCTGATGGTGCCATGGGGACAGGCCAATAGCAGTAATTTCGACCTGTTGGGCGCAGCTTGTGCCTTGGGGGCAGGTTTCTGCTGGGCATTATATATTTTCTTTGGTCAACGTGTGGTTCAGCAGAATATCGGCATGCATGCACTGACCATTGCCATCAGTATTTCAGCATTGTGTCTGCTGCCGATCGGGCTCTACAACAACGCGCCCGCATTGATTGATACACAACATTGGGGCAAGGCCATTGTGATTGCAATTCTGGCCACCGCGATTCCTTATGCCCTCGATTTAAAAGCCTTACAGCATTTAAACAAAATGAGCTATGGCACCCTGTCCAGCCTCTCTCCGGCTTTAGCAGCTTTGACCGGTTTTCTGTTATTGGGTGAGAAAATCACGGTACTGCAAGCGGTCGCTCTGGTGTGTATTATGCTGGCCTCTGTCGGTGTGACAGTACGTGCCGCGCGTCAAGGAGCTGCAGAGCGGAGTGCATAAAGCCTGATTGGGATCTGGGCAACTGACTCAATATTTTCATTCATTCTTGTGCTTTCTTCATTTGGAAGAAATACCTCAAAGAAATGAATCCGGATAAAAAGATGGCTGTAGCGCCATCTTTTTTATTTATTTGATTTGAAGTTAAAATTTAGCTTTGTACCAGCATATCTTTTTTCATGTCTTTATAACGTTGATATTCAGTCTTGTACTGCGCTGCTAAAGCGGTCTTTTGCTCTTCACCGAGAATTTTTCCTGCTTGCTGGAAGAAACCATGTTCCTCTTCTTTTAAGTGGTGATGCACTTTTTCGGAAAGCTTTTTGGCAATTGCAATCCAGCCCGGATTACTCAATTCTGTTGCAGTCAGCTCTTCAATCATCTCGTCCATTTCATGATGTTCGGCCAAGGCATGCCGAGTAATATTCAAGCCCGAATCAGTCATCATCAGGGGGATATAGAAATAACGGTCTTCAGCCGCTTCATGGGCAAATAATTCATTCTTGAGTTGTTTGAACAGCTCACGACGTTCTGCTGTATCCCCTGAAGTTTGTAGTAATTTTTCTGCAAGATCACGCTGAATTTCATGACTTTCTCTTAATGCTTCAAAAATGGTGGTCATCTAATTTTTCTCCTGTTTTCGCCCTGCCTTTTTACATCATAGAAAGAAAATGGCATGGGTTCAGGAGGTTTTATAAGTACAAATTGTATAAAAAACTTTAATATTGAGAATGGTTTACATCTATTCTTATATAAAAAACATCTGATAGGCCATCCGGCAAATCAGTAAACTGACCAGAATCAGGAATAAAATCCGGATAAAGCCACTGCCATATTTAAAGGCTAATTTGACACCCAGCAAGGAACCACAGATATTGGCCACCGCCATCATCGCCCCGACCATAAATAGCACATTGCCGCTGGGAATAAAGAAAGTTAACGCTGCCAGATTGGTGGTGAAATTGGCAATTTTAGATAAAGCTGAAGCATGTAAAAAATCGACACTTAAATAACGAATGAAAAAGAAAATAAAGAAACTGCCCGTGCCCGGCCCGAAAATTCCGTCATAAAATCCGATGGCCAGACTGCCCAAAACTGCCAATGCCAACATTTTCTTGGTGAGCTTTTGCTGAACATGCACCTGACCAAACTGCTTTTTCATCACGGTATAAATCGCGATGACAATCAGCATGATCAATACAAAAGGTTTGAGGATTTCGACCGGAATCAAGGTGACACTGGCCGCACCCATAAACGAGCTGATGAAACTGCAAGCTGCAATCACGCCCAAGAGCAACCACGGCAGTTTTACCTGACGCAAATAGGAAAATGCCGCAGAGCCAGTACCGAAAATCGAGGCCAGTTTGTTGGTACCAAATACGGTAGCCGGCTGTAAATGCGGCAGACTGCCCATAATTGCCGGAATCTGGATCAGACCACCACCGCCTACAGCAGCATCAATTGCCCCTGCAAAAAATGCAAAGACAATCAGGCTGATGATGATCTCAATATCCATATTTCAGACCTTGCTTAGAGGTTTAAGACGCGTTTTGGCACCAGGCGTTTTTTATCACTAATTTCTGCCAAGCCTAAACATTTTTCACCATCAAAAACCAAGACCTGTTCAGCTGCATCGTGCTCGATATTACTTTCCATGCCACGGCTAAAATATTCTGCACGCCCTTCTGGCACTTGGACTTGCGGGAAATGTTGCACCGGCGCATAAGCCGGCAACAACAACCTATCACGCTCGTCTTCATTCAAGCTTTCCAGATATTCAATGGTATAACTCGGGATCAAATCAAAATGACCGGTTTTAATGCGGTGTAAATAGGTCAGATGGCCGTAAGTACCCAAGGCTTTGGCAATATCTTCACCGAGTACCCGGATATAAGTCCCTTTAGAGCAGGTAATATCCAGCGTGATGCTATTTTCAGTAAAGGATAAAAGCTCAATGGCCAGAATGCTAATCGGGCGCGCTTCACGTTCAATCTCGATGCCCTTACGTGCCAGTTCGTATAAAGGACGGCCTTCTTTTTTCAGCGCCGAATACATCGGTGGCACTTGCTGGATATCACCGATAAACTGTGTCAAGGTTTCTTGAATCAACGCTTCCGAAAGTTCAGGAACCGCTTTTTCTAATAAGACTTCGCCTTCGACATCGCCGGTGGTGGTGCTATGTCCAAGAAAGACCGTCGTTTGATAACGCTTGACTGAATCTAATAAATAATGCGAAAACTTGGTCGCCTCACCTAAACATATCGGTAATAAACCCGAGGCCAGAGGATCCAGTGCCCCGGTATGGCCTGCTTTTTGCGCACGATACAACCAGCGAACTTTTTGCAATGCAGCATTAGAACTAATGCCCAAGGGTTTATTCAAAAGGAAGACACCACTAAGATGACGACGCTGAATTTTAGGAGATGATGCTTTCATGGCAAAAAATCAGACATTTTATAAATTGGCGCCATGGTAAAACCCTGTGCGATGATTTACAACTTTTCTATGGTATCTGATGATTTTTATGGCATATTCAGCTGAATCAAAACTCTAAAAATAATGAAACCGAAAAAACAGGTGCATAGGATATGCAGAAATACAAAATATGGATCATTCTGGCTCTGGTGGTGCTGTGCTTTATCACCCTGATGCTCTGGCTATCTCCTCAGAATGAATCACAGACAGAGACTATTGGCCAATCACCTCTTAGTGAACGCCGCGGCGAACCTGCCGCATTAAGTATGACCAGCCCTGCCAATGCAGCGTTTTCCAGTGCCAGCCAGAAAGATACCGAAATCAATTGCCAGATGCAGCTGGATGCGAGTAACCGTCTGACTGTCAATGAACAGACTCGAAACTGTTTTGAATATTTTATTACCCAGTTTGGTGAAAAAAATCTGGCGCAGATTCAAAAGGATTTTAAAACTTACATTCGCCAGAATCATAAAGAACCCGCTCTCTCACAAATTCTGGATTTATGGGATCGCTATATTCAGTATCGTCAAGGTTTAGGCCAACTGACTGCACCGACAGGCCTCGATCAGGAAGATCCGGCCTATTACCGCAGCATCTATAGCAGCACCCAGAATTTGCGTAAACAATATTTTTCTAATTATGAAATTGAAGGTTTATTTGGTACCGAAGACACCTATCATGAATATACGCTTGACCGTATGGCCGTGCTGGCAGACAACAGCTTAAGCGAGTCTGAAAAAGCCCAGAAGCTCAAAAATCTGTTTGAACAATTACCACAAGACTGGCAGGAAAATCTGGAACAACTGAATAAACTCGAAGATTTACGCAAACTCAGCGCAGACATTAAAGCGCGTGGTGGCTCAAATGCAGAGATTCGTCAAATGCGATTAAACCTGGTCGGCCCTGAAGCCACGCAACGTCTGGAGCAACTGGATGGCGAACGTGCCAGCTGGAAATCCAGTGTCACGACGTATCTCAATGAACGGGATAGCATCATGCAAAGTGGCATGAGTGACAGCGCCAAACAGCAAGCCGTCGAGAAGCTGCGCCAGCAACGTTTTCAACAGCCGAATGACCAGCTGCGGGTCGAAACCTTTGAACAGATTCATGATCAAGGCGGCAAGTTGCCCTTTGCGAATTAAGCCTAAAAGCCATCACCTGTTGATGGCTTTTTTTATGATCCTCATATCGAAAGCTTTATGCCTTCATATCTCCCGCCCTAACTTTGTTTCTAAATATTTCTTGTTTACACAAAATAACCTAAATCTCTTCTCTCTGTCGTGTCCTAAAATGACATGGTTTTAGCGCGTTGAAGTGAAAAAATACCGCTACTCAAAAGAAAAATTGCTCAGCCATAGAAGGCCAAAACTGTATGGTCCAAAGTCTGCTTTTGTGGCTTATAACACTCTAGAAAAGCAATGATTGCTTTAATAACGATAAAATTAAAAAGGGATGCTTATGCGTACTTTCAGCAAGACAGCACAGTTACTGACTGTGACTTTAGCAACAACTCTGGGATTAAGCTTTTCTGCACAGGCCCATGCCGCGGCAAGTGCGACACAGGTCACTGAAAAGGCCAGATCTGATTATGCCAAAACCAAATATCCTATTCTGATGGTACATGGCTGGCTAGGCTGGTCACGTATTGGCACCGACAGCATCGGGCTGGATTACTGGTATCAGATTCTACCGGATATGGCACGCAATGGTTCTACCGTCTTTGCTGCACAGTTGTCTCCGGCAAATAAGACAGCACATCGCGGTGAACAGCTGATCAGCCAGGTTGAAGATGTGATAGCAATCACCGGCAAACACAAAGTCAACCTGATTGGTCACTCTCATGGCGGGCCAACCGTGCTCTATGTCGCTGCCACTAAACCAGAATATCTGGCATCGATTACAGGCGTTGCTGGTACCTATCATGGTTCTAAAGTTGCTGACGATATTCAAAGCAATAGTTTAAGCCGCACCGCGTTTAATATTTTAGGTGACTATATTGTGGGACCTTTAATTGCACTCGCTCAGCTTAAACCTGAATTAGAAATCGATTTTGATGCATCGATGAAATCACTAACCCAAACAGAATCAAAAAACTTTAATGCAACTGTTGCAAAAGAAGCAGTCAAAGACGGCGTTTTAGCAGCGACTGAGAACTGTAATAAAAACCTCAAACCTAAAGATTCTAAAGGTATTTATTACTATTCATGGACAGGTGTGGCACAAGCCACCAATGCCTTAGACATCGATACGATTTTAATGCAACTGGGCCCACTGTCTTATGGCAATAAAAACAATGATGGTATGGTCGCACGTTGTAGTGCTTATATGGGCAAAGTGATTAATGACAATTACAAACTCAACCATACCGATCTTGCCAACATGATGTTTGGCTTGAAAGGTCTATTCGCCCCAGATCCAGTGACGTTATACCGTCAGCATGCCAACCGCTTAAAGCTGCAAGGTTTGTAAGCGGCTCGCCTTTATCGGGATTGATAAAGGCTTTGCTATATAAGCGGTCATCATTTCCCCGGATGAAGCAGAGATAGAATAATGAAAATAATAAGCCTGGTATTCAGTCTATTTATTGGATTCAGTTGTTCCTTGGCTTATGCCAAGCAGAGTCCATTGATTGAATATACACCCAAATTCGCTATATCCAGCTACGCCAAAACCCATTATCCGCTCATCTTTGTCCATGGCTTCGGTCTGGGCTTTAACCGCATTGGAACCGATAACATCGGTTTAGATTATTGGTATCAGATCCCGCAAGATTTAGCCCGTCATGGTGCGCGTGTATTTTCCGCGGAATTATCTGCGGTTGCATCCAATGAACTACGTGGTGAACAGCTGTTACTACAAATTGACGAAGTTCTTGCACTGACGGGTAAAGCTAAAGTCAATCTGATTGGACATAGTCAAGGTGGACCAACCATTCAATATATTGAAGCTGTTGCACCTGCCAAAGTGGCTTCACTGACCGCAATTGCAGGTGCGATGAAAGGCACACCTGTTTTTGTCAATGCCAGCCAGACACCTTTACTAGAACCGCTGATTCATGCCATTGGAACAATTCTGGGCTACAGCATGAATCTGGTAACAGCAAATCAATATCCGGTAAATATCACAGCGGCCTTAAGTGCCATGCATCCTGAAGACATTCGAGCCTTCAATATAAAATACGGTTCTGCTGCGATTCCTAAAGACTGTCAGACCCAAGGCATAAAGATCACAGCCAATGGCATTCATCATTACTCTTGGATGGGCAACCGGCAAACCACCAATCCTCTGGATATCATTGAATCGACTATTGTCAGTTTAGGCGGGACTTTCTTGAAAGGTGAAGCCAACGATGGCGCTCTACCTTTATGTAGTGGACGTTATGGTCAGATCATTCGTCAAGACTATGCCCACAATCATTTCGATGAAGTGAACCAGTTCTTCGGCATTTTAGGGCCTTTTGCCCAAGACCCGATTGCACTCTATCGCCAACATGCCAACCGGCTCAAACTGCAAGGCTTATAAATCATTCAATGTTATCCATCAATCATAATTTTTAAATACAGCAACTTAAAACTTAACTCGCCCGTTTCGGATGGGTCATTTGGCAAAGCAGGATAAGAATCATCCTGTCAAAACAACAAAAATGAGGAAAATATATGAAATACGGCTTATTCATCACCAGTCTGCTGCTAGCTGGCACATGTGTCACGGCTCAGGCATCCACTCAAGCCAGTCAGGTCACAGCGAAAGCCAGCTCACACTATGCCAAGACCCAATATCCCATCGTGTTTGCACACGGGATGGCAGGCTTTATCCGGGTCGGAACAGATCAGTTTGGTCTGGATTACTGGTATCAGATTTTACCGGATCTGGCCCGCAATGGTGGCAATGTCTGGGCGACCCGAGTATCACCGTTTAACTCATCAGAAATTCGTGGTGAACAACTCTTAGAACAAGTGAAGGAAATTCGGGCGATTACAGGCGCATCTAAAGTCAATCTGATTGGTCATTCTCATGGTGGTCCCACGATTCGTTATGTCGCTGGTGTAGCGCCTCAACTGGTCGCCTCTCTGACTGCGGTCGGTGCGCCGCATAAAGGCTCACCAGTTGCAGATCTGATTCTTCAGGCAGAAGATACGCCACTACAAGGCCCTTTGGTCGGTGGGATTAATCTGGTATCTAAAGCCATCACTTGGGCCCAAGGACTGGATCCAAACAGCTTCCCGCATGATTCTCTTGCAGGTGGTCGCAGTCTGACACTGGCAGGATCGGCACAATTTAATCAGAAATATCCGTTGGGAATGTCAAGTACGACCTGTGGCGAAGGTGCCTATAAACAGAATAATATTTATAACTATTCATTTACCGGCACCGGCACAGTCACCAATATTCTCGATCCTGACTCTGCTTTGAAAGTCACCAGCCTGCTGATTGATGGTGGCAAGGACAATGATGGTCTGGTCTCTCGCTGTAGTGCCAAATTTGGTAAAACCATTCGTGATAACTACAACTGGAATCATCTGGATGAAGTCAATATGGTCTTGGGCCTGAAAAGCATCTTTGCCCCTGACCCAGTCGATGTGTATCGTCAACATGCCAATCGATTGAAACTGCAAGGCTTATAGTTCTTATATAAATATTAGGATATAAAAAATGCGCCCAAAGGCGCATTTTTTAACTCGAGATAAAACTTAACTTGAGCCTAAACTTAAGAAGCTTTAACTTTACGAGCTGGTAATTTTTCACGGATACGTGCAGCTTTACCAGACAATTCGCGTAGGTAGTAAAGTTTAGCGCGACGAACATCACCACGACGTTTCACTTCAACTTTAGCTACGATTGGAGAGTGAGTTTGGAATACACGCTCAACACCAACACCGCTAGAAATTTTACGTACTGTGAACGCAGAGTTCAAGCCACGGTTTTTCTTCGCAATTACCACACCTTCAAAAGCCTGAAGACGCTCACGGTCGCCCTCTTTAACTTTTACAGAAACAATCACTGTATCACCTGGTGCGAAAGCAGGGATGTCTTGTTTCAATTGTGCATTTTCAATTACTTGAACTAAAGGATGCTTACCGCTCATGGGGTATCTCCAATAATGCGAGTCAGAAGAGGTCTGATCATCGCGGGGGCTAGAGGCTAAAGCGCATAGACCCGATTATCTTTCCCTTTAAAGTTGACCATCTCAACTTTAAAGAGCCTATTAAAGAATACTTAAACTCAATTTAAGTACCGTTTTCGAAGACAGCACCAATTTCTCAGCAATGTCTTACAAATCTTTCAGCCATTTTTTTTGCTGCTTGGTCAATTCTACTTGTTCGACCAGTTCAGGTCGACGTTCAAGTGTCCGTTGATAACGCTGCAAAAACCGCCATTTTTCAATGTTTGCATGATGACCTGATTTAAGTACCTCAGGCACATCCAAACCTTCAAACTGGTCAGGCTTGGTATATTGTGGGCAGTCTAACAGACCATCCACAAAGGAGTCTTGCACATGGGATTGTTCATCAGACATCGCCCCCGGAAGCCTCCGGATAATACTGTCTAATAAAACCATCGCTGGCAGTTCACCACCCGACAAAACATAATCACCAATTGACCATTCCTGATCAACATATTGCTGGATCAAACGTTCATCGACCCCCTCATAACGCCCACACAGTACAATCAATCCGTCATATTGAACGAAGTCCTGTACCGCAGCTTCATTTAAGGTCTTTCCTTGCGGTGACATATACACCACAGGAACCTGAACTGCACCTGCTTCACGAGCAAGCTCTTTGGCACGGTGGATTGCTTGTGCCAAAGGCTCCGCCATCATCACCATACCCGGACCACCACCGAATGGACGTTCATCCACCCGTTTGTAGTTGCCCGTCGCAAAATCGCGAGGATTGATGCAATGAATTTGCATCAAATCACGTTTTGCTGCGCGCCCGCTAATACCGTAGGCTGTAATCGCTTCAAACATTTCAGGAAAAAGCGTAATGACTGCAAAAAACATCGCAGACTCCCTTATTTCCAAAAAGTGTTAGTAGTCTACGCCCCAATTGACGTAAATACGACCAGCTTCAAGATCAACGCGTTGTACCACATCTTTATGCCATGGAATCATGCGCTCTTCGCCATCGATACTGTCGGCAGTTGCGCGAACCACCATCACATCATTGGCACCTGTTTCAAACAGTTCAAAAATTTGACCGAGATTCACTTCTTGATCCTCATCATTCAGACCTAACACTGTTAGACCCTTTAAATCAGACCAATAATATTCATCTACACCCGCTTGAGGCAGTTGCGATTTAGCAATCCAGACATTGGTGCCAACCAGTTGGTCTGCCCCAGTGCGATCACTCACACCTTTAAGCGAAACAACCAGGCCTTTACCATGTGGTTTCCAACGTTTTACATCGACAATTTGCCAACCTGCTTTGGTCTCAATGTACCAAGGCAGATAGTCAAATATGTTGCTCATGGGTTCTGTATTGGAATAGACCCAGAGCCACCCATTTAATCCATATGCTGAACGTAGCTGTCCAATCTGAATACGATCTTCGGGAACATTCTGTGTTGGTGTCATGGGCAATCTACTACCATATTAAACAGCAGTTGCAGCTTTTTTAGCTTGAGCAGCTAAAGAAGCAACGCGATCTGAAGGTTGAGCACCTTGAGAAACCCAGTGAGCAAAACGGTCAGCATCTAAACGAAGTTTTTCTGCTTTACCTTGAGCTGTCGGGTTGAAGAAACCGATACGTTCGATGAAACGACCGTCACGTGCATTGCGGCTATCAGTTACAACGATTTGATAGAACGGACGTTTTTTAGCACCACCGCGAGTAAGACGAATAACAACCATGATAGAACCTTATAGTTTTTACGGATTATCCCTGCACCGACCATCGATACAGCTCAAACCCCTTTCATAGAGGGCAGTATTTTACTTGAACTTTGCCCTGAATGAAAGATTAAAAGTAGGTTAGCTACAATTTTGGATTTAGTTAGCGGTCCATTTGTGTGTACACGGTGTTACTGGAATCGGATCCCCATTATTATCCAAAGTTGCAACCACCACAGCACTATCATTGTCTTTATACCAACACTGCGTACCTTTAGCATTTA
>SMFC01000094.1_pt1 | contig 11805 bp, 13 predicted proteins | sample 2456331 | NCBI WGS metagenome assembly SMFC01 (sample SAMN10132608, study PRJNA489261) | soil metagenome | isolation source: day120 control-loamy sand soil ammended | place: USA
CTTGAACCTTGAACTTGAACCTTGAACTTGAACCTTGGACTTGAACCTTGAACTTGAACCTTGAACTTGAACTTGTAACCTGGAACCTGTAACCTGTAAATGTAACCTCGTTAAATGTCAATACACAAATTAACTAAAAAATAACAATCTAAATTGTATATTTTGCCAATTGAAAAAAAGGGGGATTTTGATATAATTAAACTACCAATTAAAGGATAGAGGTGATTGTATAATTTGGATATTGTATTACTTATAATCTGTATTATTATAGTTGTATTATTAAATAGCAAATAAAGTGGAGGTACAAAATATGGGATTTAATATTGACGCAACTTTAGAAAGATTTTTAGAACTGTATTCCAACGTTGAATATTTACAATTAATTTACGGCAAGCAAATTGTAAATATTGATCTAAAATTAGAATATTCTTTTAGTTTAACATATTTATTTATGAAAGAAAGATTCATTCTTTATAATTACAACGAAGATAAAAAAATTCTAATTTTAAAATATTACATTTAAAAATTTGGTTGACCTACCGACCATAAACGGGGAAAATAAAAATAAATAAATAGGAGGTATTCAAAATGGATACAAACGCAATTGAAAAAATAATCAAAGGAACTATTAATTTAATGTATTATGGGATCTCGAAACTGGATAGATCTAGAACTGAAAAATACATTATTTCAATTGAATCACCACAGCTTTCAGATCTTAAAGAAGACAAGGAAATAATTGAAAATTACAAAACAACACCATTTAAACCAAAATGGTTTACAGAAGATTCCAAAAAAATCAATTTGAAAACATTATATGAAATACCTGTATTATACAATAAGGAAAGATTTAAAATCAGCGATTTTTTGGACGTCTATGGAAAATTTACAACCAACGCAGAAGTAAAAATAAAACTTTCTTTCAAAAACGGTGCTTGCTATCCAGTAGCTTTAGAGGTTATTTCATTAGGTGAAGAAAAAGAAGAGTATAACCCTTTTAAAGATTTTGACGAGGTGTAAATATGAATACATTCAAATTTAAAAAAGGTGTTTACATAGTAAAACCTGATCACTTAACTGAAACAAAAATAGATTCATACAATTATGACCTTTACATTGGTGAAAATAAAAAAGACGTGAAAAATCAATACAACAAATGTCACTGTAAAAAGTTAAGAAAAAACGCTAGCGAAAACACAATACAAGACGTCACAATACTACGTATCTGCCAAGTGTTGGAAAAATTAAAGTATATGCCTAAATCACCATACTTTAATCTTCAAGACACAACTGTACTTAACTGGCTTGAAAAGGAATTTAAAATAATCCTTAAAGAATCACAACAAAGCAAAGAAGAAATAAAAAGGAGGTTCGAAGATGCTACAAAAAGCAACAATTGACGAGATATACAATTTACTGTATACATCAGAAGCAACTTTAAATAATGGTTACGCAACAACATTATACACTTTAAAAGACTTCAACACCGTTGACAATGAAATAGTCTACAATGACAAATACATTAATATTTTTTCCTGGATTGATTTTTTAAAGTATATCGAACGAAAATACGCAACTTTCACATATTTATTCCCCTTATCCCCACTTGTGCCATTAACAGATACACAAAAAGTTGTAAATTTTCACGATGATTTTACAGAATTTTATAACAAAAATCAAAATAACCTTCAACACAAATACGAGGCATTATTCTGTACATACTCACCAATTGAAAATACTTCAGCTTTCGTATCAACTACAACAACCGACACAGGAACAGAAACGAACACGCAAAGCGAAGCAGGAAGCGAAGCAAACACAAGAAGGGAAGGTGGTACAGAAACAAACACGAATGTAAAAAGCGGCAATATAACAACATTACAGACACAAACACACGGTCTTTTAACCAACGAGAAACGACAGATACAAAAAGCTTTAACAACAGAGAAACAACAAGCGTTAAATCATTTGAAGATAGAATAAATGAAGTAATCGAGCATCGACATGGAAATATTGGTGTTACTACAAATACACAAATGATAAATGAAATTGTAAAAACATATACTAAAATATTCCAATATGATTTTTTTGATGATTTTATAAAAGAATATTGCTTTTTAATTTAATATATGTTATTATAAGAATGTCCCCAATATATATCCACCTTTCCACCAATATATATTAAAAGGCCCTTGTTTATATAAACAAGGACCTTTTACTTTATTTACACATTTTTAAATAATTATCAAGAAAAGCCTTACAATCATTTAACGCGAAAAAAATCTTATTTTCAGCAATTATTTTTAAAATTTTTTGACTTAAAAAATCACTCCCAAAACCAAACCTAAATCGAACATCTACACAATCTTCTAGAGTATATATAATACTATCATCATAAGTATGCGATGCCCAATGGCAATACACACAAAAACCATACTTGTTTAGAACAACATCCAATTTCAACAATTTATTATTATGTTTAATATAAATATTATTAATTACTACATCACTTTCAATATCAGGAATATGCTGCACTGTCGGCATATCCCAGCCACCGCCACGAATCGAGTTAAGTTTTTCATTTTTAAAACCATAATATAAAAAGTTTGATTTTTTCTTTTTAGCAGATAAATTTTTATTTGGAGATATTAAAGCGATATGAATATTAGTTCCATATTCGGTCGTTATCTCTTTTTCATCTCCAACACACATTTTTTGGACCTCGTCAAAAATGCAAAACTCGTGTAAATATTGATTATAAATATCAATCGTATTTGCTAAACAAACAATCTTAACGCTTTCACGTTCTCTTTGAATAGTCTTAACTAATTGCATAAATTCCGTAAACTCGTTTGGTAAATAACTTTTACTGATAAACTCGTCAAATATAATTAGATCTGCCTTAGGATTATTAAAAGTACTTTTATACATTTCTTGCTTATTGATACACAAATTTTGCATAAATGGACTATTTATAATTTTTTCAACGTTTCCGCTTTCATCACTTTTCACGATATACCATTTTTGTTTATCATATTTAATATTATTATATTCATCATTAAATATTTTTGAAATATAATCATATTCAATAATAGTATCAAACAATCTTTTAATATTTTTTGGTGCAATCATCATATCATTTTGTCGAACGTAACAAATTGTTATTCCATACAATTTAAATAATATTAATCCCAACAACAACCAATTCGTTGTTTTTCCAACACTTCGCTCTGATAATTCAATAAAATAAGCATTTTTATTAAAATTATAATCAATTGGACTATGTACAAAGTTAGGAATATTCAATTTTTTAAATTCCTTTTTCACTTTTTTCCAGTCAATAAGAACACCCTTAGAAATATCATCATCAATATATTTAATATCTAGCATTTTTTCACTTCCTTTACTTAAATTTAGGTGTTGCAATATACAACACCTATTATCTTAGTTAATATAAAACCCGCTCGTCAATATTTCTTTTAACATTTCCTTTTCTTCATCTGTTGCAGTAGTGCTTAAATGTATACTTTCATCAACTTCAGTATATCCCCTTAAAACATTTAAAGGTAAATACTTATTACAAGTCCACCCAAAACAACTTTCATAAGCATTTGGAATACTTTGAACAGGCCGCTCCAAGTACACGAACGGAGTTAACACTCCAACATTGCCCCAATTTCCAGCGACTCCACCAACTGTTTGAAAAGCGCTAGAAGAATTTTGACCTGTTAAAACACTTCCTATTAACCCAACCGTAGCTACAAGTGTAGAATTGCCGCTTATATCTCCCAAAAGGTTAGTAGCTGCAGCAAGTGGCGAGGATGGTGTTTTACCAACTATTGGATACTCGGTGGCTATATTTCCACTAAATGAATATAACTGTTTGTCATCCGCTGAAAGTCTTGCAACACAGGATCCGTCAAGTAAATCTACACCATAAACAAGACTTAATTCCTTACCTTGGACTTGATTGATACTTATCTCATTAACTCCGATATATGGTAGATAAATGAAGCATTTAGTATACGGTGCATAATCTTTAAAGTCACCAAAGTATCGATCTATAGTTATAGTTCCACAATTAATCCTTTGCAGATGATTTGCTACACCATTTATAGCTACACCCGTATCAATACCCAGTATTTTCATTGTACTCCATTTATCTATAGAGGAGCTTACATCAAAAGGAACTGTAATACATTTAGCTATAGCGCCAAAAACATTACCAAGTCCCAAATTAGTTACAGCAGATTGCCATGTATTCGAACATAGATAACTGATTAAGTCCTCTATCTGACTAAATTTCATTTTAAATAATGTATATAAAGATGTTCCACCAATCCAGTCTGGATTATGTGCTTGAGGTTCAAAAGGACTATCATTATCTTCGTTATAATAATCCGAACTATCTGTAGTATCACTGCTATTATCGTGATTTCCCTCACCGCCCACGTTGTCATCATTCTGCATTTGTCCAGGGTTACTTCCGTTCCCGTCATCATATTCCGAGTACTCTTTATAATCTACATATGGAGTTATCTCGGCTGTTGATTGTATTGATAGAAATCCTCTATCTAAATTTTTATCCAATAAATTTGGATAATTATAATCATAACCATCAATAAAATTTAAGAATTTAATTGAAGAAGCTTCTTTAAAATCCGTAAAAACCCCTAAGTGATTAATATTACTTGGTTCACACAAATAAATCTTATTAACAGAATTATCGTAAACAGCAATCCAGCTAATATATGCATTATCGCTTATTCGAGGTTGATAATGATTAAGTGTATAATATTCATTATCAGATGATGCTTGTAAATCAACATCTTTAATATTTTTAGCACCGCCTACATTATAATTAGCAGTCCATGCCTCACAACTTCCTAAATCTATTGGGCTATCAAGGGATCCTATTTTATAGTTATAAATCGGAGCTTGAGCATAATAATAAGCCTCGGTTCGTGTTAAATAAACAAAAAAATCTAAATTATCACCCAACGGAAATTTTTGCCACTTATTTAAATCACCCTCTAACGTTGTATTCAATGTGTCTATAGTTTTAGTACGCCCATTAATGTCCTTTACTTTAAATTTAACTGTTGCTTTTTGCAACATATCCATATTTAGTTCATCGTCGCAAACAAATTTATATGGATCCTTAAAATGTCCAACTAAGGGTTTTACTGTATTATCTAAAATTCTATATTCTGACATTAATCGAATACACCTCCTCCACATACACCAACAAGTGCAGTTTTATCAGGCTGAAAAGTGTAATCCCACTTTTTCAATACAACACCCGTGTGTGCTTCTTGTTTTTGTTTTTCATCAATAAGATACTTATTAAAATGTGATTGACTTCTATTGATTAATGCTGAATTATTTTTTATTTCATTCCAAAAACTGCTTAAAACATCAACTTCCAAATCTATCTGTACTCGATTATTATCAAGTGCCACAGGCGGTTTATTGAAAAAATAATATCTATTATATCGCGGTATATATGCATAATTAAAGCCGCAAAACCCTGCTACATCTCCATTTAAAATGATACTAGGATTCATAATATCTGTATTTTGATTTTTAGTATAAAAAGTCAACTTTGTATCATTACTAAGCACTTTATTAACATAATTATTTGGTGTTGCTGTAGTATAAAGCCATAGATCCATTATTTAACCTCCTTTTCATCATCCGTTTCAACTTCCTTTTCAACATCCGTTTCAACATTCGTTTCATCATCTTCGATTGATTCGTTTAGCTTCTGTCTTTCAAGTTTTAAAAGTTCACCAAAATCGCAAGAAAAATCTGTGCCGAATAAAGCATTGACACGATCCCAGCCTTGTACACGATTTTTATACATATTATCGATTAAGATTTGTGATGTTATGTCAAGGTCATTAACTTCATCTTTTGATTGCTGCGCGACTTTGGAAGTGTTACGAAGTGAGTGACCATATTTAGTAAAGAAGAATTCTTTTAATGAATTTTTACATAAAGCTAAATATTGTAAATAATTAGTTGCCTCTGCCTGAGTCAATTCAAGAACTTCTAAAGGTTTTCGATTTTCTGTGAACTCTTCGACCTTGTCTAGTCTACTTTGGATCGCTTTCCAGTTTCCAACTTCTATATCATTTAACATCTCTTGAATCTGTTGACGTTCAAACTCATTGCGGGCCAGAGGCGTGTTTATTAATCGTGATTTTTTGATTAAGACTTTTAATGAAATATCTAAATCTTTGAAAAGCTCCGAAAAAGTGTAAATGTCTGTAGCTGGTGTTCTTGTCGAATTATTAAAAATTAGTTCGCAATCAATACCAAGTTTTCGTTGGTATACGTCTGTGGACATAAACATTGTAATGTTTACATTATCACCTTTTTGGTAGTTATAATGTGATGTTGACATAAGGTTAGCGATACCCACAACATAATTATTATCAGCATCTTTAGTTATACCGACCATCCCATAATTTAACAATAAAAACTCGATTGTCCCGTATGGTATATTATTTTTTTCTTCAAAATCATGCGTAAAATTTTCAATTAAAATATTGTTTAGGTCGCATAAATGACCAAATTCTATATAGTTATTATCCAATATTGATTTTTTTCTATTCGATAAACGTTCAAAATAATTTTCAAAATACATTTTTTCACTTCCTTTTTTAAAAATAGCTGTGCATTTTATAGCACAGCTAAAATTTTATCTTATTTACTTTTTCTAGTCTAATACAAATGCAACAATTCCAAGTGTAGTATCAAGGATGTAATTCATTAAGATATGCAAGAATTCATTCCAGAAGTCTGCGCAGGCTGTATAATTAGAAGTCATTTTTACTCGTTCTAAACATATACCCATTGCCTTGTTTTGCCAAGCAAGCCCGACAATGCCGGATTTACTAAAGGCAGAAGTACCAATGCCTAACTTATTGTTAGAATCAGCGTCGATTGATACTGTTGTAATTGTATCAAAATCGAAGGCCCCTTTACCTGTATCTTTGATAGCCTGCCATGATGTTATTTCTTCATAGTCACCAAAACCTAACTTTTCATCATTGAAAGTTGAGGCCTCCATATTAAATCTAAAATCTTTTGCAAATTTTGATATTAACAATAATTTAGCCTCGTCCATTGTTGGAACAGTACCATTATTATATGCACTTGAAAGTTCTTCCAACTGTGAACGCGTGTTTGCAATTGTTTTCGCACAATATACTAAAAATGCTCTGTGTGCTACTGGTCCTAATGCTATAATATCAGCATAGGATGTTACTGTGTTTGGCACTATACCGTCTGCGATTGCGTTAGTAATTAAATGTACTGCATTGTTAAGTGCATTTGATGATATTGAAACTGCACAACCGCAGGAAACTAACATTTTTTCCATATTGTATAAAGCAATATTTTTGGTATTTCTTATTGTAGAGCGTAAACCTGTGACATATCTGTTAAGCTCACCCCAACTTTTGAAAGCCTCTTTAAGTGTATCTTCCTGGATTGTTAAAGGAATACATAAGTTTTTACCTTCTTCGAAAATTTTAACACTAACTTTTGGAATATATGCCTTATGTTCAATGCTTGAATAATCATTGCCGTTAACTAAATTGTACATTGGATCATCAATAACATCCGCTAAACCAAAATAAGCACGCTCAACGAATCCGCCCCAGTCGAAGTTGGAAACCTCAAGTGATTTAATTGACTTATTGAATGATGGTTCAATAATTTCAAGATATGCAAGTTGACTAATTAGCGCTTTTGTGAACGGTTCTGTAGATCCTGCATTAACTATAGCGTCGCCGACATCAGCAATTCTGTAAGATTCTGTAGCCTGTAAAAGTCCACTTTCATTCATATAAGTATCGCCAAGTGTTTCACTAACTGCTTTAGACACAACGTCTTTTACTTGATCAAATTTCATTTTTATTTCACTTCCTTTATTAGATTGTTATGAGATGTGATTTTTAAATAATGGTATGTGTAATCGTCATAAAATATAATATAAGAATCAAAAATACAAAGGAGAGTGTTCACTTCCTTTCTTTTTAAATTTGTAACAATTTTGTAATAATTTTGTAAAATTAATAAAAAATAAAAAATCACATATCATAATGTTATTATAATTATGGTGTGTGATTTTGTCAATATTTTTAAAGTATTCTTTTTTCTTTTTCTTCTGGATATTTTTCTAAAAGTAAATCAATGTATATGTCAGCAAGAGTTAATTTAAATGGAGCATTTTCTAATGTTAAACACGATTTTTCATAGTATTTTTCACCATTAATTTCAACTTCAAAATCATCTTCGATGTAATGAGATATTAATTTATCAGTTGTTTCGAAGTTCATGTAGTTTGAAAAATGGTAGAATAGGTCGGTATTTGGATGTTCTTTTTTGTAATTTTCAAGCGTGGTTTTAGGGAGCCCTGCGATAACTTGATGAAATTTATTTTTTTCATCTGTATAAATGTATCTTTTGCAGCCTAAAGTTTTGAATTTTTTTATATGTCCTTCAAAGTCAAAGTTGCCTAGACCTTTTATTTTTGAATAATCTAATTTATAGAAATCACAAGCTTTTTTGACTTTTTCGTCAACTTTTTTGTTATTTAATGTGATGTAGTCAATTGCTTTTTCATAATGTAAAGGTTTTATACTGTCTGTATCGCAGTAAACTACGTCTGTTCCATTTTGGATTAAAGCGAAAACTGTAGATAAAAGATACAAGCGGATCCCACTGGTTATCCATACTCCCCATTGCGGCAGTAATATTGCTTTTTTGGTTGCTTTTGAATAAGGATTTATTTCAGTTTCAAAAATGTTTAGATCTGAATTATATTTTAAATTTTCTAAATTTAGTTTAGTTACCATAACACCATAGCAGGAGTTTACGATTGTTTTTTCGAAACTATAATCTTTTCCCTGTTCTTTTAAAATTGCTTTTTTTTCGTAAGCTGAAAATAAAACATTTATCACATATTGTGGAAGTTTGATTTTATTTGATTCGTAAAGTTCAATAATTTCAAAATGCGACCAAGTGTAAAAAAGGTTATATATTGTAAAATCTTGCTCATTTATGTAAACTTCGATAAAATCAGCCGACATTATTCTCCCGTTGTCGTTTTTTATTCCTGATGATTCCAAAACTTTTGAAACTGATTCTATTGAATGTTTATATTTTTGCTTAAAATTGTAAAATTTAATTCTAGCGAACCAACATTTTTTATCGTCTTGATTTAGATTGTAAAATGATTCTTTTGAAATATTTTTAATTTGTTTGAAATGTGATGGAACGTAACCTACTAACATATAATATGGATAGGCACTTGTAATATCAAATGAACAGATGTTTTTTAATATTTCATTTGTGTAAAAATAATTACTATGAACGTAGCCACCTCGGTATAGATGCAGCATAAGGATATTGTATAATTCTTGATCTGGAAAATTTTCACGAATATTTTTTAAACAATATCCAGGCTTTTCTTGTGTCTTAAATACTTCGCGTTTCATTTTTTCGCGCAAAATAGATTGTATTGAAACGGGCTGAAAGTGATTTAAAATGTATTGGTTATAGTATTTTTCGAGATAGTCTAAAATTATTAACACGTCGTTATCACAATAGTTTATTTCTGTTTCGGTTAATTTTGGGTTTTTTTCGCGTATTATAGTATAATCAAGGTCCCCAACACATTTTTGTGTATTACATTCATTTTCTGCTAACTTTTTAAGACTATTACCATTAAAGTTTAACATTTCTATGAATTTAAAATTGTTGTTGTGTTCAAAATAAAATATGTTTCTTTTTGATTTGAAAAATGAGTTTGTGACATTCATCCACTTTTTTAAAAATTGGAACTCGTAATTTAAATTTGCTACACCGATTATGATTTTTTCATTTTCTGAAAGATTCGTTATTTTTTGTATTGTTTCTAAAAGTTGTAAAAATTCTTCGTAGTAAGAACCATATATTATTATACGTTTTCCGTTTGTGTCTAATATTCCAAATGTCCAAATGTACATATATGTTAATTCATTTATTTTACTTGTTTCGATGTCAAAACCACAAAGTAGATTAGTTATATATGTTTTATTTTTCTTTCTTGGTGAACCTATATATGTTTTTTTAATTGCTGAAAAATCAACAAAATTTTGCGGATTTTTTAAGAAAATATTAACATTTAATCTTTTGTATAAATATTGTGATTTTGCGTTTTCGCATTTTCTATAAATGTCCATTTTTCCTCCTTTTAACCTTATATAAAGGCTCGATTCCTAACAATTTACAAATATAATTTATTTGTTTATTTGTTTTTTGCTGTGAATGTAAGATTATATTTGCTTTTTCATCATTGTATAAAACCCCTAAATTATCATAAATTGCTTGATTAAAATTTTCTCTTTTAAGAAGTTCTCTTGCTTTTTTTAATGCCTCTTTTTGAGAGATTGCCGGATTTTCTTCTTTTATTTTTTTGGCTTTTTCGTCTTCTATGTGGATTATTGTATAATTCTTTTTGTCTAACTCATCTAATTTTTTTAGATCGTCGTTAGAAAGCGAATCAATAAACGCCTTTGACGTTGATAGGTTTATATTACCGCTTTTTTGTACTCTTGTATTTTCGTCACCTCCAATTTTTTTAAATAATTCTTCGTATTCTTTTGTTTGAGGAAGGTTTTTGTAGCCTTTTTTGGTTAAGCTTGTGTGGCGTTGGTTTAGTTTTTTAATGAGTTTTCGTGTTTCGTTTAACTCTGATCTTGTATGATTGTAAAACATTCTTATATGATCTCCTATTTTCTTTAATTTGTTTTTGTAAAAAATGTGTTTGGCGTTTGTAGCGTTCGAGTTCCTGTAAAGTTTCTGAATATTTATCGCTCAACCAACATAAGATAATAGATGAAGTAACAAATCCTATAGTTAGAAAAGATGTTAAAATTATCATTTTATTCCTCACTTTCTTATTGATTATCCCACTGCGCCGCCATTGCTTTTGCAATTCCTGGAAATGTTTTCGAGCGGTGTTTAGCTCTATTTCCAGTAAAACCTCTAACCATATATTCGTCATAAGTTGCCTTTTTCCCGTTCTTACAAGTATATGTTACAAGTGTAGGTTCAACAATATTAGTAGGAATAAGTTTTGGCAATCCTTTTAACCATAAGCAAGTAGTTTTTCTATGTGGGTCACCAAATTCATAAGGTTGTATGATTTGAGTACATTTTGGCAATTCTGAAAATTGTGGAAACCATTTACGTATATAATCTCCACCTATTATTCCTACAGGATTTTCAATCGCTATTTTATCGCAATCAGCATCAAGAAATTGTTTAAAAAATCTTATGCTTTCCTCTTGTTTTCCATTAACTCTTTTTTCTAAAAAATGTCTTGCACCGCTTACACATAAATCAGTACATGGCGGATGGGCAATAATTATATCCCATCGACCATCTATTTTAGCTGTTTCACCATTTTGCAATATAAATTCGCAATTTCCATTAAGAAATGGTAAAACATCACCTTTTATATGCCAGTCTGGATGTTCTCCGGAACATTCTTGTATATCACAAGAATATGCCTCGTTACCTTTTTCTCTGAAAGCCTTACATACTTCTTGGCTTTCTTCACAAGCGATTAATACTTTCATTTTTATTTAAAGAAAGTGTATATCTGTTTTTTCATTTTATTAAAAAAATCACTCTTTTTACAATTGACAAAAATATACAATTTTAGATTGTTATTTTTAGTTAATTCGTGTATTGACATTTAACGAGGTTACATTTACAGGTTACAGGTTCCAGGTTACAAGTTCA
>SMFC01000082.1_pt1 | contig 11635 bp, 9 predicted proteins | sample 2456331 | NCBI WGS metagenome assembly SMFC01 (sample SAMN10132608, study PRJNA489261) | soil metagenome | isolation source: day120 control-loamy sand soil ammended | place: USA
CCCTTCCCGAACTCAGAAGTGAAACCTCTTTGCGCTGATGGTAGTGTGGGGTTACCCATGTGAGAGTAAGTCATCGCCAGCTCATTATTCGAAACACCCTCAAGCCAAGGCTTGGGGGTGTTTTTTTGTGCGTGAAGAAAGGCTTAGGTGATCACTCAGATGAAATCTCCACAGAAAAAATGAGCGAAAGGCGTATACTGGATCTATCTAAGGAGCGGATATGTCCTCAAATTCATCTTCTAGCCATATTGAATATGGTACTACCGCATTTAAAGCAGTACTTTTTTCCTTATTTCTTGCCGGCTTTGCCATTTTCTCATCTTTGTATTGCCTACAGCCGATGATGCCCATTTTGGCAGATTATTTTCAGGTCAGTCCGACTCAAAGTAGTTTTCCCTTATCACTTTCTACTCTTGCCTTAGCCATTGGTTTGCTATTTACCGGACTGATTTCAGACCGTTTCGGACGTAAACCGGTGATGGTCTGCTCCCTGGCATTGATTGCAATTTTGTTAATGCTCAGTTCGATACTATCTCTTTGGTCGGTATTCTTATTGATTCGGATCTTGATTGGTCTCTGTGTCAGTGGTGTGGCGGCAGTCGCCATGACTTATATCGGGGAAGAAATTGCCGAAAAAGATATCGGTTTCGCCATGGGCTTATATATTTCTGGCACGGCAATTGGCGGTATGGGAGGGCGTTTGATTGCCGGAGTTCTAGTTGATTTTATCTCTTGGCAATCTGCTACTCTGATAATTGGTATTTTAAATATCTGTATTGCAGGATTATTTTATTATCTATTGCCGGCATCGCAACATTTTAAGGCTTATCCGATCAAGTTTAATCGATTCAAAAACTCATTCAGGCATAATCTGGCCGATCCGAAACTTCGGATTTTATTTCTGCAAGGTTTTATCCTGATGGGCTGTTTTGTTTCGATATTTAATTATCTCAGCTATCGTTTGCTTCAGGCACCTTTTGAATTATCACAGGCCTGGATTGGTTTAATCTCGGTGACATATTTGGCTGGTATTTATAGCTCCCCCCGAGCGGCACATTGGGGTCGGCATTATGGTAAATTCAAGACATTGGTCGTCATGATGCTGATGATGCTCCTTGGATTAACGCTCATGCTGCTCAACCAGCTGGCTCTGGTCTTTATCGGATTACTAATCTTCACTTTTTCATTTTTTGCCGCGCACTCTACTGCAAGTAGCTGGGTGTCGATCCAGTCGTTACAATATCGGGCAGTCGGTTCTTCGCTATATTTATTCTGTTATTACCTCGGTTCTAGTGTGTTGGGCAGTTCGAGTGGACTGGTCTGGGAAAATTATGGTTGGAGTGGATTAACTGCATTTATTACACTACTGTTGCTGAGTGGTCTGGCATTCAGTTTCAAGCTCCGCTCAGATTAGAACATCGTATTTAGATTTTTCTCTATAAAATAAACCCTGTGCATTTATCTTGCGGATCATTTTGCTTTCAATTCTGATGATGACCAGGCCTTGATTCGCTTAGTTCCTGATTTTGTATAAATTATAATCAAGCAAGCTGGGTCTAATTCATGGTAAAATGATCGGCTTTCATCTTTGATCTTATTTTAGATCTCCTATCATCTGCCAGCCGAGAATTGCTAGCCATGTCTACTGCTTATACCATGCAGACTGCGCCAAAAGCGTTGTTTGATTACGACAAATATTGGGCGTCTTGTTTTGACCCTGCGCCTTTTTTGCCGATGTCACGCGAGGAAATGGATCAACTCGGCTGGGACAGCTGTGACTTTATTCTGGTCTGTGGCGATGCCTATATTGATCATCCGTCTTTCTGTTCAGGTATTATTGGCCGGGTATTAGAAGCCCAAGGCTTTCGTGTCGGTATTATTGCACAGCCAGACTGGACCAACGTGGATGCGTTCCGCGTTCTGGGTAAACCGAATATTGCTTGGGGGGTAACGGCAGGGAACATGGATTCCATGATCAACCGTTATACCGCCGACCGTAAAATCCGCTCGGATGATGCCTATTCCCCAGATAATCAGCCAAATAAACGTCCAGACCGTGCAGCAACTGTATATTGTCAGCGTGTCCGTGAAGCATATCCAGATGTGCCTGTATTATTAGGTGGAATTGAAGCTTCTCTGCGTCGTATTGCACATTATGATTACTGGTCAGATAAAGTCCGTCGTTCAGTGTTGATGGACTCAAAAGCCGATCTTTTGATGTACGGCAATGGCGAACGCTCAATTACCGAAATTATGCATCGTCTGGCGCGTGGCGAAAAAATTCACGAGATTACCGATGTTCGCGGTACTGCGTTCATTGTCAATAAACATAACCGTGCATCGAAAGCAAAGTTTGTCGAAATTGCCTCGAATGATGTTGATGCGATTGGCCGTGTCGATCCAATCATTAACCCTTATGTGATGACTGAAGATCTGGAAGGTTGTGAAATTGAAAAAGACAAAGATAGTCTGACTCAATATCAAGGTTTCCAGAAAGAGCCTGTCGCCAATCCGATTGTGCGGGCCGGCGATGAGCTAGATCCTGATACGCAAATCGTGCAATTACAACCCGCTTCAAAAGCAATTAAACATAAATTACCACCGCGTGAACTGGCCGTAATTCGCTTGCCTGCATTTGAAGAAGTGGCTGCAGATCCGGTGCTTTATGCCCATGCCAACCGAATTTTGCATTTAGAAACCAATCCGGGCAATGCCCGTGCCATGGTACAAAAGCATGGTGAACGTGATGTCTGGCTAAATGCGCCACCAATTCCGTTGACCACGGAAGAAATGGACTATGTGTTTGACCTGCCTTATGCACGTTTGCCACATCCTGCTTATGGTGAAGCGCGTTTTCCAGCGTTTGACATGATCAAGTTCTCTGTGAACATCATGCGTGGCTGTTTTGGTGGCTGTACCTTCTGTTCGATTACAGAACATGAGGGTCGTATTATCCAGAACCGTTCTGAAGAGTCAATTCTGCGTGAAGTGGAAAAAATCCGTGATACGGCGCCGGGCTTTACCGGGATTATTTCAGACCTAGGTGGCCCGACAGCCAACATGTACCGTCTGGCCTGTAAAGATCCAGAGATTGAAAAGAACTGCCGTAAACCGTCGTGTGTCTTCCCGGGCGTTTGTCAGAACCTGCATACCGATCATGCACCATTGACCCAGTTATACCGTAAAGCACGTTCATTACCGGGTATTAAGAAGATCTTGATTGGTTCTGGTTTACGTTATGACTTAGCGGTTTTAAACCCTGAATATGTCAAAGAATTGGTAACCCATCACGTCGGTGGTTATTTAAAAATTGCACCGGAACATACCGAAAAAGGCCCACTCAATAAAATGATGAAGCCGGGAATCGGAACCTATGATCGTTTCAAACAGATGTTTGAACGTTATAGTAAGGAAGCCGGCAAGGAACAGTATCTGATTCCTTATTTCATCGCAGCGCATCCGGGGACTACCGATTACGACATGATGAATCTTGCGATTTGGTTGAAGAAGAACGGTTTCCGTGCTGACCAAGTACAGACCTTTTATCCATCACCGATGGCAACGGCTACCACCATGTATTACACCGGTAAAAACCCGCTTGCCAAAGTGGCACGTTATACTGAGCAAGTAGATATTGTCAAAGGTGATAAACGTCGTCGTCTGCACAAAGCTTTCTTGCGTTACCATGATTCAAACAACTGGCCGTTGTTGCGTGAAGCTCTGAGAGAAATGGGTCGTCAGGATTTGATTGGTAACTCCAAACAGCATTTGATTCCGACTTATCAGCCTGCTGGCAGTGCAGAAGGTCAATACCAGTCTGCGCGCAAGAAAAACTCGACAGTGGCGGGTGATTCGCAGAAACGTACCGGTGAGCAGGGAAATCGTGGCAAGGCTGCACAAGCTCAGTCCCGTCCTTCAAATACCAAGAAGCGTCCTGAGCGTGGTCAAATCCTGACCCAGCACACAGGCCTACCGCCGCGTGAAACAGGGGATGCCAAAAAACCATTTGGTGGATCAAAGCCGAAAGCAAAGCCTAAATCACGTGCATAATTGAGTTAATAGAAAAGACACTTCGGTGTCTTTTTTTAGCACTTAGGTAAAGTAACGTAGCTTGAAACGAGGACTGAAAAATGTAAAAGGATGTATTATTTACATTAAGTCTGGCTTAAAAGTGATATAAAAATAACACTTTATCGGAATTGTTCTACAGTTGGGCAGATTTGTATTGCGATCAATTCTAGGGATGTTTTAGAGTGCATTATCAGTACCTTAAATCCACTTTCATTGACATAGGGAAAGATGTCATTTTAGGTAACGCAGAATCAGGTTTTGATACCGGTTGTATGGGTATCTAAGCAGATTAGTTGTAAGACCTATTTAAAATAAAGTGTGAGTTTATACTGCACCACAATAAAACAAAAATGATGATAAGAATGCAAGGATTGAGGCATGACCACCTATATTATGATTGGGAGTTTCCTGCTCTTCTGTGTCGTGCTCATGGCATGGAAAACGCTCGGAAATAATTCCAAACCACAAGACAGCGCGTTAAAGCAGCGTGCTATTTTTAACCTGAATGAGCAATTGACCTTCACGCGCTTGAAGGAAGTATTACCTGAATATATTGTTTTGGCCCATGTGTCCTATGATGCCTTAATGACCACCAAATTTAACCGGACGCGACATAAATATCGCAACCTGACTGCAGATTTTGTGATTATGGATCAACAGCATCAGATTATAGCCATTGTGGCTGTGGATGATCCTTTAATCTTGAAGCGTCCACAGCAGACTGGTTTTCAGGATGCCTTGTTGAGTATGGCCGGTTATCGGGTGATTCGCTACGATGATGTGCCGGAATATTACCAGTTGCGGCAAGATTTTCTGCAGGAGCAAGCGCAAATGAAGAAAATGCCCAAATATACGGTCAGCAATGATCTGAAAAAGTATTATTTATATTCAGATTTAGAGCGCAGTAAAATCAAAGCAGTAGGTTAAAATAAAAAAGCATGCCATGAGCATGCTTTTTTATGCATATCGATTTTGCCACATTATTCTGGTTTGACGGCCACGACTGTCATTTCAACCAAAACCCGTGGATCATAAAGTTTTGCCTCGACACAGGTACGAGGTAATGCTTCGATATCAGCCACCCATGCATCCCAGATTTCATTAAATGCCGCATAATCTTTTTCAATGTCTTTTAAATAGATGGTCACCGACATGATGTGACTTTTGTCTGTACCGACATCTGCCAGAAACTGGTCGATAATATCTAAAGTTTGTTGGGTTTGACCTTTGATATCCAGCTCAACATCTGTGGCCAGTTGCCCGGCAAGATGTACCAGATTGCCTGCAATGGCAATTTCTGAAAAGCGTTTCGAGATATGTAAGCGTTCCACTGTCATATTATTCATCCTGCGTTTTGGGCACCAGGGCTGCGACCAGTGCGGTCAGCAAGCAACCCACTGCCAGATAGAGGGCAATATAATGCCATGAACCGTCTGCCCAAATCACCCGTACTGCTGCAATAAATGGGGGTAAAACCACCACCAATAATACTGCCCATCTGATAGCCAATGCCGACACCGCTATAGCGATATTCGGTACCGAACAGGGAAGTGAAAATCGGTTGATGAACCCTGACCACCCTGTCGTATGCAACATTTGCCAGTAAAATTATGTCGACAATGATCATTCAGGTGTTTTGTGCATCGAGTGCCATAAAGAATGAAAAGGCCGAGAGCGCACCAATCAAACTATTCTAGCCACACATTTTTTGATGATGAAATGTATCCACCCGTCAGGCAAAAAACGGAATGCTGAAACAGCGGATTGCACCGACCATCAAGGTGATATTCCAGAAGAACTGTTTGTCCATGCCCAAGTAATTGCTAGAAATTCCCATCAGGACGACGGTTAAGACCTGCATTTTCTTATGGCCAAGCTAGTGACCAACGTGACCAAAGACCATGCCATCTAAGGGCAAAACAGAAAGCCAACACCAAAAGTGGCCAATGCCGCCAGAGTGTCCATATTCTCACCAATGCTGTGGAAACTGATCTTTAAAAATTAAGGTTGTAACAATGCCGTAAAGGAGAAAATCATACCAATCGACAATAGCACCCACAAAACTAGACAGCGCAGCTTTACGCGTATTGTTCTTGAACCACAGAAAGATTTACAGAAGACATGCAGGAAGGAAGTCCATGAGTTACATCAGAGTTGCCCTGTAATATTCGGATTTGATCGTCACGCCAATCACAGGACAGCATGCTGAAAGTAAAGGTGATTTTCAGCATCTCAGCATATACATGGATAATGCATTGCGCAGATAGAGTACTCTAAAAAATCAAAATATAAAAATAAAGTTGCTGTATTTTTAAACTGATGTTCAAAACATGAACAAAAGTCGTTTAGAGCAGTAATAATTGGGTTTCAGTCTCGGGGGCGCTGAGTTGATAGACGCCGACACCGATCAGCCGGAATTGCATCTGCGGCGCGATATGCAGATCATCCAATAGTAAGTCCAAGGCTTGTGCTAATTCTTGCGGACTGCGCAAGAGCTGCTTAAAACTTTTACTGTGTTGCATCACCTGAAAATTCTTGAGCTTTAATTTGACCGTCACGCCGCGAGCCGAAAGTTGTTTTTTTTGCAAGCTTTGCCACAGTTGTGTAACTAAAGCTTCCCAATAGGGATGGCACTGATTTAAATAAAGATCATCATCAAAGGTGGTCTCTTTGGAAATCTGCTGGCGTTCCCGTTCTACTTCGACCGGTCGTTCATCAATGCCTTGCGCATATAAAAACAGCCGCCGTCCATATTTACCAAAATGCTGAATCAGGATGGCTTCATCCATCTGTTGTAAGTCACCCAAGGTATCCAGATTCAGGCTTTTCAGTTTTTCCTGGGTGACTTTACCCACCCCGGGAATTTTCTTCAGCGGCAGATTCTGAATAAAACGCTGCACCTGTGAGGGCTTGATCACACAGATGCCATTCGGTTTGTGCCAGTCCGAGGCAATTTTGGCCAGAAATTTATTCGGTGCCACGCCGGCAGAAGCAGTCAGTCCAGTCACTTGAACAATATCCTCCCGAATCCGCACGGCGACCTCGGTAGCACTCGGAATCTGTTGTAAATTTTCTGTGACATCCAGAAAGGCTTCATCTAGCGATAAAGGCTCAATCAGGGCGGTATATTGCTGGAAAATTTGATGGATCTGAGCAGAGACCTGACGGTATTTGGCAAAGTCCGGCTCAATTACGATGACCTGCGGACAGAGCTTGCGCGCCTGTCCCATCGACATGGCAGAACGTAGACCATATTCGCGTGCCGGATAGGAGGCAGCCGCAACCACCGCCCGGGGATGATGCGAGGCAATCACCACAGGCAGGTGTCTGAGTTCTGGACGTTCACGCAGCTCGACCGAGGCATAAAACGCATCCATATCGATATGAATAATTTTGCGCATAGCCGCTATCTTAAGGGGCTTTAATCGGATTGGGAAGCGACGGCTGAGTTGAGTAAATAGGGTTGCGGTCCGCTGAGCAGAACGACTTTTGTTCCTTGTGCCTCGGCGGCCTGAATCAGAAGATTCAAACTTTTTGGAGTGTCATCGGCAAGACGGGGTAAAAATTGTAGCGGCTGGCTTAAAGGCTGGAAAAAATCATCCCAATGTATCGGGATGACCACTTTGGGTTTGAGCGTTTGCAGGGTTTCAGCCAGATAGTGCCGCTGATAGTCATTGGATTGTCTGGAGAGCTGGGCAATACCCAAAAATAACGTATCGACCTGCAGGTTTTTAAATTGATCCGGGATAAATCCGGTACTGGCCTTGACCAGAATCTTGTGTCCTGAATGCTCAATCAGGTAATCAAAACTGCCGCCTTCCTTAAATTCGGAAAATTTGGCCGGCAGGGCTAAAGGTTGGAATAACTCTTCGCCTAGGTCATCATTTACCGCTGTGGCTGGCGTATGTTGTGAAGGAATTGCGGTTACTTGAAATTTGTTGACGTGCTGTATTTGCCTAGGCGTGACGGAGTGTAACTGCTGCGGACTTACTTTGGGATTTGCCCGGGCGATATTCAGGCTAGTGGGTGAACCGATGACAGCGGTTTCAGGAAGCATTTCCAGTAAAGCCGGTAGATCCAGAACATGATCATAATGCGAGTGACTGACCAGAATGGCTTTGGCCCGGTGCAGTTCATGCTCTTGAATTAGCTGCCTTAATAGCACGCTATCACTCTGAATTGGACCGCTAAGCACTTGCGACAACGACGGCCGGCTAAAGAAACCATCTATCAGGATCTGATCCTGACCATCATCCAGCAACAGGGTGGAAACACCGAAAAATTTAACGTTTAGTCCAGAACGAGAGGAACTGCTTTGCGGCTGCCAGTTCTGAAAGTCACTGAGCTTGCCTGAAGGTTGCAGCAGATAAGCCAGCACACCCACGCTGAGCAGCAGAACAATCACCAGACCGAGTAAAATACCTTTAATCCATTTCAAGATTTTTATTTCCTTATTTTTCTACTTTTATAAAGCGCTTGTTTTCAAGCGATCGATTTTATTTGGCCTGATGAGTAGATGATGGTACTGCAATTGCATTCATTTTCAGAAAATCCAGCCACTGCTGTTCTGAGCCATAGAACACATTCAGATCCACAGTTGTACTAATGCCGGGAATTTTACCCTGATTGCTATGTTGCCAGAAGGTCCATTTGGGCTGGTTGTTTAAATCGGGCAGACCCTTATACTCGCGTACCCAGAGTGGCACTTCGGGAAAATATCCTGCCAGTACAATATTATAAAATGCTTTAGAAATATAGAAAATTGGCTGTTTGCCATAATGCTTTTGCAGGGCATCGTGCATGATCTGGATTTCGTTTAGAAGCTGCTCTTTGGAATAGGTATTGATGCAATTGCTGTCATATTCCAGATCAATCACCGGCGGTAAAGCATTGGCTTGCTTGGGGACGGAGTCGATAAAGTTCTGTGCCTGAATGCTGCCATCGCGACAAAGCCGATAGAAATGATAGGCACCGACCAGAAAGCCGCGTTCCCGCGCCTTGAGCCAGTTCTCTTGAAAACGCGTATCTTTAAAGTCACCACCTTCTGTGGCTTTCAGATAGACAAAACGGTATTTTTCCGGCGAAATCTGCTGCCATTGAATTTCTTGTTGATGGTGTGATACATCGAAACCCTGGATCGGATAATCTGCTGCATGCGCAGAAGGGGCTTTAATCAGGCAAAGATAAATCATGGCGATAATCATCACGGCGATCAGAATGCCAAGCCCGATGAAAAGCGGCTGTTTGAATCTGTTCAGAGCCAGATTTTTTTGCATTTTCAGTTCTTACCTGTATCTAAACCTGAGCTTAAAGGCTGCATTCGCCTGGCGTTAATATATCGTATTAAACAGGGGTGTTTTTAGGAATATGCCAGAAAATATAAGCCGCAATAATATTGATACAGCCTAAACAGATCAGTGACACATGAAAAGCAGCCACCAGATTGTCAGCGCCGTAATAGGCACTCAGCATGTTGACCAGGGTGCCTGCCAGCGCCACCCCGATACTCATTGACAGCATCATGATCATCGACAGGAAACTGTTGCCGCTACTGGCATCCTGCTGGCTTAAGTCCTTTAAAGTCAGGGTATTCATCGATACAAATTGTAGGGAATTTAAAATGCCGAAGATAAAGAAATGAATTGCACGCAGCCAGATCGGGGTGTCCGCCGTGGTCAGGGCAAAACTGGCAATACATAAACCCACCAATAAGGTATTGACCAGCAAAACCCGACGATAACCAAAACGCTGAATGATTTTTCGGATAATCGGTTTAGACGCCAGAGAGCCGAGTACGATTGGAATCATCAATAGACCGGTAATAAAGGGCTCAAAACCAAAGGCGACTTGCAACATAAGGGGGAGTAAAAATGGAATCGAGTTACCGCCAAGACGGGCAAAAAAATTCCCCAGAATGCCAATCGCATAAATTTTATTTTTAAAGAGCCGACTGCGGAACAGGGCGTTGCTATGCGTATGCGAATGATAGGCATACATCAGGGCCGCCAAGATTCCGGCCAGAATCATACTCAGACTCCACCACAGCGAATTTTGTGGACTGGCAAAATTTTCAATTCCCAGACAGAGTCCCACCATGGCCACAACCAGCAAGACAAAGCCCCAATAATCAAAGCGAGCGACCAGCGGTTCAATGACATTCGGCATGGCCTTAAAAGTAATCAGCGCTCCCAGTAAGCCAATCGGCAGATTGATCAGGAAAATCCATTGCCAGGACAGATATTCCACCATCCAGCCCCCAAGAGTTGGACCAATCAGGGGGCCAATCAGGCCGGCCAGACTCATTAGGCTCATGGCGGCCAGAAACTGGGTACGGGGAATGATCTTGAGCATGGCCAAACGGCCGACGGGGAGCAGTAAGGCGCCACCCATTCCTTGCAAGATCCGATAAGCCAGTAATTCATTCAGACTATCTGACCAGGCACAGCCCAAAGAGGCCAAAGAGAAAATAATAATTGCAGCAAAATAGATATTTCTGACGCCGAAACGGTCTGCCAGCCAGCCACTCAAGGGAATACAGGCTGCCACAGACAAGACATAAGCCACCACAACACTGTGCATGCGTAAAGGATCGGCCTGTAGGTTATGTGCAATCGCGGGCAGAGCTGTATTAATAATGGTGGTATCCAGCCCCTGCATAAAAAATCCGATCGATACCAACAAGACCAGCAGTCTGAATTCGGGATCTAAGGCTTGATGCGTAGGCGTGGCATTCATAATTCTGGAAAACTGAAAATTTTGAATAGTTTAAAGGAAGATTAAGGCACAGGTGTAGTGAATACGTGTGAACTTTTTTTCAAGATATAAATCAGTTATAAGTGTAAAACTCATAACAAAGTGAGTATTTATCAGATCGGAGCTCCATAGCTGTAAAGAGCGATAAAAATAAAATTAAAGCAGTACTTTTTTGTTTATAAACAGCTTTCTCTGTCAATTTCATCTTCATCAAATGAAAATATGACAAAATTGTCATGAAAATGAAATAAAACCGTCATAATCTTGGGCCAACTTTTCAGCAATGCTGAAATCTCCTCGCGTATAGGTTTGTTTTTATGACAATCGAGATTTTGATGGTGATCGGCTTCTGTTTAGCCGCCTATTCTATTGTCGGAAATGATGTGCCTCAAACCTTAGGGACATTTATTTCTTCGAATTCACATCGTCCATGGTGGGTGTTGTGGATTTATATCAGCTCAATTTTAATTGTCGTATTGGTCTATGGTTGGTATGCATCCGGGGTGGGTGATGCCTCATACGGTCGTTTAGAAACGATTCCTTTCCCTGAAGGTGGCATTACCTGGCTGTACATTGTGCCGCCTATTCTCCTGTTAATGCTCACCAAATACGGGATTCCAGTCAGTACCACCTTCCTGGTGCTTACGATTTTCTCTCCTGCCAGCCTGGGCTCGATGATGGTCAAATCGATGATGGGCTATGCCGTGGCCTTTATCGTGGCGATTGTCATCTATCGTTTTGTGGTCAAGCAGCTGGCACGCCATTTTGCCAAGACACGTCATCAGGAGCACTCCAAGGTCTGGATGGGCTT
>SMFC01000120.1_pt1 | contig 11624 bp, 7 predicted proteins | sample 2456331 | NCBI WGS metagenome assembly SMFC01 (sample SAMN10132608, study PRJNA489261) | soil metagenome | isolation source: day120 control-loamy sand soil ammended | place: USA
AAAAATAAGTTGTTCCCGATAAACAAAATTTATTATTATTTTTACTGTATTCAATTTTAGCAGGCTCATTACTAATCTCTTTCAACCTTGAATCTACAAAATTTCCCACTACTTGAGGAACTGGAGTTACAGTTTTTTCACTTGGATCTAATATCACCATTATCTTAACAATTCTTTCTTCACCCTTACCTACATTTCGCTTATGATTTAAAGTTAAGAATATTTTATCTTTTGAAAAATTAGCAATACCTTTAATATTTTTATTATAAATTAATATTTTTTCTTTTGAGCAAAAATCAATATTTTCATTTTCAAATTTACATATTGAGATATTATCTCGACTAATTAATTTTTCATTATTATTTTCTTTAGAATAGCTGCAGTTTGAGAGTAAAAAAAATAACCCTATTAATTGTAATAATTTCATTTTAATACTCATTTTTGTGAATGGTAGCTTTTGATTTTTTCAAATATATTTTTAACTTTTTCTGTAGAATTTTTATTTGCTTTATTAGTACCGGATTCATGATATCCAATATTTCCCTCAGAGAGAATACCATATTTATTTTTATATCCTTTCGGCAGGGCTATTGATGCCCACTCTTTGGAGGCATCTATCATAGCCTGATCTACTGTACTGCTTCCTATAGTAATTAAGTTATAGATAGAAGAACGTCCCCTCAAAAGATGTTCTTTAAAAACTTTTTCTTGCATCGCTGCATCATACAATTCATTTCCAGTTAAAGTTAGTCTGGCTTTAGCTGCATTTAAAGTTGAAGGAATTGTTTGATATTTTCCTGTTGCAAATCTTCTTCTTTTATCTTCCCATGTATAATTTTTTGCAGCATCTAAAAGTTGATTAATAGTTTTACCTGTAATCGTTCCGGGTAAATCATTCATTTTACCAAATTTGACCCTTTTTCCTTCTGGAGCTCCAGCATTCCAAGCTTCATAACTACCTTCACCACTAGCGATTGCATTGCCTAGCTCAACCACTAAGTCATCAATTGTCTGATCCGATACCTTTAGAATTATGGAAGCATCTATTTTCAATCCAGAACAATTTAACAGGGACATTGAATTTGATGATTGCACAATAGCAGCTAGAACCTGACCATTTAACTCCAAAATACTTTTTTTAAAATATTGGTCATCAATATAATTATTTGAGAATCTTGTTATATCAAAATGGATCCAAGTATCTGCCCCTTTAGCTCCACTTTTAAATTTTGCAGGTTCCAAATATATTCTATTAGTGGTCCTTTCTTCACTAGCCTTCATCTTAACAATCATAATATTTTTTCTAATAAATTCCATGTCACTCACATCTCGGGTTCTTACTCCATTTTTTTTAATATGTAAATCCAGCGCTAATCCCATATGATTTACGGTAGTTCGTCCTTTTCTTTGGTTATCAAATATACATCGATACCCTGACTCAATATACGCTACTTCAAGCTGTCTAGACTTAAATTCATTTTTGAGATAAAAATTTAAACTTTTTAAAATCCAGATCAGTGAACGATGCAAACCTGGATATTCATTCGCTGTACTAACCCCGGAACTAAACCCTCTTCTATTGTTTCCATATCCTTTACACTGACCACATGGACACGTTGCTTTCTTCATAAAATCTGCAATTGGATAATCATAATAGAACTTATCTAATGCAGCTAGTAATGTTCCACATATTTTCCCAGTTTCAGAAACTCCCATATAGTCCCGCTGAAACTGCTTAATACATTCAACTGTTAAGGGAGTAAATTCATCAGTAGGCAACGCACCTCCAAAGCCCGCCAACCTGATATTAACTTCTCTAATGAGTTCACTTTTACCTTGAGATATACATTGAGGATTGGTTTTACATAAATTAGAAGTCTCCATTTTCGGTGTTCCACCATCCTGACTGCGTTTCTCTTTCATATCAATTTTCACCACATCTGAAAGTGCTTTCTTCCCTTCCTCATACCATTCATTAAGTTGTTCTAATGCTTTCTTTTGGTACTCTTCAAATGATTGAAGTTTATTATTTTGAGAATCGATTTTTTGAGGATTTAGCTTTCTATCACTGCTTGTATTATTCCCTGTTTCCGGTACGTTAACTGGTAACTTAATTACTTGCCCAATGCTGATTATATTAGGGTCTTTTATTCCATTCAGTCTTTCCAACACCCGGATTGTTGTATGATACTGCTGCGCAATAGAAAATAAGTTTTCACCCTTTTTAACTATATGCGTTTTGCGCTTATAATCTCCGTTGCTTCCTTCATTCTCTATAGTCTTTAAATCTAAAAGAATTTTTGGACTAATCACTTTAACCAACATACGGTCTTTAGACATTTTAAATGTCTGAACTTTTTTCATACTGCCGCCAAAAAAGTTTTTGACGTATACATCTAAGACTGTTCCTTTATCTCTTTGTATTTCATACAGACATCCTTTGGAGTTAGTAGCCCCCCGTACCACATGCTGGCCTGTTTTACTGTTTTTAACCTCATATTGAACTTTAGGGATGGGATTACCTAGCAAATCTAAAATTTGTACTGTAACTAAAGACTTATTCGTCATTTTTCTTTTTATATCCTATTTATTATGATGCTCTATCAAATCATCTATGTTGTAGCCTTGGACACTTAACCCCCAGTCCCCATCGAAACCCACCAATACTTCAACTTTAGAGGGGTCTGTTGTAGCAATTTTGCCAGTGCGGCCATGTATATCCAGCTGGCCTGAAATATACGAATTCGTATCAGGAATAAAAGCCTTATAGCTTATTGAGCTGAAATCAGATTGCCAAAATAGATTATATGCATCTAGCTTATTGCTACATAAAGCGTTATTTGGAAGCTGAGGCAGCTCATAAGCAACTTTGGCTCCAGCAACGAAGCTATGCTGCCCCGCCTTACATTCAAACTTCCCACCAGTTGTGACACACACTCCACTGCTATTAATCTTTATTTGAGACCCTCCCGCGGTTAGCAGGATCTCTTTCGGACTGGTGATCTCAATCTTGTCTTCAGTTGAAATCAGCTTAATCACCTTCCGTGCAATTGCTTCGATGGCATCATCTTGGGCCTGTATTTCAATTTTACCTTTGCCTGCGTATAAGCGTGCTCCGTTCTGGGCAGCAAATAGGCTGATCTTGTGCTGCGCATGTGCAATCAGAGACTGTTGAGTCGATAGATGGATATTTCCCCCTGCACTGTAATTTATCTGCTGGTCTGCAGATAAATGAATATTTTCATTTGTACTCAGCGCAATCGAATGTGGTGCCGTTAATACCATAACAGCCTGTTTAAATGCAGTGGCTTTGCTCGCATCTTCAGTTTCTAGTTGATTCAGAAATTGTTTTAAGCTATTAAAAAGCTCAAGCGGATCAGTTTGCTGAGCTTCTGCCATGTCACTCAGAACTTTGGTGTTATTCAGATTTGATTCCATCTGGTTCTTGGCAGGCTTAGCATCCAGGTGATTACCTGCTGCTGTATCTTGCGAATAGGTCGAAATCAGTAAGCCTTGCCCTGCTCGTACCACCCCCCACTGATCTGTCCTTAGTTCAAACCCTTCCCCACGACCTTCACTCGATTCGGTTTCTTTAGGATGACTGAGATTTCCTAAATTCAATTGGCTAGCACCATGACTACTGTGTAACTGCGCACTAATCTGATCCGTCGTATCATCAAAACGCAGCTGGTTGAAACCCTCATAACCTTCACCAGCCCAAGGGGTTAATACATCAATCCAGGCCGAATCGCTATCATTGTCATTGCTGCCTGCACCGGCATCATGTTGATGGTCATCACTTCGGGTAAATAGAAAACGAACTTTCACTCTTCCCCAAGCATCGACATGGATTGTTTCACCTTCAGGCCCGACCACTCGAGCTCGCTGCGGATATGCAACGGGGCGATGCACAAAAGGCTGATATTCAGGTACGACCGGAATGTCACGACGGACGATATACAGCTGATTGCCCTGCCGTTCTTCCTCCGAAATTTGCCAATCACTTTGGCCGAGCAAGCTGTCTAGCTGCAATAAAATATCTTTAGGTAAATTATTCTGGTTATAGAAGCGTTTACCCAAAATCAAAAATTCACGCTCATGCACGGGATGCTGATCAATTTCAGCATGCTGTTTTAATTCAAACCAATACCCGACCTGAGCATCACGTACACTGCTGCTGGCTTTAAAATATTTGGATTGCAGCGCATGATAATGATTGAGCTGCTGATTCAGTCGTTCCAGTTGTGCCGTACCAGATGCCGTCACCTGATCCTCGGCATTCAAATCACCTGTCCAGGCCGGACTAATGTTCCAGGCATCTTCAAGATTCAGACTGGCCGTATCCTGCACGCTACTTTGCTGATGAGTATTTAATAAGGACTGGCTTTGATCCTGCGCAAGGTGCTGCGCTTGCCAGCGCTGGGTATGGGTACTGTTGGAATTAAGCTGACGTACGGCAATCAGACTGGTCAGCGTATCAAACTGCTCGGTGGCATGACTGCGATGGAAGCGGATTGAACGGCGTTTTAAAGCTGAAAAGGCTTGAGAATGATCGATTAAACGCAGGTTCTGCGGCTGAATCTCAGTAGCGGACACCGGAACAATGGAGTGCTTTTCATCAATCAGCCAGTTTATTCCTTCACTACGCCATAAACGCGTTAAAAAATCATAATCCGACTCATTGGACTGCATCACAAAAGGGCGTACATCGTAATCCCGATTTAATCCGGTCAGGTCCAGACTAAGACTGGCTGCAAATAATGCACTTCTGCTTTGCCATTCACTAAATAATATTTCACTGATTTTGCGCACGCTCTTATTCATAAACACCCGACTATTACGGCGTTTGTGCCAGAGTGCAGTAGCATCCTGCATAGTTAATTTATACAAGCTCAAGGCACCGTCGCTGTGTCCCTGACTGGCTGCGGTAATAATGCCACTGGTTCGAAAAAGTTCGCCACGATCTGTTACCTGATCTACTGCCACCTGACAGCCTATAAATTGCTTTAAAGCAAGATTGGCCTGCGTAGAAAGGCAGATCAGTTCTGCCTGCAGACCCTGATTAATCTGATGCTGGCCATCAATCCGCTGAATCAGGACCTGATGATTTAAGGGCAGATGTGAAAACTGCAGATGCAGCACACGATGCTGCCGGTTCAGCCCAAGTTGCTCCAGTAGCAGATGAATATGTTTTGGCATTTTATAGTTATAGTTTTAAGCATTATTATTGTGGAGCAAATTCTAGGAAAAGTTGTCCATTTCGTCCAGCTCGGTGTGCATTTCACATAATTAGGCATTTGATTTTCAGTAATTCAATTGCACCTATTCAATAAATCTCTGAAAAATAGAAGTAAAAATAATGCCAAATATTTCAGAATTTTCTGATTATCCAGAGTAGAACTTGCTGCTACACTGGATTCAATCTTATTTTCAAGGCCAAGGACATGCTGGAATTCCCCTCTAAACTGCCTGATCTAGGCATCACGATTTTTAGCACCATGTCGGCCCTGGCACAAAAACTCGGCGCATTGAACCTTTCACAGGGATTTCCAGACTTTCCTGCGCCACCGGCATTGATTGAGGCTTTGAGCCGGGCCAGTCATAACGGATTTAACCAGTATGCACCTGGAGATGGCTTGCCGATATTGCGTGGGCTGGTGGCCGATCTGTATCGACAGCGCGATCAGCTGAGCATTGACCCGCTAGAAGAGATCACGATTACTTCCGGCGCCACAATTGCGATTTTTTGTGCGATTCAGGCCACAGTTCGTGCGGGTGATGAAGTGATTATTTTCGATCCGAGCTATGACAGTTATGCACCTGCAGTACAGCTGGCTGGTGCAACGCCTGTACATATTGCATTACAGCATCCAGAGTTTTCTGTGGACTGGAATCAGGTGAAAGATGCCATCAATAAGCGTACCCGCATGATTGTGGTCAACACTCCTCACAACCCCAGCGGTAGTGTCTGGTCCAGAGCAGACTGGCAACATCTGATTGAGCTGATCCGTGAGCGCAATATTGTGGTGTTATCCGATGAAGTCTATGAACATCTGGTTTTTGACGGCGTTCAGCACCATTCAGCCTGGTCATTTCCTGAACTGCGCGAGCGTAGCTTCGTGATTGGTTCTTTTGGTAAAACCTTTCATGTCACCGGCTGGAAAACCGGTTTTTGTATTGCGGCACCGCCACTCATGAAAATGTTCAGACAGATTTATCAGTTTGCCAGCTTCTGTGGCGTGACTCCGATTCAGGTGGCTTTGGCGGAATACATGCAACAGCATCCTGAACATATACGCGAACTTTCCCGGTTCTATCAAAACAAACGTGATCTATTTAATTCATCAATAGAAACATCACGTTTTAAATGGACGCCCTCTCAAGGAACTTATTTCCAGAATCTCGATTATTCGGCTATCCGGCCTGATTTAAATGATGTAGAGATGTGTCATTTTCTGGCAGAGCAACACGGGATCGTGGCAATTCCAGTCTCTGTGTTCTACCAGCAACCGCCTGCCGATTTACGTCTGCTCAGGTTCTGTTTTGCAAAAAAAGAACAGACCCTGATTCAGGCAGGTCAAATTCTTTCAAAGGTTTAATTCAAATTTTAACTAAAATTCTTATAAAATAAATGCCTTAGTTACTTAAAAGCTAAGGCCTTTATTCCTGCTTTATTCAATAATAGCAACATAATTAAATAGATGAAAAATCAATAACAGGATAGGGCATGGTACAGCAATCACTGATCCAACAACAGAATTTATGGAAGGCCTTTCTGGTATTTCTGTTGCCATTAATTGCAACCAATATCCTGCAAAGCCTTTCAGGCACGATTAATACGGTTTTTGTCGGGCAAATGCTGGGAGTCAATGCCATTGCTGCGGTTGCGGTATTTTTCCCGATCCTGTTTTGTTTGATGGCTTTTGTCATTGGCTTATCTGCCGGTTCTACTGTACTCATTGGACAGGCTTGGGGCGCAAAAAATATCGAAAAAGTGCGCTGTGTGGTCGGTTCAACTTTATTTATGACCTTGATTGGCGGAAGCTTGATCGCGCTGTTTGGTGTGATTTTTGCCGAAAATATCCTCTTGGCGCTCGGTACAGATCCGGAGGTGATGCATTTATCCTTGCCCTATGTGCAATGGATGCTGGCAGGTAGTCCCCTAATTTTTATTTATATTATTTATACCTCTATCTTGCGCGGTGTAGGCGACAGCACCACACCGCTGTTTGCTTCCGCACTCACCATTGGCGTGGGCTTGGTAGTCACCCCGATATTAATTGCCGGATATTTTGGCTTTCCCCAAATGGGCATTATCTCGCCGGCAATTGCCACCATTTTGGGTAATCTGGCCGTATTGTTGTTTCTAGTCCTGTATTTAAATTATAAACAACATCCGCTCAGGCTCGACTGGGCATTATTAAAACATATCCGCCATCAGCCTAAATTAAGCAAAATTATTTTAAGTCTGGGCGTTCCGACTGGAATACAGATGATCACGACTTCTGTCGCCGGTCTGGTGATTGTCGGCTTGGTCAACCGCTATGGCGCAGAAGCAACGGCTGCCTATGGTGCGGTCAACCAGGTGTTAAATTATATCCAGTTTCCTGCTCTGTCGATTGCGATTGCAGCTTCTGTGTTTGGTGCACAAGCGATTGGTGCAGGAAAATCCGATTTGCTGAATAAAGTCACACGGACTGCACTCAGTATGAATATTCTGTTTACTGGCGGTTTGGTGGTTTTGGCCTATCTGTTCTCAAAATATTTAATGGCACTGTTTATTACTGATCCTCAGGTCGTGGTGCTGGGTCAGCAACTTTTATTCATTGTGCTTTGGTCTATTTTATTCTTTGGTGCCAGCGCCATTTTTGCGTCAATTATGCGTTCAAGTGGTACGGTAACTGCACCGATGCTGATCAATATTTTTGCAATTCTCTGTATTGAAGTTCCTGCCGCTTATCTGTTTAGCCGGTGGTGGGGGCTGGAAGGGATCTGGTATGCCTATGCATTGGCCTTTGTCAGCATGTGTATTTTGCAGGGACTGTATTATCAGTTGGTCTGGAAGAAAAAAACCATTAAAATATTGGTTTAGCTTCATTATTTTACATGCCTACAGCCTTACAGCAACTCACTCCTGATCTACAATAAAAGATTAAAAACCCGCTTTTGCGGGTTTAATATCCAATGATTTAAGCAGATTTTTTCTTCTTTTTGCCGAATTGGCTTGCCAGTGCAGTGACATGCTGATAGCCGCTTGGTAAGATCCGTTGAATCAAATCAACAGCTTTGGCATCGTTACCAATTAATAAACGGCGTTTGTCTTTCTGTACCGCCTCCAGAATCTGACGAGCGGCTTCTACTGGCGGGCAACGCAGCAGTTTATTAAAATTACGGGCGGCTTTTTCCGGATTCATGCCCAGGGTCAGCATACTGTCATTCATTTTCGCAGCATTGGCAATATTGGTACGGATTCCCCCCGGATGTACACAAAGTGCGCTCACGCCACAATTTTGCAAATCCAGTTCCTGACGCAAGGATTCGGTAAAACCACGCACTGCAAACTTGGTCGCGTTATACGCCGACTGGGTCGGCTGCGCGGTTAAACCAAACAGACTGGAAATATTAATCACATGACCATCGCCGGTTTTCTTGATTAAAGGCAAAAATTCTTTGGTGCCATACACCACGCCCCAGAAATTAATGTCGACGATCCATTCCAGATCTTCATAGCTCGCACCTTCTACGGTACAGCCAAGTGCCACGCCGGCATTGTTAAAGATCATATTGACACTGCCATGATCCTGCTCCACCTGTGCTGCCCAGCTGCGTACCTCTTGTAGCTTGGCCACGTTGACTTTTTGAATCGTCACCCGAACATCACTGCCCTGCAACAATTCAACCGTTTGTGCCAGTCCTTGTTCATTAATATCACTTAGTGCCAGATGACAGCCTTGCTGTGCCAGCAAAACTGCCAGTTGCTGACCGATCCCTGAACCGGCACCGGTAATGGCAGCGACTTTATTCTTAAAATTTTTCATTGAATTTCCTTATGTAAATAACTGCTCTTCCATGACAGCAGGATCTTGTTCTGTTGTTTCAGGAGTTAGCACAGACCCTCAATATAATTTTGACAATATATATTGTCAATAATTATCCGATGTCCTTAGCGGCCAAATTCCTCTGCTGAATTTCGACATAGGTCAAAGCGTGATTTATTGCTAAGATATTCAAAATCTTCATGCAGATGAGTAGCCAGGCCTTATGACCGATTCAATCAATGCAGCAGCACCATCACGACCACCCAAAAGCAAGGAACGTCAGTTTAAAGGCCTGTCGATGGCTGAGCGACAGCAGGTACGTCGTGAAAAGCTGATTGAAGCCGGTATTGAAGCTTATGGCAGCCATGGCTTTTTTTCAGTAACCGTGAAAGATATCTGCAATGAAGCCAAACTGACTGAACGTTATTTTTATGAATCTTTTAAAAAAAGTGAGCACCTGTTTCAGACCATCTTTTTAAAACTGATTGATGAACTGCAACAGAATGTCATGCAGGCCATGATGCAGGCATCCACTGATCCGAAAAAAATGATTGAAGCGGGGCTAACCGCCTTGCTTAGCACCTTGCGTGACAATCCGCGTATGGCACGGATCATTTATATTGATGCCATGCTGGTGCAGGAGTTGCATAATCAGGCCACCATTCATGAAACCATGTCGCGCTTCGACCGCATGATTCATGCCTTTGTCATGTTAATGATGCCGCAGTTAAATCGTAGTGAGCAGGAAATTTCACTGGTGTCGACCGGTTTAAATGGCTATGTCACCCAAATTGCCATTCGCTGGGTCATGAGTGGATTCAAGCAGTCACTTGAGGAAGTTTTATCATCGTGCAGTGTGGTATTTTTGGCACTATTAGAGTCATTTTCCGACAAAAAATAGCTGTTAAATCGAAGGTTTAATCAGATTTTCTGCATTCTAAAACAGGTTGCTAATTTCTGCTGAAGCACCGATAAAAGTAAAATTAATTTATGATTTTTTAACAAGTTTCTTTACTAAAATTGTCACAAATCTTTGCGAATTTCAGCAGTTTTTCCCTTTCTGCAATGATACTGTCATAATTAGTCTTTGTAATAAGCCTGTCATAAATATAAAACGGTTCACCGTTTACATGAAATAGGGTATTGCGTTGTGAAAGATGACTACATATTAATCGTCGATGACGAACTCCCGATTCGGGAAATGATCCATACCTCTCTGGATATGGCCGGTTTTCAATGCTTACAGGCCGAAGATGCCAAGCAGGCGCATCAGATGATTGTGGATCAGCGTCCGGCACTGATTTTGCTGGACTGGATGATGCCGGGCGGGATCAGCGGTGTAGATCTATGTCGTCGTCTGAAACGTGATGAAAGCCTGTCAGAAATTCCGGTGATCATGCTGACCGCACGCGGTGAAGAAGACCACAAAGTACAAGGTCTGGATGCCGGTGCCGATGATTACATGACCAAGCCGTTCTCGACCCGGGAACTGGTGTCACGCATTAAAGCTGTCCTGCGCCGTGCCAATGCACTCAGCGGTGAAAAAACCATTGATGCCAATGGCCTGATTCTGGATCCGGTCAGTCAGCGGGTTAATTTTGGCGATAAAATTCTGGAAATGGGGCCAACTGAATACCGTCTATTGGCGTTCTTTATGACCCATCCGGAACGTGCCTATACCCGTGCGCAATTGCTGGATCAGGTTTGGGGCGGCAACGTCTATATTGAAGACCGCACTATTGACGTCCATATACGCCGTTTGCGCAAAGTGCTGGAACCTTATGGCGCAAACCGCTATGTACAAACCGTACGTGGAACCGGTTACCGTTTTTCAACCCGTGCAGATGTGGCTTTAGGTTAACGTCTTTTAAGGTAAATCTTGTTTTATGTATGAACCCTACCCTGTCCCCGAACTGGCACGTGAGCACAAAAGAATCCGTTACAGCAGTTTATGGGATTTTGCCAAACAGGATTTACGCTTACTGGCTTTTTTCCTGATCATCGCCAGCCTTATCGGTTTTGGGATTGGGTATTTCTGGATTTGTATCGTCATTGCCTTTGTGGCGTTCTTTAGCACCCAGATGCGCTCTTTATATCTGGTCAATGAATGGATTTCTAATCGCCCTTATGATGTTCCGCCGAATATCGGCGGGATTTGGGGCGCACTGTTATTCAATGTTTATCGCGCTCAGCGGCAGGAACGGATTGTGCAGGCAGAAATGGTGGAACTGATCGATCGAGCGCAGTCTTCACTGGTGGCCTTGCAAGAAGCGGTGGTTTTAATTGATGAAAACCAGCAGATTGAATGGTGGAATCCAGCCGCCGAACGTCTGCTCGGAATTTCCAGTGATGACCGTCGCCGTAATATTTTAACTTTGCTGCGCCAACCGAGTTTTATTGAATATTATCATCATATTGATGAGTCACCAGATGGCCTGAAAATGCGATCTTCGCTGTTCGAAGATCATTATGTCCAGGTCAAAATGACCCGTTTCGGCGGTGAAAGCCGGGTACTGGTCGCCTATGATGTGACCCGGATGCACAATCTGGAACAGATGCGTAAAGATTTTGTCGATAATATTTCGC
>SMFC01000131.1_pt1 | contig 11613 bp, 18 predicted proteins | sample 2456331 | NCBI WGS metagenome assembly SMFC01 (sample SAMN10132608, study PRJNA489261) | soil metagenome | isolation source: day120 control-loamy sand soil ammended | place: USA
ATCCTCTATACCTTTTTGTAACTTATCACCAATATTTTGTTGCTTTATCATTTTTTCTAATTGATTTTGTAATAAAGCGACTTTTTCATTTAATAAATCACTAGACAATTTCTTTAAATCCTCTGTATTACGTATGCCTTTAAGCATTTCAAGTAACTTCTTATCATTTATAGCCTTAACTATAACTGTAGGTAAAAGTGGTGTTAAAATGGCAATAACTGCTGTTATAAATTGTGCATTTCCATGAAACCAGTTTATAATTTGATCTAACATTTCTTAATCCTCCTGTGGATATAAAGTAGATATATCATCTGTAAGCATTTGAATAAATAAGTTGTCGCAAGCTGCATAAATCCTAGATAAGTAATCTTGCATGGATGCATCATATTTAAGTCTTAATGCCTCTAATTTGTTTAATTTTCTTAAACTTGTTTGTTGTGTACTGCTAAGATTTGGTATTGGTATTTTAGTAGGATCTACGGTTGGTATGTTTGGATTGTTTGCTTGATTAATGATTGTTAAATCCCCATCCATAATCGTTTGCAATTCAAGTTCCTGGATTTCTTTTAACAGTGCTTTTTGTGTAGTATATGCAGTCCAATTAACTTGTAATTTAAATCTAAGTGAGTGTATAAATGCAGCTTCATAAGTGTATCTTGTTTCTGCACCAAAGTACTTGTTAAATAGGACTTCATACAACTCATCCATGTTTGTTAAACCGGATATATTAGGTACTTTAGATTCAAATGTTTCATAATCAGGGAAGATGTCCTCAAACATCAACCCTTTAACATATATTCTATTCTTGTAAAGCATCGTTATCACCATCCTGGTTCTTTGTATGTTGACCTTTTTCAGCAACAATATCATTTGATTCTACTTGAGATTCTTTAACAACTATATTTAATCCATAATAATGGTTACATAAATCAGCCCATTCACTTCGCATACGTACTGCATTTTTAAGTACATAAGATGCTGCATTACTGTTTAAATCTGTTTCTTGGTCGGTCATATGCTCTTGTTTCATGAATGTACCACCGTTAGGTACACCTATGATGTCTTTACGTAAGTTATCAAACGATTGGTATGTTTGGAAGTACCTTGATGAATCCTTAGGTGATTTTGCTTGTAATTCTTGCCATGCCATGTCGCCAACAACAGCTACAACTCTTTGCCCACTTAATATTTTATCATCAAGTCCATGAAATTCACGTTCTGGTCAATAATCGGCTGAATCATTCTTGACATTGGTTGTTCATCTTGTGATACTGCAAGTGAGTGATCATTTAATATAATTGCATAATTTCCATCAAGAGGTAAAGTCTTGTCATAAGCGACTTTGTATTTAACCCCAGACATAAAGTCCATGTTCTCATCATTGTTGGATTTCCATTGACCAGTAAATAATGTAGGTGTAATTTCAATGTATCTACCATAAGAGTCAATATCACCTTTTAAGGTAAACGGTAGGAAATAAAACTTTTCTAACGGTTCATAAAAGAATAATGCACCTTTAAACCTATAATATAATATACGTTCGATTAAATCTTTGTTTAATTCTAAAGGCAATCCTTCATAATCAATACGTTCAATCGTTTCAATTCGATGCTTAATTGATAACAACTCTTTCATGATTTTTAAATCTCTACTTTGAGTTTCAGCTACTGGATTAACATTTTTTAAATAAGGTGATGTTACTGGATGTAGATCGTTCATAGTTCAATCACGACTCCTTCTGCAATTTTTTTATTTATTTCATTTGTTACATAATTATTTTTTACAACCTCAAGCATACGACCGGCAATAACATTATTACCTGATGTGATGATTGTATTAGGTTTTAACTTAGTACCACAAGGGAAACCTATTAAATTGAAAGTTTCTATCATTTGATTCTTAACATTTGTTTCTGGTGTCACTTTAATTAAATATACACCATAACCACGAACAAGTGCCATTGCTAAATCGTTTTGACCCCTGATTTCATCCGCTTTATCTTTATAGCCTTTTTCCATATAATGTAAATTTGTTATATTGGATGCAATAGATACAATAGATGATGCTACACCGATTGCAGTACCTAACCCAGGACCAGCTGATAATGTACCACCAACTGCACCTAGTCCAATATTTTTGATTGCACCGGCTATTTGATTTGTCCAAAACTGTTCTTTGTAAGTTGGATTGTTTGCCATAAATATATTTAATTGATCCACTGAATATCTGGCAAACCATTGTAAGCGCCCAGATGCAATCACATTATATTTATCGGTATATACTTCATACAAAACATCGGTTGATACAATCGCAATTCTAATTTTAAAATCACTTAAATACTTTGTAGGTATTTGTATAACTTCACCATAAAAAGATAAAAAATATTTATTGAATGGTTCAGTATTTAGCATTGTGTTTTCAGATGGATAAGCAAATTCAAATATATTTTTAAATTGTTTATTGATTACACTTGTTATTTTAACATCAAATAAATCACTTTCAGTTCTTGTTTTAAAATAAATGTCAGATGGTTGTATAAGTTTTGTATTATAAGTTTCTGATGTCATTACATATTCAAGATTACTAGGTGGAATTAATTCGTAATATTTCAACTTACTTATATTTAAATAACTTTGCACAGATGATGGTTCGATAATCATTTCTTGAGGTACGACTTTAACGGAAATTAAAGCATCTGCATTATTAAATCCATCAATATTATAAAAGGTTGGTATAGATGTTACTATTTCAGGATTATTATTTAATGAACTTGAAAAATATCTAACTAAACCTGATAATGTCGCATCAAGTGGAAAAGATATATTAATTGTATCTACATCACCTGTTACAACGATTGTATCATTTGTTTTTGCAACACCTTCAAATCCAGTAATGTTAGCGATTTGCAACTTGTAAGGAAAAGGTGTTTGTATTTTAATCCATTCAACCTTGCCGGTAGTAAAAACAGCTTGATATAAATCATTATTTGTTAGTTTGACAAATTTTAAATAATAATCAACTGAATATGGATCAGTTGTAGTAACATCAGGATAAGTTAATTTTATATTAGACAATGTTGTAAAATTACCTTCTAATAAAGGTATATTTTCGAAATCTTTAAAAGTAAATATAATATCTGTGGATGGTCTTTGGAATGTATACATAATCCATAAACCAGTATAATAATTAGGTTTTGAAACTGCTTGATATGTTGCATTGTGTTTAATAGCAATATCTTTAACATCGTGTAAGCCTGTAAATAAACTAGATCTATTTGAACGATTGATATAGATATCTTTAGTAATAAAATTATGATAATTAGATATAAAAGCATCTTCCTCTAAAAATAACTTTAATTGATTAGAGTTTTCATAATCATACCTATTTATCTTATAAATAATATCCATATCAGGTGCTATCACGTGCGTAAAATTTCTAGGATCAAATAACAATCCATTTGGTAAAACGATACTTGTTAAGTTATCAGCTTTTAAGTTAACATCTAACTTATATGTAGGATCTAATTTAAAGTTTGTACCATTATAAAAATCACTTAATTTATAAAATTGCCCATGCTTTGTTGCTTTAATAAAATATATATCCATAAGAGCCTCCATTAAAAATAAAACCCCTTTTTTTATACGGAAAGGGGATTAAAACCGTTTAAGGAAAAACCGATTGTTAAGATACTGTTGTAGCAAGTTTAAGTAGTGCGTGTTCTCTTAAATGTGCATCATAAACGTTGTTATGACCAAAAGTTAAGTAATGATTCATATCAAGTCTGCGTGCATTAAAGAAACTTGTACCAACTGCAAATGCGGACATAATCGGATAATCTTTCTTATGAATACATAATACAGTAATTGCATCGTTTATTGATGGTCTAGCTGTAAATGTAGCAGTGTATGTTTCATTTGCTAAATAAGCTGTAGAGTTCGGTAATAAATCACCAGGGAAGTAATTAACACCACCGTATTCTTTTTCTACTAACGCTCTAACATTTGTGTTAGTTGCTGCAGTAGAAGCTCCAGTTGTGTTGATTGCACCGAAATACTTCCAATGTACTTCTTTAAACTTAGGTTTGTTATCTGGTGTATATAGGAATGGTACATCGTGTTTTCTAACACTTGATAAAACACCTAGAGGTACAACAATATCAAAATCATCAATAGAGTAATTACGTAGGAATCCTAAATCATTATATACCTTTTGCAGTTGCAGAGATAATCATATCTGCAGTATATTTGGTATGCTCATAAACTTCCTTAGTTTTAGATAACCAAGATAGTTGAACACCGTTAAATGTTGCAAATCCACCTTCATCAATAAATGCTTGTTTAGATAAATAGGAATCTTGAGTAAACCAAATTTGTCTAAATACATCAATAACTAAAGCATCTTGTGCTGGTGCTGGTGCAAGCTTACGAGTTAGTAAATTGTAACCACCTGGTGTGTCTGTGCCATCCCAAGGATAGGATTGAAGCACATCTGTTGAGACATAAAGTTTAGTGTCTCCATATAAAGTACCATCTACTTTACGTGAATCATATAACCCTGATAAATTTGAAATACCAGTGTCAAACACTTGTAAAGAAATGATCATGTTTGCTAACGCAGTATAGACTTTGTTAGTCTTTAGTGTTTTTGTAAATTGAGCCATTTTTTAGCCCTCCTATTATTTTCTTTGTCTAGCTGCACGAATAACTGCTTGGTCATCTTGCAATATGCTATCTAATTTAATGTTGAAACCAGATGGACTTAAATCATCCTCTAAGATAGATTTAAACGCATTCGCAATTTCATTTGCATCTTGGTTTTCACCAGCACGTTCAAATTCTACACCTTTATTTGTTACAATAGAGTTAGAGAATGGATCTTGTCCAGTTTCCATGATAAATGCATCACGATAATCAGATACTAACTTAATATAATCTTTATTGCTTATATCACCAGATTTAATATTAGAAATTTCTTTAGCAATTTCAGCAGCTGGTCTAGTTTTAACAATTTCGACTTGAGGTGCTGGTCTTTGGTTAACAATCTTATCTAATAATTTCTTATTCTCTGCAAGTAATGCCTCATATTCAGTTTTAGATATCATATCGTTATCTAATTTGTGTTTTAACTCTGAGATAGTCTCCAAGTACATTTGTTCTTGCCCACTTACCTCTACTTCAGGTTCAGCAAATAGCTGTATATTTATTTTTAACATTATTGTTTCTCCTTATTTTTTTGTGTAACGAAATTTGAGTGTTCTTTGTTACATCGCTAAGGCTGCTAGACCTTCAATTACTTAAATTCCACACGGCTCATCACCGTTAGCAGTGGCATCATCTTTTGTACGATAAACCAACAAGTCTACGTTAACGCTACACCTATATTATAACACTATTAGCATACATAAAGTGTATAAAAAACAAATAAATACTTTTTGTGTGTATTATTGTTGACACTATATGTATTGTGTGGTAGAATGTAAGTATAAAAGATGGTGGCGACTCGCTGAGGAATGTATATGTTTAAGTTAGAAGATGGATTTGAAGTTGATGAAAATGATGTATTAGTTTTGGTAAGTGGTCAAAATGTGAGAGCATGGGCGTATGAAACACATTGTAAATTTAATTCATACGAAGAAGTACGTATTAAAGAAGTGTTACGTAATGTTTGGAGATCTAGTCATGAGTAAATCAATTTATAAAGAAGCAATAGAATACACACGAATATTAAATGGATTACCAACAGAAACAAGAAATCACCTGTTGACAATCATTGAACAAACACTTGAACAAGCACAAAAGCAAGAGAAGTTATTAGAGTTGTATAAAGAAGCATTTGATTTATTAGAAAATAGTGATGAATTTTATGGTGCTGAACCAAAAAATAATGTTGCTTGGGATGAATTAAAAGACCTTAAACAACAAATAAAGGAGATAGAAAACGATGAAAAAGGTTAAAATACATATTGTAAATGGAAGTGATGGATATTCATTACAAGTTTTAGAACTTGATGAAAGTTCTGGTATTAGAGCGTTAGGACCAAAAGCATGGGGTAATCCATACAATAAACCGACAATCGTATTTGATAATGTGGATGCTGAACAGTTATGTAAAGACATCATGGATGTCGTAAAGGAGATAGAAAATGAATGATGCATATAAACATATATTAGATCAATTAGATGTTTTAATTCATGCACTTGGTAAAGCCGAAGTATCAAGGCGACTTTACATATCCAGGTCTACATTATATAAGTGGATTAATAATCCTGAAAAAATGACTATTCAAAATGTCATAAATCTTGAAACATTATATTCATCTTGGCAAGATTTTGAAAGGATGTCTAAATGAAAATGAACAAATCAATTTATGATGAATATCTTATTGTTGAGAGAAATAAAAATCAAGGTATTCAAAAAATATATAAGTTTGAAAATGGTCGTGGAGCAAGTGTGGTTTTGAGTCCATATAGTTATGGTGGTGAAAAAGGTCTTTATGAGTTGGCTGTATTAGATGAGAATGGTAATTTAGACTACACTACGCCTATAACAAATGATGTTATTGGGTGGTTAAAATGGGAAGAAGTTATTGACTTATTAAGACAGATCAAGGAGTTGAGATAATGAAAATAACAATAGATATAGAACCAATTAGTTTTGCTGATATGAACGTTTGTATTAATCAATTATTTAGAGCAGCTAGAGGACATCAAATTAATATAGTAGGTATGCAGACATTACATGATGTACGTGTACAAATATTTCAACAAATGAAAGAAAATTTAAAGACCTTGGAAGTCAATAAACTCAACAAGAAAGAGGAAAAACAATGATTAACACTGTAGTACTAACTGGTAGACCAGTTAAAGAAATTGAATTAAAGACTTTATCCACTGGAACTAAAGTCGCTGGGTTTACACTCGCTGTAAATAGAAGTTTCAAAGATGCAAATGGTGAGTATCCAACTGATTTTATTACCATTCAAACATTTGAAAAGACTGCTGAGTTTGTAGCAAAGTATGCTAAAAAGGGTGAATTAATTGGTGTAGAAGGTCGCTTACAACAAAGAGTATTTGAAAACAAAGATGGTGTCAATGTTTATATTATTGAAGTCGTTGCTAATCAAATTACATTACTTACACCTAAAGGATCAAGTGAATCAGTAGTTAAAGAATTTGTTAGAGACAAAGAATGGGCAAATGCTGAATACAAGAAACGTACCGATGGTGTAGCATCTGCAGCTAAGAAAGCAGAGATTAAAAAACAAATAGAAGAAGAAATGGATGCTGATTTACCGTTCTAATCACCACCTAATTAAAGCCGAAAACTAATTATAGTGAGTAGGCTTTATCTTATGAAAGGAAAAACAAGTATGAAAATTATATATCTAGCTGCACATATAGCAAGTCATCCAAATTGGGATGTTACATATCAAGATATTATAACTGAACGTGACATCGGTGGCGATATGATGGATGTAGATTTAACACCATATGATGTAATCATAGCAACACCACCATGTGTATATTGGTCAAGAGCATTAAGTACAGAACGTAGAAGGTTACAATCTAAAAGAGCACAAGAAACTAAATATTTATTACCTGGTACTATAAGAAGGTTAATGCATCAAGAAAAACCTTTTATTATTGAAAATGTAAGGAATTATCCATTATTTAAACAATATGGAATATTTGAAGTCCCTGGTATATATACAATCGAATATGGTAGACATACGTATTGGACTAATATACCATTTAATCCAGTAGGTATAAAAACTTATAATAACGGTTATCATACTGAATCTGGTTATGTAAGACATAAAGGTATCAATTTACAAGGTGGTCAAGAAGTTCATAACGTTATTGAATATTGGTTAGAGGTTGTTAAAGCATATGAAAAAGATAATTAAGTTTACGACAACTAAGGTTGATTTAGATGGTATTGAGTTTATATATAAAAAGAACACCTTATTTATCGAATTTAAAGAGTTATCTAAAGAAATACAAGATCTAATAGCATCTGAGTTGTTTTCACCACTAAAAGCATGGGATTGTACAATATACAGTGATGCAAATGGTAAGATGCAACCTAAAACACTTACTATGGAAAAGAGTAATGAAAATGCAGAACCTATTCGATTAAAAGATCATGAATTTACACAAATTAATTATATTACTTATCAACTTGGTAAAGATAAAGTTATGGTGCAACGTGATGGTTATATTGTTTATACTGCACCAAGTGGTGGTGGTAAGACATATTTTGCTATACATTCAGTGCCAATGTTATGTAAAAACTTTGATTTTGTGCTATATATTAACTTAGAACTTAATGAAAATGATATCTATTCTAAATTTATAGAGTATAATATAGATATTCCGGACAATTTATACATAAAACGTATATCAAATGTTGAAGTCTTAGCACAGTGGTCAAAAAAGCGTGGTTCTGTTGCTTTTATAGTTGATAACATAGATAATCTAATCGGTGCATCTATACACGCCAACAACCAATCACCTTATGATATACAATTAGAATTTATCAAACAACTAGATCTACTTACAAAGTTTAACAACCATCACGCACTCATACTTACACAACTACAAAAAGATGGTCAACGTGAAATCATAGATAAAGATGGTGAAATATCTGCAGCTATGACTTATCAATCATTATCAGGTGTCAAACAAATAGGTGACCAATCAAGGTCGGTTTTCATGTCTGCGTACAGCGAAAAACATGATGAATATAAACATAAAATACTAAAATTAGGGAGTGGTAAACGTGTTGGATATGTATAGTTATTTAAGGGAGCGTAGGTTAGAGCGTAAAGAACTTAAACCAAAGGTTAAAATCGTTAAAAAAAAACCAAATAACGCTTTAAATGAGATGATTTGGAACTATCTTTTAAAGAATGAAACCGAATATAACGCTTATCAAATATACCATTACCATACTTATTTACCAAAACCAAATCCTAAAGAAGTTGATTCAAATGAAGGTGCTATAGCAATATATGAGGCACAACGTAGATTTATGCAATATAAGAATCCGATGCATCTACCAGATACACCTTTAAGACACCTAGATTTAACATCAGCTTATGCAACTGTTTTATCAGGGATTAGTAGTTCTATATCTTTCTTTATGAAACACAAGTACACATCATTTGAAAAGATAAGTAATTGTTTTAAAGATGATCTATTCTATGTAGTTAATATTAAAGCATGGATATATTATGATCCAATTATAAATCTATATGCACCTAACACTAAAATCAAGTACAAAAACAAGCCAATTAGTGCTTATAATATGCCAGAAATTGGTGAGGTGGTTTATATAGATGCTAAGCTGTTACAGTCTAAAAACCTTAATATATATGGTTTTAAATACTTCATGGATGATGTCTACAACGATATTATAGATATTATCGAACAAGATATTACGATTTATGTTTACAATATTATAAAACGCAATAAAATATTTAATTATGACCATCTGCATCAATTACTTGTCGAAACTAAACAAGAAGTCGATAGACAAGTAAGAATTGATACTAAAATAGCACTTGTAACATTTACTGGTCTACTACTACATATAGATCCAGGGATGCGACTGATTATGCTTGGTAAGACTGAGGAAATTATACACCGATTTAGATTAAAACTTATAGAAAAGGGTGCTGAAGTAGAAGGTGTGCAGATAGATGCAATTTACTATATAGGACCTGATTTAAGTGCTCAATATATGATGGGTGTTATTAATCAAGTAACTGGCATCGATGTATTTAATTATGGTATAGAATCATTTGTTAAGATTGAGGACTATACATCTAAAGATTATAAAGAAACACCGTTTAGACTACAGGAGGTGCACAATGAGTAGAAAAGTAAGAGCACGTAATCGTAAGCCTGGAAAACGACAACAAGCCATATTAGATAAATATAAAGATATAATTTCACCATCTTATTCAATGTATGATAAAAGTGAAGTAGCAAAAACATATCGTAAAATGGTTGCTTCTAAGCGTGAAGTTGATCGTTGGATTAAACTCATTGAGGAAGGTCCGAAGCAGCTTAATCTAACACCACTTGAAATTAGACAATCAAGAACTAAAATGTACAGTTTTCAAAATAAATTTAGAGTAGAAAAACAAAAATATTATGAAGCAAAAGATAAAAATATTATTGAATCATCTGACATGGGTGCAGACATTGTAACAGACTTTGATGAAGGTATGGATGATGCGGAACAACAAATTGTAGATGAGATAAGAGATAGATTAGATAACTACCGTAAAGGTGATGAAACAATCACTAAATATTATCATCAATATGGATTCGATTCTATATCAGATTTATCAATCTATTACTACGCTAGAATGGAAGGATTGATATGACAACATATTTAAAAGATACACAATGTAAGATGAATAGAAACTTTACCTCATCTGATTATTATTCTAACACATGGATGCTATCATTACCAGTTGAAAAATGGTGGTATCGCATTACAGTAGGCTCTGGTGGTCGTGGTAAAACATACAGTGGTAGAAAGTTAGTGCTAAAAAATTTTAAGAATAAAAAGCGTAAGTTTGTATGGCTAAGACTTACACAGAAGGCGGTTGACAACCTATTACAAAATAACGGTATGGGTTTATTCCCTTCTGAATTACTTAACAAGTATGGTTTAAAAGTTAAGGTTAAATCCAATGCGATCTATTTAAATGATGAACTAGCTGGTTATGTTGCATCACTCCAGGACTATTACAACAGCAAAGGACAAGAGTTTGAACTAGCACCAGATGAGATTAAAGACTATTCATTAAAGAAGTTAGGTAGAGAAAAGAAACTTGCTAAATGGGCTCAATTTGATATCGTAGCTGATGAATTAATACGTGAGGAATCCGAGCGTAATACATTCGATATTAAGAAAGCATTTCAAAACCAAATAGAGAACGTTGTACGTACAAAGCGTGGTATTAGAGTATTCATATATGCTAACTATTTAACTGAAATTAGAGACATTGAGGAGTTATTTGATATAACACTTGTAAGTGGCAAATTTGGTATATATAGAAATCCTAATACTAAAGCTGTAATTGAATATCTAAAGGATTCAGAGGGTTGGCAATCATCACAATCAGAGTCTTATGCTAGAGTACTTAATGTAGATGGTGGTAGGTTTGCTAATAAGCATACAGAGGAAAATAGACTTGTTATATACAACCATCTGTTAACTGGATCTAAAATACAATTCAACCTAAAGATAGACAAGTTCAAATATACAGTCAAGCGTTGGAAAAATAAATTGGTAATAGCACATTACAAAGGTAATGAGAATTCTAAACCAACGTATGCATTACTACCAAGGTTCATAACTACTACTGAAAAGTACAATAAAGAAATCCGGTTGTTATTATCAGAGATGTTTAACAAGAACAAGTTATCATTCACAAGTTATTCAATTTACCAATTATACCTAAAGCATGATGTTAAGAATTAGTCACCAGATTTGGTGGCTTTTTTTTGTGGTCCTGGGGGGGGTAAGGATGGGGTGGTATGAAGTTTAGTGTGAGTAAACTTTTGTTTAGCGTGGTGAACAGTGTTAGGGGGG
>SMFC01000111.1_pt1 | contig 11557 bp, 10 predicted proteins | sample 2456331 | NCBI WGS metagenome assembly SMFC01 (sample SAMN10132608, study PRJNA489261) | soil metagenome | isolation source: day120 control-loamy sand soil ammended | place: USA
CTTCTAAAAACTGATAGGCTGAGCTGTGCTGACTGCCATGATGTCCAAGCACCAGCACATCAACTTTAAGCTCAGGATAATCTTGGAGCAGCTGATACTCAGTCTCCCAACCCGCATCGCCCATGAGTAAAAAATTTTGATAAGGCCCGGCATTTTTAACTTGCAGATATACCACACAAGACCGTTCATTTTTATTGAAATGGGCTGTATTTAACTGCTGCTGCCGAGGTGCCAGAATTTTAAACTGAATATCTTCAGACCATTGCCACTGCTGACCTTGATGACAGAACTGAAAACGGGAGGAGTGCGCTATTTCAGGAATCTGATTGGACGATACCTCTTTAATTTTCAATTGATGTTTAATACTGTGATAAGCGCCACTATGATCTTGATCCAGATGGGTTAAAATCAGTTGATCCAGCTTACCCACACCTTGCACAGACAGAAATGGCAGAATCACCTGTCGACCGATACTGAATTTTTCTTCATCATAATAGCCGCCCATATCGACCATCATACTGCGTGCTCCATCCCGAAGAAAAATTGCTTGTCCCTGCCCCACATCCAGAATAGAGAGCTGAAATGCATGCTGATTGAGCTGAGGAATACACAGCGGCACACAGGCAAGCGCCGTCCAGCTTTTGGGCAATAGGCCACGCGGTAAAAATACAATTATTAAGGCCAGAATACACAGCGCAATCATCCAGACATTCATCGCCACCGGAATCAGTTGTGGAGCAAACAGCCGATCAAGCAGATCCAGAAATGCCAGCAGCATGTGAATGAAAACATTATTCAATTGAAATACCACACTGGAAAGTGGCTCTGAAATAAAAAACAACAAAGCCGCCAGAATATCTATAGGCACAATCAGCAGCCCAATCCATGGAATCGCGACCAGGTTACTGAATGGGGTAATCCAGGCGATTTGCTTAAAAAACAGCATCATCAAGGGAAATAGCGCCAGAAAGATTTTCCATTGTGATTCCAGCAGCACTTTCAACGCAAAATATAGCCGTTGTAATAAGGTTTGTTCTATCTGACGCGGTTGCTGCTGAATGGTCTGATAGATTCGCAGCAAAACAAAACAGGCCCCATAAGACAGCCAGAATGCAGCCGACAAAATACTGAAAGGATCAAAGAGCAATAATAAGGCAGCACTCAGAATCAGTAATTTTAAAGCTTGCACATTTTGCCTGAGCAACAAGGTAAAGGTCACAATCACGCAGATCAATAAAGTGCGTAGCGCTGGAATTTCAAAGCCCACAAAGGCGCAGTACAGCAAGACACATAGTAAAAAAGGCAGGCTCAAAAAATACTGCCTTGGCCATTTCAGATAAATATGCGGCATAAATCTTGAAATCAGATATTGCAAAGTACCACAGACCATCAAGGCAAAGATCAGAACGTGCGGCCCGGAAATGGCTAATAAATGGCTCATACCAAAACGCTGGAATTGTCGCTCTGTCGCCGGATCTAACAGGCTTTCATCACCGCTTAATAAGGCCAATAACAAACCTTTATGCTGTACGGGTTGCCTGGCTACGAATTCTCTTAATGCCAGTCGCTGCCGCTCTACCCAAAGTAAAATTCGCGGACTTAAATTTTGCTGCTGGCGTAAATATTTGCCATGACCAAGCGCATAAAGTTGTTGCGGTTGTAACTCCTGAATGCTCTTGATTCGGAAACCGGCCATGATATTTTGCTGTAATGCCCACTTTTCAGCGTCAAAAGATCCGGGGGTGGCATAACTATGATGAGGTCGGATTTGGCCTTGAATTAAGTAATATCGTCCAAGTTCAAGGAGGTGCTGCTTTATCTGCGCATTTATCAAACTGGATTGAGTCACGGGTTCTTGGACAGGCAAAAAGCCCATCCATTTAACTGTACTGCCATCAGGGCTGAGCACATGCAGAGCTTGCTGGATATTCTGCTCACCAAGTTTATTCAGGTCTTTGATATGCACCACAATCTGTTTTTCGGAGACTTCATGTTCACGCGTCGACAAGCGTTCAGACAGTTGCAGATTGGCATAGCCATGGCCTAGAAATAATCCTAACAGCAGGCTTGAACCAGTCATGACCAAATTGCGTAATGGTGTGTTGAAAATGTGCTTTAATTTACGGCAACCCAGATACCACAGTAATACCGCGATTAGAACGACCGTGCTGCTCAGTTGAACAGACAGAAAACTTTTCCCCATACAGGCCAGGCCTAAAATCCAGCCGATACACAGCCACTGCAACATTGGATCTTATTCTTTATGGTTATTATTTCACCCAATAATAAAGCCCACCGGAGTGAGCTTCAATCAAATGCGAATATTCTCTTGATTTAGGGTGTGACCCACAGACCATCCTGCATATGTAAAATTCGGTCTGCAGCATGTGCCAGTTGTTCATCATGCGTCACAATCAGCATCGCCATATTGAATTCACGTTGCAATTCGGTGAGCAGTTCAAAAATCTTTGCTGCAGTCTTACGATCCAGATTTCCGGTCGGTTCATCTGCCATCATCAGTTTAGGTTTGCCCACCACTGCACGCGCTAAGGCCACACGCTGGCGCTCACCTCCAGATAATTCACCTGGCTTATGTGTCAGACGATGCGAAAGACCAACCCGCTCCAGCAAGTATTCAGCCTGCTGTTTGGCTTCTTTAAACTTCACATTATCGCGGAGCATCAGGGGCATGGCTACATTTTCCAGTGCCGTAAATTCTGGCAACAGATGATGAAACTGATACACAAAACCCAAATGCTCATTGCGCACATAGCCACGCTCTGCTTCGGACAAGGTATCGAAACGGCGACCATTGACCATCACTTGCCCTGATGTTGGTCGATCCAGTCCACCCAAAACATGCAATAAGGTACTTTTACCAGAACCACTCGAACCGACAATCGAGACAAACTCACCTGCTTTGACCTGCAGCGACAAGCCTCGAATCACATCGACGGTGGCTTTGCCATCGGTAAAGGATTTGTGAATATTCTGGGCATCTAAAATCAGATTACTCATAACGCAAAGCCTCTGCCGGTTGAATTTTTGCTGCACGTAAAGCGGGGTAAATCGTCGCGACAAAACTTAAGGCCAATGACAAGCCGACAATCACCAAGACATCCTGCCAGCGTAAATAAGAAGGTAGATAATTGATAAAATAGGCATCAAACATATTCAGACCCAAAGTATTGTTTAACCAGCCGATAAAGCTACTGATACTGGTCGCTGCAATAATCCCGAGGATTGCGCCGGCACATGTCCCAATCACCCCAATCACCGTACCTTGCACCATAAAGATTTTGGTAATGGTGGCAGGCGAAGCACCCAAAGTCCGTAAAATCGCAATGTCCGATTTTTTATCCGTCACCACCATCACCAGTGATGAAACGATATTAAATGCCGCTACCAGCACAATCAGGAATAATAACAAGCTGACCATGGCTTTTTCCATCTGGATCGCGCTGAACAGATTACCATGGGTATAGGTCCAGTCAGATGCGTAGAAGTTGGCTGGTAAATCCCGCACGATTTCCTGAGACACTTGCGGTGCGACAAAAATATCATCCAGTTTTAAACGCACGCCTTGTGCACCATCAGGCAGACGCAATAAAGTTGAAGCATCATTTAAAGCGATATATCCCATCATCGAGTCGACTTCAGCACCAATACTGAAAATTCCCACCACTTTAAAGCGCTTGAAACGAGGCACCACACCTGCTGGTGAAGGGGTCGCCTCTGGCAATACCAGGGTAATATTATCGTTTAAACCAACCCCCATGGCATCGGTCATCTGCTTACCCAGAACAATACCAAATTCACCTTTTTTCAGGCTATCAATACTGCCCTCGACCATATGGTTTTGTATAATGGATACTTTTTTCTCATACTCGGGTTCAATCCCGCTGACCATAATCCCGGCAACCTGTCCCTGTGCCGTCAGCATGCCCTGTAATTGGGTAAATGGTGCAACCCCCTGGACATGCTCATGCTGCTCAATCTGCTTTGCAAGTTCGGGCCAATTTGTTAGAATTTGCGTTGAAGAAACAGTAGCTTGAGGTATCATTCCCAAGACACGATTTTTCAACTCTCGGTCAAACCCATTCATCACAGACAAAACTGTAATGAGGACTGCTACACCGAGCGTGAGACCGATCATTGAGACCAATGCAATAAAAGAAATGAAGTGGTTACTACGCCGTGCGCGAGTATATTTCAACCCTATATACAGCGAGATTGGTTTAAACATAACCATCTAGTCCGAGGTAATAAATTATGGAAAATGTACAGCATCCAAACGGATACACGGAAAGACGCGTTATGTCTCGCATCGATGCTGCCTTACGAATTAATTATCAGATTATTTCCGATGATGTTGCCTTAAATGATCCTTATGACTCTAACTTTGTCTTGCCCCGCTATTTTCTACTACTTGCAGAGCTAGATCAATTTGATCATGCGGTTAACTACGAATTAGAACAATTATCTGAAAAAGATCAACAAATTGCTCGAATCTTATCCTTATTCAACCAAAAATTAAACCTTATTACCGGTTCTTTGTATGACGCAATTGTACAAAGCATGTTACCTGTACCAGAGCAGGTGAACTTTTCGGAAACCGGTTTTAGTTTCTTTAGTGACCGCCCCATCACTGAAGGCACCTATCTGCACGTGACTTTAAGCCACCCGGAAAATTTCTTCCATATTGCGGCAACCGCCCAGGTGGCCTACAGTCGTGAAGAAGAAAATAGCAAATTCCGGACCGGTGCTTATTTCATTACCATGCACCCACAAGACCGTGTCAAACTGGGTGAATGTGTCAAAGCCAACTTTGCTTAAATCACTGATTTAGTCATTGTGAATACTGGATGGAAGGCGAGCTGCATAGCTCGCTTTAATTTCTCTGGAAAAATACAACAATAAACCCGTCAACAAAATACCGACACCGATTAAGGCCTCACCCGACAAGCTCTCATCATTCAAAAGCACACCTACGAATAAAGCAAGCATTGGAGTCAATACCGTCGTCAAAGACAAGGTGGTCGCCCTGATTTTCTGTACCAGTTTAAAATAACAGAACATGGCAATCAGCGAAGCCATCACCACGGCATATCCTAGCCCGATCAGTGATTTTGCCTGAGGCATTTGGGTTGGCGCAAATTGCCAGATAAATGGCAACATGGCACAGGCCATGACTGCTGAAACTGCAATGGAACCGGCCGCTTGCGCCATCGGTTGTAAGGGTGCATTGACTTTTTTGACCCAAAACATCGAAACACAATAGATAAACACACTCAGTAGCATCAGACCAATACCGATTGGCTGAATGTGCTGGTCTTTGCCACCGAGGCAAATCACCGCCAAACCAGTCAGGGCAATCGCCATCCCGCACCACTGTGAAGGATAGAGCTTGAGCTGAAACACGAAACGGCCAATCAATCCGGTAATAATAGGTGCCAGACCAAACATCAGCGCAATAATGCCTGAGCTGAGATAATCCGTGGCCAGATAGGTAAAAATCTGCGAGCCAATAAAACTGCAAGCTCCAGCCAGATAACTGTGCATCGAGAGAGAATCGACAGGAAAACGGGTTTTAAACAGCCACAACAAGATAAATGCAAAAGGCAATGCCAGAAAAAATCGCAGTGCCAGTGCCCAGAGCGGATGCAGATCGCTTACACTCCAGACAATGGCTAGCGGTGTAGTGGCCCAGATAAAAACCAATAAAAGATAGGTCACAACCATATTGGTGTGTGTTGGCATGCGCGATTGCTCTTAAAGTGCAGATGTTTTACGTTTTTGTTTTTGAATGGTTTGATCCAGTGCGCTTGAAAATTCACGCTTATCCCGCTCTGAAATCGGAGGTGGCCCACCCGTTTGCACACCGGCACCACGCAAACTATCCATAAAGTCTCTTAGATGTAAACGTGCTTTGACATTGGCCGTGGTATACACTTCACCGCGTGGATGAATGGCAATCCCGCCCTTTTCAATCACTTCTGCCGCCAGGGGAATATCTTGGGTCATGACAATATCATGCTCTTTCATGCGCAGAATAATCTCTTTATCTGCAGCATCAGCGCCACTCATCACCTGAATTGAATTAATCCGGACTGAAGGCGTAATGCCCACCGACTGATTGGCCACAAAAGTCACTTCCAACTGATAGCGATCCGACGCACGGATAATCACATCTCTTAAAATACGGGGTAATGCATCAGCATCGACCCAAAGTTTGAATGGCAACACAGGGTTTCCCATTAAGGTATAAATCCTGGGTATTCTAGCAAATTGAGAGGATCAGGTTGATGATTAAATCGTTGCATTTTCATCGCTGCTGTCGCTCATGTTTTTTTGAATCTATTTGATTTGAGCCGTAACTGTGATTCAGTCTAGAAAAAAAATTGACTGCATTTAATTTGAAAATTCATTCGATTGACTTGAAAAATCGTAATGACCCTCGATTAACTATAAATAAGTCATCCAAGATCAATTGTGCATATGAAAAATCAGAATAGCCCAGAGATCATCACCATTGATGATCAGAATTTCGGTAGTCACGTCGAACACTGGACATTACTCACCGAGAATCCAGGTACAGATGTGCCACAGTGGTTAGGCAAAGCTCTTGATGCGCCTATTATGCCGATGGGCATTTGCACACAAGAATGTGATATGGATGAAAATACCTGGCTGATTCAGGGGCCGAGTAAAGCTGCGGTGCAATTGAGCCAAGTGATCGCCATAGAAAATAATAAGCCACAGGCCGTAAAAACTGCATTCCCCTGCTTTGACAGTCCTTATCAGGTCAAAGCGACCATCGACCGAATTATTTCCTGCAAATCCAATACTCAGGCGGTATTACGTCTGAATCTGGGTGCCAACAATATTATTTATGCTTTCGATAGTCTGTATAGCGTCAATCATCCGCATTATGAAAAAGACCAGTCCTATGTGGTGAATCTGAATGCTTGGGCCTATGAGCTTGAAGCAGTGGCTGACCATGAACATCTGGTGGTGGATGATCCGGCTTCGATCAAGCATCACCGTGCCTTGAATGATATTCTGGCAGCCAACCAGGGCGTGGCACCCGATAATTTGCAGGAACAGATTGATGCCTGGCAGCCACACTCAGAAGAAGATAAAGCACCTGTTACTGTAGATTTCTCTAAAATGGTGGCTTATCTTTATGGTGAAACCATGGGCCAGGAAGATGAAGCCTGGTTTCAGGGCAATATTGTCGGTAAAACTGCCATGCAGTTTATGGATCAGGACTATACCCTGTATGATGTCACACTGATTCATGATGAAGGTCAACCAGCCACCTTGATCCGGATTGCAACGCGGAATGAGCAGCATAAAAATTTCCAGATTGGTCAATATATTCGTGGAAATCTGTGGATTCAGGCCAATATTTATAGAAAATCTTTTACCCATTTTTTCTAGCTTAATAACCTATTTAAATCATTTAAAAAATCGAGTTATCCACATTGTTAAATTCACATGAATTCATTTTATACATGCAATCGAATCCTAAAAATCTTGTAAAAATAAGACTTTGATTTCGCATACGAATAAGTTCAGACAAATCCAAAGCTGATATTTAAATAAAATGAAAATTTATGAACTTTAATCAAGAATGTACTTTATTTAATCAATTTTTTATGATAAAAATACTCACAACAAATAGTATTAACGATAAATAGATCGGACAATAAATATCTATGAAAATCGTGCAAGAAGAAACATTAGACCAGGTCGAGCATCATCTTAGCTCTCGCTATAATATTGATATGATGTCATGCCTTTTTTTCATGTTGGGAATGCTGATCTGCGGCTTTACCCTGCATACTTTTATTTTTTAAATTCCCTGACATAACCGAATGCATAAAAAAACCCAGCCTATGCTGGGTTTTTACATTTCAGGGATTAACCATTGCGTTTTGCAAAGTCATCCATAAAATTCACCAAGGCTTGTACGCCCTCTAATGGCACTGCATTATAAATACTGGCACGCATACCACCGACAGAGCGGTGACCCGCAAGATTCAATAAATGCTGGGCTTCTGCTTCTTTCAGGAATTGTTTTTCAAGATCTGCATTGGCCAAAGTAAATGGCACATTCATGATTGAACGATTTTCTTTGAAGATTGGATTGGCATAAAAATCGCTTTGATCGATATAACCATAAAGCAGATTGGCTTTTTCCAGGTTCACTTTATGCATGGCGCTTTGGCTTGATCCAGTAAATCTTCACGAATAATCACCAGGGTTAAACCCGCTGGGCCGATATTCTTTTGCGCACCTGCATAGATCACACCAAATTTTGATACATCAAGTGGCGCAGATAAAATGCTTGATGAATAGTCACAAACAAGGGGCTTATCTGTTTCAGGAATAGAGGCAAACTGCAGACCACCAATAGTTTCGTTGTCTGCATAGTGCACATAGGCGGCATCGGCAGACAGCTTCCATTCGCTTTGCGCACTAATCGCGTGTTTAGCATCAATTTTGATACCTGCTTCTACGACATTGATATCGCCATAGCGTTGCGCTTCTTTCAATGCCTTTTCAGACCAGATTCCGGTATGGATATAGTCCGCTTTGTTATTTTTACCCAGCAAGTTCAATGGAATTGCCGAAAATTGTAAGGATGCGCCACCCTGCAAGAACAATACTTTGTAGTTCTCGGGAATATTCATGAGTTTGCGTAGGTCTGCTTCCGCTTTTTCAGCCACGGCCACATAGTCGGAACTACGGTGGCTCATTTCCATGATCGAAAGACCTTTGCCATGCCAGTCAAGCATTTCAGCTTGAGCTTTTTCAAGTACGGTAGTCGGTAATGCAGCAGGACCAGCACAGAAGTTGTACGCGCGCATGAGTTTTCCTTATCTATGTGAGACACAATAAAATGATGGCATTTAACCATATCTGGCAAGGTCTTGCACAAAATTATTTCAATCTCGAACTGTAATTACAGTCAAAAAATCAATGTAGATTCACAAGATAAGTTGACCATTTATAGGGTTAATTAAACTTATTATGCCTATTTTTATTAAATGTTTGAGTTTAAAAATAAAACTATTATGATGAACTCACAATGATTAAAAAATAATCTGAAAAATTATAAGTAGGGAAAAAATGGATAACTTTATTAATCGCCTCAAATTACATATTGAGCATGTTAAACGTGTCGGTGCGCATTGCTCAACTGAAGAAACCACCAAACAAGCACTTATATTGCCACTTCTGGATATTTTAGGCTTCAGTCCTTATGATCCAACGAAAGTACTGGCAGAGTTTGCCGCTGATTTTCCTGGTGTCAAATCAACAGAGCGCGTTGACTACGCGCTATATTGTAATGGTCAACCGGTTATGTTTATTGAAGCCAAATCTTATGCAAGTAATTTAACAAATCACGCACCACAACTCTCCCGATATTTTAACTCTACTCTGGGAGTGACCATTGGCGTCATTACCAATGGACGTGAATGGCGTTTTTTTACTGACCTCATTAATCCAAATATTATGGATGAAAAACCTTTTCTGGTTGTTGATTTCACTAAACATCAAGCCGAAGAACTGACTCAATTAGCAGAATTCAAACATGATAATTTCCATGTAGAAAAATTACGATTTTTTGCCGAAGAGAATCAGTATATCCAACAGTTTAAAGCGGTAATCAAAAAATCAATTAATGAAGTCGATATTGATTTTGTACGTTATGTTGCTCAGCAAGCCAATATTCCAAGACAGCTCAATACAAAATTCCTTGAATCAATTCAACCCTTCGTTAAACAAGCAGTCGAACGTGCAATTAGCGATACGGTTTTAAAAGGCTTATCTGCACCCACCGTCATTACAGCACAACCCATTGAGCAACAAACTGAATTAAGGACTGATGAAGTTTCAGAAGAACCGACTCCCTCAAATCTTCAACAAGACATTATAAATCCTCAGAATCAAAGAATTGTTACAACGGTAGATGAACAAAGCTTACAAAATATTATCCATGAACTTTTTCCAGACCATGAACTCACCGGAAAAGATACGGAGAGCTATTATTCCATTCTGTATCAAAGTAAAAATAATAGATGGTTATTCCGCTATGATGTGAACCGAAAACGTCCTACTGTTCAATTTATTGTTCCCATTGATGAGAGACATAAACTTGAATTAAATAGAGCGGGTCTAGAAGTGTTAAATAATGGACAAATTTATCTGGATAAACCGGAGCATATTTATAGAGCCGTAGGGGTTTTAAAAGATTGTTTAGATTTTTGCATGAATGATGAAAATTTCAAAAGAACCGCCCTAAGTTAGTCAGGACGCGCAAGCGTCCTTGATGCTAGACAGATGTAAAATAAACAATACTACAACCATGCCCCTTACTGAGCTGCAAACCACTGATTTATAATGTACACAAATCAACTTATTCTTCACTTTGGCCAAAAAACAGTTATTGCAGTCTTCTTACAGCAGTCAGGCCTATCAAAGCTTGGAACAAGCCTCGAAACTTGAAGCTGAAGCGGTAAAAGGTTTGGGATTACCACGTGTCGATCTGAATGTGCGTGCTTATGCCTTTCGTAATGAATTAGATATTCCTTTGGGTGCTCTTAAAAACAACCTGGAGCAATCTCTCACCAATGGCTTAAATAATAAAATTGATGAGTTTAATTTAGCTGAGAATATTGCCAATCCTTTAAAAGAAGGTTTACAACAACCGATTCATGACGGTGTAGGCTTAATTCCCGATACCTCCAAGGTCGTACTCGAAGATCAAGTGATTCGTCCTACCGTGTCCATGATGATGCCGCTTTATACCGGTGGTTTGACTCATAGCGCCAAGGAGATTGCCAATCTTCAGGTCGGTCGCAGTCAGCTCAGTAATCAACAGCAACAAGACACGCAGCGTTTCGAACTGATTCAAAGTTATTTTAATGTGCAACTGCAAAAGCAACTCCATGCAGCAGCAGTATTTAATCTGAATGCCATGCAACAGCATTATCGCAATGCCTTAAAAATGGAACAGCAAGGTTTTATTAGCAAAGGCCAGCGCATGCAGTTTGAAGTGGCGCGTAATAATGCCGAGCGCAGTCAGCAAAATATGCAAACCAATTTAAATGCCAGTCTATTTCAACTGAATAATCTGCTGCAACAAAGCAGTATCACTGAACTGTCGACACCTTTATTTGTCAATCAGACCGAGCCACAGGCTTTAAATCAACTACTGAAAACCTTTAGTCAAAACTCTGCGCTGATTCAAAAAATGCAGCTAGATACCCAATTAGCACAAGCCAATGTCAAAGCTCAGCAAGCAGCAAAAAAACCCAATGTCTTTGCTTTTGGTGAATATAGTTTGGATCAGAATCAAAACTGGATTGTCGGTGTTGCCGCACGCTATAACCTGTTTTCAGGGATTGATAAAAACAAAAATATTCAGGCGGCCGAGCTCAAACGCTATGCCACAGAACTGCTCACCTCACGCACCCAGCAAGAGATTGAAAACCTGATTTATAAATCTTATAGCGAAGCCTTGAGTGCACAGCAAAGTCATGCT
>SMFC01000096.1_pt1 | contig 11386 bp, 11 predicted proteins | sample 2456331 | NCBI WGS metagenome assembly SMFC01 (sample SAMN10132608, study PRJNA489261) | soil metagenome | isolation source: day120 control-loamy sand soil ammended | place: USA
ATCCGCTCCGGCGACAAGTTCGCGTCGGGGGATGAAAAAGCCTTTATCCGCCTCACCCAGCATAGTGGTGTCATTATAAGAATCACCTGCAGCAATGACACGGAAGTTCAAACCATGCAACGCTTTCACTGCTTGACGTTTTTGATCTGGCTGACGCAATTTATAAGCAGAGATCATGCCTGCTTCATCCGTTTCCAGTTTATGACAGAAAATCGTCGGCCAATCCAGTTGCTTCATCAATGGATGCGCAAATTCATAGAACGTATCTGAAAGAATAATCAATTGAAAATGCGTACTGACCCATTTTACAAATTCTTTTGCTCCTGGGAAAGGCCCCATTTCTGCAATCACTTCCTGAATATCGTTCAAGCCTAAACCGTGCTGTTTTAAAATATTCAGACGTTGGGTCATCAGTACATCATAGTCAGGAATGTCACGAGTCGTCGCTTCAAGCTCTTTAATACCGGTTTTTTTGGCAAAGTTAATCCAGATTTCTGGAACCAACACACCTTCTAAATCTAGACATACGACTTCCATGAACATTCCCTCTAAGTTGTATTGAAAAAATTTTGCACTATCATAGCTGAAGATTTATTTTTTAGTGATAAGTCAACTAAATCAATTCTATTAAAATAGATGTGAAATTAATTAATATAGGCCATGTCCTTTCCAAGCCTATATCGCCAGGACTCTCATGACCATCATTCCTACTATTGATCGTATTGATGCACTTGCATCTGAATATGCAGATAAATCGCCTAATGAAATCTTGGCACTTGCACTGAGCCAGCAAGGTGAAATTGCGATTTCATTTTCTGGGGCCGAAGATGTTGTATTGATTGATATGGCCTCTCATCTGGGTAAACCATTCCGGGTATTCAGTCTGGATACTGGACGTTTACATGCAGAGACCTATCAGTTTATTGAGCGGGTGCGTAAGCATTATAATATCGAGATTGAAATCTGCTTCCCCGAAACTGCAGACGTGCAAAATCTAGTGACGACAAAAGGTTTATTCAGTTTCTTTGAAGATGGCCATCAGGAATGTTGCGGTATACGCAAGGTTCAACCACTGCGTAAAAAACTGGCCACGCTGGATGGCTGGATTACTGGTCAGCGCAAAGACCAAAGTCCGGGTACACGCAATGAAATTCCTGTGGTTCAGGCAGATCCAGGTTTTTCCGGTCCGGGTAAGCAGCTGATCAAATACAATCCTCTGGCCAACTGGTCCAGTGCAGATGTCTGGAGTTATATCCGCATGATGGAAGTGCCTTATAATGCGCTGCATGAAAAAGGTTTTGTTTCAATCGGCTGTGAACCCTGTACCCGCCCTGTCCTGCCGAATCAGCATGAACGTGAAGGCCGCTGGTGGTGGGAAGAAGCCACGCATAAAGAATGTGGTCTGCATGCCGGCAACTTGCAAAAATGATCTAGCATAACCATCGACTCGTCGGTGGTTTTTTCATAAACCAATCATCTACAGAAAAATCAGTACCTTTCCGTGGCAAAATCGCTATACTTTGTAATGTCAATATTAATAATTCTAACAAGGTTGTTCGGATCAGAGCAGCTGAAGAAAGTGCAGTGAGGCAATCTACGCTATGCGTCCATTACATCCAATTGATTTTATTTTCTTAACTTTAGAGAAACGGCAGCAACCTATGCATGTAGGTGGGCTATTTTTATTCCAAATTCCCGAAAATGCACCAGCTTCCTTTATTCAGGATCTCGTCACTGATATTCAAAACTCCAAATCATCACAAGAACATAGTGCGCTGATTGATCGTGCCAAGCCTTTATGGACCTGTCATATTATTGAAGGAATTGAAGGTAATCGTTTTGCCATGTATTTCAAGATCCATCATGCGATGGTGGACGGAATCGCCGGCATGCGTCTGGTCGAAAAATCGCTGTCGCATGATCCGAATGCCAAAAGTATTGTGCCACCGTGGTGTGTTGAAGGGCCACGCGCCAAACGCCTTAAAGCACCTAAGGTCAATGCTTTTAAAAATGTCCTGCAAACCATTAAAGGCCAACTAGAATGCGCACCACGCGTCGCTTATGAGCTGTCTCAGACCGTTATGAAGGATATGGGGCGCAATCCGGATTATGTGTCCAGTTTTCAGGCACCAAGTTGTATTCTGAACCAACGTGTCAGTGCTTCGCGTCGTTTTGCGGCACAATCCTTTGAATTTTCACGTTTACGGCATATTTCTAAAGCATTGGGCGTCACGATTAATGACATGGTACTGGCCATCTGTTCAGGTGCACTACGTGAATATTTACTATCACAAAACGCTTTACCGAAAAAACCATTAATTGCTATGGTTCCGGCCTCGGTTCGAAGTGATGATTCGGATGTTTCCAATCGCATTACCATGATTCTGGCCAATCTGGGCACCCATAAAGAAGATCCTCTGGAACGTCTCAAAATTGTACGTGGCAGTGTACTGAGTGCCAAGGAACGTTTTAAACGCATGAATGCCAATCAGATTTTAAATTATAGTGCCTTTGTCTATGGTGCAGCCGGTCTGAACATTGCATCCGGTTTAATGCCAACGCGCCAGGCATTTAATGTGATTATTTCCAATGTACCCGGCCCTCAGGAACCGCTATATTGGAATGGTGCACGTCTCGAAGCGCTTTATCCAGCCTCAATTGTACTAGATGGGCAGGCTTTAAACATTACCATGACCAGCTATCTGGACAAACTGGAAGTCGGCTTAACCGCATGCCGTAATGCCCTGCCGAAAATGCAGAACCTGCTGACGCATCTTGAAGAAGAAATCCAGCGTTTTGAACGAATTGTAGATGGTGAACCTGTCCCAAAGTTACAGGCGGTGAGCTAGCCGCGGATCAATAAATAGAATATATAAACTGAAAAAAGTGTTGATCATTTTTGCCAGTCCTAGCGCACATAATTAAGGGGCTCATAGAGCCCCTTGGTTTTATTTTTTAACATCGTTTTAAATTTATTTTATATTTTTGGGATGATGCATCCATTTTTGATTGCCTAGAATTTATTTCAATCTGCACAAGATTCTGTATCGGTAGCATTAGCTTTTGATGGTACGACACTGTTGTAATAATTGATGGCAGGCATTACGAATCATGCTGGCGGTAATCTGGACTTCATTACCGCGCTCATCGACGATATATCCTGCATGTACAGTCTTTGGTTCTAATACGTGTTTTAGGCCTTTATTAATTACTGCTTTACTCATATTCATAACACACTCCTTTTGCTAAGCCTGAAACTGGGAGAAACGGCTTTGGCTAATTCATGCATCTAGTATTGTAAATAACAGCACCAATGTAAAATTTCAGATGTAACAAGTGTTTAACGATATTCTGTTACAATTTCAGCTGAGAATGATATCGTATTGCTCTTGCGTATACAGATTTTCTACTTGGAACTTAATCACGCGATTAATGAAATGCTCTAGATCAGCGACTGCTGGGGCCTCTACTGTTAGTAAACGATCAATTACAGCGGGATGCGCGACAACAGTAAAGCCACTCTGCGACTCATAAGCACGTGCATAACGCAGAATTTCTCTGAATATTTCGTAACATACTGACTCGGCTGTTTTGACATAACCACGTCCCTGACAAGTCGGACAGGATTCACAGAGTAAATGTTCCAGTGACTCACGGGTGCGTTTTCGGGTCATTTCCACCAGACCCAGTTCAGATACCTGAGTAATCTTGGTTTTAGCATGGTCACGTTCCAACATGCGCTCAAACTGTTTCATCACTTCTTCACGATGCTGCGCTTCCTGCATATCAATGAAATCAATGATGATAATTCCACCCAGATTACGCAGACGCAACTGACGTGCAATGACCTGAGTCGCTTCCATATTGGTTTTAAAAACAGTGTCTTCCAGTGAGCGACCACCCACATAAGAGCCGGTATTGACGTCAATGGTGGCCATCGCTTCGGTCTGATCAATCATCAGATAACCGCCCGACTTCAACGCAACACGAGTTTGCAGCGCCTTTTGCAGATCTTCTTCAACATTATATAAGTCAAAAATTGGACGCTCGCCCGGGTAGTGCAGTAAGCGGTCTCGCATATTCGGCACGAATTCTTCGACAAACTCTTGCAGCTTGGCATGAATTTCACGTGAATCGACGTAGATTTTTGCAGTTTCTTCATTGGCCAGATCACGAATGATCCGTTGTGGTAAAGGCAATTCTTCAAAGATCAGCGAGGGAACTGCAATAATCTTCTGCTTACGCTGGATATATTCCCAAAGCTTGGCCAGATAAGCCATATCTTGGGCAATGGCTGCTTCTTCAATACCTTCAGCAGCGGTACGTACAATCACTGAGCCTGGCAGCTTATGCTCGGCCTGAATCCGCTCAATAATCGAACGCAAACGATTGCGCTCTTCCTCAGATTCAATTCGCTGCGACACCCCAATATGATTGCCATAAGGCATCAGCACCAGATAACGCGAAGGAATAGACAGATCCGTGGAAAGACGAGCACCTTTGGTGCCCAGCATATCTTTCATCACCTGAACTGTGAGGATTTGACCAGGCTGAAGCAGTTCGAAGACATTTGGGGTCGGCTGCTGGCGCGGCCAGACCATATCATTGATATGCAAAAATGCCGTTCTGGACAGACCAATATCCACAAACGCAGCCTGCATACCCGGCAAGACCCGTACCACTTTGCCTTTATAGACATTACCGACCAAGCCACGCTTGGCCGTACGCTCGACAAACAGTTCATTGACCGTGCCGTTTTCAATCAACGCGACCCGACATTCCATCGGCGTGACGTTAATCAATAACTCGTCAGACATAATTACACTCAAAACATTATAAAAATTCTTTTTATCAGCAGTTAATTTAGTGCCTTAACTGTCTGTAATAACTGTACGGTTTCATAGAGCGGCAAGCCGACCACATTGGAATAGCTGCCTTGTATTTTTGGAATATAACGTGCTGCAATTCCTTGAATCGCATAAGCCCCGGCTTTACCCAGCGGCTCACCTGTGGCCCAGTAACTTTCCATGTCTGCGGCACTCAGGATTTGAAATTCGACCTGCGTACGTACCACTATACTGTATTTTTCATCTTTTGTACGAACACAGACACCGCTATAGACATCATGCCACCGACCGGAGATTTTTGTCCACATTTCAATGGCATGTTGCTTGGATTCTGGTTTACCCAAAATCTCACTATCGACCCCCAGACTGGTATCCGCAGCAATGATGATTGCATCTGGATAACGCTCGGCCACTGCATCAGCCTTGGCTCGTGCCAGACGTTCAACATAAGCCGCGACGGATTCACCTTCACGCACAGATTCATCGATATCCGGACTGTAGATATCAAAGCTCAGTCCGAGCTGCTGTAATAACTCACAACGCCGAGGTGAGCTGGAAGCGAGAATTATATGCGCCATTTTTTCAACATATAATAGAGGACAGGCCAAACCAGAATACTGGTCAGCATTGGAATCCAGTGCCGGGCAAAAGAAAATTGCACGCCTGCCACAATCTGGGCAAAAAAGATCATCAGCAAATGCGCAACAATTGCCAGCCCCGTAATCACCCAGAGATTATTAAAGGTCAGGATACGGCGTTCACGAGTCAGGAATCGGGCTAAAAAGGCAATAATAATAAAGCTGAGGGCATTCAGACCTAAAGGTGCGTCCAGCAGCAAATCAATAAAAATACCGGTACCAAAGGCAAACCAGATCCCACACCAGGTCGGCTGACACAACACCCAGAATAGCATCACCATCAGCATGAACAGCGGACGCCAGCCCGAGAGGGTATAAGAAAGTGGATAGACCATCAAAATCGAAGCCACGATCACCGAAATGACGATGGCAAATAAGGGATCACGATGCTTTCTGGATTTCATCTTAGCGATTGACATGCGGTTGCTCCATCGCCAATGAATCGGAAAATAACACCACCACATGATGACCACCGGCCAGCTGCGCGGCTGGCGTTACATCAATCTGGGCAAATTCACCTGAATTATGTCGTTGTACTTTGGACACCTGCCCCACCAGATAACCTGCCGGAAAATGTTGGCCCAAGCCGGAACTATAGACTTTTTCCCCGACCTTGATATTGGCACTGGTCGGTACATATTCCATTTTCAAACGTCCCAGATCACCCGTCCCCGAGACAATGGCACGCATTCCGGTATGTTCCAGACGCACTGACAATGAATGTTCTTTATCAGACAACAGCATGACCCGGCTACTATGCGGATAGACATTAATAATCTGTCCCATAATCCCCTTGTCATCCAGTACCGTTTGCCCGACTTTCAGCTCGTTATTTGAACCCCGGTTGATCACAATGATATGTCTTAAAGGATCGGCATCGGTGCCAATCACTTCCGCAATTTCAATACGCCCGTCAATGATCAGTGGTGTATCGAGCAGACCGCGCAAACGGGTATTTTCAGCAGAAAGTTCAGAGATTTTTTGTAAGCGAACTTGCGCCTGCAACAACTCAGCCTGCATCGCGGTATTTTCCCGACGCAACTGAACTTCAGACTTGGTTTGTTGATTCAACCACTCTCGCGACAATACCGGATAACTGGCCACAGCATAAATAGGATTATAGGCCGCGTACAGGACATCCCTTGCAGGTTGTACAACATGTGGCATGCGCCAATCAAAGAAAAGCACCACCAAGCATGTTACCAATGCAATGATAAAAGAGCGAAAAGATGGCGGTTGTCGAGAAAACAGATGTGCTTGCACCCGCCGAATCCTTTTCTTAGCCTACGAATAACATGTCATGATTTGGATTGTCGAAAAATTCGAGTACCTTGCCACCACCACGGGTTACACATGAGAGTGGATCTTCTGCCACCACAACCGGCAGGCCGGTTTCTTTGGCCAGCAGCTTGTCTAGATTACGCAGCAATGCACCACCACCGGTTAACACGATACCGCGTTCAGCAATATCCGAAGAAAGCTCAGGAGGTGTGTGTTCTAGTGCTGATTTCACCGCAGACACAATGTTTTGCAAAGGATCTGAAATGGCTTGAGTCACTTCGTCTGAGTTAACCACAATCGCACGTGGTACACCTTCTGCAAGATTACGGCCACGAACTTCAATTTCAAGCGGTTTAGCACCTTCATCTGGCAAGGCCATGCCCACTTCTTTTTTGATCACTTCTGCCGTGGTTTCACCAATCACACAGCCATGCGCCTTACGCACATAGTTAATGATCTGCTCATCAAAGACATCACCGCCAATCCGTAAAGAATCTGCATAGACACAACCCTGCAGGGAAATGATCGCAATTTCAGTGGTACCACCACCGACATCGACCACCATTGAACCACAGGCCTGCTCAACTGGCATACCTGCACCAATGGCCGCTGCCATCGGTTCTTCGATTAAACGGACATCACGTGCACCAGCATTAAATACCGCTTCACGAATAGCACGACGTTCAACCAGCGTCGATTTACATGGTACACACACCACCACACGCGGTGCCGGAGTAAACAGACGGTTTTCATGTACTTTGCGAATGAACTGATTCAGCATGGTTTCAGTGACTTCAAAATCCGCAATCACCCCATCTTTCATGGGGCGGATTGCTGAGATATTGGCTGGGGTACGACCTAGCATTTGTTTCGCTTCAAGACCTACAGCGGCAACAATTTTATGTGAACCACTATGACGGATGGCTACAACCGTGGGTTCATTTAATATAATGCCTCGTCCTGGCGCATAAATAAGTGTATTTGCAGTACCTAAATCAATGGCAAGATCTGGCGAAAACAAGCCTATTAGTCGTTTTAGAATCACGGGGACGTTCTCAATTAAACTTTATATGGACGCAAGGTGGCAACTTTAACTAAATGTGATGATTTGGACAAGTCAATCGCTTATCATAACGCATGATAATTTGAATTTTTTTAATACTGATTAGGTAATATTATGTCTACATCGGATGCACAGCATTCTGCAGATTTAAGTGCAGAAACAGTTTCAGCCATTGCCCACCTTGCAAGGTTATCTCTCAATGATACGCAATCTGCTGAATATGCTCAAAGTTTAAATAAGATTTTAGGCATGATGGACACATTGAAAGGCATCAATACCGACGGAATTGAACCGCTGAAGAGCCCTTTCGACCATCCTCAGCCACTACGTGAAGATGTGGTCTCAGAAAGCAATCATCGCGAGCAATACCAAGCAGTTGCACCTGCTGTTCAGGATGGTTTATACCTCGTACCGCGCGTGATTGAGTAATTACTACCCAGTTCATTCTTTTTATTAAATTAAACGTAAAGAATTATTTCTCATGACAGATTTACATCGCTTATCCATTCGTGAACTCAGTGAAGGTCTGGCAAATGCCCAGTTTTCATCTCGCGAATTGACTGAACATTACTTAAAGCGTATTGCAAAAATTGATGTTCAAGTAAAATCATATGTAACCGTTACGCCTGAATTGGCATTGGCAGAAGCTGATGCGGCTGACACACTGCGTAAGGCAGGTGGTGCAAATGTGTTAACAGGCGTACCAATCGCGCATAAAGACATTTTCTGTACTCAAGGCATCAAAACCACTGCCGGTTCTAAAATACTGGACAATTTTATCTCTCCTTATGACGCCACCGTTGTCGCGAAAGGCAAAGCTGCGGGCCTGGTGACTTTGGGTAAAGTGAACATGGACGAATTCGCCATGGGTTCGACCTCTGAAAACTCATATTACGGCGCAACGGCTAACCCTTGGAATTTAAACCATGTTCCTGGCGGTTCTTCAGGTGGTTCAGCAGCAGCTGTTGCAGCGGATCTGGCACCCTTCGCTACCGGTACTGACACCGGTGGCTCTATTCGTCAACCTGCGTCATTCTGTGGCCTGACTGGACTTAAACCGACCTATGGCCGTGTGTCGCGCTTCGGTATGATTGCCTATGCATCATCCCTCGACCAAGGCGGCCCGATGGCACGCTCGGCGGAAGACTGTGCCTACCTGATGAACGTGATGGCCGGTCATGATGCCAAAGATTCAACATCAATGAATCAAACCGTAGATAACTATGTGGCGAACCTGAATGATACATCCGTCAAAGGTTTACGCATTGGTATTCCAAAACAGTACTTTAATGTTGCCGGCCTAGCTGAAGATGTTAAAGCACGTGTCGAAGAATCATTGAAAAAGTTAGAAGACATGGGCGCTACGCTGGTTGAGATCGACCTCAACATGACCGAAAGCTACGTTCCGACCTACTACCTGATCGCACCTGCTGAAGCATCTTCTAACTTACAACGCTTTGACGGTGTGCGTTATGGCTACCGCTGTGAAAATCCAGTGGACTTGATGGACTTGTACAAACGTTCACGTTCAGAAGGTTTTGGTGCGGAAGTGCAACGTCGTATCCTGATTGGCACATATGCGTTATCCGCGGGTTACTACGATGCATATTATGTGAAAGCACAAAAAGTACGTCGCCTGATCCAGCAAGATTTCCTTAAAGCCTTTGAATCTGTCGATGTGATTGCTGCGCCATCTGCGCCAACCACAGCCTATAAAATTGGTGCGGATTTGACTCCGGTTGAAATGTACCTAGGCGATATTTATACGCTTGCGGTAAACCTGGCAGGTCTTCCTGCGATTAATGCGCCTGTTGGTTTTGACCAGAACAACTTGCCAGTTGGCTTACAGTTGATTGGGAATTACTGGTCAGAATCGCAATTGTTGTCTGTGGTGCATCAGTACCAGCAAGCAACCGATTGGCATACACAACGCGCGGCAATTGCTGAGGAGAATGCATAATGGCTCAAGCTCAAAAATCGGCTAAACCAAAATCTAACCTGATTGAGGGTTGGGAAGTCGTTATTGGTATCGAGATTCACACTCAGCTTGCCACCAATACCAAAATTTTCTCGGGTTCATCGACTGTATTCGGTAATGATCCAAACACCCAAGCCAGCCTTGTAGATTTGGCCATGCCGGGCGTATTGCCGGTATTGAATAAAGAAGTGGTGGATCTTGCGATTCGCTTTGGTTTGGGTATCGATGCCTATATTGATCAGGCCTCCGTATTTGCGCGTAAAAACTATTTCTACCCGGATTCGCCAAAAGGCTACCAGATTAGCCAGATGGACAATCCGATTGTGGGCTTGGGTCATATCGACATCCAGCTTGAAGATGGCACGGTTAAACGGATTGGCGTAACCCGTGCGCACCTTGAGGAAGATGCAGGTAAATCGATTCATGACCAGTTCGAAGGTATGTCAGGCATTGACTTGAACCGTGCCGGTACGCCGCTGCTTGAAATTGTTTCTGAACCAGATATGCGTTCGGTTGAAGAAGCGGTTGCTTATATTAAAGCGATTCATACGCTGGTGCGCTGGTTAGGCATTTCTGACGGCAACATGGCAGAAGGTTCGTTCCGTTGTGACTGTAACGTGTCTTTACGTCGTCCGGGTCAACCCTTCGGTACGCGTTGCGAATTGAAAAACCTGAACTCATTCCGTTTTATTGAACAAGCGATCAATGTTGAAATTGAACGTCAAATGGAAATTCTGGAATGGGACGGCACCATTGATCAGGAAACGCGTTTATTCGATCCTGTGAAGATGGAAACGCGTTCAATGCGTTCAAAAGAAGAAGCCAACGATTACCGTTACTTCCCTGACCCTGACTTGTTGCCTGTGGTGATTGCGGATGAACAAATCGAAGCAATCAAAGCCACCATGCCTGAGCTGCCTGCGGCACGTCGTGCGCGTTTTGTGGCGGACTTTGGCGTGACTGAGTACGATGCTCACGTTCTAACGCTTACTCGTGAAATGTCAGAGTTTTATGAAGAAGTCGTGAAAGCTGCTGGCGGCGCTGCACAAGGTAAGATTGCTGCAAACTGGGTGATGGGCGAATTCTCAGGGGCGCTCAACAAAGCAGGCCTAGATCTTCAAGATTCTCCTGTTTCTGCGGAAAAACTTGGCGGCATGATCGCACGTATTGTCGATAACACCATTAGCGGTAAGATCGCGAAACAAGTGTTCGGCTTTATGTGGGATGAAGGCAAAACTGCGGACGAAATTATTGCTGAGAAAGGCTTGAAACAGGAAACTGATACAGGCGCGATTGAAGCAATTATTAAGGAAGTGCTTGCCGCCAACGAGAAGATGGTTGAAGAGTACAAATCTGGTAAAGAAAAAGCTTTCAACGGTCTGGTTGGTCAAGTGATGAAAGCGTCTAAGGGTAAAGCCAACCCTGCGCAAGTGAATGAGTTGATGAAGAAGTTGATTGGTTGATCTGATTTTTCTTTAAAAGAAAACCCGCTTTAGAGCGGGTTTTTTATTACTCAAAGAAACGTCGTATTTCATTTATCCAAGGTATTTCATTCTTATTATCCACAGTTCTTATATAA
>SMFC01000089.1_pt1 | contig 11241 bp, 23 predicted proteins | sample 2456331 | NCBI WGS metagenome assembly SMFC01 (sample SAMN10132608, study PRJNA489261) | soil metagenome | isolation source: day120 control-loamy sand soil ammended | place: USA
GGCGAGGCGCCGTCCTGGAGAATGGAGCCGTCGCCAGTGAAGACGACCATCCGCCCTTCCGGCACGGAGCGCGTGGGCCGGTGGAAGAAGGTATAGACGGGCACCAGTGGTGAGGTGTCCTGCGTCCACCTCCAACCGCGCGTCGTCTGGAGCCACTGAAGGACGTTTCGGTTGTCCGGCGCGAGGTTGATAATCCGCTCGTACGCCTGACCGTCACCCTTCGCGTAGCGCTCGGCCACATCCCAGCGGTTGGTGAAGTCCGCGATGATGGCCCAGTCGTGGTTGGCGTCCTGCCGCCAGATGTCGATGACGACGCGCCACCACGGGTGTTGGGTGACTTGGAGGCGCCCTTCGTAGATGGGAGCGCCCGTCTCCGGGTCCGTGTCGTATTTGGGCCCTGCTCCCGGGTCCCACCGCACGACCCAATGCGCCCACGCGTCAACGAGGGCCATTTCCATGCTTCGGATGCGGATGTCGGTGAGGCGCTGGTTGCGCTTCTCGTACTCCAACACTGAAGAGGCCAGAACCGCCTCTTCGATACTCAGCGTGTCCGCGTTGGCCGCTTGGGGCTGCCACCCGAAGTCGTCCTGCACCGCCAGCGTCAGCATTCGCTGGCCCAGGTGGTGAAAACGGTTGTTCTGGATGGCTGTCAGCTCCCCTTGGTCGCCCATCTGGGCAACGGTGCTGACGTCAAAGGGGGAGGCCGAGGACGGAAGGCCGTAGTACAGCTGGCGATTCTTCCGGGCTCGCTGGTACGGCCTCAGCGAAGGGAGGTCCTGATACCAGCGGTCCACCCTCTCCATGAGGGCGGCGCCCATCTGCTTTGAGTAGGCGGGGAGGGTGGCGAAGTATGGCTGCACACCCTCCCTATTCGGCTGGAAGCAACGTTGTTACTGACCCAGCGCCCGTCGGGCCTTCTGGGCAATGCCCTGCATCTCCGCGATGACCTCATCTCGGTCCGTCGAGAGGGAGGCCGTTGGCACATCCCCTACGGCTTCAAGTGCGGCCCTCGCCTGCCCCACCATTGCCTCAGCCTTCTTCAGCCGCTCCAGCAGGGACAGCACCGTCGCGGGGTTGGCGGCAGCGATGAGGTCGGTGGCCATCTCCGGTCGCGCCACGGCAGCGCCTTTACTGCTGCGCACTACGTCGCGAATGAGATGCGAACCACGCTGAACCCACCATGGCCCCGGAGGCGCCTCCTGCGCCAGCCGCCTCAGTTCCTCGTCGCTCATGTCCGCTCCATGTCCTGCCCTCGCAGGATGGTGATCCAGCCGGAGTCCGTTTTGAGATTGATGCGCATGACTCGCCAGTTGACTCGCGAGACGCAGTGCGGAGGCGCGTCCTTCATCTCCCACAGGGCGTCTGCCAGCGCCTCAATGATGGGCGGCGGGAAGGTGAAGGTTGGTTCTCCGCTCATAGCCCGTAGTCCTTCGCCGTCTTGAGGCCCAACTTCCGGATGTGCTCACCCGTCCGGAGATAGGACCATCCCATACGGGCGGCCACCTCCTTAACAGTTCGAGTTCCATCACAGAGGCGCCGAAGCTTGGCCTCGTCCTCCTTGGGGTTGCCTCGTCCACTGTGGCGCGGGATTCTTTCGCTCATGACGCGGCCTCCAGCAGCGAGTGTTCAACGGCGTCCAGCATGCTCGACAGGCGAGTAGCCAGCGACATGGCTGGCCCTTCGTGGGTGGCCACGACGTACTCCAGCCCGATGCGCATGTACTCCCCGACTCCGACGCGCGTCAGTTCGGACAGCGCGCGGAGCCCTTCGTGGAGGTCGGGATCTCCCAACCGAAAGACGATGCTGACGAGGTTGGCGCTTCTCCCCAGTCGCTTCGGGAATGGAGGGGAGTCCGGAGCGCCGTACGTCGCGAGGACGTAGCGCGCGGCCTCGCGGACGTACTCTGACTGCGGAACGCGCTTCTCCGAGGATAGTACCTTGAGTCGGTCCCGAAGCGAGGGCGGCACCATGACGTGCGTCTGGGGCGGATAGGCGAGGGTCATGGCTCATCACCCATGGCTTCAAGGCGGCGAATCTCTTCAACAGGGTCCTGTCCAACCAAGCCAGCATGGCCCCACTTCATTTTCCAATCCTCCGCCGTAGAGGTCTTCGAGAACTCTCGCCACATGTCGGCATAGCGCTGAGCAACTTGAACGGCGCGACTCCTCATGTCCTCCGCCCCCACCTGAGCCGCCGACTTCGCCACGGCCACGAGCACCTTCTCAGCGTGGGCGCTGGGAATCATCTCAGGCGCCTCCATGTCATCCGTCCCGCCGAAGAGGACCTCTTCCACCACGGCGTCGGTAGGAGACGGAAGGCGCATGGGATCCCATGCCTTGAGTTCATCCAGACGCGCCGCGTTGCGAGCCACGGCGTCACGCCAGCGCTGGGTGTCGCGTTCCGCTTCAATGCGTGCCTGCTCAGACTCCTCAGCCGTCTCCGCAATGCTCATGGCGTCCGCACGAGCAGCGTCCCTCTCCCGTGTCAGGCGAACCACCTCAACCCGAGCCTCGTCCCGCTCATCCCGCAGCGAAAGCGCAACGGCCTTGAGGCCATCACGTTCGCCCGCCAGCAGGTCCCGCTCCTTCTTCAGGCGCTCGACTTCGGCCTCCGCATCCTCGCAGCGCACCATCCAGTCACGGCCTCGGTACTCCTCTTCGGCCGCACGCTGCCGAGCCTCGTCGCGTTCCTTCGTCAGGGTGGCAAGTTCCTCCTTCGCTCGCTGAATCAGCGCTCCACCCTCACCGTCGCTGTCGCCCATGAGATCCAGCGCGCGACGAATCGAAAGCCCGTACATTAGGTCTCCTCCACGATGTGCACGAGTTCGTTGCTGCCGAAGTCCTCGCCGTCCGTGCTGATGACGGAGACCCAATCCGCCTGCGCTGCTGTGTTCTTGGCGTCGGTGGAGCGCATGGGGATTTTGGCCGCGAAGACTTTGCCGCCATGCCACGACAGTTGACGCCACTTCACCTCCGCCACCTTGATCCGCTTCTCCTGCGCAAGAGGCCGGTTGTTGCCGTGCTGGACTCGGAGTTCCTGCCCCGGGTTGAGGCGCAAGGCTTCGTGCTTCTTCATGGCGCCTCCTTGGCGATGGACTCCAGCAGCACGCGTTCCGGATGCTGCACACCACCGTGGTGGTTGTCTGAATCCAGGATTTTCCGCGCCATCTCCTCAATCGCCCGGACGGCATCCATTGCGGCGTCGTACTGCTCCTTCACTCCGGCCTCAGCGAAGTTGAGGCGTGCGAGCGCCCTGCGAATCGGCTTGGTGCTCATCGGTCGAACTCCTCGTACTTCGGAGTCGCAAGAGCCGCAGCCTCAAGACGGCCGACCTGTGCCAAGGCCGCTGCCGCCTTCCTCTTGAGCGCGGCCCTGTATCGCTCTTCTGCATACTCCTTGTCCTCGGTCCAGTCCTTCGGCCACACGAAGAGCGCCCCCTTGGTTAGGTACTTTCCTTCGGAGTAGGTCTCCGCGTCCCTCACGACGAGGATGCCCTTCGTCGCTGCCCACTTCGTCACGTACGCCAGCTTCACTTTTCTCTCAGCCATGTGCGTCCCTCCAAGGACGTTGCGACAGTACCGCATTTTGTAGCGTTGTGTAGATTCTGGCGCCGGAATCGACCGGCGCGGTGCGTCAGTGGAATCTGAGACTTCGCAGCGCGGACCGCGCCAGTCGAATCGGGTGGAGCCACCGGCAGCCACGACAGTGGGCCGCCCTTGCCGCTTGGCGCACGTACCATGCGCGCCGCTTCACCATGTGCTTGGTCATGCCGGGATTATCGCTAGGGCGCGGCGGAAGTTGCGTCCCCTTTTCTTCGCCACCCACGCAACTTCAATTCGGACGGGCGGATAACTCATTCACAGGCTGGCACTCCGCTAGCCGGAGGAGAGAGCACGACATGAGCAGCATTCGATTCGACACGGGCACGTACAACACGAGGCTTTCAGGTGCTGAGCGGGCGTGGATGTCGAACGTCATCAACGACTTGGCTCTTTCCGCCATCGGCCCCATCTGGAAAACGGACGCCTGGGTAAACCGCATGGTTCCTCCAGGGCATTACCTGCTGACCACGAGCGCCCAGTACTTCGAGGATTCGTTCCGGACATGGGTCCGGGTTGATGGGCGGGGGATGCGTCACCCTGTGACAGGCGCGCAACTGGACTCGTTCGCAGTCGCCCTCAACACGGCGCTGGCCATTGGAGGCGACGTGGTGCGCCTCATGGCGCGCATCCATAGCCAATGTGAGATCCATGGCTTCATTCCGCCTGAGGATTGCGAGTTCGTAGCAAACATCATCGCCAAGGGCCGCAAGTCGGGGCTCTGCCGCTCCGAGATGGGGTGGCAGGGTGTGTCCGAGTTGTTGAAGACGGCCGCTTTCGACGGGAATCCGGTGGTCATGTCCTACAGCGTCACGGATACGTTCCCGGGCTGGGATGGCGAGAAGGACGAAGCGAAGCCGTGGGACGAAGCCTTCGCGGCGCTCGACAAGTCACTGGCCATCAAGGCGGAGGGCTGGGGCGACTACTTCTTCGGAAATGGCCTGACCTTCTTCGACCTTCACGAGGCAGCGACACTGGCCGAGCGCCACCCGAACGCCACGACCAAGACGCCTTAGTCTGACGACCAAACTCCAGCCGAAATCCCGAAGAGTCAGCCGCGATTCTTCGGGTTTCTCTATTGGTCAGGCGACTAAACGCCGCTGTTGGCAGAGTTGCCAATATTCGCAAGTAGCCGGATTCGTTGACGAATTCACGAGGCTATTGACACGACGTGCCGTGTGGGTGCCCACTTCGCGACTCGCCCGCGCCGTTCGTCCCCTCCACTGCACTCCGTCGGCGGTCGGTCGCGACCAACGGGAGCGGTCGGACCTCGACCCTGCGACGCGACGGCCACCGGCAGAGCGACGCACTTCATGGGCGGCAGCGGGTGCGCGACGCCACTGAGAGTGCGGCCACCCACACGCACGTCGCCGGGCCAACGGGCGGCACCAAGGCGCTCCCTCTCCACCGGATGCTCCTGACGCACCGAGGGCCTTGGGAGGCACGGGCGGTGGTGGGCGCCCGACCGCAGCACGACCGCACGACGACGGGGCACTGGAGTAGGATCGAAGGGGCGGCGGCCAGTCGGGCGCGGTGGATCGAGTCAAGGTCCACTCTGCTTCAGAACTAGGGCAGGCGTCCCGCGCGGGACAAGCGCGCGAAATTCGGCCGAAATGTTGGGCGCAACTTTCTTGGGACTCGCTGCGAGAATGGAGCATGTCCGGAGAGGCCCATGACCTGGTTGTATGTCCCGAGGAGCGTTACATCAGCGTTTACGCAGGCGGAGGAGGGCTTGACGTCGGCCTACACCGAGCGCTGCGAAACGCTCGCTGCGTCTGCTACGTGGAGATCGAAGCGCCTGCCGTCAGCGCGCTGGTTGCGGCTATGGAAGCGGGAGCGCTGGATGAGGCGCCTGTGTGGTCTGATGCCCGAACCTTCGACGGCCGACGCTTCTGTGGCCATGTGGCTGGCGTCATTGGAGGAAGCCCCTGCCCGGAGTTCTCCGTCGCCAACCCCGAGCGCAAGGACACCCCAGAGGAGCGACTTGCCACCGACAGAGGGAGCCTCTTCTTCCGACTCTTCGAAATCGCCAAGGAGTGCGGAGCTGAGTGGGTCCTTTGGGAGAACGTCGGAGGGGCAGGTTCTTCTCTTCCCCTCATGTTCAAGTGGCTGGAGCAGGAGGGCTGGCGGGGAGCATGGACAAGCCTTCAGGCATCTGATGTTGGCGCATCCCACGAAAGGCTCCGCTACTTCGTGCTGGCCCACCGCGACGGCGCGAGATTGGCGCGGCTCGGCGCACTCCGAGGAGATGGCGGCGAAGGGTGGGCGGACATTGAACGAGACCACATGGGCGTGGGCGCGCAGCCACCCGGACCTGATGATGACGCTGCCTGGCGCCATGTCTTTGGGGCACGTCCGGAGTTGGCCCCAGCTCTGCCACAACCCCTTCTTCGTCGCGTGGTTGATGGGCTGGACGTGGTGGCTGGCGGGTTGGGACGCATCGATCTCCTGCGCCTACTTGGTAACGGAGTCGTCCCAGAGCAAGCCTCCGCTGCCATCCGACTCCTCTGGGGCCACTGCTTCAGAAAATGAGGCGGCGTGACGCAACTTCCGCGCGGCGGGCGCGAGAATCACTCAAACACGCAGCACGGGGAGAGCGATGTCCTACGACATTCACTTGGAGAAGTCGGCTTGCGGGCACTGCGGCCGAGGTGGCGAGGTCGTGTTCGAGGTCAACGTGACGTCCAATGTTTCCGGCATCGTCAACACGTGCCTGGACGCGGCGGGCGTTGTTGGTGAGGTAGAGCGGCACGGGATCCCGCGCCTCCACTCTTGGTGGCGTCTCGACGGCATGAAGGCCAAAGACGCCGAGCCGCTTCTTGCCAAGGCCCTTGCTGCCGCTAGCGACCCGGGAAACGAGGCCTACCTTCGAGGCAAGGAGCCCTCGAACGGTTGGGGCTCACTGGAGGGCGTGCGCGACGCATTGTCAGGGCTGCTTGGCGCCGTTCGCTCCGAGCCAGATGGACGAATCAGCGCAAGCAGCTAGCCCGCCTCCGTCGCGGCTGGCGCCATCCCTAGCCAGCCGTGCTCCACCGCCAAGGCGACGATGGCTTTACGCACCGCGTCTTGGCGGGACAAGTCGGCCGCCCCAAGGAAGTCCCACGCCGCCAGGGACTCGGCATCGAGGTACAGAGGCCGGTTCGTGGCGACGATGGAGCCCCGTGGGGCGCGTTTCTGGGCCGGGGGCATGGTGGCCTAGCCCAAGGGCTTGAACGACGGCAGGGCGCCCGATGCGGCCCGCTGCGCGAACGTTCTAGCGACTGGCTTGGGCGGTGCGAGCGGGTGGCGCGGGGTCTCCACCACGGGGAAGGGGTTCCGCTGCCAGTTGACGTTCCGGTAGAGGTAGAGAAGTGCGGCCCAGGCGTCGGCGTGGCCCGTGCCCTCCGTGCGCTCGTAGTCGCCGTTGTCCTTGCGGCGGGCGTGGCGCAGGGTGCGCAGGAGGAGTTCGCAGCGCGGGTGGATGATGATGCGTCCTTGGCGAATGGCAGTGCGTAGCTGCCGCTCCCACAAGTCATGGTCCGTCTTCTGGGTAGGGCTGAAGTTGATGTGCCACGGCTTGGCGCGCAAGTCGGCCACGAAGCGATGGTCGATGTCCGTGAAGCGCTGGAAGGCGTCGATGCGGTCCGCCGCCTTGGCCTCTCCGAAGTGCTGCTTCTCCACCTCCACGGCCGCATCGCCCACTTCCTCCGTGCGCGGGTTGCGGAACCACCGCTCGTCCACCACCACGAGGCGGGCGTTGACGAAGTCGAAAAAAGCCCACAGGAGGACAAAGAGGTCGCGGCTCCCAGGGTCCACGCCCGCGTAGACGGTGAAGTAGGCGGGCGGACCATAGTCAGGGTTGAGGCACGCGGCCTCCACTTCCGGCGTCCACTCGGGGCAAACGAGGCCGCTTCGGTCCACCGCGCCCCAGTCTCCATTGAGCATCTGAGCGCGCAGGACAGGGTCGGTGATGGCGCTCAGCCGCGTGACGTAGTCCTGTACGTCCAAGCCAGGGTTGTCGCGAGCTAGCGATGGGATGAAGACCCAGTCTGGGTTCGTGGAGAGAACGAAGTTTTCCACGAGCCAGTCATGCGCCTTGCCGCCTGGGTTGGCGGTGTACCGAAAGCGAATGGGCACCGTGGAGCCAAGCAGGCGGCGCGTGCGCGTCTGCATGTACTGCATCTGGCTCGGCTCCAATTGGCCGCTCTCGTCAAAGCCGACGAACTGATAGGCCGCACCTTGGTAGTTCTCGTGGTCAAGGCCGCCGTCCATGTACCCGAACTTGAGGATGGCTCCCGACGGGAACGTCCACTGACGCTCCGTCCCGTTCCAGTGCGCATCCGTGCCTCGCAGCCACTTGTGCGAACGGGGGATGAGCGCATCGGCCTGACTCAGGTCTGTGAACTTCCGGCGGAACAGGATGGCCGAGTAGCCCTCGACGTCGGCAAACTCCAGAGCACTGCCCATTAGCCAATCCGATTTCCCGCCCCCCGCCGCACCGCCAAATAGGACATGCTTCCTGTCATTGAGGAGCATGCCCGCGCGTTGCGTGGGTGATGGGAAGGTGGGGACGTGCTCAATGTACTGGCGGAGGTACTTGTTGACGCGTGGCCGCATCGAGGCTTCAAGCGCCGCCAATTCCTCCACCGTCTCCGGCGGGAGCGTCTCCATCCACCGGGCGAACTCCGTCGGGGAAAGTGATGCCGCCGTGCTTATCCAGGACGGCAACCGACTTGAAGAAGGACAGGAGGAGTTCGGAGGGGGCGACATTGTGGGTGACCTCGGAGGTCGTCTCGATGGGGGCGCCAGCGGGGCCGGACAGTTCCACGGCCTGCACGGCCTTCCCGTCGATGCGGTCCGCGAGGGAGTTGGCCGCCTTGATGCGGTCGCTCGGGGGGCTGCCCTTGTCGCCCATGATTTCGGCAAGGACGGCGTAGGGCTTCATCTCCTCGTGGTCCCCAGAAAACATCGCGCGCAACAGCCTCCGCACCTTCACGGAGACGTTGCGCGCCTTGGTGCCCGGGGTGGCCTTGCGGACGTATCCGCTGATGACTCGCCCCGTCTTTTGGTCCCTGACTACGTCGCTCATGCCCTCCCTATTCGCGTAACGACGTTGCTAGTTGATGGTGGCGGACAGGATGGACTCGGCGGCGCTGGTGGATTCAGTCGAGCCCCCGCCGAGAAACAACTCACGGTGCGCCTTGCGGCAGGCGTCATCCAACTCCTTCACGCGCGCCTCGGCCGCCTTGGCTCGGACGATTGAGCGCGTTACGAGTTCGAGGTTGCGGACATAGAAGTCCTCCACGGCCTCAAACGCGCCGCGCTCCGAGTCCTCTGGGTTCACGAAGGCGTCGATTCGGCTCAACTGCTCCTCAGTCGCTCGAAGGCGCTCAATCAGGTCAAGGATGCCCTCTCCAAGCGCTCGCGCCTGCACGGCGCCGTAGGTGTCTCCGCTGGCCTTGAGTGCTTCCCGCGCATCCTCTTCCAGCCGCCCCACATCGTAATCCGTCATGCTGCCTCCTAGAACGTGTGAACTGGCGCCCGAGCAGGCCGGGCGTTGGCCTCGTTGCGCGCGGAGATGGCCTGCTTGCGTGCCTCCTCGGCGTCCTTCTTCACGGCGTCCAACTCGGCGCGTACGCCTTGGGCGATGGTGAGGGCCTCCGTCGCCTGCTTCCAGCCGTCGCGGGACTCCAGTGCACGGAGGGCAATGAGGAGGACGACACCTGCCACGGCGAGGACGGCACCCTTCCACGAGTCCGCCAGCACCACGCCCAGCCCGCCCGCTGTGATGCCAGCGAGGGCCGCGACGTGGGCGCTGTCTTGGGTCCAGTGCCTCATGACGTCCTCCGATACAGTTTGCGGATGGCGGCCTGAGCCCTGATGCCATCCGGGTTGTCCGAGGTGATGCCGAACTCATCCGCCATGGCATTGTGAGCGTCGGTGATGGCGCGGTTATAGGCGGCGTCCTCGGCAATCCGCACGGCGCTCTCGCTGAACTGGTCCATGCCGACCGCCACAGCGACTGGTTGCTCGGCGTCAGGGGCGCCGGTCCACAGGCCCTTGGGCGGAATGTTCACACCCCGTCCCTTCCGGATCGCCTCAGCTTGCCCCGACGCATTCAGCAACTCCGTCACCATCTCAGCCGCCTTATTCAGGGCCGCGAGCGTTGACTTGGTGTCCTTGTTCTCGTGAGCGATGGTGCTCAGTGCCCCGGACAGGGCGCCGATGACGGCAGCGAGTCCTTCGAGCGTCACCGTGGCGGGGATGTTGACGGCGTCCGCCGCGTGCTTGGCGCGGAGGTCCACGTCTGCCGTGGGCTTCTTGGCGTGGCGGAAGGTCCACAGGCCACCCGGGGCGACCATGCAGAAGCAGGACCGGTCGAACTGCGGAACAGGTTCGAACCTGAGGACGGGTTCCACCAGCCATTCCCTGTACAGGGCCTGCATCGGCTCCCGAGGAAGCGTCACCTCGACGTCTCCGACGATTCCCGCCTCTCGCAGCGCCTCCTGGAACTGACGCACGGCATTCTCGAAGTCTTTCAGCATGTGCTCCCCTTCCGTGCCTATGGCCACGATGTCGTCCTCACTGGACTGCGCAGACGAACTGGACGCGCTTCGTCCCGCTCTCGAACTTCTTCACCGACGCATCGCCAGCGGCCTTGCAGCGAGCTTCGCTGGTGAAACCCTGAACGGACGTCATTGCGTTGGACTCCCCATCGGCCATCATCGAAACGCCCGTGAACAGAATCAGAACCCAAGTCATGCGCTCCCCTTTCAACTCTCGTCATCGCCCGTGACGGTGCCGGAGTCCAGTTTCACACGCGCGTCGAAGGCGCGGCGACGGTGCACGCCTCGCATGTGTTCGGTGCGGTGCTGCTGATGCTCGGCATCCGCATTGGCTATGGCAGGCGCGAGGGCTTCGGTGGGGACGAGCGAGAACATCCTGCCCTCTCGATTGTCCACACGCAGCAGCCCAGCCTCAAAGCCCCACCCATAGTCCCTCCCGCTGCCACCTCTTCATGGCCTCTAGGCGCTTGAGGGAGATCACCGCCCCTCCCGCCCTACGATGACCGCCAGCGCTTCAAGGTGCTGCCTGTGCCTCACGAAGCCCTCGGCCCTCAACAGACACCACAGCGCGATGGAGTGGGGGTCTGGTGGAGGGCCGTACCCACAGTTCTCCTCCGTCCGTTCGGCGTTCACGTCTTCCCCTCCGCCAGGTCGGCTTCGAGGTAGAGGCAGACGAGCAGCGTGTAGTCGTGGCCGCTCGACCCCCACAGGTCGCTGGTGGAAAGCATGCCCCGACGAGACATGGCCTTGGCCAAACCGACACCGAGCGCCGCCTTGGTGTCGCTCACCCCTCCCTCCCTTCGGCCCGGTCGGCATCGCGCAGAGCGTCCTCTGCCGCCTTCTTCGCCACAGTCTGCACCCACTCAACCACAGCAGGATTGATGCGGTCGGCCACCTCGTAGCAGAGCTGGCACCACTCAGTGCCCACACCGTTGGATTTCAGTGCCGCGCCACACACTTCGCAGTGCGGAGCCCTCACGATTCCCTCCCCTCAGCCCGGTCCGCGTGCTTGAGCAGCAGCGCGGCGAGGGCTCGGGCTTCAGTGGGCGTGAACCACACCGATGCGCCCTCCATGCCCCTGCGCGTCTCCACGCGCAC
>SMFC01000162.1_pt1 | contig 11117 bp, 20 predicted proteins | sample 2456331 | NCBI WGS metagenome assembly SMFC01 (sample SAMN10132608, study PRJNA489261) | soil metagenome | isolation source: day120 control-loamy sand soil ammended | place: USA
CCCTCACACTCGGGGGAGCGTTAACTCTCGCATGTGTAACTAATTGAAAACCCTCCGTCAACGCATGAGTTATGCTCGGGAGGGTTCTCTGGGTCAAAGAGTTAGTCATGGTTTTAGATATGTCTCACGCACGAGTTAGTCGTATATGGAAGGATTCTGTCCTTTGCTCTCCACACACAAACACACAATCGAACCTGAAGCCCTTTGATATTTTTATTATATAGATAAATGGCTTCACAGTCAAGTTTTTCGATGTATTATGACAAAATGAATAAAAATTGATGTTTTATCGTTGACATATATTTGAAACGGTGGTAAAATGTAATCAGTCGGAGGGAACAACCCGAACAAAGAAAAGGAGATTCACACATGAATCTAATAGTTAGAGCGAATCAATTACAGTTCGATATAGAGTATAACAAATATAAAGAACTAACAAACAAGGGTCTTCAAGATGAAGACAAAAAGGTATACAATCTATACAAGGCAAATCAAATCAAACTAAATTACAATCCACATGATGAGTATATAAACAATCTAAACATCAAGTATCTAATCAAAGGCGAAGCAATCGACAAAATACTAAAGGAAAGAGGTATCAGATAATGACTAAAGGTTTATACGAGTATCGCTACTACATCAGAAACAAAAGAAACGGGGGAGACTTCAGTCTCTCCCAGACATTCAACACAATCAACTACGAAGAACACAATCACACAAACATGATAGACAGTCGAATCTTAGACTTTCTAATGCATGACATGAAGAACACAGATACACAAATCAAAATTGAACTTGTATCTATAGAAGAAGACCGAGTCATCATTTCGATGTGGTTCAACTAAAGGAGCTTATCATGAAACTACTATTTATTATAGAATCAAGCGAGATTCAAAGATACAATCAAATTATAAACTCACCGAGACACATGACCTCATCTGGTCTTGTCTTCGGTGGTAAGAGGTCACATACTTATGTTAAATCTGTTTTAATTGATAATAACATTAAACACACGGAGGTCAGTCTATGACAAACTACAGAGCGTATCTTAAAGGTATTTATAAACGTAAACATACTAAAACATTAAAGACTATATCTGAAGGGTTCAAGGTGGTCAATCAAGACCACCCTGAATCACAATACAGAGAAGTCAGAGAAACAGTTATTGAAATCATAGAAGAAATATTGAAGGGAAGAGGTGTCTTATAATGAAAACACCATCAGGTAGATTACACTATATTTATAAATCAGCTAATCAGAGAAACATTCTGACAAACAAGACAAAAACAATCACAGCTGACCAGATTCGCACGTTAGCCCTCAAGGCTTATGGTAAACTCCAGAAGCAAGAGAAGAAGGGTCTTATCATCAATTTAAGACTACAAGAGAATGAACACGAGTGTCTCATCACTTGGGAAAGGGAAGTCAAATGAGCGATGATGTAATGTATTGTAGAGAGTGCAGGAATTATCATGGAAATGGTTGCATGGTTGACGCTAGGTCGTTGCTATGTAACAGATGTATTGAAAGACACAACACGGTGAAAAATTATGAAAAGTTAAAGAAGGAGCGCAACAAATGAAACATATATCTACCATTTTAGAGGGTATCAACAAGTCAGATGACACTCAGGTCATGGAGTCTATAATAGTGACTAAATGCCCTTATTACATATCATTAAATGATGTAAATCTTGATAAACATCTGGTTTCGTTTGACAAGTCTTGGAGTAGACATGGAACTACGGTTGAACCGTTGTTCACGAAACATCTGTCTAAAGCTTTGTTTTTCTCATCAATGGAAGACGCTTCCAGAGTGAAGAATCTCATTGAGAAGAACACAGGCGAATCACTTATCATCAGAACGCTCAGGAAGGGAGGTGATTAGATGAGACTACCAAAAAAGCACAGAATCACACACAAAGCAAGTGACGGAGCTGAGTGGACATTCGCTCAATCTAAAAGAGCGATATTCCTTGAGTTTAGAAAAGATAATTTTGTTCGACAACTATCAAGGAAAAAAGACGAGCTATCAGAGATAGCATTAAGGGAAGTATCGGTCATGATTGACGCTTACTTCAATATGGAGTATAATGATTATGTTACATCGTTTCTAAAATTACATGAGTTAATAAAAATATAAAATAAAAAGGAGATTAAAATCATGTTAACAATTACAGGAGAAATCAAAGTTTTCGAAAATAAAAAGGGGTTTTCTACTTCTATATCAAGAGTTAAAGACCTAAAGGCAGAAACAAGAGAGTATGACTCAATTTGGGTTCCCGTTGAGTTTGTAGGTAAAGAATCCAAGAAGGGTGAAGACCTTCGTCATGGTGATGATGTCAACATCTTAAACGCTTGGTTATCATTTAGAGAAACCGAAAAGGGTCACAAGTATGTCACCCTAGTCGTAAGTGACTACGCTCTAGTCAAACAACCTCCAAAATCAAAAAAGTAGATACTCCTAAAAGGAAGACATACAGGGAGACTCTACTTGAAGATGTAGAGCTTCCAGAGATTGACGACTTACCATTTTAGGAGGAGATTCACATGGCATTAAAGAAGATACGAGGGGGACACTTCCGTCTCCCTTCTGGTGAAATTATATCAAGACAACAAATGGCATATATCAAGCAACTTCAAAAGGCGAATCAAAACAGAAGATACTACCAAACGAAGAAGCTGGAACCTTATGTCAAACCGTCAGCCTTAAAACAAAAAGGGAAGACAGCTGAACAAATAACAGTCTTCAGACCTCGAAAAATCAGTCTAGACTTTAGGAAAATAAAGACGAAGGCTGAGTTCGATAAGAAGATGAATCAACTTAAAGAAGTTACATCTAAAGACTACATCACAACCCGAGTCAATGCATACAGGGAGAACCTGAAAACAGCGATTGACAAGGTGTTCGGTGACTACAATCTAGCCGAACCTCTAAAACAACAACTCGACAAGGTAAGCGACTCTAATTTTCAAATCATGATGATTCGTAACGAGTATGAACTATCAATCGATTATGTATATTATGACGAAGATGAGATATTTGGAAAATATGAGCAGATTCTAGATATATTCAAAGAATATTCAAGCGAAGAGGTGTAGACGTGAGTGTATGGACGGCAGACTTCGAAACGACTTCAACAGCAAACTATGAGGTTGAGGGGAGAGTGCGTGTCTGGAGTTCACAGATAAGAGAGTTAGATTCAAAGGAAGTGTTACTCAATACAAACAATCTAGATGACTTTATGGAATATATTTTGAATCAGTCACAATCTAAAAAAATATTTTTCCATAACTTAAAGTTTGACGGTGACTTCATCGTCAAGTGGTTACTAGCTAACGGTTACAAACATCTTTCTTTTGATGATAAACCTAGACCGAAAACCTTCAGAACACTCATCACCGAGTTTGGTGTATGGTTCAGAATAGAGATATACCTAAAGGTTTTTAATAAGAGATACGTCAAGATTGAGATTCTTGACTCATTCAAAAAGTTACCCATGTCACTTAGAACAATCGCAAAAACATTCAAACTTGAAACGGTTAAAGGTGAAATCGATTATACTAAGTTTAGGGAAGAAGATTACCAGTCAACCGAAGACGAACAAATCTATCAGGATTCAGACACGCTCATTATGGCTCTAGCTCTTCAACATCAATTCAATGAAGGACTAGATAAAATGACAATAGCTTCAGACGCTATGTCATCATATAAAAATATCATCGGTAAGAAGAGGTTTGAGTATTTATTCCCCCAGATTAAACTAGAATATGACAACGACATCAGGAGAGCATATCGAGGAGGCTGGACTTACCTGAAACCTGAGTTCGCCTCTAAGATTATCAAAGGATTATCAACATACGATGTCAACTCCTTATACCCTTATGTTATGCATGAGAAACTCCTCCCCTATGGGTTACCTGTATATTTTGAAGGTAAATACAAACAAGTCAAAAACTACCCCTTATATATTCAATCAATGAATGTCAGATTCAAGCTGAAGGAGGGTCATCTCCCTACAATACAAATCAAGGGAAACCTTCGTTTCATACCGACTGAATATCTTGAAGAATCTGGAGAAGAACCTGTCTATCTATTGATGACTAATATTGATTATCATCTCATGAGAGAACACTATGACATATTAGAAGTGGAATATCTCGGAGGCTTCATGTTCAAGGGAGCTAGAGGGCTATTTAAGGAGTATATCGATTACTGGTCACATATTAAGGAGACAAGCGAGGGAGGACTCAGAACACTCGCAAAACTTATGTTAAATAGTTTATACGGTAAGTTCGCTATGAATCCGAAGAAGGTTGTCAAGATTCCAGAGTTAAAAGGTGATGATGTTGTTTACTCTCGTTATGAGTTACCTGACGGTGATTCCATTTACACAGCGATGTCAGCTTTCATCACATCATACGCAAGGGAATTGACAATCAGGTCGGCTCAAGATAATTATGACAATTTTGTTTATGCTGATACGGATTCACTTCATTTATTAAATGATGAAGGGTTAAAGATTCCTATTGATTCGAAAGCACTCGGCTTCTGGAAGTTTGAAGGTAGAGCTGACTTTGCCAAGTTCATCAGAGCGAAAACTTATATCAAGTTAAACCTCAGGGACAAGTCAGGAAACTACCTGAAAAAAGAAAACGGTCTCCCACATAGAAGAGAAGTCATCTGTGCAGGAATGACTGACTCTATAAAAAAGAATGTTAGATTCAAAACTTTTGAACGTGGTTCAATCTTCGAGGGTAAACTTCAATCTAAAAAGGTGAAGGGTGGAACGCTCTTGAAAGAAACAACTTTCAAAATATCTTGACATATAAAAAATTATCTATATAATTATAGTTGTAGACAAGGAGATTAAAAAAAATGATTAGAGATTATATGATAAACACTGGAATCAGTGTCTCATCAGCAGTAGTCATCACAGAAGAAGTGCAAGACACACTTTGGCGATTATTGTTCATAATCCTGACAGCAATCCTTACTCCTGTTATAACGGCTTTACTCGCTAAATTAGGGGTGAAACCTGAACAACAGGAACAAGTGAAGAGAGCAATCAGGTCAGAGCAAAAGAGGCAAATCCTAGAACTTCAAGAGCGAATCAAGGTGTTAAGGTCTGAACATAAAAACCTACAAGCCTCAGCTCTGGAAGTCTTGCTCTCTGAGTTAATGATTACATACGATAGCGAGGAGGATTAGTTATGACTATCGAAGAGTTAAGGGTTCAACTTGTTGAACAATCTGAGCAAATCAAAGAAGCTCAAGGAGTTATCAATGCTTTGAAGGAAGACATTGAAAACGAAAGGAAGGTCAACAAAGACCTTCAAGAAGCGAATAGGAAACTATTCCAAAGAATCGGAACAGAGTTACCTGAAAAACCCAAAAATCAGGAACCTGAAAAACTAAGTATCGATGACATATTTATCAAATAAAAGGAGGAAATAAAATGTCAGTAAAAATCGACCCTATCAAGCTATTAAACTTGGTAAGACAAGACTTGGGTGACGAATGGGAAACAAGAATCCCAGAAGCTACCAGAGCAAATATCGCAGAGGTGGGAAACTTTATTCTAGAGTTACCTACAGACAGAAAAAACGAGTATTATCAAAACCTTATCAACAAAATCGGAATGACCCTTGTTGCGTCTCCTGAGACTCAAAACAAGTTTGAAGTGTTCCGTAAGGACTCGATTGAGTATGGTGATACAATCGAGGACATCTTCGTGGGAATCCCTAAAGGTGAAAACTTCCCTAAAGAGTTGTTAGTAGACGGAGAGTCAATCGACCCTTTCAAAATCACTAAGGCTCAACTAGAAGTCTTATATCATACAGTAGACAGAGAAATGGTCTACCCTGTGACACTTCATGACGCTATGGTCAAACGTGCTTTCAAGTCTCCTCAAGACTTTACAAGATTAGTTGAATCAGTTCGCTCATCTCTAGATAAAGCTGTAACTGATGACCACTTCACATTCGGAAAACAACTTGTTTCACTTGCTAAGATTCACGGTCACACTGTGGAACTTGGAGCAGATACAGAACAAGTCATCGCAACGAACACACTTAGAGCAATCAGAAAATCAGTGTCAGAACTCCCTTACATGAGAAATGATAGAAACGCTCTGAAGGTTCGAAACAACACTCCAGTTGATAACATTGTGGTGATTATGCGTGAAGACGTGAAACTAGCAATCGACATGGACGTGTTAGCAGGTATCTTCAGGATTACAAATCCGAAACGCTCTGAAGACTACAGAATCAATCCGTAACCCTAAAGGATTATACACAAACGTCTTTGTTCACTCTTGGGACTTATATTCCTTCTCAGCTTATGCGAATTGTGTTGCTATTCGTGGGACAGTCTTAGAAGGTGGAGAAGCTCCGTCTAATCAAGTATTTACACTAGACAGAGACACTGAGGGAAATCTATCAGGGAATGTCAATGAGGGTATCATGAAGACACTCAAGACTTATATTGATAGATTGAACGAAATTGTTGTAACTTCAGGAACAGCAACATCAACACTTTATTCAATTTTAATTGAATCGGGTGGAGTCGTTATCTTTAACAATGAAATAGATGTATATTTAGAAATGACTTCATCTGGTGATGTGATTGATGGAAATGACGGAAGAGTGGACGCTGGAACATCTACATCTTTCACAATTAAGTTCTCATAATATAAAATAACGGAGTGGAGCCTCGCTCCCTCCGTTTTTCTTCAAAAGGAGGAAATATGAATCAATTATATATCTTGAAGAATGTGCCTCTTGATAGCGATTATCAAGAAACAATCACATTCGAAGACAAAGCAAAACAACAAAACTATTTTTTGAGTAAGGTAGATACAACCTTGACCAAAACAGATTATACATTCATCACTCCGAATCGCACGCTTAGAGTTGAGGTGATTCATGATGATATTATAAAATGTAATTATAGATGTGTTACAGACCTTCATGTTTGACTATCAAATAGGGGACGCATACATTGAAAGGGAACATCAAGACAGGTTCACAGGAACAACTAGAAACTATAACAGAGAACTTGAAAATATCGAGTTAGGTGATAGATTCGAACCTCAAATCTCTAGAGCTTTATCGACTGACCCTCTAAACGTGAAACCTGTTGTCATCGTCAGAAAAACTCCTGTTGATGAACAACACTCAGTCTTAGGACTTCCTTCTCCGTTTCAGTTCCTCTTGACGTTTATCTCGATAGGGTCTGACTCTGTTGAAAACGTGGTCTTTAGACAAAGGGTCAACTCAACAACAACCTACAATCTGGCGAACCTTCAACAAGTCGTCTCAGAGTTTGGAGATAAACCGACAACCTTTGATATCTTGATATTGCCTCATGTATTTACTAATCTAGTATGGGAAAGTGTATCAGATAGAATCATAGCTGACTCAGGACTAGACGCAAACATGGAATCGTTTAACGGTGTATACTATTACAGAATCTCGAATGTATGGTCTAATGCTGTGCCTCTTACACAGTTTACTACATCGCTTCAAGTGAGTGATGTGATACCTCCTGTTGTAACTACAGGCACATCTAGAGTCATCTCAAATGAGTCAAAACTATATACTAAACCGTTTAGACGAACAGTTGTCAGAAGTGACCTGTCAAACTCTAGAGAGATAGATGTAACTAGAATAAATAATTTTAATTTTTATTATAGAGTTATTGACAGTGCCTCAGGACTTCATTCATCAAAGAAGAATCAAAGGTCTTCCTCTATCAGTAGACGCTTATCTGGAATATATCTCAAACAGAAAAGCTCAGGCTGAATCTGGAATCGTTGTTCCTATCGTTCAAACCCTTTCAGGATTCGCAACAGCGATGTTGCCAGGGGGTCAAGGAATCGGAGCTGGAATGATTCTCGGTGGAGTTACCTCGATAGGTTCAAGGATTGCTCAGGAGCATGCAAAGATACAAGACTTAAAGACATCACCTGACTCTGTGAAAAACATCGGAAACAATCTTGTTCATTCTATATTCGCAGAAGGTTTTACATATAGCGTATATGTTGAAAAGATTCCTGACTATTACATGATGAAGGCTTATGAATATTTTTACAGATACGGCTATAAAGCAAACAGATTCGCAGTGCCTGACATCAAGTCTCGTAAATATTTTAATTACTTAAAAGTGACAGATATCACACTTAAAACAACAAATATCAATCATGAATATCTAAGACAAATCAAAGATATATTGATGAGAGGTGTCAGATTCTGGCACATGAGAACAGGAGCAAACGCTACTGTAGAAACTGACCTGTTTAGATATGACAGGGAAAACTGGGAGGTCTAATCATGGACATTTTAACGAATCCACTCCTTAACTCGTTTTTTGGAGATAATAAAAAGAAGAATAAAAATCAGATATACCTTCAACATTATATCAAATCACTTTGTGACTACTATTCAAATATAGCTTATAATGTTTATAAATGGGAAGGACTCCCAGAAGGTATGACATCAATCAGACTGGAGCAAATGCTTTTTGAATCTGGTTACTTCCTAGCAACAACTCACAAGGCAGTAGGACCTATCGCCTTAGTTCCTGAGTTACTAAAGAAAAACTATAATAAAGAATATGTTAGTTTTAGAATAAACCCTGAAGGACTTGAATCTGAAGAGAAAGATATCGACAATGCTGTGTTAGTAAAAAACAACTACAACCTAGTTTCAACACTTGACTTGATTATGGTTGACTTAATTCGTATGGGTGAGATTGAGACCACTTCAAAGATGAATCTTGACTGGCAGAAGGTCGGAGCAATCTTCAGGACAAACAAAGCTGAAGAACTATCAGTTCGTAACATCATCAATCAGTTTATGGATTATGACATGACGGTCAAAGCAGACAAGAACTTCATTGAATCCAAAGAGAATCTAGTTGTCGGACTTGTTCCTGTTCCATATATAGCCGACAAACTTGACCAAGCCTATATGATTCGAGAATCAAGATTGCTCACTAAACTAGGAATCAATAACAACAACGCTTTCAAACGTGAAAGAAACACGGTTCCAGAGGCTGAAGCAAACAAACAGCAAATCGGAGCAAGTATCAACGCTCTACTTGAAACAAGGAAGCTAGGAGCTGAACTCATGAACAAGATGTTCGAGTGGAATGTATCTGTTGATATCAATCCGAGTCTTATTCAACTAGCTGAAACAACAAACGAACCTGAAGAAGAAGGAGGGGAGTTCGAATGATAAAAGAATCTAAATATACAATGACGCTCCAAGAGATATATGATGACTTTGGAAGAGATGTCTTTCAAGGGAATGATATCATATTAGTGAATCCAGCTATAACAGCAGAGTTCAAAGAGCGTTTCAAAGATGTATACTGGTTTCATGAGATAGGTCATGAGACAATAGAACGCTTCAGTCATTATCTAAAATCAGACATGAGAGAAAAAAAGGGACGTTTTGAGGCATTATATAAGGCATGGGACAGAGAGATAGAGGTCTTCATCAATAACGTGTCAAACAGGGTTCAAAATGCGTCTAAACAACTCTCACAAGACACTACAAACGAATCACAAGCAACAACAGGGATTCACAACATAGACACTCCGAACTCAGCAACTGATGTCTTGATTGATTCTAATCTGAAATATGCCTCAGCTATGATGAAGTCGGTCATTGATTCAGGTGGAACGATTGCCTCTGAGCAATCTGAAACAGGTTTGACTGATGAGACCATGTCTGGTCTTACTGTGAGCGAGATTGAAGCTCTTACTGATTACTCTAATAAGTTTAGGGACATCTTATCAGACTTCATCAAAACGTTTGAAGACTTATTCATGAGAATATATTAAGGAGGAATAGTCATGAGTGAAAAGATATTTACAATCAACGAAGCCCTTCAATCAATGGGTAAAAATACAGTATTAAAGACGCTTGAAGCTATGAAACAGTATATCATCGAACACGCTGTCGAAGGACCAGAAGGACCAGAAGGACCACAAGGACCTCAAGGGATTCAAGGACCGAAGGGAGACAGAGGATTGACTGGAGCAACTGGACCAAAAGGTGACACAGGACCTCAAGGACCAAAAGGTGATACAGGACTAGGATTCTCTAACATCATCGGAAATGGTGGAGTTATTGCTATAGGAAGAGGGCAGGCAAGGACTTTCCTCTTCATAGCAAATGAAGCCTCTGACGAGGGAATGTTGGGTTCAAGTATTAGAAAAAACACAAGCACAGCTCCAGTTGATAACTTATATCTTGGAGGGTCTGGTTATTTTATCACCATATCATGTCTATATGACGGAACAATTCATCTAATAGCTCCACAGTTTGAAAGTGTTCAAAATCTATGGACAGACTCTGAGACGTTAACATTCAATCAAGGTGAATATGAGTGTTATCTTATGGAGATAGGGGTTCCTGAATAATGAGTTCAATCTGGTATGATAAATCGAAACTTATGTCTAAGAATGCTTTTGTAAACTTTTTAATAGGACAGCGTGGTGGTGGTAAATCATACGGATTCAAAACATATGTTATTGACAGGTATCTGAAACATAAAGAACAGTTTGTCTGGATTAGAAGGTATAAGACAGAGTTTGAGGGTGAAGATAAAGAAGACGGTGTTCTAGCAACATTCATGAAGGACATTAAACATCTTTACCCTAAAAATGATATCAAGGTATCAGGTTACTCATTGATGATAGACGGGGAGATAGCTGGACACTTCATCGCTCTGTCTACCTCCCTTCGTCAAAAGTCAAAACCTTTCCCAGATGTCAAAACAATCATATATGATGAGTTCGTGTTACCTCCAAAATCAAATCTTAGATATTTATCAAATGAGACATTTATCTTCAATGAGTTACTAGAATCTATCACAAGACTTCGAGATGATGGCCAGTTTTTTGGATTCAAAGAAGTCGGGCAAGGCTATTTAGGTCGGTTTACAAAATTCCTTTTTATACCCGCTATCCGAAATGTCTCCGAAGACGCTTCAGAAGGCAAGGGAAGTCTTTTCACTGACCTCATGGACCTTGTGGTTCGAAGCGTGTTGGCAAGCAAAGAGAGCGTTGCGAAATTGAAAGAAGAGACTCAGAGGAATTATGAGTC
>SMFC01000148.1_pt1 | contig 10948 bp, 18 predicted proteins | sample 2456331 | NCBI WGS metagenome assembly SMFC01 (sample SAMN10132608, study PRJNA489261) | soil metagenome | isolation source: day120 control-loamy sand soil ammended | place: USA
CGGCCGGGGCACCACCGCCAACCGGGGACATGACGCAATGGCTCGCGTTGGCACTCCGCGCAACGGCACGCACCGTTCGGCACCCCGGGAATCACAAGTACGCCTGGGCCCTCCAGCGCGCCGCGCGCAGGTCGCTTCCCACATCGCTGCCGTATCCAAAGCAGCGCTGAATTACGACTCGCGGGAGCGCTCTCCCGCTACCGTGCAGCACCGCAGCACCCACCCCCAACCCGAGAAAAGTCATCCCCGATGAATAAGCGTTTGATGTTGCTGTTGGCCGTGCTCCTCACCGGTTGCGCGAGTGCCCCGACGAAGGGGGGCCACCACACGGATCCCGAGTCGAGCCGGAAGACGTCCGGAAAGAAGCGCATCCCCGAGGACGCCCTCGCGTTCGATGGACCGATGCCCGCCGTCCGCACGCCCCCGAACGTCTACACGCCCCCGGGCGCTGGCGGCCCCACCGTCGGGCAGCCGGGCTACCAGGGGCAGGGCGTGCCCAGGTCCAAGGATCCGCGCATCGTGCCGGGCGGGACGCGCGGCATCTACGCCACGGGCGACGGCAGCCGAAAGGTGGTTCACCTCTTCAGGCCGGCCAGCGCCGACGAAGAGGAATGGGAGAAGTGCGAGGAGCGGGTGCTGGATGCGATGTCCAGTCGGACCAACCTCTCTCCCTACTACGCCGGGCTGCTGGACCAGATGAACACGCGGGACTGGCGGTGTGCCGGCGTCACCCTCATGCATGCCTGTTACATCTGGGAAAAGTCCCCCACCAAGGACCGCATTGGCTTTAAGACGGCCAATGACAACCACCAGGACTTCGTCGCGGACATGACCGAGCGCCGGAAGAAAGAGTGCGAGGGCGTGGGCAAGGACGCCAGCATCGCAATTACGGAGATGCTCAGCCGGGCGTCACGCACGCGCTGGACGAACACCGCCCCGACGAATGCTTACGAAGGACTCTTGCCGCGCAGCTCGGCAGAGCCCATCACGACGGCCCCGAAGCGTACGCTGGCCAGTATCACACCGACGCGGGCCGGGCAGCACGCACCGGACGTCACGAAGGACGCAGAGGGGGCAGGCATTCCCCAGAAGGCGCTGGACGCCTGCTGGAACGCCACACAGGGGTGCCTCAACCAAATCGGAGAGTTGGAGGCAGTTGCGGACCCCGTCTACTACTGCGTGCGGTGGATGGGGATTAACCGCTGCGCGCTCAAGGCCGCCAACGTGGCCCACCCCGCTGGCCCCTTCGCGCGCGCGATGGAGGCGAAGTGGGGGAAGGGCTGGGACGAAATCAAGGTCATGGGGTTTACCGGCGAGCGGATCCGGAAGCACTGCGCGGAGGCGGGCGGTCTGAATGCCCAGGTGCGGGACGACTACGTGTCGGTGCTCTTAAAGCAGTGCGAAGGCCGATACGAGGCGATTTTCCCCATCCCTCCCAAGTAGCTGAACACGACTCACCGGGCGACGACTCGCGCCCACGCTGTTGACGTTGACCGGCCCCCGCTGACCATCAAGGTCAGCGGGGGCTTCTTCGTGTCCGCGGGTGAAGCTCCCGCGCTGATGAGCGCCCAGCCTGGCGCCGGCCCCAGCAGGGGCGAAACACGAGAGGGAATCGACATGGAAGCCACGCCGCAGAAGCTGCACACCATCACCGCGGAGTTGTCCGTCTTCACGCCCGCCCCCGTCGCCGAGGGCAATCGCGTCATCCGCATCAAGGTGCGCGGGGATGGTGGGCAGGGCGACGCGCAGGCGGCGCGCGCCCTGCGCGCGTGCACGCACCTCCTGGCGGGGGTGCTGGAGTCGGCCATCGGGGAGAACAGCCCGGACGCCACCTGGCTCCTGGACACAGATGCGCGGGCGAATCTCATCCGCCTGGAGTTGGGCGCGGCCTCACCCGCGGCGCTGTCGTCCGCGAAGACGCTGGTGGAGATGGCGACCGGGGCCTGGCGGCAGGGCTTTTGGGGCGCGCAGAAGCTGCGGATTGAGCGCGATACCTCCTGGCAGGACTGACTCTTCAACCCCACACACGGAGCACGACCATGCACGAAGCCACTACCATCACCGGCCAGGCTGTCGCCGAGGCCACCCCGCCCACCATCATCGCCGACCTGTCCACCCGCCGGAGCCCGGACGGCACCTTCCACGACGTCTGGCTGCGCATCCACTCCCGTGGGCCCACGCGGGTGGCGCGCGCGGCGCTGTACCTCGTGGCCGCCGTCCTCGAGACGTGGGTGGCCACGCACCACCCGGACGAAACCTGGAAGGTGCAGGTGGTGCCGGACGGGCTGACGCTGCGCCTGCACCTGGGGTCGGAGGTGGACGCCGCCGTCGTCGCCATCGCGAAGCAGGGGCTGGAGCACGCGGTGGACGGCTGCGCGCTCGTGGACCGCGTCGAGTACGCCACCTCCTGGCGGACGTGAGCGATGCGCTTCGACTACCCGGACAAAGTAAAGCGGCAGCTGCGTGAGGTGGAGAACTCGCCCGCGAACAAGGCGCTGGAAGAGGCATTGGAGCGGGCGCGGCACATCCTCCATGAGGGCGTCCAGCACGAGCTTTCCAAGTTCATCGGGTTGGGCGTGGACGTCGCCCTGTTCTGGCGCCCCACCACCGGCCCCGGGTGGCGCATCGGCTTTGAAATCTCGTCGGTGGCGCTACCTCCAGGCACGACGGAGATTCCGCCGGGCCTGGAGGTGCTGCTGCGCAGGCATTCCTCGGACTGGGTCGGCGGCATCTACCCCATCAGCAAGGTGGAGGGGCCGTGGGCTCCGACCCACCTCATTACCCGTGCGCCGTGACACACCATCCCGACGCGGCCCAGCCCGGCCGCGTCGGCTTCTGCAGGGCTGCCCATGACCACGAAGAAGAAGCGCGTGCCCGGTGGCGCCACGCGCACGTGCAAGACGAAGACGTGCCGGAAACTCTTCACCCCTGGGAAGGCCGGTGACTTCGGCGACTACTGCCGCCGGTGCCGCCACTGGCTATCCAAGGGGGAGGCGGTGCCGCCCCGCTCGCGACAGCCGAATGGCCAGGCCAAGGTGAACATCAAGGCGCGGTTGCCGCCGGAGCTCGCCCGGGCCATCACCCCGCTGGTGCTCCTGCGGCACGACGTGAAGAACGCGGGGGACTTCCTCCGGCTCGCGGGCTCGCTGCTGCTGGAGCTGCCGGAGTTCAAGCCCGCGCCGCTGACGGACGCGCAGAAGCGGCTGCTGCGCGCGCAGGTGGAGAAGATGAACAGGAGGCAGGCACGTGAGTTCCACGAATAAGGAGCGCCCCATCCTTTTCTCGGGGCCCATGGTCAGGGCCCTGCTGGACGGGCGCAAGACGGTGACGCGACGCCTGCTGAAACACGACGGGGCCAAGGGGATTGCGACGCCTGATCCGCAGTGGGAGCAGACCGGCGACCACGACACGTGGATCGGATGCGACGATGCGGGCACCACCATCTTCGCGCGCCACCGTTACGGCCAGCCCGGGGACCGCCTCTGGGTAAAGGAGACGTGGGCCTTAGAGGACCTGGAGGGGGATGGCCAACGCGTCGTGTGGCAGGCTGACCGCGCCGCCGCATGGCGCGCGAACCTCGCCAGCCGCTTCTACTTGGCGTCGGACTACGCGCCGCCGCGCTGGCGTCCATCCATCCACATGACTCGTTGGGCCTCGCGCCTGACGCTGCAGGTGGTGAGCGTAAGGGCCGAGCGCCTGCACGACATCACCGAAGAGGACGCGCGGGCGGAGGGCGTGAACCCCGTTGAGGACCCGTTCCAGGGAGGCGCGGAGTATTGGGAGTGCTACGAGCCGAAGTGCGTGCGCGACGGTGGATGCGCTGGAGTCCTGTCCGCGCGCAAGTCCTTCCAGACGCTTTGGGCCTCCATCAACGGCGCCGAGTCCTGGGAGGCAAACCCCTGGGTGTGGCGAATCCAGTTCTCCCGGGTGTCCCCATGATGCGCCTGCATCAGGCTCAGGTGCTTGCGGGGTTGAAGCATTACCCCGGCTGGACGCGCGGCTACGTGCGCGGTGAAGCCCCCATGCTGCGCTGGCTGCACCGTCGCGGGTACATCGAACGGGTGGGGCCGGAGGCCATGAGGCTGACGGGGTTGGGGCTGCTGAAGCTGGGCAGCGCCCGCGCCTACTACGCGAAGCGCGGCACGCACTTAGAGGCGCCCCGTCAGGGTTAGCAGGGGGAACCTACCGAAGGGGGAGGAGGTGCTCCCCCACGCCCTGACGAGGCGGCAGGAGATTGGCAGACTCACCAGGGCGCGGCAACACGCGCCCTCCAACCGCAGCACCCCGAAGGAAGCCATGGCCGACAACACCACGCAGCACCCCGAAGCGAAGCCCCTGCCCGGACTCACCGTGGGCCGGGACGTGCACTTCCGCACCGCCAGCCCGCAGCTCCACCTGTTCGAGACGTCCGCGGAGGAGCGGCCCAGCATCAACCTGGCCGCCAAGGTGACGAGCATCGTTGACCCGGTGGCCGGCATCGTCCACCTCGCCGTCTTCACGCCTGACGGGATGCTGGAAGGGCAGATGCACGTGCCCTTCAGCGAGACGCCGAAGCCCGAGCATTGGAGCTGGATGGCCCGCGTCCCCTGAAGCACCCCGGCCCGGGCCGCGCGCTCACGCGGCGCTGCTGGCCCGGGCCATCTTCTCTTCGTGGAGCTCCTTGCGGAGCTCGTTCACGCCCGCCTCGATTTTGCCCACGGTCACGGCGACGGCGCCGACCGTGCCCGTCACCTTGATGGTCTCCGCCTTCAAGTCGGAGATTTCCTTGCGGTGCTCCGCGGAGTCCGCCGCCAGCCGCGCCTCCAGCTTGTCCATGTCCCGCTCGAGCCGGTGAATCTTCACGCGCGACTCAATGATGATGACGGCCACGGCCATGATCGTCACCACCACGGGCCAAGAGAGCGCCGTGTCCTGCGCGAGGATGACGGGCGCGTGCTGCGTGGCCTGGGCGATGAGGAGCAAGGATTCCATGGGGCCCCACAAGATGCCGCGCGCCGGGGCCCACGGCAACCACCAACCCCTTGACTACTGGACAATGGTGTTGGGGACGCGGGTCTCCAGGACTGGGAGGTAACACTTCCCGGCGTGTTCGTAGAAGCTGCCGCAGCGCACCGGCGGGGGCAGCGGCTTTTTCGCCACCTCCACCCAGCAGCCCGGGCCGATGGCCACCTGCTCGTCGGTGTTGCAGGTGCCGCCCTTCGCCCGCTTCTGGCCCACGAGCAGCTTCCCCGTCACCACGCGGCCGCCCTCCGGCACCGGGCTCGCGTCCTGGTTGATGTCCGTCGCCCACGTGGGTGGCACGTCTTCGGGGACGTAGGGCACGGGCGGGGGCACCGGGCGGACGCGCGGCAGCCCGGCGACAAGCCAGGACAGCAGCGTGATGGCCGTGGCCGTGCGGGCGAGCGGGAAGCCGGAGCGGCGCGTCTTGGAAGGGCGGAACACGCGAAACACCCTATCACCCCAACGAGGTAGCAGCAGGCGAGCAGGGCGACGACAGCGCCCCCGTGCCGTGCACCAACAGGGTCATTCCTGCCCTGTCCCTTCACCCGCAACACCCACCTGGAGAGCCATGAAGTCACCTTCCGCCGTCCCCACGGAGCCGCTGCACCTGACGTCCACCGCCCTGCAGCGCTTCACGTCCGAGGCCCAGCGCCTGGAGAAGCTGCACTCCGACAACTACGCCGCGGAGCTCCGCGCGCGCGTGCACCGGGCGCTTCAGGACGGCGCCATTGAGGAGATTCGGGACCCCACGAAGCAGCCGGCGTGGCTGATGGACATCACCCACCTGGGCATCCGCATGTTCGCGGTCGTGAAGCCGAACGCGAAGCGGGAGGGTGACGCGCGGCCGCAGCCGGACTGGGCCGTGGTCCTCATCACCACCGGCGAGGGGCACGACCGGAACTGGAACAGCGGCGTGTGGCGGACGCCCACGGGCGCGAAGAAGACGGTGCTGCCGCCGAAGGTGGCGGACGGCCGGCGCGCGCAGCTGCCGCAGCCTGTCGCCGTCGAGGACTTCCAGGTGGAGTCGGGCCGAGGACCGACTCCACCACCGGACGCGTCGCCCGGGCTCACCTTCTCCCCGTTCGCGGCCGCGCTCGCGCGCCAGCGGACACCAGCGCTTCCCGTCCACGAAGTCACCATCCCCGCCGAGTACGTGGAGGCCTTCGGCGAGGCGGCCGACCTGCGCGAGGGCTTCGACCGCGCCCTGGGCAAGGCCGTGCTGGAGACGCAGCAGCGCGACGAAGAGGCATTCGTCCTGGTGTGGGACCGCGACGGCGTGGGCTACGGCACGTCCGGCATCGTCAACCGGGGCGAGGTGCGGCAGGCGCTGGACCGGGCGCGGGCGCAAGGCGGCAGGCTTCCGCGCGTCTTCCGCGAGGTGCCGCTGACGGACCGCGCCACGTTCGACTTCTGAGGACACGCCCATGGCTGATGACGTGACGTGCGTTGCCGTGCTCGTTCCCGCTGTCGCCGTCGAGGTGTTACGGCTGCTGGGCATCTCCCGCATGCGCTACCAGGCCGACCTGCTGCGCGAGGCCGTGGACGACATGCTGGCCATGTACGACGGGCCCTGGGCGCCGCCGTTGCCGGCGCCCTCCACCGTGGGCCTGCCCCTGCGCAGCGTCGTCTTCCACCTCAATCCGCCGACGATGGCGCAGCTGCAGCGCCTCCAGCGCCGGACGCGCATCCACAGCGCCGACTACCTGCGCCGCGCCCTGCTCGACTTGCTGGAGAAGCACACGCGGGACAGCACCGTCAGCCGGTGAGCCAGGTGCCCCTGCGCGGTGACGCCCGCGCCCGAAGTGGAGAAGCAGACGGGCACCACCATCACCCTGCGCAGCGTGGGCACGGCGCTGGGCGGCTTCGGCTACCGCCGCGAGCACCCGGCGGCCAGCCTGGCGCTGTCCGCCGCTGACGCCGTGGCTCGGAAGCTGGAGGAGGAGCGCGCGGTCGCGGACCGGATGGTGGAGGAGATTGCACAGCAGCACGAGCGGATCCGCCGCCTTGCGGCCTTGGGCGCGCGGGTGATGAGCGGCAGCGTTTGAACCAGAGGGAGACGGCGATGATGATGGACGAGAGGATGGTCAAGCCCACCGGCCGCCGGGGTACGTGCCCCGTCTGCCGTGCGGATGTGGCGGAGGTGGGACCGGCAACCCGGCCGGGCATCAACAAACACCACCGAGACGGACTCACCAATATGCCCGGGATGATTTGCGAGGGCTCGTACCTGCCCAGCGAGCGCCTGGAGGGCGTGTACACCATCCCCGGAGCCCAACTGTGAGCGGCCCGCCGGACAGCTCGCTGGATGACCCACCGAAGGCGAAGACGAAGCCATCGCCCTGCGTCACGGCCAACCTCACCCGGCTCCAAGCGGAAAGCCTGGAGCGCTACTTAGCGCACCTGGGGACGAAGCGGTGGGCGTCCGTGGTGAAGGAACTGCGGGCCGCGCTGGAACGCAACGCCAACGGGAAGACGTACCCGTGGCAGAAGAAGCCGTCAGGGAGATGAACATGACAAAGGAAGAGATGGCCGTCCTGGAGGCGGTGGAGCAGACGCCGATGCACGTGCTGCACATCCACGACGCGCTGGTGAAGCGGCGACTGCGCCAGGACAACGTGGCCGGGGCCTCCACCCTCTACCGGGTGGTGCGCGGGCTGGAGCGCGCGCTGCTGCTGTCCTCCAGGGAAGAGGAGGGGGACGAGGCGCGTGGAGGACGCCCGCGCATCATCTACACGCTCACGGCCGCAGGCCGGGACGTGCTGGCGGAGGCGCGCAAGCCGCTGCCGGAGATGACCGACGAGAAGCTGGCGATGCTGGAGCAGCTGGCGCAGGCCGTGCGCGAGGGCCGGGAGAACCTGGGCGAACTCTACGACCACCTGGGTGCCGAGGACGTGCTCGCGCTCATCGCGCGCGTCCGCAAGATGGAGGCGCGCAAGCCGTTGCCGGCGATGAATGATGGAGAGGTGGCGGCGCTGGAGCAGCTGGCGCACGCGGCCACGCCCGGGCCGTGGCACTGGGTCAATCCCTGGGACGACATGCCCCGCGATGCGGGCGCGGAACGCTCCTCGCTGCGAACGGTCGCGGAGCATCAGGACCGGACCGGGGGAAGCCTGCCGGACTTCATCATCACCGGGGACTTGATGGACCAGGCGGACGAGAACGCCGCTTTCATGGCCGCCGCCAACCCCGCTGCCGTCCTCGCGCTCATCGCCCTCGTCCGTCGTGCCGAGGACACCGTCCGGAAGCTGCGCGGCCGGGGCGGCATCCTCGCCAACCACGCCTTCAACCTGAAACAGGCGAGCTATGTGCCCGGGCCCGTGCGCGAGTCGCTGGCCGAAGCGCAGGTGGCCTGGGACACCGCGGTGCGCGAGGCCATGGGCCCGTCAGCGGGCGGGCAAGGCCGTCCCTGATGGTCCCGCACATCATCCCCATCAGGGACGGGCGGAGACGCCCGAGGCGAGCGCGCCACCTACGTGTCGGTGGCGCGCTCGCACCGCCCCACGACACGCACTTTCAGCGCGCCCCGGGGGCGATAGTGGAAGCACCGCCGGTGCTATAGCCTGTAGATGTTTCGCCCCAAGCGGAAGCGCTTGGGGAAGTTGCTGTAGTGGAGTAGTGGAACCCCTGTAGAACCTTCGTACAACACGCCTGGGGAGCGTGCCGGAGTCAGGCGCCAACCAGGACCCGGACACGACCCCCAGACGCAACACGCCTCACCCCTCTGGAGCTGGCATGTCCCTTTCAGTACGTACCACGGCGATTCTCGGTTTCCTTGCGTTGTCACTCGCTGCCTGCGGTGGATCGTCGTCCGGTGGATGCGACGACTGCGCCACCGCGGAGTCCGACCTGCGGTGTGGCCCCACCTCCGGGTGTGATGAGCCCACTGACCCGGGACCGGCGCCCACTCCGTTCCCTGCGAGCGGCCCGGCGACATCCCCCACCAGCAGCGTCGCGCGCACCACCTGGGGCAGCCCCTGTGTCGAGGAGATCATTTCCAGCAACCCCTTCACCACGCGCTGGACGTACGGCGCGAAGTCCTGCACTGGCGGGTGGTGCGCGGCGACGTGCTCCGCCACCAACAACCGCATCTACCTCACCTTCGTCAATTCCACCCTCAGCAACGTGTCGCCGGTGAGTGTCGCCACCGCGCCGGAGACCGGCCCCTTCACCATCGCCTACAGCCTCCGGAACGGCTCCGGTGTCACCCGGGCCTGCGCGATGACGGCCACGTGGTTCGATGGGGGGCAACAGCGTCAGGTCGCGCTGGGGGCGGGTGACACGCTGGGCAGTCTCGCGACGACGACGGCCACGGCGCTGACGGCGACCAACGCCTCCGTTTCGGTCGTCGCCGAGTGCTGGACGCCGGGGCAGCCGACCGTACAGCGCGCCACGGCGACGAAGACATTCAACGCGGTGCGGACTTGCCGTGTGGATGCCAGCTACTTCCTTGGCAGCGACGGCATCCCGGCCATGGAAATCAGCCACACCTGCACGCCCACCACGGGCACCTACCCGTAGCTTCTGCCCGCGCTGGCGCCCTTCTCACGCAGACTGAAGGCGCCAGCGCAGACACGGGAGCAGCACCGTGGCTGCTCCCGTGAGCGCGTTGGCAGGGATGCTCTTGACGTAGAGAGTGCCGCTGGAATCCAGGTCAACGCGGACCGGAGCAGCCGTACCGCCCACGGGGACATACAAGCCAACGCCATACGCCTCGGCCCCAGACGCCGGAGCAAGGGCTGCGGGCAGCGTGGCAATCGTCCTGTCTCCACCTTGAACTGCGGCGTTGTTCGTCGTGTTGATGGCCCCGCTGAGATTCCCCGCTCCCGTCACATCCGCCCAGGCCAGAGCGTTGGCTGTCGTCCAGAGGTTGGCGGTGGCCCTGGGGAACGTCGCGCTGCCCGCTGCGACACCTGCCCCCCGAATGGCGTTGGAGAACGTCGCCAGTCCATCCGCCGCATAGCCCAGCGCCTTCCCGCGTCCGCCTGCGGTGCTGTCCGCGACGATGACCTCCGTGAACGCGGAGTCAAGAAAGGTGGCGGACGGAGCATCCACGCGGCAGACGCGGATGGAGCTGCCTGTGAGGCGGATGAGGATGGCTGGGCTCGCCGTCGAGTCCGCCACCCAGCGCGCGTTCACCGTGTCCCAGCCTGCATTCAGCGAGAACTCGAAGCCGGTGGGCGTGACGTAGGCGCGGCCGTAGCGCAGCGGGCTCGCGTTGACGACGTGGCGCGCCGTCAGGTAGTGCCCGCTGGGCAGGGGATAGTCGATGAGGGGCGCGCCCAGGACGCCGGTTCCGGCAGCAGGCGTCAGCTTGTCGGCTGTGAGTCCGCTGGTGACGTCCAGGCCTTCAACGGTAGACCGCTGCCCGCTGGCCGCGAGGCCCTTCTGGTACGTCTGCCGCTCCGGCCACGTCAGCGCCTGCTGCTCGAAGGTCTGCAGGTACTCCAGCCAGCGCGCGGTGCCGAAGTCGCCGCCCATCATCTCGTTCATGAACTCGGCGGGCGGCGTCGTGTTGCGGATCCACCCCAACTCCACGTAGCCGATGGGCGGCACCACGCAGTCCGCGTTGTCCGCCGACGCCCACGGGTAGACCTTCAGCGGCTTCGGATTGGCTGCCATTCTCGCTGCTCCTCGCGCACGGGCGCGGTGTAGTGGTGGAGACCGTAGCGCGTCAGCGCACGGACACCCAGCGCCCGCCCACGGTGGTGACGCCCCGGTGGGCGCGCACGGTGTGCTGGGCGTTGACGTAGTAGGTGGCCACGTTGGGCCAGGTGACGGTCAGACCCACGGGGCTGAGGCTGCTGTCGCGCAGGATGATGGGCGTCCCCCGGTTCATGGCCGCGGCGTTGCGCCAGGTGCCGTCCGGGCGGCGGTAGCGGAACCAGAAGCCGGGCGCGCCCGTCGTCACCTCGAACGTCCAGCGCCCGGTGGCCGCCGCCGTCAGCGG
>SMFC01000117.1_pt1 | contig 10908 bp, 11 predicted proteins | sample 2456331 | NCBI WGS metagenome assembly SMFC01 (sample SAMN10132608, study PRJNA489261) | soil metagenome | isolation source: day120 control-loamy sand soil ammended | place: USA
GTTCAACTGCGCACACAAGCTTCCAGCCGCTGGTTGAATGGAGGCACATTAGTCTTGCCAAGGGGAATCGTCAGGCCGTGCGGCTCCGAATCCTAGGCACAGACCCAGAGTTTCATTCGCACCCGGGACATTCGGGAGACAAGGGACTATGCTATTTGCACCATGGTGAAACCCGTGGCCGAACGCAGCAATGCATGGGAGGACATTTGGACAGGTACCCATTCACCGCTCACTGAATCTGCCCACGTACGGCGGGCAGCACCAACTAAGGAGAAGCCATGCCGCACAAGAAGCATCTGGGAATCGGGCTGGTCGTCGGCGGAGCGCTGGTGGCCGCACTTTTCCTCTCATTTATCTACGTGGTGCCCCACGGATCCCCCGCGGATGCCGCACCCCTTTGGCTCGGAGCGATCTGGGCGATGTTGACCATGCTCTGGGGAATTTTCCGGCTTGTTGCCGGACCCAGCAAGCTGGACCATCTTCACGGCGGAACCGATGCGGGCTCCTAGGCTCGGAGCACGAAGCGCGGCGCGTCTAACTGGGACGCCCACTACAACAAAATGAAGGGTGGCGGAGCAATCTGCCACCCTTCCTCCATGAATCCTGAACGTCTCCCGTGTGCTTTGAGCTCAGGGTTCAGTGCCGCCGGCAATGAAGGTAGCGTGCGAAAGGTAAGCCGGGGCAACCCGGCAGGAATGACCCCCAGGTCTGCAAAGGAGATGACGTATGTCGAGCAAGCAAAGTACGCCCGCACGCAAGACTTCGCTGGAAAATGCGGAACATGGATTCGTAGCCACGGAGGTGCTGCGTGATTCGTTGCAGCTGGTTCAATTTCCGCGACTTGCACCTGAATATTGATGAAGTGGTCGCCATTGCCCGCCGAGGTTCGGACGAAATCGCCGAACGCATGCGCGCATTGCATGCCACTCCGGACGGCCTGGCATCCACCATTGCCAAGTACACGCGCATCGAGCAGCCGGTCAACACCGAGGTGCTGACCACCGATGGCGTGGACATCATGGTCAAGGCCGTCCAAGCCACCGTGGATGTCATGCGCGAGGTCCATGATCCGGTGGATGAGGACGATCCGACCACTGCGGATATCCTGCATCAGTACATCGCGGAGCTGGAGCAGCAGGCATGGTTCCTGAGTGCTGAAACGCGCCGTCCCTAAGGTGTAGAACCCCGGCGGGATAGGCCGGGCAACCAGGCCAGCGGGCCAGCCGAATCGTGTGGTATCCGGCTGGCCCGTTGCTCTGAGCCGGGCCGCTGGTACTGTCTTGCTACTGCTGGCGGTGCCCGTGCAGCCGGGCCGTCAGTTGCGCTGCGGTGGCGCGGATGGGCTCCAGCAGATTCCCCCACTGGTCTTCAGGTATCCGGTCGGCCAAGAACGTCACCGCGACCGCCGCCACCGGCCAGCCGCTAGCATCGCGGATCTCTACCCCGAGCGAATTGAAGTCGGCCGTGAGGTCCCCGCGCTCTACCGCGTAGCCGCGTTGCGCGCTTTGATCCAATTCGCGCCGCAGCTGGGCGTAACTGGATATCGTGCTCTGGGATTCGCGCCCTGCGAAACTTGCAGGGGTTGGATACAGCGCCCGAACCTGGGACTTGGGCAGGGCCGACAGAATGGCGCGGCCGGAGGCGACCAGGTGGGAAGGCAGGCGCACTCCTACATCGGTGACCAGCGACGGGCGGCCCTTGGCGCGTTCCTCCACGATATACAGCACGTCCGCGCCGTGCAGCACGGCCAAGTGGGCGCTTTCACCGACCTTGTCCACCAGCTGGGCCACCAGCGGCGCACCCAGCCGGGCCAACGGTTCCTGGCGGGTGTAGGCGCTGGATAATTCGAAGGCCGCAACTCCCAAGCCGTAGGACTTGTCTCAGGGTATTGTCTGCTGCCGGGACCTTGCTGCCCACTACTGCCTCCATGGTCGAATGATGCGAAACGCCTGCATCCGAACTCTAGCAACCCCAGCCGGGATCACCCCACCGGACGAAGGCGCAGTGCCTGCAATTAGAACACCACCGAGGACAAGCAGCTTTCAAGCTCGAGCAGGGTCGGGGGATTGGCGCCGATTTTCTGGACGGTCAGCGCGGCGGACAGGGAAGCGGTGCGCAACGCCGACTCCACGTCGTCTTCGTCCAGTTTTTCGTTGGACACCAGGGCCTGCAGCAATGGGCCGTTGCCGATTGCATGCAGCAGTCCGGACATGAATGCGTCTCCGGCGCCCACGGTGTCGGCGACGCTGACCTGCAGCGATGGCAAGGAGACTTCGAGCTGGTCGGTGCGTGCTTCGCAGCCGCGCACGCCGAAAGTCATGACAGCGAGTCTGGCGCCGCGGGCCAGGATATGCCCCAGCACCCTTGCGGTATCCCAGCCGGGGTAGAGCCACAGCGCGTCTTCATCGCTGAGCTTGACCACATGGCTCAGGGCGCACAACGCCTCTATGCGGGTCAGCGCGGCGCGGCGCTTGTCCACCAGCGCGGGACGGAGGTTCGGGTCGTAGCTGCGCAGCTGATGCGCCGGGGAGTTCGCAAAAACCTCATGGATCTGCGAGAAGCCAGGTTCCGTAAAGGCGGCGATGGATCCGGTGTGGAGGACTTGCGCATCGGTGGGGACGACTGACTCCAGCTTCCAATCGAGCTTGAAATCGTAGGCCGCCTGTCCGCTGGGATCAAGTGTCACGGTGGCGGTGCTGGCCGACGGCCACGTTGAGTGGAGAACCGCCCGGATATGCGAGCCCATTGACGATGTCGACCAACGCTTCGCCTGCAACCTGTATTGATGCCATGCCAATGATCCTACGTACGGATGCTTCGAAAGTCCCCTTCTCCCTGCCTTGGCGTGGGAGAAGGTTGTCCAGAGCACATATTTACCGGCTTCTCTCGGCCCGCGGGGTCCTGGTGCTACAGTCGGTGGCGATGCGAAACCCGCAGCGGAACGGACCTTCCGCAGACAGGAGACGGGCAACCGGTGGACTTTCTCTTCGATGACAGCGCGCTGCCACGCGAGCCCCGGCAGCTGCGCCCCGGAGCATGGCATGTGCCCGGCTGGCTTTCGCCGGAAATGCAGTCCTGGATCATCAACAGGTTCTTCGAATGGGGCAATGGCCCGGTCCCGCCGCACCAGACACTGGTCAACGGCCACCCGATGAGCGTGCAGAGCCTGTGCCTAGGCTGGCACTGGAGCCCCAGCAGCTATTCGCGCACTGCCGACGACATCAATGGGGCTCCGGTAGCGCCGATGGAACCGTGGCTGGTGGAGCTCGGCCGGCGGGCGGTGCGCGACGCGACGGGGGACCCGGTTAAGGCGCAGTCCTATCGGCCCGACGCGGCCATCGTCAACTACTACGACGTGAACGCCACGATGGGCATGCACCAGGACGCTGAAGAGCGAATCAATGCCCCGGTGGTCTCACTGTCGCTGGGCGATTCGTCGACCTTTCGGATGGGAAACACCGAACATCGCAACAGGCCCTGGCAAGAGGTGCGTCTTGCCTCGGGAGACCTGTTCGTCTTCGACGGACCGGCGCGCTTCGCCTATCACGGGGTGACGCGGATCCACCCTGGAACTGCGCCGCAAGGATGCGGGCTGGGCAGCGGGCGCATCAATATCACCTTGCGGAAGACCGGCCTCTCCTAATCGTCAGCCAGGTCCACGGAAGCGCGCAGGGCATAGTGGTCCGAGTCTCCGGCAGGAATGCGTTCAAGCGAGGTGCCGGCGATGCCGCGGACCATGACGTGGTCGATGCCGAGCATGGCAAAGGGGGAACGAGGCCAGGTCATCGCCAGTCCCCACGCGCTGTAGTGCACGTCGTCCAACTGTTCCGCCACCGGCGCGAAATGGCGGTCGGTTGAGGTGGCATTGAAGTCGCCGGCCGCAATGACTTTGGACGAAGGATCCTTTTCCACATAGTCAGCCAAGGATGCGAGCATGGTGTCCCGCTCGTCATGGCCAGTCGGACGCGCCGAGGCTGCATGGACCGCATACACCCTTACCGGCCCGGAACCCGTTTCTACGTCGGCCCGCAGTGCACGGTCCCAGCCCAGACCCAAGTCCAGCGGTTCGGGGTTGGACAGCGGGTAGCTGCTCCACAGGCCGACGGTGCTCACCGAGTAGAAGTACGGATGGCTTGCCTTCAGTGCGTCCGTGACCAGATCGATCTGCCCCTCGCCCAGCTCCTGGAGCGTAATGACCTCGGCTCCCGAGTCGGCCAAGGCGCGGGCAGAAGTCACCGCATCCTGATGGACGTTTTGCGAGGCGACAACCAGGGTGTTCTGGCCATCGACAGCTGCGGAGGGCAGGGACTCGGGGCCGAAAAGCACACCCCAGACAACGGTTGGCACAAGCAGGGCAACGTAGGTTCCGCGCCCGCCCACGGCGATTGTCATGAGCAGCAGAACAAGGATGCCAAGCCCGAGCCATGGGGCCAGGTTGTCAAGGATGAGTCCCAGACCCGCGACGTCGGGTATCTGCTGGTGGAAAGCCATGAGCGCAGCAAGGCCGAGGCACAGGAGGATAACCGTGAGTCGTGCCAGAATTCGTAATGCCGACAACCGGCGGCGTGATGCTTTGGACATTGGACTTCCACAGTGCCACAGAAAACGGCGGGAATCGAAATTTTCCTCAGCGTTGCCTGCAACTACGATGGAAGTCAGGCGTCGATGAAGCCGTGCCATCCCAAAACTCCCAAGGATTCAAACGTGACTACTTCTGCGCCCAGCAAATACTTATTCGGTGGCCGGCTGTTGCTGGCCATTCTTGCCTTGTCCATGGGCGGGTTCGGTATCGGCGTCACCGAATTTTCGCTTATGGGCCTGCTCCAGGAAGGCGCCGCCGACCTGTCCGTGAGCAATTCACAGATGGGCCTGATGATCAGTGCCTACGCCATTGGCGTTGTTATCGGCGCTCCGGTGCTGACCGCGCTGGCCGCCAAGATTCCGCGCAAGCGCGCAGTCCTGCTGTTAATGCTCTTCTTCACGATCGCGAACCTTTCGTCGGCCTTTGCCCCTGATTACGGAACCATGCTGGTCACCCGGTTCCTGGCCGGCCTGCCGCACGGCGCCTACTTCGGTTTGGCCGGAGTCCTGGCCGGCTCGCTAGTGCCCGGCAGCATGCGGGGGCGTGCCATTGCCTGGGTGATGCTTGGGCTCTCGGTGGCCAACGTTGCCGGAGTTCCGCTGGTCACCCGGTTGGGGCAGCTGACCGGATGGCGGGCGATGTTTGTTGTTGTCGCCGTGGTCGGTTTGATCACCATGCTGATGATCGCTGCGTTCGTTCCTTGGCACAAGGCGGAAGCCGGCGCAAGCATGCGCCGCGAACTCTCGGCGTTGAAGAACGTCCAAGTATGGATGGCCATGGGAACTGGCATCGTGGGGTTCGGCGGCTTCTTCGCCGTGTACTCCTATATCTCGCCGACGCTGACCGAAGAAGCGGGACTGGATATCAATCTTGTTCCATGGGCCCTTGCGCTCTACGGATTGGGCATGGTCGTCGGCTCGCTGGCCGGAGGGCGCCTAGCCGACTGGTCGATTTTCGGGTCCATCAAGCTGACCAACCTGATCATGGTCGCAGCCATGCTGGTTTTCGCGGCCGTGACCAGCTGGATTGTCCCCACGCTCATCATGGTCTTCGTTCTGGGCGCGGTGGGCTCGCTTTTGATTCCCAGCCTGCAGACCCTGCTGATGGACTCGGCTCCCCATGCCCAGTCGTTGGCCGCTTCATTGAACCATTCGGCGCTCAACGTCGCCAACGCCTTGGGTGCGGCACTAGGCGCTGCGGTGATTTCCGCTGGCTTCGGCTATCGAGCGCCGTCCATAGTCGGTGCGGGACTGGCTGTACTTGGCTTTTTGCTTGCCTGGGCAACCCAAATCAGGGCGAAGAAGATCGGCCTGCTCGTGGGCAGCGAAGCCGTCGCCGCCCGCGAACAGGCCGATTCCAAGTAATTACGAGCGCACCGCGGAGATATTGAACATCCAGGTGACGCCGAACTTGTCGGTCAGCTGGCCGAAAGAGTCGCCCCAAGGAGCGGTGGCCAGTGGGACGTCGATCCGCGCCCCGTCCGACAAACCGTCCCACCATTTCTGCAGTGGGGCCGAGTCTGCTTCGTCCGTGCCGTCGCTGCTGAAGGAAACGGTGCCGTTGGGCATGAGATTCATTTCCGGCGGGGCATCCGAAGCCATGAGGTGAACACCGCGGTCCACGAAGAGGGACGAATGCATGATCTGGTCGGTTGTTGCCGGGCGATCATCATTCATTCCTTCTTTGAAAGTCATTAGCGACAGTTCTCCGCCGAATACCGAGTTGTAGAACTCCATCGCTGCGCGTGCGTCACCAGCGAAGCGCAGGTAAGGGGTCAGTCCAATGCTCATGGGAGTGCGCCTTTCGAATTAGGTAGGGGGACCGATCGGCCCTCGGGGAAGATTCTGCCACCCGCAACCGACAAAGTGAATAGCGTCCTGTGACCAGCGTCTCTGACGGTGGATTTGGTGTTTCTGAAGCATCTCCGGTAGAGTTTTATCTCGGTTCGAAGGTGATGAAAACCGGAAAAACCACCTTCTTTTGGGGGTATGGCGCAGTTGGTAGCGCGTCTGCATGGCATGCAGAAGGTCAGGGGTTCGAATCCCCTTACCTCCACCAAAAGGGAAATCCCGGAAGTCTTAGGACTTCCGGGATTTCTTTTTGCCAGCGGTTCAGTGCTTGCTGGATACCCAATGGCCGGGTCGGCACGCGCGATGCGCGTTCCGACCCGGCCTGGAGCAATTCAGTTGTTGTGCTCTACCGAATTATTTCGAAGCAGTGGTTGTAGAGCTGTCTTTGCCGCGGACGATGCGTTCCAGTTCGTCCTCTTCCGGGTAGGACAGGTAGCGTTCCAAGGAGTCATCCAGTTCCCGAAGCCACGGCGTGTGGTGTTCGCAGGCCATGGTTCCGGTCATGACCGAAGGATAGACCTGATCTCGGTAGTTCAAGATGTTGTGCTGCTTGTCGTTCTTCCAGGCCAGGAATATGCGGGCGACCTCATCCAGGTCGAACATCGGATAATCCGTCTGTTCGATGAGGTCGCGGATATAGTCGGCCTGGAAATGGACTTCGTCGGCCGCGCTGCTGAGATTCTCAAGGCGCTGCGCCCACTGATCCATGTCTTGCTTTTGGTCGGACCGCGAGGGAAGCTGCGCGTCGCCTAGAATGACATCGCGAACATACCAAGCCTGCGCATCGAACATGTTGAAGGTAAACCATTGGTCTTGTGCACCGAGGTAGAACAACTGGTTGTTTGCCTCGCTGACCACGCCGCGGTACAGCGACTTGGGATACAGGTTGTTGGGGGAGGACAGGGCCAGATCCGAGGGCAGGAACGGATAATGGTGCAGGTAGCCGGTGCACAGAATGACCGCGTCGAACTGGCCTTCGGTGCCGTCCGCGAAGTGAGCGGTGTTCCCCTCGAAGCGCGTGACCAGAGGGCGCTCCTGGATGCCTTCAGGCCACTCGTATCCCATCGGGGCGGTCCGGTAGCTCATGGTCACCGAGCTTGCACCCATCTTGAAGGCCTGGATTCCGATGTCCTCGGCAGAGTAGCTGGCTCCGATCAACAGGACGTTGCGGCCGGCGAGGCGTTCGGCGCCACGGAAGTCGTGTGCGTGGATCAGCGTGCCTGGGAAGGTTTCAATACCGTCGAAGTCCGGGACGTTGGGGAAGCTGAAGTGTCCGGAGCCGATGATGACCTGGTCGAATTCGTTGCTTTCGGTGATGCCGCTAGCCAGGTCTTCAACCGTGACGGTGAACTTCTGGGTGCTTTCGTCGAACTGAACCCAGCGAACCACTGTCGAGAACCGGACGTACTTCTTGACGTCCGACTTCTCGGCGCGGCCGTTGATGTAGTCCCACAGCACAGCACGCGGCGGATACGAGGAAATCGGGCGGCCGAAATGCTCGTCAAAGGTGTATTCGGCGAATTCCAAGGCCTCCTTGGGGCCGTTGGACCACAGGTTGCGGTACATGCTCGAGTGGACTGCTTCGCCGTACTTGTCGATGCCGGTGCGCCAGCTGAAATTCCACTGGCCACCCCAGTCCTCCTGCTTTTCGTAGCAGACGATTTCCGGGACCGAGCGACCGGCCTTGCGAGCCGATTCGAAGGCTCGCAGCTGAGCCATTCCGCTGGGTCCTGCTCCGATGATTGCAACGCGTTGTGACAAGCGTACCTCTCCGGCATTTCAGCCTAATAAGTTACTCCTTGCGCGGCGAAAAAATGTTCAAATTCAACTGGGCTGCGCCACGCGGAACCTCAAATAAGCACCAGTCGAAACCCGACGGGTCACGCTGAAATAGCTCCCACGCGCCGGGCGTAAATCTCGTTCAGAAACGAGTGTGATGGATCAAGTCTAGCAGATCTTGAGATTGGACGACCATAAAAGCCCAAATCAACAGATGTTTTTGATCGATTATATTCATTGTAGTGAGTTAAGATGACAAGCTCAGCGCGATATCCAACCCTTAGGTGGCAGGCTATCCGCCATCTTCATATCCTGGGGCATTTGCTCCCGAAAAACCCGAGATTTCGGCTCTTGATTCAGCGAGAATTTAGTGTTGAATTATCGTCGAAAATGACGAGTAAATGGGGTCTGAATCGGGGGTGGCCTCCCGTGATGCTGTCGCCCGTGTTGCCCTCCAAGCGGGGCCTGCCGTCCAGCGCTGTCGCGCACAGTTGCCCATGCCTGTCTACGCTGCTGCAGGGCAGGCCGGGGCGGGATGCCGGGGTGGGCGGCAATGCGACCGCGCGGTCGGTGATGTGATTCCCGGGATGCTGGGTGGGGTGTCGGTTCGTGAACGCTTCGACGGGCCGTTAAAACCAGATTTATTATCGAAAATCTCAAGTTAAGTCTGTTATATTTGGCGTGGCGACGAGGCCCCAACAAGATTCCAGCTGCCTGCTGGTCGGCGGGAACATCCGTCGCCGACAACTGACATGTGATGGCAGCACGCTGTCATCGGAACGGGGAAGCTGGCAAGCATGAGCAATCTATTCGACCTCACGGGCAAACTGGCCTTGGTCACCGGATCATCACGGGGCATCGGCAAGGAGCTCGCCCGCGGCCTGGCGGATGCCGGGGCCAGCATTGTGCTGCACGGGCGCGATGCCGACCGGCTGGCTGCAACAGCCAAGGAATTCTCCGAGGTCTACGGGCCGCAGCGCATCCACTCCGCTTGCTTCGACGTCACCGATGACCAAGCGGTCCGCACCAACATCGGGAAGATCGAGGAAGCCATCGGGGCCCTGGACATCCTGGTGAACAACGCCGGAATCCAGCACCGCGTGCCACTGCTGGACCTCGCGGTCCAGGACTGGCAGCGTGTTCTCGACACCAACCTGACTAGCGCCTTCCTGGTCGGGCGGGCTGTGGCCCGCGGCATGGTGCAGCGCGGGGCAGGCAAGATCATCAACATCTGCTCCGTCCAGACCGACCTGGCGCGACCGACCATCGCCGCCTACACCGCGGCCAAGGGCGGCCTGCGCAACCTCACCCGCGCCATGACCGCGGAGTGGGCCGGTTCCGGCCTGCAGATCAACGGCATTGCTCCGGGCTACATCCACACCGAAATGACCCAGAACCTGGTGGACGACGAACAATTCAATTCCTGGATCCTGGGACGTACCCCTGCCGGACGCTGGGGAACCGTTGCCGACCTGGCCGGCCCTGCCGTTTGGCTGGCCTCCGACGGATCGAGCTTCGTCAACGGCCAGACTATTTTCATTGATGGAGGCATGAGCGTTGTCGTCTAACCTGAATGAACAGACCATGGCAGTGGTGGCCCACGCCGCCGGAGACCTGCGCGTCGAGCAGGTCAGCCTTCCTGCACCCGCCGCAGACCAGGCACGCGTGGCCATCGCCTATGGCGGCATTTGCGGCTCGGACCTGCACTACTGGAGCCACGGTGCGGCCGGCGAATCGATTCTGAAGTCACCCATGGTGCTGGGCCACGAAATCGTCGGCACCATCGTGCAGGCCGCGGCCGACGGCACCGGCCCGGCCGCCGGCGCTCGGGTTGCCGTGCATCCAGCGACTCCAGCAGAGACCGGGGAACCCTATCCGGCTGACCGGCCGAACCTCTCGCCGGGATGCACCTACCTCGGGTCGGCCGCGCGCTACCCGCATACCGAAGGCGCTTTCGCCACCGAGGTGAATCTGCCCGCCCGCATGCTGCGCGAACTTCCTGCGGGACTCTCCCTGCGTGATGCGGCACTGGCGGAACCGGCCGCGGTGGCCTGGCATGCGGTCTCCCGGGCAGGTGAGGTGGCCGGCAAACGCGTCCTGGTGATCGGGGCCGGCCCCATCGGCGCCTTGGCCGTTGCGGTGCTCAAACGCGCCGGGGCCGCCGAAATCATTGCGGTGGACATGTTCGAGGCGCCGCTGGACATCGCCGTCCAGCTGGGAGCAACCCGCGCACTGCGTGCCCCGGAAGTCGAGGAGGTCGCTGGAATCCATGCGGACGTGGTCATCGAAGCCACCGGCAACTACCGCGGGCTGGCCTCGGCCGTGCGCGGCGCGGTCCGCGGAGGACGCGTGGTCATGGTCGGGTTGCTGCCTTCCGGTGAACAGCCTGCGCTGATTTCACTGGCCATTACCCGGGAACTGGAACTGGTCGGTTCCTTCCGTTTCAACGGAGAAATCGACGAGGTGCTGCAGGCGCTGGCCGATGGATCGCTGCAGATCGGCGCCGCCGTCACCCACGAATTCCCCGCTGCCGAGGCCTTGGCCGCCTTCGAAACCGCCAAGGATGCCTCCGTCTCCGGCAAGGTGCTGCTGGACTTCCAGTAGTCGCCGCAAGGCAACGGCCCGCGACATGATCATGTCGCTGGCCGTTGCGCGTTCGGTCAGCCGGCCAGCGCCAACGGCTGCTTCGCTGCGGCG
>SMFC01000460.1_pt1 | contig 10863 bp, 9 predicted proteins | sample 2456331 | NCBI WGS metagenome assembly SMFC01 (sample SAMN10132608, study PRJNA489261) | soil metagenome | isolation source: day120 control-loamy sand soil ammended | place: USA
GAGGTGTACCGGGAGGGCGGCCTGGCCGTGCTGCGGGGGGCGCCGCTGTACGAGTTCCTCACCCAGCCGCCGCAGCTGCTGCCGTTCACCTACCCGCCGTTCGCCGCCGCGCTCGCCGTGCCGTTCACGCTGCTTTCCTGGCCGGTCGCGCAGTGGACCTGGGTCGTGCTGATCTACGTGGCGCTGGCGATCGTGGTGTGGTTCGCGTTCCGCGACCTCATCCGCCGGACCGGGCGCTGGGCGCCGCTCACCGCCGGCGTCCTGTTCGCAGCGATGGCGTGGCTCGACCCCGTCCGCGACCAGGTCCGGTTCGGGCAGGTCGGGCTGTTCCTGCTCGCGATGTGCCTCGCCGACTGCTGCGCCCGCACGCCCCGCTGGCCGCGCGGCGCGCTGGTCGGGCTGGCCGTCGCGATCAAGCTGGTGCCGGGCGTCTTCCTCATCTACTTCCTGCTCACCGGGCGGCGGGACGCGCTGGTCAACGCGGTGCTGACCGCCGCCGCCGCGACCCTCGGCGGGTTCATGCTGCTGCCCGCCGACTCGTCCGCCTACTGGTTCGGGGCGCTGCTCCAGGGCGGCGACCGGACGGGCGCGGTCGACGGCACCACCAACCAGGCGGTGCAGGGGATCGTCGCGCGGATCTTCGACGAGGGCCCGGTCCGGACGGCGGTGTGGCTCGTGCTGGCCCTGGCCGTCGCCTACGCCGGCTTCCGGTGGGCCCGCCGCGCCACCCTGGCCGCCGACGAACTGACCGGGTCGGACGCCTCCAGCCTGCTGCTCGCCGGCGTCGCGATCACCGGGCTGCTGTCGGTGATGCTGTCCCCGGTGGGATGGATCCACCACCTTGTCTGGATGATCGCGGTCATTGGGGCTTTGGCCGGTGATGGACGGGACACGCGAAGATGTCTGTTCGCGGGGGCCGTGTGGCTGCTGTTCCTGTGGCCGCTCCCCTGGTGGGGACGTGCGTGGATCGGCCCGGAACACTCCGTCATAGCGGAATTCGCAGGCCAGGTCCTGCGGGATTCGTTCGGGATCGCGGCGCTCGCCGCCATGGCGCTGCTCGGCGGCTGGCTGGTGAACCGGCTGAAACCGGACGCCGGCCGGGAGGATCCTTCGCAACCGGAGGTCGAGGTGGGTACGCTCGCCCCGTGATGCTAGTCGCGGTGGCCGTCGCGGGCCTGGTCGCCGGTGTTGCGGGCCTCTCCATCGCGGTGGTCGCGCACAACCGGGTCAACCAGGTCGTCGACGAGTGCGGGGAAATGCTCAGGCGCCAGCTCCAGGTCGCCAGCGGATCGGTGGACGAGCGCGCGCTGCGCGACCTCGCCATCGTCCACTACGACGCACTGAAGGAGATGTCCGGGCACCGGTCGTTCTCCCTCGCGCTGATCAACGCGGTCGGCGACGGCGTCGTCGTCAGCTCCATCAACGGGCGCACCGAGACCCGCACCTACGCCAAGGTCGTGCAGGCCCCGACTTCGGCGGCGGCGAGCGCACCTCGGCCCGCGCCTGACGCTCCGGGCTCCGCCCACCTGACGCTCCAGGCTCCGCCCGCCGGGAAGTAGACTCGGGTATCTCGCCTCACGTCAGAGGCACTCCACCACACCGTTCGCCCCGGGGGACCCGTGACCGCAGACGACAGGACAGCGCGCTACGCCTACCTGGGTCCGCAGGGCACGTTCACCGAGGCGGCGCTGCTCACCCTCCCCGGCGCCGCCGACGCCGAGCACCTCCCGTACGCGACCGTCCCGGCCGTCCTGGAGGCGCTGCGCAGCGGCGAGGCCGACACGGCGGTCGTCGCGCTGGAGAACTCCGTCGAGGGCTCCGTCCCCACCACGCTGGACGAGCTGGCCACCGGCGAGCCCCTGCAGATCGTCGGCGAGGTCCATCTGCCGGTGTCGTTCGCGCTGCTCGTGCGGCCCGGCACCGCGCTGGACGACATCAAGACGGTCGCGTCGCATCCGATCGCGCAGCCGCAGTGCCGCCGCTGGCTGCTGGAGAACGTCCCGGACGCCGAGTGGCGCGCCGCCACGTCCAACGCCGAGGCCGCCCAGCACGTCGCCGACGGCCACTACGACGCGGCGCTCGCCGGCTCGTTCGCCGCGGCCCGCTACGGCCTGTCCGTCCTCGCCAAGGACATCCACGACGTCGCCGACGCCGTCACCCGCTTCGTCGTCCTGCACCGCCCGTGCCCGCCGCCCGCCGCGACCGGCACCGACAAGACGACCGTCGTCGCCTTCATCGGCGAGGACCACCCGGGCGCCCTGCTGGAGATCCTCACCGAGTTCTCCATGCGCGGCATCAACCTGACGCTGATCCAGTCGCGCCCGACCGGCGCCGGCCTCGGCTCCTACCTGTTCTGGATGGACTTCGAGGGCCACGTCTCCGACGCCCGCGTCGGCGAGGCCCTGATGGGGCTGCGCCGCGTCTGCGCCGACCTCCGCTTCGTCGGCTCCTACCCGCGCGCCGACAGCGTCCGCCCCGAGATCCGGCGCGGCACCCACGACGCCGACTTCACCGAGGCCGCCGACTGGCTGACCTCGATCCGCACCGGCCGGCAGAGCTGAAACAGATTCGGTCCTCCGCGTGTTGCTAGCGGGTGACTCCTAATCGAAGGGTTGCCCCGTGCGCGTTGAGATCTGGTCCGATGTCGTCTGCCCCTGGTGCTACATCGGCAAGCGGCATTTCGAGAAGGCCCTCCAAGGGTTCGAGCACCGCGACCACGTAGAGGTGGTGCACCGCTCGTTCCAGCTCGACCCGACCTTCCCGCCCGGGGAGACCGTCGACGTGGCCGACATGCTGGCGGAGAAGTACGGCATGACGCGCGAGCAGGCCGTCGAGATGAACCGGCAGATGGAGGAGCGCGCCGCGGCGGCGGGCCTGGAGTACCACCTGGAAGGCGGCCGCGCGGGCAACACCGTGGACGCGCACCGGCTCGTCCACCTCGCGGCGAAGCAGGGCATCCAGGACGAGGTCGTCGAGGCCCTCTACAAGGCGCACTTCACCGACCGCCGCTCGGTGTTCGACCGCGACTCCCTGGTCCAGGTCGTCGCGGAGGCGGGCCTGGACGCCGATGCCGCCCGCGAGGCGCTCGCCTCTGGCGCGTTCACCGCCGACGTGGAGGCCGACCAGCGCGAGGCCGCCGCCCTCGGCGCGACCGGCGTCCCGTTCTTCGTCCTCGACCGCCGCTACGGCGTCTCCGGCGCCCAGCCGCCCGAGGCGTTCACCGAGGCCCTCAACCGCGCCTGGACGGACGCCAACCCCGCCCTCACCACCATCGGCGGCGACGCGGAAGCCTGCACCGACGACACCTGCGCCGTCCCGCCGCACCACCCTTGATCATGGAGGCTCCGTGCGCCGACTGCTCGCCCTGGTCGCGATACTGACCACCGTCCTCTCCTTGGCCGCCGTTCCTGCGGCGGCCGCCGCCTACCCGGTGCTGCGCTCGGTCACGGTCCTCTCGCCCGGAGCGACGACCCGGCTGGAGGTGTCCGCGACCTCCGAGACCGACATCTCCAAGGTGCGCGTCCTCGTCCACCCCGTGGGCGGCGACTCGTCCACCGCGGTGGACGACTTCGAGCTCGTCGAGGGCACCGCCAAGGACGGCGTGTGGCGCACGAAGTCCGCTCTCACCGTCGGCGAGGGCCGCTGGGGGGTCGACGTCGAGCTGACGAACGCCGACCGGACGCTCGTGTACAACGACAGGGCCGTCATCGAGAACGGCGCCGACACCGTCCTCACCGAGGTCGAGATCGGGCCGACCACGATCGACGTGGAGAACACGCGCGGCACGTTCAAGGGGCGGCTGCTGTCCAAGGCTTCTGACGGAAGCCTGCAGCCGGTGGCGAACGCGACGCTGCGCCTGACGAGGCCCGACGGTGAGATCGCCACCGCCGTCACCGGCGCGGACGGCCGCGCCGCCGGGACCACGGAGTTCACCAAGACGGGCGACGCCGTCCTGGCCTTCAGCGGCGATGCCGCCTACCGCCCCGTGAAGAGCGCGGCGACGCGCATCACCAAGCAGCGCCTCAAGACCCGCCTCAGCTTCTCCATGCCGGACCGCCTCATCGTCGGTGACAAGGTCACCGTGAGCGGCCGCCTGGAACGGCTGAGCCGCGACGGCGTCTGGGGCCCGCTGGCCGGTAAGGAGCTGGACCTCCAGTTCGACCTGGCGACCGGCGGCGACTGGCACACCATCGCCACGCCGACCACGGACGCCAACGGGAACTACAGCGTCCAAGTCACCATCACCGCCGACGGCGCGTGGACCATTGATTTCGCCAACGATCCCGCCAATCTGCCGGACGACTACTACGGCTACGAGCTGTCCTACGCCGGTACCAACGTGCGCATGGTCGCGTACCGGACGTCCATGACCGGCTTCAACCCCGCCCCCGAGCCCGTCGCGCTGGACAGGAAGCTGACGGGAAGCGGCACCATCCTGCGCAAGATGGCCGACGGCACATGGACCCCGGCCCCGGCCATCGGGACCGTGGTGCTGCAGTTCTCCCCCGACGGCAAGTCCTGGACCAACAAGGCCACCCAGGTGTTCGACGGGGACGGCAGCTTCCACTTCGAGGTCCCGCCGGTGCGCGACGGGTACTGGCGCGCGGTCGTCCCCGCCGGGGGCTACACCGAGCCCTACACGAGCTGGGCCGACTACATCGACGTCAAGTACCGGACCTACATGACGAGCTTCAACGCCTCGCCGGAGCCGGTGAGCAAGGGGAAGACCATTACGGTCAAGGGCCTTCTCTACCGTTACCGGCCCGCGTCGAGTGTGGCGCCGGGGGCGAAGATCTCGGTCTACTTCAAGGCGGCCGGCACGTCCACGTGGAAGTGGATGGCCGACACCAAGACGGGAAGCGACGGCTGGTTCCGGAAGACGTTCACCGCGTCCAAGGACGGCACCTGGATGGCCAAGTACCCGGGAAGCAGCACTTACCTCGCCTCGAACGCGCCCACCGACTACGTGGACGTGCGCTGACCTAGGCCGCATGGGTGGGGACCGGCGCGGGCGGCGCCGGTCCCCACGCGGCATCGGCCCTGCTCGTCCCCGCGACCGCCGCGCAGGCGGACGCGACGGGCGTCATGCTCACGCTGGACTTCGACCGGCTGGCCAAGGACCGCGTCGTGAAGCTCACGATGAAGGCGAAGTCGGAGAGCGGCGTCACCAGCGTGCGCGCGAAGATGCACTACCAGAGCCTCGACGCGGAGCCGTACGCCACGGTCGACCTCACGCTGACCGAGGGAACCGAGCACGACGGCGTCTGGACGGCGGCCTTCCGCTCCGACATCGAGGCCCGCCCCGGCACGACCCGTGTGGAGGTGCTCGTCGCCACGGCCGACGGTGCCACCGTCACGCGGTACAGCCAGTTCTACGACTGCTACATGACGACCATCGCCGACTTGACGAACTCGCCGGACGTCATCGACTTCGAGCATTCCGACGTGACGATGCGCGGCAGGGTCCTGGTCCAGAAGTACCGCGAGGCCGCGCAGGAACCGGCGCGGGGCGCGAAGGTCAGCGCACAGTACGGGGACGATTCCACGACAACGGGTGAGGACGGTTCGTTCACCCTGAGCACGAGGGGCGACACCGCTCCGACCGTCCAGCTCCTCTCGCAGGGGCAGCTCTGCGGGACGCACCGGGCCGCCCCGATCACCGTCGAGAAGCAGGCCACGCAGATCACCGCGAAGATGATGCCGTCGTCGACGGTGGTGCCGTTCACGGACATGACGGTGGAGGGAAAGGTCGTCCGGCTGAGCCCTGCCGGACCCGTGCCCGTTGCCGACGGCGAGGTCCGCGTCGAGGTGCCCGCCGAAGTGGCCTTCTCCTTTCCCCGTGGGGTGCGGACGGAGGCGGACGGCACGTTCCGGACCACCTTCAAGGCCGGCCGGAACGAGGGGGCGTCGGCCACTGTGGTCGCTCGCTACATGGGCGGCGGGTTCTTCGCTCCCTCCGAGGTCGGCCTCGGCGCGCTCAATGTCCGCAACATGCTGCAACTCAGCGGATTCAACCCGGGCCCGGAGCCCTTCCCCTACGGCAGTTTGATGAGCGTGAGCGGCAGGCTGAATTCCTACGCCACCGACACGGATCTGCCGGTGTACCTGGAGTTCTCCCCGGACGGCAGGACATGGACGGTCTTCCAGAACTGGACGCTGGCCGGACCGGGGGACTTCTACTTCATCGCCGACAAGCCCGTGAAGCAGGACGGCTACTGGCGCCTCCGCTACCCGGGCAACGAGCGGAACGCGCCCCTGATCAGCTGGGTCGACTACATCGACGTCAAGTACCGAACGAACATGTACAACTTCAACGCCTCTCCCGAGCCGGTGAGCAAGGGGAAGACCATCACGGTCAAGGGTCGGCTGTACCGTTACCGGCCCGCGTCGAGCGTGGCGCCGGGGGCGAAGATCTCGGTCTACTTCAAGGCCTCCGGCACGTCCACGTGGAAGTGGATGGCCGACACCAAGACGGGAAGCGACGGGTGGTTCAAGAAGACGTTCACCGCGTCCAAGGACGGCACGTGGATGGCGAAGTACGCGGGGAGCGGCACCTACATCGCGTCGAACGCGCCCACCGACTACGTCGACGTGCGCTGAGGCCGGGCCCCCGATGACAACTACTGATCTTGGAGGCGCGGTGCGCCGACTGCTCGCCCTGGTCACGGCCGTCGTCGTGACACTGTCCCTCGCCGCCGCCCCCGCGGCCGCGGCGCCGTACCTGCGGGTGCGGGAGACCCGCGTCCTGTCGCCCGGCGGGACGACGAAGATCGAGGTGGCGGCCGACTCGTCCATCGACATCACGAAGGTGCGCGCCGTCGTGCGGCCGTACTCCGGCGGCACCGCGGAGCCGCTCACCGCGGACGACTTCGAACTCGTCGAGGGCACCGCCGCGAACGGCGTGTGGCGGACGAGGTCCGCGGTCGAGGTCGAGCAGGGCCGCTGGTGGGTCGACGTCGAGCTGGCCAACGCGGACGTGACGACCGTGTTCCGGCAGCGCGCCACCATCGACAACGGCCTCGACACGGTGATCACCGACTTCGACGTCACGCCGCGGATCGTCGACGTCGAGCACCCCGAGGTCGCCTTCGGCGGCCGGCTGATGAGCCGTGGCGCGGACGGGGCACTCGCCCCCGTGGAGGGCGCCACCCTGCGTCTCAGCGGCGCGGCCGGGCCGTTGCCCTCGGTGGTCACCGGGGCGGACGGCCGGGTGCAGGGGACCGGAGACGTCGTCACGACGGCCGACGCGCAGCTCACCTACGGCGGCGGGTTCCTGTACCGGCCCGCGAAGAGCGCGGAGATCCCGATCGCGAAGGTGCGCCTCCAAACCCGCCTCTCGCTGGCCATGCCCGCCCGCCTCATCGTGGGCGACCAGGTCACCGTGACCGGGCGGCTGGAGCGCAGGGACCGCGCCGGCGTCTGGGCGCCGCTCGCGGGCAAGCAGCTCAGCCTGAGCTTCAACGCGACGAAGAGCGGCGACTGGAGCGTCGTCGGCAGGCCCGTGACCGGCGCCGACGGCGGTTACACGGCGAAGGTCACCGTGACGGAGCCCGGTGCCTGGAGCGTCACCTTCGCCAACGAGCCGCAGACCCTTCCCGACGACTACTACGGCTACTTGATGTCGAGCGCGTACACGACCAACCGGCCCGTCGCGTACCGGACGTCCGTCACCGGCTTCAACGCGGCGCCCGAGCCGGTCGGCCGGGGCAACATGGTCACGGGGAGCGGGCGCGTGATGAACCGGCTGGCCGACGGCCGCTGGGTCGGCGCGGCCTCGAACGCGACCGCGCAACTCCAGTTCTCCACCGACCGGAAGAAGTGGAGCACAAAGGCCGCCGTGGGGGTGAACGGCGACGGCACGTTCCGCTTCGAGGGGCGCGCGGACCGGGACGGGTACTGGCGCGCGGTGGTCCCGCGCGGGGACTACGCCGAGCCGTCCGTCGGCGGAACCGACTACGTGGACGTCCGCTACCGGACGAAGATCCTCGACTTCAACGCGGCTCCGGAGCCGGTGCGGAAGGGCGGCACCGTCACCGTGATGGGGGCCCTCTACCGGGAGACCGACCGGTGGAAGCCCTACGGCTCGAAGACGATCGCGTTCTACTTCCTGCCGAAGGGGTCGTCCAAGTGGACGTACATGGGGTCCCAGAATGCCGACAAGTACGGCCGCTTCCGTAAGGGGTTCAAGGCGACCAAGGACGGCACCTGGCGCGCCTACACCTCGGCGACGTCCAGTTACATCAAGACGTATCGGGACGACTACGTGGACGTGCGCTGACGTAGGCTGCCCTGGTGGCCAAGGACTTCGATCTTTACGAGCGGGAACTGTGGGCCGGGCGGGGCCCCGCGTACGAGCGGGGCTTCGCCCGGCTCACCCGTTACCTGGCCGGTCCGCTGCTCGACGCGGCCGGGGTGACCGGCGGGACGCGGTTCCTCGACGTCGGGACGGGCCCCGGGTTCGTCGCGCTGGAGGCGACCCCGTCCTGCCGGACGTGCCGTTCGCCGACGGGACGTTCGACGCGGTCGCCGGCAACTGCGTCATCAACCACGTGAGCGACCCCGGCGCCGCGATCGCCGAGCTGCGGCGGGTGCTGCGGCCGGGCGGGCGGCTCGCGCTGAGCTGCTGGGTGATGCCCGGCAGCGGGGCCCTCGGCATCGTCCGGGAGGCGATCGAGCAGGCCGGGGTGCCGTGGCCGGACGACATCCCGCAGTCGCCGTTCATGGAGTACGGGGAGGCGGCGCCGTTCCGGCGGCTGGTGACGGAGGCCGGCATCGCCGAGGTCGCGGTCGAGGAGGTGACCTGGGAGCACGTCGTCGACCCCGAGGAGTTGTGGGAGACGGGCGCGCTGTCCGGGGTCGGCACCAACGGCGTCATCGTCGGGCGGCAGGACGCGGAGACCGTCGCCCGGATCAAGGACGCCTACGACACGATCATCGCCGACTACGGGGTGGACGGCGGCAAGGTCGCGCTGCCCGCGCACGCCCTGCTCGCGAGCGGCGTCCGGTAGAAGCGCGGTTATGCGCGCGCGGGCGCGGGGCTCGGAACGGTAGCCTCGGGTCTGTGATTGACCTGCGAGCTCTTCGAGAGGATCCGGAGCGGCTGCGCGCGTCGCAGCGCGCCCGCGGTGAGGATGACGCCGTCGTCGACCGGCTGCTCGACCTGGACGGGAGGCGCCGCTCCGCGCTGACCTCGTTCGAGCAGCTCAGGGCGGAGCAGAAGAGTTTCGGCAAGTCGGTGTCCAAGGCCAAGGGCGAGGAGCGCGACGCGCTGCTCGTCCGCGCGAAGGAGCTGGCGCAGCAGGTCAAGGAGCGGGAGGCGGAGGCCGACCGGCTCGGCACGGAGCTTGACGCCCTGCTGAAGGGCGTCCCGAACCTCATCGAGGAGGGCGCCCCGCCCGGCGGCGAGCAGGACTTCGTCGTCCTGGAGCACGTCGGCGAGCCGCCCGCGTTCGACTTCGAGCCGAAGGACCACCTGGAGCTCGGCGAGAGCCTCGGCGCCATCGACATGGAGCGCGGCGCGAAGGTGTCCGGCGCGCGGTTCTACTACCTGACGGGCGTCGGCGCGCGGCTCCAGTACGCGCTGCTGAACCTCGCCATGGAGACGGCCGTCGCGAACGGGTTCACGCCGATGTACCCGCCGGTGCTGGTGAAGCCGGAGGCGATGGAGGGCACCGGGTTCCTCGGCGCGCACGCCGCCGAGGTGTACCGGCTCCCGGACGACGACCTGTACCTGGTCGGGACGTCGGAGGTCCCGCTCGCCGCGTACCACATGAACGAGATCGTCGACGAGCTGCCGCGGCGGTACGTGGCGTGGTCGTCGTGCTTCCGCCGCGAGGCCGGCTCCTACGGCAAGGACACGCGCGGCATCATCCGCGTCCACCAGTTCGACAAGGTGGAGATGTTCTCCTACTGCGACCCGGCCGACTCCCACGCCGAGCACCTGCGGCTGCTGGACTGGGAGAAGGAGATGCTCGCGAAGGTCGAGCTCCCGTACCGGGTGATCGACGTCGCGGCGGGCGACCTCGGCTCCAGCGCGGCCCGCAAGTACGACTGCGAGGCGTGGGTGCCGACGCAGCAGACGTACCGCGAGGTGCGATCCTGGAGAACCACCAGCAGGCCGACGGGTCGGTGCGGGTGCCGGAGGCGCTGCGCAAGTTCCTCGGGCAGGACGTCCTGGAGCCGCTCAAGCGCTGACCCTCGGCCGTCCGGCGTCGGTGGCGTCGCCTATGGTTTGTGGCATCTGCCCTGGAAGGTGACATGAGCCAGTCTTCGCCGCGCGTGATCGCGACCGACCTCGACGGCACGATCGTGCGCTCCGACGGCACGATCTCCGCCCGGACCGTCGACGCCCTGGCCCGGGTCGAGCGGGCCGGGGCGATGCTCGTCATGGTCACGGGGCGGCCGCCGCGCTGGATGACCGACGTCGCCGCGGCCGTCGACCACCACGGCGTCGCGATCTGCGCGAACGGCGCCGTCGTCTACGACCTGCACACCGAGACCGTCCTGGAGGCGCGGGAGATCCCGCCGGAGGTGATCGCGGAGGCGGTCGGGCGGCTGCGCGGCATCGCGCCCGAACTGCAGTTCGCGGTGGAGCACCCGGCCGGGTTCTACTTCGAGACCAGCTACCACCTCGGCCGCTGGGACGTGGAGGCGCTCGGCGGCCGCCGCGTGGACGCCGCCGAGCTGGTCACCCGGCCGGGCACCAAGCTGCTCGCCTTCCACCCGGACGCCGACCCCGACACGCTCTCGGAGAAGGCGGTGCAGGCGGTGGGCGACATCGTCACGGTGACGCACTCGTCCGGGCGGGGGCTGCTGGAGATGAGCGCGCTCGGCGTCACCAAGGCCAGCGCGCTCGCGGCGCTG
>SMFC01000085.1_pt1 | contig 10852 bp, 8 predicted proteins | sample 2456331 | NCBI WGS metagenome assembly SMFC01 (sample SAMN10132608, study PRJNA489261) | soil metagenome | isolation source: day120 control-loamy sand soil ammended | place: USA
AATCGTTCATGACGAATTGACCAAAATGATGGGCGAGGCCAATGAAAGCCTCGACCTCGCTGCAAAACCACCTGTTGTTGTCCTGCTGGCAGGTCTACAAGGTGCGGGTAAAACAACAACCGCAGCGAAACTTGCACGCTTCTTACAAGAACGTCAAAAGAAAAAAGTCGCGATGGTATCTGCTGACGTATACCGTCCAGCAGCGATCAAACAGCTACAAACGGTTGCAGGCGAAGTAGGTGCGATTTTCTTAGAATCTCACGCAGATGAACGCCCAATTGATATTGCAAAACGTGCAATTGAACAGGCAAAAATCCAGTTTGCTGATGTGCTGATTGTCGATACGGCAGGTCGTTTGCATATCGATGATGACATGATGGGTGAAATCAAAGAGCTGCATGCAGCGATTAACCCGACTGAAACCCTGTTCGTGGTCGATGCCATGACCGGTCAGGATGCAGCAAATACTGCCAAAGCATTCAACGATGCCTTGCCTTTAACCGGTGTGATCCTGACCAAAACCGATGGTGATGCACGCGGTGGTGCGGCACTGTCTGTGCGTGCCATTACCGGTAAGCCAATCAAATTCTTGGGTATGGGCGAAAAGCTTGATGCCTTGGAGCCATTCCATCCTGAACGTATCGCGCAGCGTATTTTGGGTATGGGTGACGTCCTTTCTTTGGTCGAAGAACTTGAGCGCAAGGTCGACAAAGAAAAAGCCGAAAAAATGGCGAAAAAACTGCAAAAAGGCGGCAGCTTCAACTTTGAAGATATGCTGATGCAGTTTGAGCAGATGAACAAGATGGGCGGCATGATGGGCTTCCTGGACAAACTTCCTGGCATGAGCAATGCCGGTCTGCAAGATGCGTTGGCCCAGGCCAATCCTGAAAAGCAGGTCAAGAAAATGGAAGCGATTATCCAGTCGATGACCCTGAAAGAGCGCCGTAATCCAGACCTGATGAACCCAAGCCGTAAAAAACGTATCGCAGCAGGTTGTGGTATGGAAGTGGCGGAAGTCAACAAGTTGATTAAACAACATGCGCAAATGGCCAAGATGATGAAGAAATTTGCCAATCCGTCAGGTATGGCAAAAATGATGAAATCACTCGGTGGTTTGCAGAAACAGTTTGGCGGCGGCGGTGGCATGGGTCCACTGTTCGGCGGCAATGACAAGAAATAAGATTCTGATTTAAAAAAGGCGCGAAATGCGCCTTTTTTATTATGTATCAATCAGAAAACCGGTTTAAACAAAACAACATTTACTTACCCAAAATAAAAATCCAATCAGGCAGACTCAGGAACATCAGCACAAAACAAAGAGAAATTTAAAATGGCTCAAGTGATCATCGTCCATGGTTATACTGCAAGCCCGGAAGAAAACTGGTTTCCATGGATTCAGGAAAAAGCCCAACAGGAAAATGTCAGCTTAAAAGTACTGCGACTTGACCCATCGACCACACCCAAGCTAGAGGTGTGGGACCAGCAAATGCGTGAGCAGATTGAGGGGATTGATGAAGACAGTATTTTTATCGGGCATAGCCTGGGAACTGTGGCTGTATTGCATTACTTATCCAGAGAATTAAAACAGCAAAAGATTCAGCAATTGGTATTGATCGCAGGATTTAATGGCCGCTTGGGTCGTTTAGATGAAGTCAATCCGTTTATTGATGCTGCTGAGATCGATTTTGATCTGCTTAAACAGCAGGTGGCAGAACGGGTGGTGATTTATTCTGAAGGCGATGATCGGGTGGAGCCTGAATTTAGCCTGGAACAGGCAGACAGTCTGGATGCGATTGTGGTGAGTGCCAAGCATCAGGGACATTTTATCGATTCAGAAGGCTGTACCGACCTGCCAGAACTCTGGAAAGTGATTGAGCCTTATCTGATTAAAGCTGAATCTTAAGCAGGTTGTTGGATTCGTTCAATTTGTAAATTGAGTCTGAGATGGGATGCAAAAAGTTACTTGAATTTCATCTTCAGACTGTTTAATAGTAGTTTTTGTCAAAGCACTTTGTGCTCAATTATAATAAGTAAAACACGATGAAAAATATAATCAACAAAGTCTATATCGTGCCTGATTATCAGGCCACCTCAAATGACCATTGGTATCCGTGGCTGAGTCGCCAACTCAAAAATGTCGGTGTTGATTCAAAACGGATTATGCTGGCCAATCCTTTTCAGCCTGACCTAGAAGAATGGCAGCAAAATCTGAAACTGCATATTCCACATCTGGATGAGCATACGTTTTTAGTTGCCCATGGCCTGAGTGGACTCAGTGTTTTAAGTTTTTTACAGCAACATTATCTCCAGCAGCACCGCAAGATCGGCGGGGTCATTCTGGTTTCAGCTTTCGATACACCGCTGGTGGCCTGGTCGGAACTGAATAAAATGCTGCAGGCGACACGACTGGATCTGAACAACCTGCCGTATAGCTATAAACGCGCGGTCATGCTGATCTCCAGTAATGATCCTTTTGTACCTGCACCGGTTTCCCTGCGCCTGGCCCACAGCTTAAATGCTCAAATTTTTGAGATTAAAAAAGCCGGACATTTTAACAAATGTGATGGATTTACCGAATTTCCTCAATTGCTCGAAATCATGAAACTGTGTCTGGCAAATGAGCCGCAAAATGCTGCAAACCTTTAAGCAGAAGATCAGGTTCAATCCTCGGCTGATACGGCTCAAGATGCTGGGCAAACACTGGAGCATCTCCACCGGTTAGTACCAGCTGTGCCGGAAAATCATGCAGCACTTTTTCAATGGTGCTGAGCAGACCGAGCAGAATGCCATGATGTACTGCATCGATGGTATTGCGTCCGGGATTGAGCTCAGAAAATGCGGCATCCGGAATTTTAATACCTTTGGTATTCTGAATCAGTGCATCACGTTGTAAATATAAATTTGGCAGAATAAAACCGCCTAAATGTTGTTGTCCTTGAATCAGGTCAATGGTCAGCGCTGTACCACAACTAATCACACAATAATTCTCATGAGGCTGGGTCGCGACAGCAAGTACCTGTAGCCAGCGGTCAATCCCCAGTTGTGCGGGTTCATCATAGCCACAAATCAGGCCAGCATATTGGGCCTGCACCTGAGCAAAAATCACTGGAATATGCAGACCATCTAATATACTAAGAATGCGCTCATTATTGGTTTTGTCCTGAACCGAAGACAATCCGACCTGATCCAGATCCAGCGTTTTAAAGTGCTGGATCAGGCCAAGTAACAAATCGGCAGGGGATTGTAAATGTAATTCCGCTGCATGTTCAATGATCTGATCTTGTTCGGTAATCCAGTATTTGAGTCGGGTATTGCCAATATCTAGCCATAGTTTCTTCATGGATTATGCCTGTTCAAGGATTATTTTTGAGCCGTAATTGACCTTGGTAAAAGATGTGGACACCTGTTTCAGTCACGATTTTAACCGCGCCATCATCCTGAATACCCAGAAATTTTCCTGAATATTGCCCTTGCAGATCGGTAAATTCAACCCTCTCTTGGATAAAAGCGGCATGTCGATTGAAACGACCAGACAGATTCTGGCTGCCATAACTAAACCATTGTCCGGCTTGCTGAATCGCCAGATACAGTTCTGCAATCAGCTGAATGCGTGAACCCGGATGCAGGCCCAACTCATTCAATGAGGTCACTTGCTGCTCGGGAACCTCAGCAGACATTGGGCTGAGGTTGATCCCGACCCCGACCACCACCTGCGTAGGTGAAATCGGTTCTACCAGAATGCCGCCCCATTTGCCTTTGACGCTATACAGGTCATTCGGCCATTTTACTTGCAAGTCCAGCCCTTGTAGACTGGGCATTTGCAGGATATTTAACGCAATTTCCAGAGCCAAACGGCCATCGATGGGTTTTTGTGTATGCAGCAATGTGCTTAAATAGATATTCCCTTCAGGTGAAATCCACTGACGCTGGCGCTGTCCACGGCCTTGGGTCTGCACATGGCTGCAGACCAGAACCTGCTGTACCCCCTTGGTTGCCAATTCCCGCACATCGTCATTGGTCGATGTGGTAATCGGTTTGATGAGCAATACTTCCGGAAGCTGGCCTGCATCGCTTAATCGTTGTTGCAGTTCACGAGTTTCTACATCCATTTGAATCTAAACGTGGTAAATATCGTTATGGAGTTAATCATATATTTATTGATTGGTGCAATTGCAGGATTTACCGCTGGCCTGTTTGGGGTTGGTGGTGGTTTGATTATTGTGCCGATTCTGTACATTGTTTTTACCCAGCTCCAGTACGATCCCAGCGTGATTATGCACATGGCGGTGGGGACTTCTCTGGCTACCATTATTGTCACCTCGATCAGTTCTGTCATGGCGCATCATCAAAGAGGTGCCGTGTTGTGGTCGGTATTTCGTAATCTGGCACCCGGCTTGATTATTGGTTCCTTCCTGGGCGCAGGGATTGCTGACTATTTATCTGGTCAAGGCTTGCAGCTGTTGATCGGGTTCTTTGCAGTCTGGGTGGCGTTTAGAATGTTTAAAGGCGCCAATGTTCAGGTCGATCCGAATAAAAAATTGCCTTCAACCCCAGTACAACTCGCTGCGGGCGGTGGGATTGGTGTGGCATCGGCGATCTTTGGGATTGGTGGCGGTAGTCTGACAGTCCCGTTTTTGAATCGCTGTGGCATCGTGATGCAAAAAGCCGTGGCGACCTCTGCGGCTTGTGGATTGCCGATTGCCGTGGCAGGCGCACTAGGCTTTATCTGGTTTGGTCAACAGGCCCAGGTCACAGTACCAAATACGATTGGCTATATCCATATTTATGCCTTTATTGGCATCAGTATGATGAGTTTTTTTACCGCCAAACTCGGTGCAAAAGTGGCACATTTACTTTCACCTGCGGTACTGAAAAAATGTTTTGCGGCTTTACTGACCACCGTCGGCCTGTATTTTATTTATCAAGGTTTTATGGCCTGATTTAAGTTTTTAGGTTGAACTGATGTATCACCTAAGGAGAATGGTTCACTATTCTCCTTTTTTATGAACTTGAGTTGGCTGTAGAGACACAAGATTGTCTGACAATGTCACAGTATTCATCGAAAAAATTCTGTCTAATAGCAATATAGCCCAAATCATGGGCTGAACCAGTATCCATAAAAATAAAGACAGGAACGGTATGCCATTAGAACAAGCACACAGTTTGTCTGAGCAGATTGCCAAACACATTAGCGAACAGATTATTCGCGGCGAATTGGTCGAAGGCGAACGTATACAGGAACTCAGGATTGCCTCGGAGCTGGATGTCAGTCGAGGGTCGGTTCGTGAAGCCCTGCTGTTGCTGGAACGCACCCAGCTGATTGAAATTTATCCGCGTCGCGGTGCCATTGTCTCGGAAATGTCAGCCTTGCAGGTGCGGGCCTTATTTGACATTACCTCTTTATTGCTGGGGCAGATGGTGCATCGTATGGCTGAAACCTGGCGGAGTCATGAAGCCGAGCGCATTCAGCTATTATTAGAACAATTAGAAGCAGAAACTCGCCAAGGACATACAGAAAAGTTTTATGATCTGATCTTTCAGGGCATGGCCCAGCAACATGAGATGGTCGGAAATCCCTATCTGATGCGCTACTATCAGGAACTGTTACCTTGCTTGCGGCGTAGCTATTTCCTGACCCTGAATATTTCCAGACGCGAGTTACAGGAATCTTTCGACTTATTTAAACTGGTCACTGAAGCAATTTTGATACGAAAAACCCATCAGGCCGCTTTATTTATGGAAGATTTTTGTCGACACTTACGCAACCTTGTGTTGGAATCTCTGACACGGATGAAACAAATTGAACTCGCGTGGGCCAGACGCTCACGACGTTAAATCAGGACATTATGCGTTTAAGCAGTTTAAAACTTTCAGGCTTTAAATCTTTTGCCGACAGTACCACTTTACATTTTAAAGATAACCGTACTGCAGTCGTGGGACCGAACGGGTGTGGTAAATCTAACGTCATTGATGCCATACGCTGGGTCATGGGCGAGTCCAGTGCGCGCCAGCTGCGTGGTGGCAGCATGCAGGACGTGATTTTTACCGGAACTGCCAAGCGTAAACCGGTGGGCATGGCCAGTGTAGAACTGCGCTTTGACAATACCTATGGCAAACTGGGCGGTGCTTATAATGCCTATAATGAACTGGCAGTCCGCCGTCAGGTCAACCGCGATGGCAAGTCTGAATATTTCCTGAATGGCAGCAAATGCCGGCGTCGTGACATTACCGATATTTTTCTGGGCACCGGTCTGGGGCCACGTTCTTACGCGATTATTGAACAGGGCATGATCAACCGTCTGGTCGATGCCAAACCGGATGAAATGCGGGTCTATATTGAAGAAGCTGCCGGGGTTTCGCGTTATCAGGCACGGCGCCGTGAAACCATGCTGCATCTGGATCACACCACGCAAAACCTGTCGCGTCTGGAAGATATTGCCTCTGAACTTAAATCTCAGTTAAAAACCCTGAAACGTCAGGCTGAAAGCGCGATTCAATATAAGCAACTGGAAGCACAGATTCGTAGCATCAAGATCGAAATCCTGTCTTTCCAATGTGAACAAAGCCAGCGCTTGCAAGAAGAATATACCGTGGAGATGAATACTCTCGGAGATAATTTTAAGCTGGTGCGTTCCGAGCTGACTACGGTTGAACATGATTTAGGTCGTACCAGTGAACTGTTTCAGCGTCTGATTCAGCAATCGACACCTTTGCAAAGTGAATGGCAACAGGCCGAGAAAAAACTGGCCGAACTGGAAATGACCTTGCAGCAAAAACAGTCTTTGCTCGAGCAAAATTCCACCAGTCTGGTCAAGCTGGAACAGCAAAAAGCCCAGACCAAAGAGCGTTTGCAATTGATTGAACTGCAACTCGATACCTTGCAGCAGCAAGCTGAAGATCAGCAAGCACAATTGCAGCAGCAAGATGGCCAGAATCAGGCGCAGAGCCAAAATCTGGCTGATCTCAAATCACAACATACAACAGTCGCGGCACAATTTGCCCAAATCAAAACTCAGGTCGAACAGCAGCAGCAGCGTAAATTACAAATGCTGGCTCAAAGTGAACAACTGGCCAAGAATATTGAGCGGATTGAACAGCAAAAACAGACCGTACAGCAACAGAGCATACAGATTCAGCATCAAGCGCAACAAGATGAGCTAGAGCAATATCAACAAGACAAGACTGAGATCGAACAGCAGCTATTCACATGTGAAGCGCAACGCACTGTATTGCAAGATCAATTGGCTCAAGTTCAGACCGAGCAGGCAGAACAGCAGCAGTGCTTGATGCAGTTAAAATCTGAAATTCAGGTGCTGCATTCAGAACAGAAAAACCTCAGTCAATTGCTGACCAAAGCCAATCCACATGCCAAGGCCGATGCACTACAGCTAATGCATGTACTTAAGCTCAACGATGCAGGCAAAGACCATGCAAAGCTGATCGAAAAGTTTCTGGCAAAATGGCTGTCTGCCCAGATTCTGGCAGAGGGTGAAAACTTTCTTGAAGATCGGGCGCGTCAGTTAAAGCCATATACTGTGCAAGATGAAATTCAGATTGCCAATACGGTGTGTCTGGCCGACTGGATTGAATCTCCACAGTATTCACTGTGGCAGCAGGTTGCAGTTGTAGATTCATTAGCGCAAGCCTTGAAACTTCAAACTGGGCTTTTGCAAGGTCAGACCCTACTCAGTCTGGATGGCTATCAGGTTGGGCCTGATTGGGTGATTGCGCTGGATTATGATGAATCGAGCCAAGCCGCTCAGGGCGCATTGAGTCATCGTATCCGTCTGGAGGAAATCGAGCTTCAGTTATCAGCACTGAATAGCCAACTTAGTCAGGCTGAAGAGCAACTGCCTGAACTGAATCTTCGGATGAAGGAGTTAAAAACCCAGATTCAAACGATCAGTGAGCAGTACAAGCACACACAAAAGCAACTGCAACAACTCGATGTCAATATTGCCAAAGTTCAAAGTAGTGCTCAGGCTTTCGCATTACAGAAGCAGCAATTACAGCATCAGCTGCAACAACTCGATGAGCAACTTGAAGAAGATGCCATGCAGAAAGACGATCTGGAAATTGACCTGCATGCCCTGAATATCAAGCTGGAACAAGCGCTACCAAATTATAAAACCCTGCAATTCCAGCTGGAAGCATTGAGCACTCAGTTAGATGACTCGCAGCAGCTTAGCCAGCAAGCGCAGCAGGAACTGGAACTGCTGCGCCGTCAAAGCGTACAGAGTCAGCAGCAGATTGAATTGCTGGAAAAAGATCAGGTATTTTTAATAGAACAGTATCAACAAATTAATCTACAAATCGAGCAAGCCAAGAAATTTGTCGATCCGGTACAGCTAGAATTGCCTGCTTTACAGAGCCAGTTTAATGAACAGGCGCAGATCACTGAAAAGCTGCAAAAAACCTGGGCCGACTGGCAGATCGAATTAAATCAGGTGCAGAGCAAGCAGCAGCAGTTGACTGAACAGCGTCACAGTTTCCAGCAGCAGGATGAAAAACTGCGTACAGCACTGGAAGCCAAACGTCTGGCCTGGCAGGCAGCCAAATCTGATTTGCAGCATTATTCAGAACAATTAAAAGAACTGAATCATGAAGTCATCAGCGGTTTAACTATTGATGTCAAAACCCATCAGGCGAAACTGGAAAAAGCTCAGGCGCAGTTCGATAAGCTCGGTGCAGTGAATCTGGCGGCTTCTGAAGAATATGAAGAAGTCTCGAAACGCTATGAGGAACTGAGCCACCAGATGCAGGATCTGGAAAATACTGTGGAACAGCTACAAGCTGCGATGAAAAGTATTGATCAGGAAACCCGCAAACTGTTTATGCACACTTTTGATCAAGTCAATGCCGAACTGCAAAACCTGTTCCCGAAAGTATTTGAAGGGGGCGAGGCGAGTTTAAGTCTTGAAGATGGATGGCAATCGGGTGTAAAACTGATGGCCCGACCACCGGGTAAACGTAATAGCTCCTTGGCATTACTCTCCGGTGGGGAGAAGGCTTTAACTGCATTGGCACTGGTATTCGCGATTTTTCGCTTAAATCCGGCACCTTTTTGTGTACTCGATGAAGTCGATGCACCGCTAGATGATGCCAATGTGGGACGTTTTTGTAATTTAGTCAAAGAGCTTTCTGAACACGTGCAATTTATTTATATTACCCATAACAAACTTGCAATGATGATGGCGACTGATCTTTTAGGTGTAACCATGCCTGAACCGGGAACCTCAAAATTAGTGACAGTAAATTTGGAACAGGCAAAAGAATACGGCTTAGCTGCGGAGGTATAATATGGAAATCACCACCATTATCGGGATTGTGATAGCAATTGTCATCATGCTGTTCGGCATCAGAATGCTGTTCAAAAAACCTGTAGAGGCTGTACCGTCACTGGATGCCAACCTGCATATCGATCCTGACAGCCAGACCCCTGTCATTCCAAGGCATGTGCGTTCGCAACTGGCGAAACAGGAAGCAGAACCGGCACAGCGTGTAGAGCCAAGCCTGCGTGTAGAAGAACCGGCCCCTGAAAAGCCCTCAGCATTTCGCAAGCCTGAACCGAATCTGGCTGAGCCAGCAGTGCTTGAGACAGCTGCAGCGGTCGAGCCGAGTCCAATGACCGAAGCTGAAGTGGTGGCAAGCTCTGCAACTACAGAACCAGCCGAAACATCACTGGAGCAAAAGCCGGCCGAAGTAGAACCGGAAAATAACCAGCCTGAAAATAAAGATACAGCTACCGAATTTAGTCTGAACAGCAACATCGAAAAAGCAGAAATTTCTGAATTTAATGATGAAAGCAGTATTCTGGATGCCCATCTGCATGAGCAAAAAATAGTGGATGAAGAAAGTGCGTTATCCAGTGCTGAAACCATTATTTCTCTGCATATCTATCCGCAAGGCCGTGTACTTTCAGGTGATAAAACCCTGAAAGTCTTACTCAAATATGGTCTGCGTTATGGCGAACTGGCCTGTTTCCACCGTTATAGTGAAGATGATTCAAAACTGCTATTTTCGGTACTGCAAATGACCGATACGGGTATGGAAGGCTTTGATCTGGAAACATTGTCGACTCAGGAAGTCAAAGGTCTGGCTTTCTTCCTGGCTTTACCGCATAGCGATGTACAAAATGCCTTTGATACCATGGACAGTATTTCACGTCTGATTGCCCGTGAAGTCGATGGTCTGGTCTATGATCAGAACCAGCAGGAATTTACCCCACAATTACGTGAATTCTGGCGCCATCAAGCGATTGATTATCGTGCCGGTCAACCGACAGAAGTTTAAGCGCTTTTGTTCAATCTCCAAGTTGAATCTGGAGACTGCAATTTTTATAATAGCCAAAAGCTGAATATTCTACAGGGCGGATTTTCCGCCCTTTTTTATGGTGAAATTATGACCCAAGATGCCACTGTCATTGCGCAAATGCGTCAACTGATTCAACTGCTTGCCAAGCATAACCATGCTTATTATGTGATGGATCAACCGAGCATTGAAGACAGTGAATATGATCAGCTCTTTCATCAGCTCAAAGCCCTAGAACAACAATATCCCGATCTGATCCAGTCCGATAGCCCGACCGATAAAGTCGGTGGGCAAGCACTTTCAAAATTTGTCACCGTTACGCATGCTGTTCCGATGCTGTCATTAGGCAATGTCTTTCATCAGGACGACCTGTTTGCTTTTGCCCGCCGTATTGAAGAACGTTTACCGAATCAAGAAATTGAATATGATGTTGAACTGAAATTTGACGGGCTGGCCATTTCCCTGTGGTATGAGCATGGTGTCTTGACCCGTGGTGTGACCCGCGGTGATGGGGAAACCGGTGAAGACATTACCCAGAATG
>SMFC01000100.1_pt1 | contig 10767 bp, 7 predicted proteins | sample 2456331 | NCBI WGS metagenome assembly SMFC01 (sample SAMN10132608, study PRJNA489261) | soil metagenome | isolation source: day120 control-loamy sand soil ammended | place: USA
TTTGTAACTCACACCCAGATAATGCTGCTGGTAAATGTCTTGAACATCGGCATACCAATAACTTGCACCCAACTCTTTTGTCAGCTGGTGATCTATACCGGCAATCCACATCCCATCCGCTTCTGCACCATTATCAAATTGTGGTGGATTAAATTTGGTTAAATCACGGAACTGGTTGTCATAACGGTTGTTAATCCCGTCAATATAAGCCAGTGTAAGCTTAGTATCTTTAAGCTCTTTCGACTCTAACCATGCACCGCTATAAGTTGTTAACAACTGACGCGATGGATCAAACACTAAAACTGGCGACACTGGGCGTAATTCACCAACTTTTAATTCGGTTTCTGAAACCTTGGCTTTTAAGGTTGCACCGACTTTACCGAAATGGTCTTTTGATTGCTTGCCATCATGCGGTAAAACCCAATCCGGATTCTTATCACGACCTTTGAGTTTAACTGCATGTTGAACTAGCACATCAGCACCGACCTTTATCCCACCGCCAATATCGTGATAACCCGACTTGGCATCCAGAGTCACCCCTTGTGACCAAGAACCCCAGTTACGTGATGAAGCATCATCTTGATACTGGCGATCTAAATAGAAATTTTTAAATTTTAATTGCACATTACTGTCGTCAATAAAATCTGCATTCGCTGCAGTTGTTCCTAAAGTTGCTATCGCAGCAAACATTGCTATCCATAAGTTTTGACGACGCATCATGAGTTCCCCATTTAACAGATAAAATCTATGTCGCCATCATGCGCAAGTCGATTTAAATAAAAAATCCGACCACAGTATTAAGATTTTCTGCTTTCATCGGCCGATATTTCAGACCTCTCCTCAAGCAACCAATCGCTTAGATTTTAAAACGATTAATTAAAATAAAAAATTGACCAGATATTTAATTCAAACTTTTGTTTCTTCTATTAATAAGAGTAAATTTTTTAAAATCTTTCAGCAGCCATTTTTTATTTATCGTTTTTATGTTTAAGGAAAATATAAAGCCAAAATAATCGCCCTACAATATTATCACTAAAACATCTCACCCCAGAGTTTTAATATATTAATCAGTCTCATTTAAAATAAAAAAGCACCCAATTTGGATGCTTTTTTATCAAACTTATTTTAATACTGAGCGATTAAAAGTTAAGCTTGTAACTCACGCGCTTTAGACATGGTTAATGCTAAATCTTCAATCATGTCTTCCTGACCACCGACCGTACCACGACGACCAAGCTCCATCAGGATTTCACGTGCAGAAACGCCATATTTTGCTTCAGCGCGTTTAGCAAACAGCAGGAATGAAGAATACACACCCGCATAACCCAAAGTTGCTGCATCACGATCCGGTTTGCAACCGCAATGAACAACTCAAGTGGTGTATTACCCGCACCCGCACCCAAACCTGCAGATGCCAAGTCAACACGTACTGCACCGGCTTGTACCGCAGCAACCGTATTCGATACACCCATACCCAAGTTATGGTGACCGTGGAAACCGAGCTCAATGCTTGGGTCCAAGTGTTGACGTAAATGACCAACACGATCGATGACATCTTGAGGAAGCATATAGCCTGCTGAGTCAGTGACATAGATACAGTTTGCACCGTAAGACACCATCTTGTTTGCTTCTTCAAGCAGTTTTTCAGGAGTCGCCATGTGAGCAAGCATTAGGAAGCCCACTGTGTCCATGTCTAACTTACGCGCAGCAGTGATGTGCTGTTCTGAGCAATCCGCTTCTGTACAGTGCGTTGCAACACGAATAGTAGAAACACCAATTTCATGCGCCATTTTTAAATGGTCAACCGTACCGATACCAGGTAGAAGTAATGCAGAAATTTTTGCATTCTTCATACGTGGTACAACAGCTGTTAAATATTCTTCGTCAGTCGCAGCAGCAAAACCGTAGTTGACGGATGAACCGCCAAGGCCGTCACCGTGCGTGACTTCAATTAAAGGTACGCCTGCATCATCAAGTGCTGTTGAAATCGCAATCATTTGCTCAACAGTGGTTTGATGGCGCTGTGGGTGCATACCATCACGCAAAGTCATATCATGAACAATAATCTTAGACATGTGGTTGCTCCTTAAGCGTCTTTATTGAATACGTGTTCTGCAAACATCTCTGCAGTACGTGCTGCAGCAGCAGTCATGATGTCAAGGTTACCCGCATATTTCGGCAGGAAATCACCAAGCCCTTCAACTTCTAAGTAAATTGACACGCGGTTGCCATCAAAAACTGGACCATTGACAAGCTTGTAACCCGGTACATATTTTTGAACTTCTTTAATCATTGCGTGTACAGATTCAGTGATCGCTGCTTGATCCGGTTCACCTTCTACCAGACAGTGAACCGTGTCACGCATCATCAGTGGTGGCTCAGCCGGGTTGATGATGATAATCGCTTTACCCTGTTTCGCGCCGCCCACTTTCTCAATGGCACCGGCAGTGGTACGGGTAAATTCATCAATGTTTTTACGTGTACCTGGACCTACTGATTTAGTCGATACCGTTGCAATGATCTCACCATATTCAACCGGTTGAACGCGAGAAACTGCAGCAACCATCGGAATCGTTGCCTGACCGCCACAGGTGACCATGTTTACGTTTGGCACTTCGCCACCCGCAAGCAATGCTTCCAGGTTGACCGGTGGTACGCAGAATGGACCGATCGCAGCAGGCGTCAAGTCAATCATCAGTACACCAAGTTCATTGAGCTTGCGGCTGTTTTCAGCATGTACATAAGCAGACGTTGCATCGAATGCAATTTTAATATCATCTGCAATCACGTGAGGCAGAAGACCATCCACACCTTCAGCGGTGGTTTTTAAACCCATTTTTGCAGCACGTGCCAGACCTTCAGAAGTTGGGTCAATCCCCACCATCCACACTGGCTCTAACCATTCGCTGCGTTGTAACTTGTAAAGCAAATCAGTACCGATATTACCTGGACCGATCATTGCACATTTAATCTTTTTCATGAATGTACTCTCTTGGAATCTCGATTATTCAGCAGCAAATGCAGCTGTAACAGAACCGAAGCCTTCAATTTCAACTTTGAATTCATCGCCTGGTTGAGCCACAACCATAGGCCCTAAGGCACCTGTTAAGATAATGTCGCCTGCAAGTAATGGACGACCACGGCGTACCATTTCATCTGCCAGCCAAACTGCAGCATTGAGTGGATTGGCCAGACATGCTTTACCCACACCTTGAGACACAACTTCGTCACCACGCGTCATGACCATTTTGCAGTTCACCAGATCAAGGTTTTCAAGTTTTACAGGTTGAGAACCTAAAACGAATGCTGCGGAAGATGCGTTATCTGCAACTGTATCAATTAAACTGATTTTCCAGTTTTCGATCCGGCTATCGACCACTTCAACTGCAGGCAGGGCATACTCAGTCGCGCTGATAATGTCTGCATAGGTATGTTTTTCTTTGGTCAAATCCTGGTTAATTACCAATGCGATTTCCGCTTCAACCTTAGGTTGAATCAGCAGACCTGCAGGAATTACTTCACCATCGCCATAGGCCATGTCAGCAAACAACATGCCGAAGTCAGGCTGATCTACGCCGAGTTGCGCTTGAACCACTTTAGAGGTTAAACCAATTTTACGGCCTACCAGACGGCGACCTTCAGACAAAGCGCGCTCGGTATTCACTTCTTGAACGGCATAGGCAATATCTACGTCAGCACTTTCACCACCCAGTTCTGGGCGAATCGGCGCGATCGCAGTTTGTGATAATTCAGCGCTACGAAGGGCTTGTGCAACTGATTCAACAACAGCAGAATTCGACATCAATGTTTCCTTAAACTGCAAAAATTAGGCTTATGCTGAGATCTAAGATGGACAGAAAATATGGACATGATCAGGCCGATAATCCGTCAGGATTACCTTTCTCAGAGCGAGCATAGGAATAAACAGTTTTAGAATGGGAAAAATACGGCTTTTATGCCAATAGTTATTTTATTTTTTGCTATAGCTATTATCTATAAAGAAAATCCATAAAAACCAAGACAAAACAAAATCTTAGTATTTAAAATACATCATCATTTAGCAGAAAAACTCTGCTAATCCGACCGAATAAAATCAACATAATTGCGACTTTAGACTAAAAGATAAGAGCAAACGCTTAAATCTGTGGCGCTCCCCGGCAGTTTTAAACCGGGGAAATACCATTTTTTACTGTAACCAAGATAATAAATTAAATTGCTTGTTTCCATTGGACTTTAGCCAACAATGCCGCATGTAAAGCGGTCACATCATCCACGATACAGACCGGATTGAATTGCGCCAAAAGTTCAGGTTCATGCACGCCATAGCTGACACCGATACTTGGCATGGCCATATTTTGTGCCATTTCCAGATCATAAGAAGTGTCACCGACCATAAGCGCATGTTCGGCCTGTACACCCGTTTCTGCCAGTATTTCTTCTAACATGAGTGGATCTGGTTTGGAACGGGTTTCACTGGCAGCACGCGTGGTCACAAACAGCTGCTCACTGTTGGTCTGCTTCAAGACACGATCCAGACCTTTACGGCTTTTACCCGTCGCCACTGCCAGCTTCACACCGTGTTGCTGCAAATCTGCAAGCATATGTGCCACCCCTTCAAACCAGGAATCTCCGGAAGAGTTTGCCACATAGTGTTCGGAATAACTTTGTAAAATATTGGCATGCAATTCAGGCACATTCGGAAATAAACGCTGTGCCACTTCAGGCAAACCTAAGCCAATAATGCTTTTCGCGTCTTCATCGCTTAAGGGCTGCTGAAACTGCTGTGCTGCAAACTGCAAACTCGCCACGATTTGACTGACCGAATCAAATAACGTGCCATCCCAATCAAAAATGACCAGTTTTACAGGTGTGTTCATAAGGTTTCCTAAATTTGATTCAAGGTTAGGTAGCTTTACCACCTCTCTCTAGCCCTCTCCTTGTAGAAGAGGGTAGAGAGAGGTTTAATGCCTAAAATCTCCCCTAGCCCCTCTTTAAGAAAGAGGGTTAGGGTGGATTGAATTTATTAAAAGAAAAAAATAAGTCTTTACTGAGCCGTCGGCTTATCCGCTTTCTGTGCTCTTAACTGTGCCACCAGACTCTGCATATCTTCCGGCAAAGGTGCTTCAATCATGGCATAACCCGGAATTTCCAGACGCATGGCATGCAGACACAAGCGGCGCGGTTTCGGCCCGTTATAACCAGTTTCATGACCATATTTTTCATCGCCTACTAGCGGATGCCCAATACTCAAACCATGTACACGAATCTGATGGGTACGACCCGAAAGTGGAGAGGCATAGACCAGTGTGGCATGCATAAAGCGTTCCTGCACATTCCACTGCGTCTTCGACTCTTTACCTTCTTTCGGCGATACACAGACACGACGCTCGCCATTGGCCAGCTCATAGCGATGTAAAGGCGCATCAATCAACTGACGGTCAAGTGCTACGTTACCTTTGACCACAGCAGCATAGGTTTTTTTAATTTTATGTTCACGCAGCATGTCCTGTAAGCTTTTCAGTACGCTACGTTTTTTCGAGATCATCACCAGACCAGACGTGTCACGGTCAATACGATGAATCAGTTCCAGATATTTTTTCCCAGTCGCTGCACGTAAGCCTTCGATCAGACCATATGCGACACCACTACCGCCATGTACCGCGATGCCCGAAGGTTTATTCACCACCATCAGACCTTCATCTTCATAGATCACGCGGGCCAACAAACCATTGGCAACCTTGTCAGAAATGGGCGCAGCAGATTCATCTTTTTGCTCATAACGGATCGGTGCAACACGAATCTGATCAGCAATCGCCAGTTTGGTTTCCGCCTTGATGCGTTTTTTATTGACGCGCACCTGGCCTTCACGAATCAGGCGATAGATACGGCTTTTTGGCACACCTTTCAAACGACTAAACAGGAAATTATCGATGCGTTGTCCATCTTGATGTTCATCCACTTCAAACCAAGTGACGTTTTGCCATTGTTGCGTAGAATTCATACAGTTACTATGACCCAAAAAATACTAAAATTGATTAAAAACTGATCACTTAGGTTATGCTTTACACAAGAAACATAAGCTTAGCCCATAGGCAGATGATGCAAGGTTTGATATAGTCAGCGCACGGAAACCATCGTTTGTGGGTAAAAGTTGAATCATTTCAGATTTTTCTGAACTTGATTGTTCAATTAAAGACTCACATGATACGGGAAGGTCCCCAAAGAATTATGCCGACGCCGAAGGCTTATTATATCGGCAAACAAAGCAAACTGTTGCGTTTAATTGTACCTCAGGTACATAAATCAGTTTGTCTTAAAAAATATGTCGCCAACTTTCGTTGGTTTTTAAACGTAAACTGATACACATCAGATTAGTCGCACCCTGAAGACGACTTCAGGCTACAGCGTCGATGCATTGGATCTGCACAGTTTGTAAAGATACGACGACAATTCCGTATCAAGACACTTTCTATAAAGAAGGGATGATCTTCGAGCAATGTGACAGTGAAAGTTACATACATCCAATGCACCGCTCGTCCGCCAGTGAAGCGTTCAGGTGACTTTAATCCGTTTAAAGATTGAAGCCGTATTGCCATCATCAATACGTGAATCAAAACCGAAGCCTATCTATACAAGTAGAAGCCGGTAAGAAAAGACTCAGACCACAATGAAATTCATTGCAGATTTGAGCCATTGATCCGTGATGTGTGATGTTCGCTACGTGTATAGCGATTTTTTGCTGTGTATCACTATAAGGTGTTACACCCATGAAACGTATGTTGATTAATGCAACACATGCCGAAGAAATTCGCGTTGCACTTGTCACTGGTCAGCGTCTTTACGATTTTGATTTAGAGAATCGTACCCGTGAACAAAAAAAATCCAATATCTATAAAGGTCACGTGACTCGCGTTGAGCCTTCTTTAGAAGCTGTATTCGTCGAATATGGTGCAGGTCGTCAAGGCTTCCTGTCGATGCGTGAAATTGCAAACTCATATTACAAAGCCGATCCACGCCAGACCTCAAATATCCGTGAACTGATCACGGAAGGCACCGAGCTTTTGGTTCAGGTGGAAAAAGAAGAGCGTGGCAATAAAGGCGCTGCCCTGTCTACGTTTATTTCACTTGCTGGCCGTTACCTGGTTTTAATGCCAAACAACCCGAAAGGTGGTGGTATCAGCCGTCAAATTTCTGGTGCTGTGCGTGAAGAACTGAAAGAAATGCTGGCGACGCTTAACGTACCACGTGGCATGAGCGTGATTGTGCGTACTGCCGGCATCGGCCGTTCACAAGAAGAGCTGCAACTTGATCTGCAACATCTGCTTGACCTTTGGGCACAAATCCAGAAAACAGCAAGTTCTGGCCCATCTCCAATGTTGGTGCATCAGGAAGCGGGTGTGGTGACACGTGCCATTCGTGACTACCTGCGTGATGATGTTGCGGAAATTCTGATTGACTCTGAGCAAGCCTATAACGAAGCTTATAACTTCGTAAAAGCAGTGATGCCACGTCAACTCGACAAACTGAAAACCTATACCTTAAATGAGCCTTTATTTGCTCATTTCGCGATTGAAAGCCAGATTCAGACTGCCTATGAACGTGAAGTAAAACTCCCTTCTGGCGGTTCGATCGTCATCGATCAAACTGAAGCTTTGGTGTCGATCGATATCAACTCAGCAAAATCGACCCGCGGTAGTGATGTTGAAGATACTGCGCTGAACACCAATATTGAAGCTGCAGAAGAAATTGCGCGTCAATTGCGTTTACGCGATATCGGCGGCCTGGTGGTGATCGACTTTATCGACATGACCAAAGATCGCAACCAGCGTATGGTGGAAGCGAAACTTCGTGAAGCGACCCAGAGTGACCGTGCCCGTATTCAATTCGGTCAATTGTCACGTTTTGGCCTGATGGAAATGAGCCGTCAGCGTCTACGTCCTTCTCTTGAAGAAGCGACTGGCTATGTCTGCCCACGCTGTCATGGTACCGGCATGGTGCGTGACTTGCGTTCACTTTCACTTTCAATCATGCGTAAAGTGGAAGAGATTGCGCTGCGTGAACGTCAAGGTGAAGTTCAGGTCGAAGTTCCGGTCGAAATTGCTGCATTCATGTTGAATGAAAAGCGTCATACCTTGGTATATCTGGAACAGACCTCGAATGTACGTGTGACAGTATTGCCGCATCCGCATCTAGAAACACCGCATTATGAAATTACCTATAATGCCGAAGGCTTTGCCCCAACCAGCTATGAACGTACCGAAGCGACCCGTTCAAGTGAAAAAGAATTGGGCTATGAGTCTTCTGAATGGCATCTAGAAGAAGAGCAGCATGCGCAACACGCAGCACCAGCGCCTTCACAGCCGCAACAAAACAACGGCCGTAATAACAATAAACGCCGCAATCCACAAAACCAGCCGGCTCAACCGCAAGTGGCACAGCAAACACCTGTACAGGCAGTAGCTCCAGTAGCTTCAAGCAGCCCATGTGCATGGTTAGAAAACCTGTTTGTACAAAAACAGGCAGCGACTGTTGATCCATCACGTACTGCCAATAATGCTGCAGCAGCGATTGAACAAATGATCAATGGCGGTGCGGTAAGTCGTGGCCAGTTCGGTCAGGTGGCTGCACCGGTTGCACAGCCAGCACCACAGCACGTAGCACAACCTGCTGCTGTATCAAGCAACAATAATGCTTACCTGGCACCATCGACTGTTGCACAAAAACAGGAACGTGATGCGGCAGAAAAACCGGCAGAGCGTGAAGAAAGGGCACCACGTCACAACAAGAAACCGCGCAACCCGAACCCGAAGCACAAAGAACCGCGCGAGCAGGTTCAGTCTGAAGCTCCTGCACCTCAGCAACATCAAGTGCATGAAGAAGTGGTTCAGGTGTCTCGTCAAGAACAACGCCATGAAGCACGTGAAAACAAGCGTCATTCTCGCCGTCAGCATCACAACGAGCCAGCGCAGCAAAATGATGTTCAGAACAATGAACAACAGCCACAACAGGCAATGCCGCGCCGTGACCGCCGCAACCAGCAACGTCCGGAACGCCCAAATCGCCACCGCGATCCAAGTGTTCTGAACGAACAAGCGCCTCAGGCAGCTCCTGCAGTTGTTGAAGCGCCGGCCGTCAATGACAAGCAGCTTCGTGTTGAATTGGTCGATGCACCCCGTCCGGATGTGATGCCAACAGCAATGGTCGTAAATATTGACCAGGCAAAAAGCGAAATCGTGGCATTGAATGACAATGCTACAGTTGCAACGCCAGCAGTTGAAGTCACTGCACCGGCAGATGCGCCAGTTGAAGCGGCTGCAGCTGAAAATGTGGTTGAAGCCACCTTGACAGCTCCTGTGGAAGAAATTGTAGCGACTGAAGCAACGTCTGAAAAAACACGGGCCAGCAACGATCCGCGTCAGCGTCGTCGCCAGCAGCGTGCAGCACAGTCGCAACAACCTGCAGCTCAGCAGTTAACACCGTCACAAGTGCCAACTTTGGGCCAGTTCACCATTGGTAGCCTGATTCGTCATGTCTATGGTGAAGACTGCTCAGTGCTGATCGAACAGTTTGGTTTATTACCAACCTTCAACCGTGCTTTAGAAAAGTTCACGAAAGAGTACAACGCGAGTCTGGTGGCTGCCGCAGCGCCTGCTGCTGCAGAGAAAAAACCGGTCACCCGTGATGTTGAAGTAACGGTAGCCAAGGTTGAAGCAGAGCCTGCTCCAGTCCTGGACCTGAACCCACCAAAACCGGTCTCAGACAAGCGTGTTGCCAACGATCCACGTGAGCGTCGCCGTTTGGCCAAACAGGCTGCGGAACAGGCTTTGCAACAAGCCAAACAGCAGGCAAAAGTGGAAGCCGCGCCGGCAGTTGAAGCTGCGCCAGAACCTGTAGCAGTAGAAGCACCAGCTGAACCTGTTGAAGCAGCTGTAACTGAAGCACCTGTAGCATCGGAAGCAGTGGTTGAAACGACGGAAAATACTCAGCCGACGGAACCAGCAACTGAAACCGCAGCACCAGTAGAAGTGACCACTGAAGTTGCACCAGCTGAAGTTCAGGTCGAAGAAGCTGCTCCAGCTGAAGCAAGTGCTGAAACAGAAGCGCCTGTGGCAAAAAGCAAAGATGTGGCAGAAGCGACCGTAGAGGAAGCTGAAGCCAGCGAAGCGGAAAAAGCCGAGAAGCAAGCTGCTCGCCCGCGTCGTCCACGTGGCCGTCCACCGAAAAAAGCCAATACTGCAACTGAGTCATAATTTGCCCAATTGCAGTCACATAAAAAAACCTAGTCATTTCGATGACTAGGTTTTTTTTGCTAGATTTGGTCAAAATAGGTAGATTGCACTAGCTTTTTAACGTTAAAAGATGGATAGCTTGTCTACTGTATATAAATTAAACCTATCGGATACGAAAAACAAATAGGATTCTCATGACCCAAATGAAACCGCACGATCTTATTGGTATTGCAGATGTCGCTGCCAAAATCCCGGCCTTCTTAATCAAAGTGCCTAATTTGCTGACTGGGCTAAGACAGGCTTATTTACGTACTCCGAATACACCGGCCGGTCTGGGTCTGGCTTTTGAAAAAGCTTCACAGCGTAATCCGGAAGGTATCGCTTTGCGTTTTGAAGATCAAAGCTATAGTTATACCACTCTTAATGCCTGGGCCAACCAGATTGCACATTTCTATCTTTCCTTGGGTGCCAAAAAAGGTGATGTCGTGGCGCTGATGGTCGAGAACCGCCCTGAACTCATTGCCAGCGTGCTCGGTCT
>SMFC01000230.1_pt1 | contig 10697 bp, 9 predicted proteins | sample 2456331 | NCBI WGS metagenome assembly SMFC01 (sample SAMN10132608, study PRJNA489261) | soil metagenome | isolation source: day120 control-loamy sand soil ammended | place: USA
CTGCAAGCGCCTGCTGGATGAGTTGGAAAGATGCCAGCGGCTTGCCGAACTGCTCCCGGCTGGCAGCGTAAGCCGTACAGACATCCAGGGTCGCCAGCATCGCGCCCGCGGCCTGCCAGCCGACCCATGCTCGGGACTGCATGAGCAGGTGGTTTGCGGCGGCGAATCCCGTGGCGCCTGGCAGCTTGTTCTCCACCGGGATGCGCACATCATCCAGCTCGATATCCGCATTCTGCATGATGCGCAAGCCGATCTTGTTCCCGATCTTGGAAGCGCGGAATCCAGGCCTGTCCGATTCCACCAGGTAGGCTCCGATCGCCCCGGATTCCGGCTCCCTGGCCCAAACCAGCGCGAAGTCGGCGATGGTGCCCATGCCGATCCAGCGCTTGCGTCCGGAAAGGATGTACTCACCGCCCTCCCGGCGTACGCGGGTGGACATTCCGCCGGCAATGTCGGAGCCATGCTCCGGTTCCGTCATGGCGAATGCTCCGAAGGCTTCAAGCTTGCCCAATCGCGGCAGCCACATTTCGCGCTGGGCCTCGGAACCAAGTTCATGGATCATTCCGAGAACCAGCTCGTTGTGAATCCCGACGACCGAGGAGAGGGATATGTCCGCGCGGGCCAGTTCAGCGTGGATCAACCCGCGCGCCAGATGCGAGCAGTCCTCAAGCTGCACCGCTCCCAGACCCGCGGCTCCGAGCTCGGCCACCAGCGCGGGCGCGAAGTCCTCGCGGTTCCAGTAGTCGATGGATTGCCTGCGGATCCTGCCCTGGGCAAGTTCCCTCACCTGGGCCAGCCGCGCGCTGTCGGACTGGCTGAGCTGCGTCGAAATATCGGTCATGAGGTCCATCCGGATCTCCTTCCAAACCATAGGATGTCCAAGTATATTGTTGGACTAGGTCTTCTTTTGGGGGTAGAAAAATGTCGTCACCTTTGCCGCGCGACCCGATTGCCCAGGCCCGCGAACAGTGGGTTTCCCACGGCTGGGATGCCGAGGCGGACTCCATGGCCGCGATTACCGCGGTCATGCGCACCGCCTCGATCTTTCTCCAGCGCGCGGATTCAATACTCAGGCCGCACGGCCTGACCTTTGCGCGCTTCGAGGTGCTCGCGCTGCTCGGCTTCTCCAAGCGGGGTTCGCTGCCCATGACCCACGCCAGCCGCCTGCTGCAGGTGCACGCGACAAGCCTGACCAATTCCGTGGACCGGTTGGAAGCCACCGGCCTGGTTCGCCGGATTCAGCATCCCACCGACGGCCGCACCCGGCTGCTTGAGCTGACGGCCGAGGGGGCGGATATCCTGGCCGCGGCCCGCGACGATCTCAACGAGCAGCTGTTCGCCGACAGCGGCCTGCCGGCCGCGGATGCGCGAGAGCTGTTCCAGATCCTCTCGCGCTTCCGCAGGGCCTCGGGCGACTTCCTATAACGTTCCTTCGCGCACCGCGTTGATGATTCCCGAGAAATCGGTGCCGGCATTGCCCTCGTCGCTGAACTTGCGGTAGAGCGCCGCGGCCAGGGCGCCCATTTGCGCGTCGGTGTCGGTATGCTCCAGCGAGCTGGACGCCAGTCCCAGGTCCTTGGCCATCAACGCCGCGGCGAAGCCGGGCTGGTAGTCGCGGTTCGCCGGCGAAGCCGGCACCGGCCCGGGGACCGGGCAGTTGGTGGTCACCGACCAGCATTGGCCCGAGGCCGTGGAAATGACGTCGTAGAGCGCCTGGTGTTCCAGGCCCAGCCGCTCACCCAGGACAAAGGCCTCGGCCGCGCCGATCATGGAAATGCCCAGCAGCATGTTGTTGCAGATTTTCGCGGCCTGCCCCGACCCGTGGCCCCCGCAGTGCACGATACGCTTGCCCATATGCTCCAGCACTGCGGTGATCTCCGCCAGGTCCGCGGCTTCGGCGCCGAGCATGAAGGTCAGGGTCCCCGCTTCGGCTCCGACCACTCCGCCGGAAACCGGCGCGTCCGCGCTGCGATGCCCGGCGGCGACAGCTAGCTCGGCCGCTTCCCGGGCTTGGGCGACATCGATGGTCGAGCATTCGAGGAACAGCGTATTCGGCGCCGCGGTATCGAGCAGGTAGCTTCGGTAGGCGTCCAGCACATGTTGTCCCGAGGGGAACATGGTCAGCACGATGTCGACGCCCTTCGCCGCATCGGCTCCGCTGTCGACCGTTTCGATGCCGGCTTCCGTCGCGGCCTGCACCGCCGCGGGGACGACGTCGAGGCAGATTGCTCATCGTCCACTCTTTTCGCGTAGCCCCTGGTCAATCAGGGTGAAATCCAATTCGGCTCCGTCCAACGGCCCGAAATGCCGGGCTGTGCGCTGTTCGGGGCTGAGCTTATCCAGCGGCTCGTTCCACCGCGGTTTCCGATCCTTGTCGATCACCGCGGCACGGATGCCTTCGGCGAAGTCCGGGTCGTCGAGCCGATGCACGGCCGCCCGGAACTCGCGGATCAGGTCGGCTCGCAGGTCGACGCCGGCCTCCCGCAGCAGCTCCTCGACAAGCCGCACCGAGCTCGGGCAGGCGGCTTCCAGGGCCGCCAGCGCCGCTGCGGCTCGCGGGTTCTCGAATGCGGACAGTCCCGCCGCGACCGCCGGAATGCTCGACTCGGAGAAGGACTGGACCCACTCTTCATGCAGGTACCCACTGTCGGGGATTCCCGCGAAGCGCGATACCGCGCGGTCCACCGGCTCGGTCTGCAGCGCCCCAAGCAGGGCAGGAAGGTCCTTTTGCGGCACGTAGGTATCTGCAAGTCCCAGCGCCACGGTGTCCGCGGCGCCGAACTTCATTCCAGTCAGCGCCGCCAGGCGTCCTGCCGCCCGCGGCGCCCGAGACAGTAGGTGGGTGCCCCCGACATCCGGGAAGAATCCAATGCCTACTTCCGGCATGCCGCAGCGGCTCGCTTCGGTCACGATGCGGTGGCTCCCGTGGGCCGAGATGCCGATGCCTCCGCCCAGCACGATGCCATCCATGAACGCGATGTACGGTTTGGGGTACTCATCGATCAAGACGTTGAGCTGGTATTCGACCCGCCAGAATTCTTCCGAGGATCCGTTGCGTTCCATGATGTCCCGGTAGATGGCGACGATATCGCCGCCGGCGCAGAATGCCCGGTCTCCCGCCCCGACTATGGCCACCTGCGCGATCTGCGGGTCGTCGCGCCACTGCAGCAGCGCATCCATGATGACGTGGCACATGTCCGCATTCAGCGCGTTCAGGGATTTCGGACGGTTCAGGGTGATGAGCCCCAGATGTCCGCGGCGTTGCGTCAGGATCTCAGACAAGAGCCTCTCCTTTGCGTGATTGGGGTCACCTTCAGAGACGAATATACTCGGACTTCCAAGTAAATTGAAGTGGCTCGCTCGGTCAAACTTGATAGGTTGAAGAAGTGAAGATTGCGACTTGGAATGTAAATTCGCTGCGTGCCCGAGCCGACCGTGTTGAGGACTGGCTGCGCCGCACCGACGTGGATGTCTTGGCCATCCAGGAAACGAAATGCAAGGACGACAATTTCCCTTGGGAATTGTTTGAGAACAACGACTACGAAGTCGCGCATTGCGGCGTGAACCAGTGGAACGGCGTGGCCATAGCCTCGCGCGTCGGCCTGGACAACGTGCAGCGCAGCTTCGCCGGTCAGCCGGAATTCGGCAAGGGCGGCAAGAACCCGATCCTGGAGCCGCGCGCCATCGGCGCCATGTGCGGCGGCGTGCGCATCTGGAGCCTCTACGTTCCCAATGGCCGCGCCCTGGATGACGAGCACATGGGTTACAAGCTCACCTGGCTCGACGCCCTCAAGCAGGATGCGGCCGGCTGGCTGCAAGTCGATCCGCAGGCGCAGATCGCGCTTATGGGCGACTGGAATATCGCCCCGAAGGACGAGGATGTCTGGGACATCAACTTCTTCCTGGAAAACGAGCTGACCCATGTCTCGGCCCCCGAACGCGCGGCCTTCGCGGCCTTCGAGGATGCCGGCTTCACCGATGTGGTTCGCCCGCACACCGAGGGCGAGTTCACCTACTGGGACTACACCCAGCTGCGCTTCCCCAAGGGCGAAGGCATGCGCATCGATTTCTCGCTGACCTCGCCGGCACTCACCGCACGGGTCACCGGCGCCAGCATCGATCGCGAAGAGCGCAAGGGCAAGGGCGCGAGCGACCATACACCGGTAATCGTGGAGCTGGACGGATAGATTAGGGGAATGAAGATGACTGGGCCCCTCTACGACCTCACGGCGGCGACCGCGCACCTGCGCGTCTACGAACCGCTGTCTGCCTTCGAGGATTGGGCCCAGTCCCTCATCATCGGCGCACCGCCTCGCACCGCGGATCAGATCGACGCCCTGGAGAACCAGCAGCTGTGGGAGCGCACCTTGCGCGGAGTGTCGGACCCGTTTCCGCACACCGAACAGGAGCTCTTCCGCACCGTGAAGTTCCTTGATTACCAAGGTGCCGAGCACACCCGCTACTGCCCGTCGCAGATCCAGGCTCGGAGCCTGCTGGCCGCGGAGCAGGCGGAGGAAGCCATGCGCGCCGAGGTCTTCGACCTGTTGATCCCGCCGGCAGCCCGCCGCGCGAACGGGCAGCGGGTGGATACGGACAAGCTGGCTGCGGACCTGACCCATCTGCACACCCGGACCTCCACCTGGGGCATCCCGCTGAGCTGGTTTTCCCTGTTCCGCGACGACGACGAATGCGAGGTCCTCTACGTCGGGGAACGGTTGCGGACCGTACGCCTGCTGGTCCCCTTCGAGCAGGCCATCGAACGCCTGGCTTGGGCGGTGCAGGCCATGGCCACCCACGCTCCGCAGGCACCGCTGTTCGAGGAACTGGGCTCACTGGGCGGCTGGCTGGAATCCTTCGATCCGCAGTCGCTGATCGAACTGGACTACGGGCTGCTGGCGGAAATCGTCTGGCCCGACGAATCAGTCAACGACCTGTTGCATGGAATCCAAGCCCTGGAGGACGGTGACATGACCATGGCCGCCGCGGCCTATCGCCGCCTGAGCAATCGATGGATCGGACCGCGCCAGCTGGGCCGAGCCAACTGATCACCCCTTGTCGAACCGGCGGCCAATTCCGGGAAAGAGAAAAGCTCCAGTTCTTTCGAACTGGAGCTTTCAGATAATGCGACCCTGACGGGACTTGAACCCGCGACCTCCGCCGTGACAGGGCGGCGCGCTAACCAACTGCGCTACAGGGCCTTGCTTTCGCAAGCCAATGGATTTCTCCATCTGACAACCACAAAGTGGTTGTTTGTACCCCCAACGGGATTCGAACCCGTGCCGCTGCCGTGAAAGGGCAGTGTCCTAGGCCGCTAGACGATGGGGGCCTATATCTGCTGCGGTTTCTTTCGTCTCCGCTGCGGACTCCAATAACTATACGTGGGCTTTTTTGTTTTCGCAAAATCGGCACCGGGGGCCTCCCGAGCCATTCCAAAAGCGGCTCTCAGACCTAGGCTTGAAGCATGGATCTACAGATGCCCGACGACGAGTTCGACGCCCTGGTTCAGGAAGCGATTGACGCGATTCCACAGCAAGCCTTGGACATGATGGACAACGTGGTTTTCTTCATTGAAGACGAATACGAACCACTCCCCGGAGAGCCGGAAAACACCGAGATTCTGGGGATTTACGACGGTGTTGCGCTCACGGAGCGCGACCAGGGATGGGAAGCCGGAGCACTTCCCGACCGCATTACCATCTTCAAAAATCCCACACTCAGGGCCTGCAATACCCGCGAGGACGTGGTCCGGGAAATCAAGATTACGGTCATGCACGAGGTAGCCCACCACTTCGGTATCGACGACGCCAGACTGCACGAATTAGGGTGGTCATGAGGGTATTTCCCGAAAAACTCTTTCTGAGATGTGCGTCACAAATCAAGGTGAGATTGCAGCCATCAGCATCACTAGCGGTGGCAGAGCTCACACCGAAGTCCTCTTGGCATGCGCAAGCCACTGGGCAGTACGCCTCCGAGTCGACCGCGAGCAAGCCTCCGGCATCTGCTGTGGCGGCAAATTTCATCGCCTCTTTTTAAGGGGCAAAAAATCTGGTCCCGCTATCGGAGGCCGTTAACCGTTACATATTCGTCACCAGACGAACGAACTGATCGCGAACAAGCACAGAAGCGTACTGTTCTTTGTCGGCTTCCGCTGGCTGCAATCTCAACCCACTCCTTCATATCGCTCGACATCACAGTGGTTTTCAGGATCAGAATTCCATCAATGTAATTCAAGTGACTGGTGTGACTACTGTTGCGAACGGTACCGATGTTGGCATAGTGTGCTATTTGGGGCTTATCCAAATCGTGACCTAACGACGTTGGATGATCACGGTTTGGAACTGCCCCAACGTCATCTCTTGGATCTAGTGAGGAACGATATGGCTTATCGCCACACGCTCGGCGTTGCAGCGAGCACTCTTGCATTGGCAGTCACCTGCCTCGCCGGAGCAGCCCCCGCTTCAGCAGCAACCACTACGTCATTCTCGACCACGGTATCGATCGCAGCCGAGCGTTCGGCTTCCGGCCTGCCAAGCGCCGCAGAGATCGAGGAAGCCAAGAAGGATAAGGACTCCACGAACGCGATGATCGCGCGTCTGGAAGCCTCGCTCGCCTCCAGCCGTGCCGAGCTGCTCCAAGCAGAGACCGCCGCCGCAGAGGCCCAGGAGTCGCTGCTGACCGCAGGCGAGGAGCGCGACCTGCGCACCGCCGACGCCGAGAAGGCCGTCAAGCAGCTGGAGTACGCCAAGCAGTACCTCGAGCAGAGCCAGACCGATCTGGGCGCCATCGCTTCGGACATCTACCGCAACGGCGCCGGAAACTCCACGCTCGGCATCCTGCTGAACAGCGATGACTCGAACGACCTTTTCTACAAGGCCGCCACGATTGACACCCTCAGCCAGCAGCAGGTCCAGTCCGTCAACTCGGCGACCGAGGCAGAAGCCTTGGTCTCCGCCTGGGAATCCTATGCAGATGCCGCGCAAAGCGCAGCGAATGAAGCCGCAGCGAACTACGATGCCTCCGCGTCGACCGCCAACAGCACTCTGGCCGCCTACCAGTCCTCCATCAAGCCCGAGCAGGAACTGCGCGACGAGCTGATCAGCAACTTGGCCAGCCTGAAGGACCAGGAAGAAGCCGAGGTCCGCAAGCAGGTCGAGGAACAAGAAGAGGCAGAACGCGAAACCGCGCTGCAGGAAACCATCAGGCAGGAGTTGGAAGTCGACCAGTCGACGGCCAAGCCAACTGTGAAGCCAAAGCCTGAGGCCCAGCCGCTGGACACCGTGGATACCGCCACCCCGACTGCGGCTCCGCAGCCGGAGAGCGCTCCGAAGCCACAGAAGACCGAAACCCCGCAGGCCGAAGAGACCCAGGCGCCTGCCGAAACTCCAAAGGCTGAGGAAACCCCGGCCCCGAAGGAGACCCCTAAGGCCACGCAGAAGCCGAAGGAAACCCCCAAGGCCACCCAGAAGCCCAAGCCAAAAGCCGAAGCCGAAGCCGGAGAAGACCGAAGCTCCCAAGCAGGAGCAGGATATTGCCCCGCAGGGCGGCGGACGCAGCTACGGCGCCGCAATTTCGTGGGCCATGAAGACCGCCAGCGACAACAGCAAGTACTACGTGTACGGCGCCAACGGCCCGAGCGCCTTCGACTGCTCCAGCTTCTCCCAAAGGGCATTCGGACAGTCGGGCATCAGCCTGCCGCGCACTTCGACCCAGCAGTTCTTCGCTGCCCCGCAGTACGTATCGCTGAACAACCTGCGCCCGGGCGACTTGGTGTTCTCCTCCTCCAACGGCGGATCCTCGTTCTACCACGTGGCCATCTACATCGGCAACGGCCAGGTGGTCCATGCCCGCAACCCGAATGCAGGCATCTCGGTCACCCCGCTCAGCTGGGTGAACAACCTCCATTCGAAGGCCGCCCGCTACTAGGAGCAGGCCTCGCAGAACACCCGCAGGGAATCCCTGCGGGTGTTCTGCTATTTTCCGATGCAAACGGCAACGTGCCCCCGGGGGATTGCTCCCCCGGGGGGGCACGTCGGGTTGGTGCCGCGGCCTAGATGCTAGTCATCGGCGCGGGTATCGAAGTTCTTCCGGTCCGCCAGACGCGGATCGTCCGAATCCGGAACCACCATGACCGGACCCTTGGAGTGGTGCAGCACGCCCTGGGAGGTCGAGCCCAGCAGCATGCCGGCGAAGCCGCCGCGGCCGCGTGAGCCGGTCACGGTCAGCACTGCATGCTCGGATTCGCGGATCAGCACCTCGACCGGCGGGCCGCTGATCACGTCGGTCTCGATCTTCAGGTTCGGGTAGTGCGAGGTCAACCAGGCCACACCGACGCTCATCTGGTAGCGCACGTCCTCCAGCACCGCTTCCTGGTCCACCGTGGCAGGCATCCAGGCCAGTGCGGCACCCACCGGGGCGACGGCGCAAATCAGGCGCAGGGTCAGGTCGCTGGCCATGGCGGCGTCCGCGGCGGCCAGCACCGCGGCGCGGGCGCGGTCCGAACCGTCGACACCGACCACGATCGACTTGCGCGCGGCGGCTGCAGCGGCTGCTGCGTCGCCTTCCAGTTCCTTGGCAACCGCCAGCGGAACCACCACGGTCGGGCACTTGGCGTGCGCCGGCAGGGCCGAGGAGACCGAGCCGAGCAGCCGGCCGACGAATCCGCCGCGGCCGCGGGGGCCGACCACCACAAGCTCGGCATCCTTGCTCAAGTCCAGCAGCACACCCGACGGGTCTCCGGATTCGATGTAGGTGCGGATGGTGGCTTCGCTGTTTTCCAGCTCCTTGCGGGCCTGGCGCACGATGTCTTCGGCGCCGCCGCGGATCAGGTCGTCATCGAGGGTCGAGTAGCCCGCGTCCATGGACGAGGCGGCGAAAACCGGAATGGTGTAGGCCGAAACGATATTCAGGACGCTTCCGCGGCGCACCGCTTCGCGTTCGGCCCAGCGCAGTGCGCACTTGCTCTGCTGCGATCCATCGACGCCGACAACGATGCCTTCGATTTTTTCGGCTGCGACTGGTGCTTCGTCACTCATCAGACCCGCTCCTCAACTACTTACCGTTTCACTTGGGCGTGATGCCCCTTACACCCAATGTACTTCGTTGGTGCGCCATCGTGTGAGTTGGATCTAAAGATTTCACGCACAGCCTACTCAGATTCCATTTGGGTATTGGAATGAGCCTGAAAGCACCTAGAATTTCCCTATGTCCTCCTCCACGAAAACAGCGCCTGCCAGTAGTATGCGCGAACGCCTTGACCGCTACTTCATGATCTCGGAGCGGCGCTCCACCTTCTCCACCGAACTGCGCGGCGGCATCGCCACGTTCTTCGCCATGAGCTACATCGTTGTGCTTAACCCGCTGATCCTCTCCGGCGCCGATTCTTCCGGCGGCGAACTGGGGATCCAGCGCGTGGCCGCAGTGACCGCCCTGGTCTCCGGCGTCCTGACCATCATCATGGGCATCTGGGCCCGACACCCGTTCGCGCTGGCCACGGGCCTCGGCGTGAATGCCTTCGTTGCCATCACCGTGACCACCAACCCGGAACTGACCTGGGCCGACGTCATGGGCCTGGTGGTTATCGCCGGCATCGTGATGTTCGGGCTGGTGCTCACCGGGTTCCGCACCGCGGTGTTCAACGCGGTCCCCGCGGGCCTGAAGACCGCGATCGTGGTGGGCATCGGCATGTTCATCGCGCTGATCGGCTTGGTCAACGCGGGCTTCGTGCAGCGCATCCCGGATGCCGCGCACACCACCGTCCCGGTGGGCCTGGGCTTCGACGGCCAGCTGATGGGCTGGCCGATCCTGGTCTTCATCATCGGCCTGCTGCTGACCATGGCACTGGTCGTCCGCAAGGTCAAGGGCGCGATCCTGATCGGCATCGTGGTCTCGGCCGTCATCGCCAACATCTTCGAAGCGGTCTTCCATGTCAGCGAGTCCGAGGCCAACGGCTGGTCGCTGGTGGTCCCCTCCCTGCCTGATTGGCACCTGCCCGACCTGTCGCTGATCGGCGAGGTGAGCCTGTTCGGCGCCTTCGCCAAGATCGGCCCGACCGCCGCATCGCTGCTGGCCTTCGTGATCCTGCTGTCGATCTTCTTCGACGCCATGGGAACCATGGTGGGACTGGCCGCCGAGGCCGACGTGATGGACGAGGACGGCCAGATCCCTAACGTGGACAAGGTCCTGCTGGTCGACGCCGCCGGCGCCATCGTGGGCGGCGGCACCTCGAGCTCCTCGGCGCAGATCTTCGTCGAGTCCGGCGCGGGCATCGGCGAGGGCGCGCGCACCGGCCTGGCCTCGGTGGTCACCGGCCTGCTGATGATCGTGGCGATGTTCCTCAGCCCGCTGATCTACCTGGTGCCGTTCGAAGCCGTCGCCCCGGCGCTCGTGGTCGTCGGCTTCATGATGATCAGCCAGATCACCAAGATCGACTGGAACGACTGGGGCATTGCGCTGCCGGCCTTCCTGACCTTCATCCTGATGCCGTTCACCTACTCGATCGCCAACGGCATCGGCGCCGGCTTCATCGCCTATGTGTTCATCCGCGCCACCCAGGGCCGAGCCCGGGAGATCCACCCGCTGATGTGGGCCGTCGCCGCCGCGTTCGTGCTGTTCTTCGGCATCGGCCTGATCGAGACCTGGGCCGGGGTCAAGTAAGCGCATCCCTTCCGCCCGCTGCCGCGGCCCGTCCCGATTCCTTC
>SMFC01000088.1_pt1 | contig 10591 bp, 13 predicted proteins | sample 2456331 | NCBI WGS metagenome assembly SMFC01 (sample SAMN10132608, study PRJNA489261) | soil metagenome | isolation source: day120 control-loamy sand soil ammended | place: USA
AAAAAACGCTTGACATATTTATTTATGTATGCCTACTTGACAAACGTGTTGAAACGTGAACCGTGGTCGAACCAAAACACGAACCGAAAAACGAACCAAAAATAAACCAAAATATCACTTGCTAATGTTGCTAGAATCGACTAATATTATGTTCATGGGTTCGACGTTACGAACCTTCAACCGAAAGGGTACTATATGCCACGCATCAAAAACGAAGAAGTTGTTCAACCCGAAGACCAACAACAACCGGAACTGAACGAATCCGTTGAAACCGATTCGCCACGCACTAAGGTTAAGGTCGCAATGACCGTTGTTAAATTCTTTAACCATGCTTCAAACACGGTTGAAGAAACCACGGTAACGGGTCGTTTGACCGTTGTAGACTGCAAAAAATTCGTGCATAATATAGCGAAGGAAAACATTTTTATCAGCAAAGAAAATCAACACGAAGAATTTACCGTTGATTCCGTAGCACTTTACCAACTGAAAGGGGTTTAATATGTCATTCGCAAGCCGTCACAATTCCGCAAGCCGCAAATTTACGTTCACTATTCCCGAAGGTTTTGAATATAAAAACCTTACTGAAATGGCTGAAACGTATGGTGTTGACGCTGTACACAAAGTTAACGCGCTTTACATCAACAAAAAAGGCAAGTACGGCGACGCGCCTGTTATCGTCACCGATTCCGAACTTGTTAACGCGCCCGGTCACATGCTGGAAACCATTCTTGAAGTCTTGATTGACGGCGAAAGTCTTTCAATGATTAACAACGGTTACGTTGGCTTCAAGGTCTACGGTTATTCCAATGACCACGGCGAACATTTCGGGGTTGAATGGGTCGATATTGACCCGAAGAAATACGAAGCGCCGAAAGAAGTTAAATAACATTAGGGGCGAAAGCCCCTTTTTTATGGGTTGAATATGCGAACTTTATTTTGTGTTTTGGTTTTCGCTTTTGTGCTGGTACTATTCGGGGTCGTTGGTAGTATGGACTATCAAGACGAATTAGAATACAACAAATACGCTTGCGAAATGGTAGAAATGGGCGCATGGCCTAAACACTTTTGCCAATGAAAAATAAGCCCCAATTAAGGGGCTTTTTTATTTACCTCCCCATGTTGTTTATTATTTCTTGAACCCCTTCATAGTCAACCCCCAGTGCGGCTATTCGTTCTTCACCGTTGCCAAATTCCCCACGCAAAACCCTATGCGCAAGGTCGTACAATCGCCCCACGTCGTTTTTAACGGGTTGCCGGTCTAGCAGTATGAACCCCTGTAAAGACGCGCTAGAACGGCGTATTGTGCGGATTCCTACGGTCTTACTATAGTTACCTTCAAGAACCTGTAACGTTGATTCGCCTACGGACTCAACGAATCCCACGTGGTTATAACCCCCGCGAATCCCCCAATCATAAACAACCATATCGCCACGGCGAAGAAACCGGGGGGAATTGTCAACCATGCCTAGACGTTTCGCAATTCCGTATTGGTAGAAAACCGAAACTTCAAACGGAAACGTTTCTTTTGTGTACCCGGCTTTGTGAGCGATTACGCTAGTGAACATTGCGCACCAATCGTCACCTAACCCCATGCGGTAACGTCTGCTAGGTTCAACCAACGGGAAACAATGTTGGTTGTAGTATTCGATTAATTCCTTTCGACCTTGTTCGCCTATGCCAACATATTGCAACCCGATTTCAATAACGTCTTTCATTTAATAATTACCCCACTAGATAGGATTGATTTAATTTGCGTTTGCTCGCTTAGTGTAGCATGGGTTTTCAGTTCGATTATTTCGGCGCGAATATAACCACTAAACCCACTAATATTTCCTTCGTCCGAAACCATGTTGGAAAAGTCGCCGGGTTGAACTTGCTTAACCGAACGTCGAATATACGCTGTGAAAACTTCATTATTAGCACCTTGCGCCGAACTAATTTCAGAATTCACTTGTGAATTCATTGTAAACGGTATGGTTCGCCCTACACTGGTTTTAATGGTTGTTACTGGGGTATCGTTCCCGTTATAAACGTTAACCGTAATATCCCCAGTGTAAGCGTCAATTAAGTATTCAACCGCAACCAATCGCCCTACAACCCATTCAGGTCGAAGTTCTACAACGTCTTGAACGAACGGTAAATAAAGTTGATATTCAGAAGCAACATAATCAATGCTATTATCTTGCCCCCCCATTACTTCAATTTCGCCCAACGTGACCCGGATTAAATCAGTGTTAGCCAATGGCGCGGGAATTTCAGTATTTAGCGAACCTAAAACTATATTTGAAACCCCCGCGCTTAAATCGTCCGGTAGCTTAAACGGAATTGAAAGCAACGCAATTATATAATTGGTGTTGTCGCGGGGGTTGTTGTTTTCCGGGTTTGACGGAACAACCGCCGGGATTGTGGCAAACTCATTTATTATTTCAGAATCAACAATGTATACCCGGTTGTATGGTGATACTACGGAAACCGCGCCCGAAGTTTCAATAATAACTTCATGGTTTAGGTTGTCGTTTAGTGACGCGTTCAAATTCGCCCTAACACCTAAATACCCCGGTATTGTTTGAGTAGGTGAAAACACTATTCCCCATGTTGGCGAAGTTGCCCCGAACAATTCCGTAACCGCTGTTTCAGAAGTAACGGTAATTTCTGACGGCATTTCCCACGGTTGATAGTCAACACAATATGATGATATATCGAACGGAACGTTTAAAGGTATTGGTGTACTTGCGCCACCTTTTAGGCTTACGGTAACACTAACCGTTTCTTCGTCGCCGGTCGTCACAAAAGTTATCATTGTTGCCATTATGCCCACCTAATAACGGTTAATAGTGAATTGTCGAATGGTTCAAGCGTGATATTGCTTTCATGGTTAGTTATTTCAACTTCACCCGTAAAATTCAATTCAGTTTCCCCATAATCGCCCGATTCGATTTTACGCATTACTTTAGCCTTACTAGCTAGAATGTCGGCTTTATAGGTTTCTAAATAGTCGCACTCACAAACCAGCGAAAAAACCCGTTCGTTCAGCACTTCAACCGAACGGATAAAATACGAACGTCGCAATTCGGAAATAGTGCAATAGTTATAATCGCGATAATCAACGCCAGCAACCAGCATAAGAATTAAAACCGGGTTGATAATATCAACGTCACGTTTCAAATTAATATTCAGGTTCACCGAGTTCGTCAAGACCTTGTTTATTACATTATCGCCGTCAAGCGTTTTACTTAATGTAAGAATCATTTTGTACCCCAAATAAAAAAGCGGCAACGGCTTTTAACCGTCGCCGCTTATGGCCTAAACCTTGTTGAAATTAACCGCCAACTGGGGGGTCTTCGTCTTCTTCGCCCAAAAAGAAGACCACAAAGTTTTCGTCAAGGTCGTTATAGAATCCAGCATCAAACTTATAAAAGTTTGTGTAGAATTCCGCCTTCGGGTTGTAGTTGGTCGTTACGCGACGGTCAAGGTTAGAAACCCCTAGCGCGTCACGGTCAAAAATAACCCCCAAAACCCCATCAACTGCTACGGTTTCGCCGCTTGACGTTTTAACGTTGATTGCTGAAACGTCTTCAAACCCGTAACCAGTGCCGCTACCTTGCCAGTACGGAACCGTTTCATGGTTTGGCAACGTGACCATTTCAGCGTTATGCGTGTTGCTACGCAAAAACGTTTCACTTGCTTTTGCGAAGTCCGAAAGCAAAACAACGTGTTGCAGGTCTTTCGGCGTGAACCGTTCTTTCGCGCCAACGTTAAAAAGTACGCTAATGCGACTCATACGATCAGCGTATAGGCCAATGGTATAAGTTGCGAAACGGATAAAGTCCGGGTTTTTGAGTGCCGTTGCAGGGGTCAACGTTGCGGTGTATTCGGCGTTGTAAAGGTTAAGCAAGTTAACCGCCTTAACACCTGTTGAACCCGTATCAATGACCACGGAACCAGCCGCGCCCGAACCCAAATCAGCAACGAAGGTTTCCCCGATCATGTTGTTAATGGTTCGCATAATCAGCGCGTCCAATTTAACGGTCATGCTGTTTTCAACGCTGGTTGTCAGCATCGAAAGGAAACCGTTCAATTGATTCGCGTTGCTGAAACTTTCCTTAACCTGAATTTCAGTAAAGGAAAGCGGGATTTCAAACGTGGTTTTGCTGTTGAAAAACTTGACGTTTACCGAAGGTTGATAAAAAACGTCCGGGTCATACGAAACCCCGTTGGTCAATTTCCACGTATCGGATTCTTGCGCGTCCGGTAGATTCGTGCTGATTTTTTCCAGAATCGAACCGAATTCCCACGCATCCATAAGAACGGACGGAACGCCACCAGCGTAAAGACGGTTGACAAAAACAACCTTACCAATATGGTTAACTAGTTTCTTAACGTAATTGTCAAGATTATCGGTGTCAATAATGGCCTTGCCAATATCGACAACGTTGGTTAGGTCTTCGTTAAGAATAACGTCTTCGCCCAACATTGATTCCGTTGCAGCGTTTACCAGTGCGTAAATTTGTGTGACTTTCATTTTGAATATTCCTAATAAATTGAAAGGGTAAAGAATTCGGCGGTGTCACCTATTACCCGGTTGATTATACCATTCTTTGCGGTTGCATCAAGCATATTATATGCCTTTGCCGGGTCAATGTTTTCGTCTACAACAATACGTTCACGTTCCCCCTGCAAAGTATCACCCCCGGTTGAATTGTTGCCGGTGTCGTCAATCAAATCGTTTGAATTGAAAGCCGATATTTTTGCAACATCGTTTTTTTCATTCGTTCGTTCTTCATTGTCGGTAATGGTTTCGGACAATTCCCGGCGAACGTTCAAATTAGCAAGAATCAATTCAGCTTTAACGTACCCTTCCCATTTAGAACGAACTTCAAGCGCCAACATATCGCAAAGAATGGGAAAAGAAACGTTCTCAATCGGCGCAAAAATCGACTTGTTCCCGTACTGTAAAGCAAGCAAACCATTCATTGCAGGAATATCGTTATCTTGAATGAACGTAAAACCCCCGGACTCCTTAACCGTAGTGAAAACGTCTTTGCCTTCAAGGTATTTATTCAGCGTCTTCATTTTCAGCCCCTTTTAATTCCTTTAACATTTCTTCCCATTCGTTGCGCTCACTTTCGCTTAGGGTATCGTCAAGCAAAAATTCTTCAATTTCTGCTATCGTTTTTTCTTCGTCAAGATTTCCATTATCGCCCGAACCAGCGCCGTTACTATCGTTTTCCAATTGTTGTTCATTTTCTTCAACCCCTTCATTGTTAATTAAATCGTCGTCTTTTGTGTCGTCTTTCGCCCCGTTTAACGAATCATTTTCAGCCCCCCCGGTTGGTTTCGTTGTTTCAACAATTCCGTCAACAAGTTCGCGGTTTTTAACGTGCCATACCGAACCATAATCAACAACAATTTCGGTTCCGTATTTTGCGTTAATCGCGGTTGCAGCAATTAGGCGACATTGCATCATGTTATCAACGAACGGATAAAGAACGTCGGTGTTCGCTTCCATTTCGCCCCCGGTCAAACGTTCACGCTTCATATTGAAGTTTGCGTTTAGACCGATTTCGTTATACAACGTTCCCCGCATGTATTGTTGAAACTCAATCAATGGGGTTATTCCGTCACCTTGCCCCGATTGCGAAGACTGTAATTTAATTCCGTCAAACAAAGCGGATTCACCGATAACCCCTAGTTCGCCGTCGATTACTTTGGTTAAATAGGAATCGGCGCTTGCTTTGGTTTTGTCGTCGCTCGCTGAAATGAGTTTTTGAATTCGACTATTGAACCCGCGCATGACCATACTAATATCGTTTTCAGCCATCATGTAATGGTACTTGTTGAACAACGGCAACAACCCCATTTTACTATCGTCACTAAGAACCAAAACCCCATCATTAGCAATTGATAGGGTTTTATTGAAGTTCAAACCAACGTTATTAATGATTATGTCTTTCGGGTTTCCGTATGCGTCTTGTTCGCCCCCCATCGTTCCCGAAAACGCATAAAGAACCCCGTTCACTTCGGTAATGAATGCGAAACCGTTGTTTTGTAGGATTCTTTCAAGTTCACGATATGGTATTGATTCGGGCAACCCTTGCCATTCAAACATTGATACCGTTTTAGCAAACATATAGGCGTTGCTTTGCCTAATGTTCGCTTGTTTGTTTTTGTAGTTGAACATAATTATTCCTTATTAATGCGATTGCAAAGGTTGTTCATAGCGCGGGTATTGTCTTCAATTGTGGTTTTGAATTGCAGCAAAATGCGCTCATAGTGTTCTACCGTTTTTCGGTTGTTCCAAAACAAGGCAACGCAAACGGCAATAGGAAACCCCAAATTGCCAATTAGTGCTTCAATAATTGTAATGTCCATTTCTAACCCTTTTTGCAGATTTTAAGATAGTTGCTTATTGCGTCGCCTACTTCGTTATTTTGATAGTAGACCCTTGAAGTATTAAAAAACCAAAGAATTCTTTCTTGCAGCTTATTCAATGGCTTGAAAATATTCCTATTATAGTTTATACGGGGGTCGTATTCAAGGGTATATATAAGGTCGTCGTCGCGGTTTTTGATTTCTGTTGTCTTAATATGCACATAGGTAAAGTATATGCCGTCAAGGTCTATAACTTCACACTGATATATTGAATCGTTGAACTCAATAAAGTACGTGAACATTACATTTTTGGGCTTGTATTTGTGGGGAATATGGGGGTATATATCCAGTTCCCACGCGCCCCCGGTAATCATTTCAAGTTTTGGGTTATTGAAAGCGAAGTATTTATTAGTTTCGCCTTTCGTGTCTTGTGTTGCGCAATACTCAACCGCAACCGTTAGTTTTGATTCGCCATAATGGTAAACGTCAATTGCCCCCTGTTTCATGGTCAATATATTCGTCAACCCCATTTCCTTAAAATAGGGGCAAAACTTGTTAACCGTATTGCCAAGCATGTAAATTTTAACATCGTCGCGTTTACGAACGATTGTAGAAACCACGTTCATAAACAAAACGAATTCGTCGTTTAGGTATGTTTTCGCGGTCAAAAATTCGTCAAAAATAACGGTTTTGATTTTGGGAAACGAAGTAGATTTATCGTGTTCACTATCCGACAATGCAAAACTGAAAGCGAAAATATCCGAATCGTTGTAAATCGGTTTACCGTCTTCGCTGTAAAGACACAAGTACCATTTGCCAGCCCAATAATGAACCCCTTGATATGCCCCTTTTGTAAGGCGTTGAATTTCGCCGTTCTCAACTAGACCAGCAAACAACCTTGCAGCACGGCGACCAATAATGTCTTCTTTCCAGCGCCGAACATATGCCATTTGTGAACCGTCTTTAACGAAACTTTGAATGCCTTTTTTAAGCATATCGTATGTTTTGCCGTTTGAACGTTCCCCGAATATGACGTTATAGGTTGCGTTTTTCTTATCAATTTTGGTTGAATTGTAGTATTTCATACGTGTTTAACCCCTTTATAAAGGTATCCGTTAGATAGGTTATTCAAAAACTCGCTGTACTGTTTTGCAATTGACAACGTAAAATCGCATGGTTCTAGGTGTACGCCTGAAAGCGGGTTTACCGTCGCTGTTTTCCCTAGATAATCAGTTACCATAAATTTTAGTTCGTCGTCAATATATGTATGAGTCATTTTACCCGTTCTTTCAGCGGGAACATATAGTTTATCGGTGAATATGTCGAATACTTTCGATAAATCGCCCCCCGCAAGTTCAACCATATAATCAACCCCGTTTCGTTTGCTCAATCCTGCAACGGTTAAATAAACGTTATCGCGGTTTTCAACAAGGTAACGTTTCGCCCCTAGTGTTTTAAACCGTTTATACGTGCCTTCATAATCCCAAACCCCAATCATTTTAACAATGCCGTCTTTCGTTTTCGGCGCTAAAAGGGTTTTGTCGAATTTATAATAGTCGCACATAGCAACCATTTTCCCCACTATTTGACTATCAAACCAATTGATATATTCCTTATGGTCTTCATAGTTCAACAATTTAAGACTATCGGTGTCGCTGTAAACGTAATCATTACCCACGGATATAATGCCAGTCCATAAATTGCGCCTTGCGTATGCCGTAACCCAAATACCCCACGGATAATAAAGAAAACGGTTTCTTGAAGTGTTATATTTTTCAATAACTTCTTCGGGGTTGACGGGCGACATATACCATTCATTGCCGTACTTTGCATCGTCTTTAACAATATCAGTAACGCACATGCCGTAAATGCTGTTTAACATACCCTTAGAAAGCATATATTCGACTTCGCTACCGGCAACGTCTTTTAATTCGGTCTTGCCTTGATAAAGGTCTAGGATTGATTTAATAATGGATTTCGGCAAATAGTTTTTATGCGCGTATTTGACGTTTGCGAGTTCGATAAAATCCCATTCATAAACCTGTTTAATAATGTCAAAATCAACTTCGGTTAATGTTGTTGCCATAATTTCAGCGGATACCACGCGCCCGTTATTGATTACCGGGGAAATTAGGGTTGAACATTTGCTTTCGCTGATATAGGTTTCTTGCTCAATCTTGCAACGAAAGTTATGAAATTTAATATCGAATACCAACGCGAATTTGTCGCAATAATATGTTAGTTCGTCTTCGCTTTCGATTACGGCGGGTTTGAACCTAGACATTGGGAATTTTTCCGAAACCATTACAGCGGGATAACTAGACGTAAAATCAATACTGGTAACGTCTTCAAGTGTTCGCCCGCTATACATTGCGTTAGCATGAGTAAAACCCCCCATGAAAGCGCGTTTAAGTTGCGAATATGTTTCAACGTCAATTGTCAAGTCTTCCATTACCTTTCTATAACGAAGGTATTTAGACTTGCTACTTTTCCGGTGATTCGTGTTTGTGTAATAGCATTCATGCCGCACGTGTTTTCTAACGCGTCCGGTGTTGGTCATTGGTATCTTTGTTATATCGCTGTATAGGTCGATTTGTTCCGTTATATAGGCGGTAATCGTCGCAATGTCGTTCTTACAATAACCCATTTCAAGCGCGGTTAACGGGGTTTCAGGTGAACGAATAAGTGAGTAATCCAAATCGCCCACCTTCTTTTCTACCTTGTGTTTTACTAGGTTCTTCGCCGTGTTTTCAAGGCTGAAACCGCTTAACAAATAACTGCAACGAAACTCAATACCTAAATCACAAACGGCTTTAACGGGCTTGCGTTCACTAATTGCGAATACGTCAACCCATTTAAAATACTTTCGGAAAAATTGGAATTCATACCCTAAGTTATGAACGTAAATAACAAGGCGGTTACTTTCGGATAATGAAAGGCGTTTTTGCAAGTATTCGCAAACGTCAATAAATTCTTCCCACGTGCGACCATAGTAAACCCCAGTATCGTGACCTATGCCAATCGCCCAAATATACATAAAGGCGGCTTTTTCTTCGCCTAGTTTGACGCTGGTTGTCTCAATATCAAATCCGCACGGCAAATTGATATAGTTGACCTTTTTATTGGTCTTGACTATATCGTATTGCAAAGAATCTATTGTTGCGCTGATTTGATTATGAGGGGTCATGCTTTTGGTTTCACCGCGTACCAGCCCGAAACTTCAACGTTGTTATGCGTTGATTCTTTAACCAAATCCGTGACACGTTCAATCATTGCGTCTATATCGGTATCAGCGCCGCTTAGGTCAACTTTTTGTTGCTTCACATATTGGTTCACCGCTTCCCATATTTTTTGATAGCCAATTGCGCTTGCTATATCGTCAACCGTGCGAAGGTATTGTTCAACCTTAGACGCAAGTTCAAAAAATTTAGGCGCTTTCGCCGTCAATTCCTTCATGTTTTTATACTCAATGCCAACGTTAACCGCCATTTCTTTAAGCATGGTATGAGCGCCTCTAACCGTAGACGTTTCAGCGTCTAGGAATTTGCGCAAACGTGACATTTCGCGTTGCACTTCGTTATAGTCTTTGCCCCGAACCGAAAAGCGTTCACCGCCCGAACGAATATATTGTTGATATGCCGGGCTTGTTGTAAGGTCATTACTTTCTAGCCTTGCCACGCGCTTATTAGCCATGCTCGAAAGTCTTGACGCTTCTTGTCGCAATGCGCGTATACGTTGCGCCTTGCGTTGAACTTCGGACATTGAAACTTCGACTTCAACCGTTCCGTCTTGCCTTGTCACAATAGCCATTATTGCCCCCGTAAAATGCTGATAATCTTGTTTGAAAAAATGGTTTGTTGTTCGTCGTTGCCAACTTCAACATAGGTTATTACGTGACCTAGGTTTGAAGACCTTCCATTTTCAAACGCTGATAACGTCTTTAAATTTGTTCCTGAAAGTTCGCACAATTCGCGCAAAGTTAAGCTAAGAATTTCAAGCCTGAATTCTTTACAGTACCTTGCAATTTCCTTAGTCTTGTTCATAAGACCCCCGATTAAAAAACATACCCTATCATTCTAACTAGGTTAGACAATAAAATCAAGTCTATTTCTGGTTCGTGTTGGTTCGTTTTTCGGTTCGTGTTTTGGTTCGACCACGGTTCACGTTTCAACACGTTTGTCAAGTAGGCATACATAAATAAATATGTCAAGCGTTTTTT
>SMFC01000152.1_pt1 | contig 10488 bp, 6 predicted proteins | sample 2456331 | NCBI WGS metagenome assembly SMFC01 (sample SAMN10132608, study PRJNA489261) | soil metagenome | isolation source: day120 control-loamy sand soil ammended | place: USA
TCCTGGCCGTCGTGCAGCGTGACGATGAACTTGATCGTCTTGACGATGTCGTCGATCGACAGGGTCGAGTCGTTGATCGAGGCGTCGAGACCCCGGTCAACGCGGAGAACGCCTCGGTGCTCTCGATCGACGACCTGGTCGCCATGATCCGCTACCTCGTTGCGCTGCACGCCGGCGAGAAGACCGTCCAGGGAACCCGCAAGGGCGAGATCGTCGACGTTCCGGTGAACGTGGACGACATCGACCACTTCGGCAACCGCCGCATCCGCGCGGTGGGCGAGCTGATCGAGAACCAGATCCGCACCGGCCTGTCCCGCATGGAGCGTGTTGTGCGCGAGCGCATGACCACCCAGGACGTCGAGGCGATCACCCCGCAGACCCTGATCAACATCCGCCCCGTGGTGGCTGCGATCAAGGAGTTCTTCGGAACCTCCCAGCTTTCGCAGTTCATGGACCAGAACAACCCGCTGGCTGGCCTGACCCACAAGCGCCGTCTGTCGGCCCTGGGCCCGGGCGGCCTGTCGCGCGACCGCGCCGGCATGGAAGTTCGAGACGTCCACCCGTCGCACTACGGCCGCATGTGCCCGATTGAAACCCCCGAAGGCCCGAACATCGGCCTGATCGGTTCGTTGGCGACCTACGGCCGCATCAACGCCTTCGGCTTCATCGAGACCCCGTACCGCAAGGTGTCCAACGGCGTCGTGTCCAACGAGGTCGAGTACCTGACCGCGGACGACGAGCTGCAGCACTACATCGCGCAGGCCAACGCCCCGCTGGACGATAACGGCGCGTTCACCGAAGACGCCGTGCTGGTCCGCGAAAAGGGCGGCGGCGGCGAGCCTGTCATCGTCGACGCCGACGAAGTGACCTTCATGGACGTTTCCCCGCGCCAGATTGTGTCCGTGGCTACCGCCCTGATCCCGTTCCTGGAGCACGACGACGCCAACCGCGCACTGATGGGCGCCAACATGCAGCGCCAGGCTGTGCCGCTGCTGAAGTCGGACCGTCCGCTGGTGGGCACCGGCATGGAGAAGTACGCCGCGATTGACGCCGGCGACTCCGTGGTGGCCAACAAGCCGGGCGTCGTGACCGAGGTATCGGCCGACCTGGTGGTTGTCATGAACGACGACGGCACCGAGTCGATGTACCCGATCATGAAGTTCGCGCGCTCCAACCAGGGCAACGCCTACAACCAGCGCGTGCGCGTGTCCGAAGGCGACCGCCTGGAGTACCAGTCGATCATCGCCGACGGCCCGTCCACCGACAAGGGCGAGCTGTCCCTGGGCAAGAACCTGCTCGTGGCATTCATGTCCTGGGAAGGCTACAACTACGAGGATGCGATCATCCTCTCCCAGCGCATGATCTTCGAGGACGTGCTGACCTCGATCCACATCGAGGAGCACGAGGTCGACGCCCGCGACACCAAGCTGGGCGCCGAGGAAATCACCCGCGACATCCCGAATGTCTCGGAAGACATCCTCTCCCAGCTCGATGACCGCGGCATCGTGTACATCGGTGCAGAGGTCGAGGCCGGCGACGTGCTGGTGGGTCGCGTGACCCCGAAGGGCGAAACCGAGCTGACCCCGGAGGAGCGCCTGCTGCGCGCCATCTTCGGCGAGAAGTCCCGCGAAGTGCGCGACACCTCCCTGAAGGTGCCGCACGGCGAGTCGGGCACCGTCATCGGCGTGCGCATCTTCGACCGCGACAACGACGACGAGCTGAGCCCGGGCGTGAACCAGCTGGTCCGCGTGTACGTGGCCCAGAAGCGCAAGATCACCAATGGTGACAAGCTCGCAGGCCGCCACGGCAACAAGGGCGTCATCTCGAAGATCCTGCCGCTGGAGGACATGCCGTTCCTGGAGGACGGCACTCCGCTGGACGTCGTGCTGAACCCGCTGGGTGTGCCAGGCCGTATGAACGTCGGCCAGGTCATGGAAATCCACCTGGGCTGGGCTGCCAAGCAGGGCTGGAACATCGAGGGAGAGCCGGCTTGGGTCAAGGACCTGCCGAACCTGCCTCGCCAGTCGGGCCCGACCACCGTGGCAACCCCGGTCTTCGACGGCGCCTCGGAAGAGGAAATCCGCGGAATCCTGGATTCGACCAACAAGACCCGCGACGGCGTGCGCCTGATCGGCAACACCGGCAAGGCCCGTCTGTTCGACGGCCGCTCCGGCGAGCCGTTCCCGGATCCGGTTGCTGTCGGCTACATGTACATCCTGAAGCTGCACCACCTGGTGGACGACAAGATCCACGCCCGTTCCACCGGCCCGTACTCCATGATCACCCAGCAGCCGCTGGGCGGTAAGGCGCAGTTCGGTGGCCAGCGCTTCGGTGAGATGGAAGTGTGGGCCCTGGAGGCCTACGGCGCCGCCTACACGCTGCAGGAAATCCTGACCATCAAGTCGGATGATATCCACGGCCGCGTGAAGGTCTACGAAGCCATCGTGAAGGGCGAGAACGTCCCGGAGCCAGGTGTTCCGGAATCGTTCAAGGTTCTGATCAAGGAAATGCAGTCGCTGTGCCTGAACGTCGAGGTGCTCGGCACCGACGGCCAGACAATCGAAATGCGCGAATCGGACGAGGAATCATTCCGTGCCGCAGAAGAGCTCGGCATCGACCTGTCCCGGTCGGAACCGAACTCCGTAGAGGAAGTGTAGTCCGGCGCAGCCGCCCGGACTGCACCGCCCGGGCGGCCGCGCCGCACACCGACTTATTCGTATCGACTTCAGACACCAAAGAAGAGAGAAAAGGACCATATGTCCAACGATTCCTCATTCGGCCTCATGCGCATCAACCTCGCCACCGCGGACGAAATCCGCGCTTGGAGCTACGGCGAGGTCAAGAAGCCTGAAACCATCAACTACCGCACCCTGAAGCCGGAGAAGGACGGTCTTTTCTGCGAAAAGATCTTCGGTCCTTCCCGCGACTGGGAATGCTACTGCGGCAAGTACAAGCGCGTGCGCTTCAAGGGCATCATCTGCGAGCGCTGCGGCGTCGAGGTCACCCGTGCCAACGTGCGCCGCGAGCGCATGGGACACATCGAGCTTGCCGCTCCGGTGACCCACATCTGGTACTTCAAGGGCGTTCCATCGCGCTTGGGCTACCTGCTCGACCTGGCTCCGAAGGACCTGGAAAAGGTCATCTACTTCGCTGCCTACATGATCACTTCGGTGAACGAGGATCGCCGCCACGCGGAGATGCCGAACCTGCAGGCACAGCACGACCTTGAGCTGCGCCAGCTGGCCAACAACGCCGAGGCCGACAAGAAGGCTGTTGCAGCCGACCTGGAAGCCGAGCTGGAGCGTCTGGAAGCAGACGGCGCCAAGAACGCCGAGCTGAACAAGGCCCGCACCCTGGCCGAGAAGACCGTGCTGCAGATCGACAAGCGCGCCAAGGCCGAGTCCGAGCGCCTGCGTGCGGTCTGGGAGCGCTTCACGGGCCTGAAGGTCGCCGACCTCGAAGGCGACGAAGGCCTGTACCGCACCATGCGCGAGAAGTACGGACTGTTCTTCGAAGGCTCCATGGGCGCCGAGGCGATCCAGAAGCGTCTGGAGAACTTCGACCTTGAAGGCGAAGCCGAAGAGCTCAAGGGCATCATCGAGAACGGCAAGGGCCAGAAGAAGGCCCGCGCCCTCAAGCGCCTGAAGGTCGTCAACGCATTCCTGGCCAATGGCAACTCGCCAAAGGGCATGGTGCTCGACGCCGTTCCAGTGATCCCGCCGGAGCTGCGCCCGATGGTCCAGCTCGACGGTGGCCGTTTCGCCACCTCGGACCTGAACGACCTGTACCGCCGCGTGATCAACCGCAACAACCGACTCAAGCGCCTGCTTGACCTCGGTGCGCCGGAGATCATCGTGAACAACGAAAAGCGCATGCTGCAGGAAGCTGTGGACTCGCTGTTCGACAACGGCCGCCGCGGCCGTCCGGTCACCGGACCGGGCAACCGTCCGCTGAAGTCGCTGTCCGACATGCTCAAGGGCAAGCAGGGCCGCTTCCGCCAGAACCTTCTGGGTAAGCGTGTTGACTACTCGGGCCGTTCGGTCATCGTGGTCGGCCCGCAGCTGAAGCTGCACCAGTGCGGTCTGCCAAAGCAGATGGCCCTGGAGCTCTTCAAGCCGTTCGTGATGAAGCGCCTGGTTGACCTCAACCACGCGCAGAACATCAAGAGCGCCAAGCGCATGGTTGAGCGCTACCGTCCGCAGGTGTGGGATGTCCTCGAAGAGATCATCACCGAGCACCCGGTACTGCTGAACCGTGCACCTAGCCTGCACCGCCTGGGCATCCAGGCCTTCGAGCCACAGCTGGTCGAAGGCAAGGCCCTGCAGCTGCACCCGCTGGTTTGCGGCGCGTTCAACGCCGACTTCGACGGCGACCAGATGGCAGTCCACCTGCCGCTGAGCCCCGAAGCCCAGGCTGAAGCACGCATCTTGATGCTGTCCTCGCACAACATCCTGAAGCCTTCGGACGGCCGTCCGGTGGCTCTGCCTTCGCAGGATATGATCATCGGCCTGCACCACCTCACCACCAAGCGTGAGGACGAGACGGGCGCCGGTCGCGTGTTCTCCTCGGTTTCCGAGGCCATCATGGCCAAGGACCGCGGCGAGCTGCACCTGAACGCCCCGATCAAGGTGCGTGTCGACAACTTCGTTCCTTCGGACGAGCAGCCGGCCCCCGAGGGCTGGGAGCCGGGCACCCCGGCACTGCTGGAGACCTCGCTGGGACAGGTGCTGTTCAACGACACCCTGCCTGCGGACTACCCGTGGGTTTCCCGCGTGGCCGGCAAGGATGCGCTCTCGGACATCGTCAACGACCTGGCCGAGCGCTACCCGAAGATTGTCGCAGCGGCAACGCTGGACAACCTGAAGGATGCCGGTTTCCACTGGGCTACCCGCTCGGGCATCACCGTGGCGATCTCGGACATCACCTCGAACATGAACAAGGCCGAAATCCTTGAGCCGTACGAGGAACGCGCCCGCAAGGTGCAGGGTTCGTACGACAAGGGCCTGATCTCCGACATCGAACGCCGCCAGGACCTGATCGACATCTGGACCAAGGCCACCGACGAGGTTGCCGAGGCCATGAAGAACGGCATGGAAGAGCTGAACACCATTAACCGCATGGTGACCTCCAAGGCTCGTGGTAACTGGCTGCAACTGCGCCAGATCGCCGGTATCCGTGGCCTGGTGTCCAACCCTAAGGGCGAGATCATCCCGCGTCCGATCAAGTCCTCCTACCGTGAGGGCCTGTCGGTGCTGGAGTACTTCATCGCAACCCACGGCGCCCGCAAGGGCCTGGCGGATACCGCGCTGAAGACCGCCAACTCGGGTTACCTGACCCGTCGTCTGGTGGACGTCTCGCAGGACGTCATCGTTCGCGAAGAGGACTGCGGCACCAAGCGCGGCCTGACCGTCGCGATCGCGGACTCCTCCTCGGGCATCCGCATCAAGCACGAGACCGTGGAGAACTCGGCCTACACCCGTACGCTGGCCGCCGACGTCAAGGACGCCGAAGGCAACGTACTGGCCGCCGCCGGTTCGGATGCAGGCGACGTGCTGATCGACGAGCTGTACGCTGCAGGCGTGGATGAAATCCGCGTCCGCTCCGTGCTGACCTGCGACTCGGCTGTTGGAACCTGTGCCATGTGCTACGGCCGTTCGCTGGCCACCGGCAAGACCGTGGACATCGGCGAGGCCGTGGGCATCATCGCCGCGCAGTCCATCGGCGAGCCCGGTACCCAGCTGACCATGCGTACCTTCCACACCGGTGGCGTCGCGGGTGAGGACATCACCCAGGGTCTGCCCCGTATCCAGGAGCTCTTCGAAGCCCGTACCCCGAAGGGTGTGGCTCCGATGTCGGAGGTCTCCGGTCGCGTGTCGATCGAGGACGACGAGAAGCAGCTGCGTGTTGTGGTGACCCCGGACAACGGCGACGAGAAGCAGGCCTACCCGGTGCTGCGTCGTGCCCGTCTGCTGGTGGAAGATGGCCAGTCCATCATCGCCGGTACCCAGCTGACCAGCGGTACCCTGGACCCGAAGCAGGTACTGCGAGTTCTGGGCCCACGCGAGGCGCAGAAGTTCCTGGTCCGCGAGGTCCAGGACGTGTACCAGTCCCAGGGTGTGGGCATCCACGATAAGCACGTGGAAGTCATCGTCCGACAGATGCTGCGTCGCGTCACCGTCATCGAGTCCGGCGAGACCGAGCTGCTCCCGGGCGAGCTGGCCGACCGTTCGCGCTTCACCGCTGCGAACCGCAAGGCCGTCGCCGAGGGCAAGCGTCCGGCCGCAGGCCGCGACGAGATGATGGGTATCACCAAGGCATCGCTGGCCACCGACTCGTGGCTGTCGGCTGCTTCCTTCCAGGAAACCACCCGCGTACTGACCCAGGCCGCGATGGAGGGCAAGGAAGATCCGCTGCGCGGTCTGAAGGAGAACGTGATCATCGGTAAGCTGATCCCGGCCGGTACCGGTCTGGATCGCTACACCCAGGTCGACGTCGAGCCAACCGACGAGGCAAAGGCAACTTTGTTCACCGGCACCTCGGCATTCTCCTCGGGTCTGTACGACGATGCGCTGGAAGGCGGGCTGTCGCCCGAATTCCGCGCCATCTCGATGGACGACTACGACCACGGCTCGGACTTCCGCTAAACCGGACGGCACCGAGGCTAGGGGCCATGGGACTCGGTCTGCTCTTCAGCACCCTGCCGGCACAGGCCGCGCAGCGGATCGACCCGGGCAAGCAGCCCGAATTGCCCTGCGCCGCGGCGCCGCTGGTGAAGGTGGAAACCGGCGCGGTGTTCTCCGATCCGTTGCAGGATACGGCCGGAGCGGTTGCCGAACGGCTGTGCTCCTACTTCAAGCAGGCCGATGCAGGTTCCACCATTTCGCTGGCGGCCTTCGTGATCTCGGGGCAGAGCGGTGAAGACTACGTCGACCAGCTGCTGGCGGCCCACGCGCGCGGAGTCAATATCCAGGTGGTGATGGACGGCTGGCAGATTTCCAAGGCCCCGGCGGCGCGGCTGATCAAGACGCTGGGCACCGACACGAGCCAAGGCGCACAACAAGTTCGCGCTGTTCTCCTCGGTCTCCGGCCAGCAGAACGTCGTGGTGCAGTCCTCTGCCAATGTCACGGATGTGAACCATGTGAGCTACTGGAACAATGCGTTGACCGTGACCGGCGATGACGGGCTGTACCGCGCCTACCATTCCTACCATGCGGACATGGCCCGCATGGAGCAGACCCCGGATTACCACCGCACCGAGGCCTCGCGCGGCCCGTCCGGAGCAACGGTGGCGCGCTTCTTCCCGGCGGCCGCTGCCGACCCGGTGGCGCAGCGGCTCTCTGAGCTGCAGTGCAAAAACAAGAACAGCACGGTGGCGGTCGCCATGAGCGAGTGGGACGATACGCGCACCGCCATCGCCGAAGAACTCGGACGGCTCAAGAGCCAGGGCTGCGCCGTCAGCGTGGCCGCCGGACCGGTCGGCGAGCAGGTCGCCGGTGTCCTGGCTGCAGCGGGTATCGAACACCGCTCAGTAGAGGATACGTCTACTACAGGACGTGTGCACTCGAAGTACCTCGTGGTTTCCGGAATGCGGGACAACGCCTCGCCGGAAGGACGCCGCGGGGACTCCTCATTCGTCTTCACCGGCAGCCACAATTACAATTCCACCAGCCTGCGGCGCAATGACGAGGCCATCCTGGAACTGCACAACCGCAAGGCGGTCAAGGCCTACCAGGACAATGCCCGGAGGCTGATGCAGGTCGGCATGCCGGTCAGCGAGTAGCATCGGGATCGTCAAGGTAGATTTATCTTCTGCATGAGTTAGCTACTAGTTCCAATGGCGAATCCTTCCATGTCCTGTTCAACGGAGCGCCATCTCGTGGCGGCGGCGCGTTCACGCGCGGGGGATAGGTTGGAGCCAAGTTCCTCGCCAGCCGGTGGCATCAAGCAGCAATCGCACGGTGCCCGGACGGTGAGATAGCTTACTGTTCATGGTGCAGGGGCCGATTAATGCTAGAGTTAAGGCAATTGTTTTATGTGTGGCAAAATGGACACGGTCCGGGTTGCGGGTAGGTTGCGCAACGAATGCCACACTTTCGCACGCCTAGGGACATTCTGATCCTGGATGGGCGGTAAAGCAAGCAGTTAGTGCTGCAGAGGAAAGTGTCAGCCCCCATAAGGCCGCCGCTCCGATGCCGTGCCGAAGAACTTAGACAATGGAAGGACACGAAAGTGCCTACTATTCAGCAGCTGGTCCGCAAGGGCCGCTCGCCTAAGGTCGTAAAGACCAAGGCTCCTGCCCTTAAGGGCAACCCAATGCGCCGTGGCGTGTGCACTCGCGTGTACACCACCACCCCGAAGAAGCCGAACTCGGCACTGCGTAAGGTCGCACGTGTGCGCCTTGCCGGTGGTATTGAGGTCACCGCTTACATTCCAGGTGTCGGTCACAACCTGCAGGAACACTCCATCGTGCTCGTTCGCGGTGGTCGTGTGAAGGACTTGCCAGGTGTCCGCTACAAGATTGTTCGTGGTGCTCTGGATACCCAGGGTGTGAAGGATCGTAAGCAGGCTCGTTCCCGCTACGGTGCAAAGAAGGATGGTAAGTAATGCCTCGTAAGGGTCCGGCGCCAAAGCGCCCACTAGTTTCTGATCCAGTTTACGATTCCCCATTGGTCACTCAGCTGATCAACAAGGTTCTCGTGGACGGCAAGAAGTCCACCGCAGAGCGCATTGTTTACGGTGCACTCGAAGGTGCAGCTGCAAAGTCCGGCGCCGACGCAGTGTCGACCCTCAAGAAGGCCATGGATAAAATCCGTCCGGCCCTTGAGGTTCGTTCCCGCCGTGTTGGTGGCGCGACCTACCAGGTTCCTGTTGAGGTCAAGCCAGGCCGTGCAACCGCACTGGCTCTGCGCTGGCTGGTTGGCTACTCGAAGGCTCGCCGCGAGAAGACCATGATCGAGCGTCTGATGAACGAGATCCTGGATGCTTCGAACGGTCTGGGTGCAGCTGTGAAGCGTCGCGAAGACACTCACAAGATGGCCGAGTCCAACAAGGCATTCGCCCACTACCGCTGGTAAGAACCGCTTGGAATTGCTGGGCGTCTACCGGCGCCCAGCAGTTCCAGCATCACCTCTTAGGGAGACAACGTGGCACAGGACGTGCTGACTGACCTGAACAAGGTCCGCAACATCGGCATCATGGCTCACATTGATGCCGGTAAGACCACTACTACCGAGCGCATCCTTTTCTACACGGGTGTAAACCACAAGCTCGGTGAGACCCACGACGGTGGCGCAACCACCGACTGGATGGAGCAGGAAAAGGAACGCGGTATCACCATTACCTCCGCGGCCGTGACTTGCTTCTGGAACAAGAACCAGATCAACATCATCGATACCCCGGGCCACGTTGACTTCACCGTTGAGGTGGAGCGCTCGCTGCGCGTGCTCGATGGCGCCGTTGCCGTGTTCGACGGCAAGGAAGGCGTTGAGCCTCAGTCCGAGACCGTTTGGCGTCAGGCTGACAAGTACAACGTTCCACGTATCTGCTTCGTGAACAAGATGGACAAGCTCGGTGCTGACTTCTACTTCACCGTAGACACCATCATCAACCGCCTGGGTGCCAAGCCGCTGGTCATGCAGCTGCCAATCGGCTCCGAGTCGGAGTTCACCGGCGTGGTGGACCTGCTGACCATGAAGGCATTCGTCTGGGAAGGCGACTCCAAGGGTGACGTCACCATGGGTTCCGCCTACGAGACTCGCGAAATTCCTGCAGACCTGCAGGAAAAGGCCGAAGAGTACCGCGCCAAGCTGATTGAAGATGTCGCAGAGGCATCCGAAGAGCTCATGGAGAAGTACCTCGAAGGCGAAGAGATCTCCATCGACGAGCTCAAGGCCGGCATTCGCAAGCTGACCGTGAACTCGGAAGCCTACCCGGTCTTCTGTGGTTCGGCGTTCAAGAACCGTGGTGTCCAGCCGATGCTGGACGCCGTGATCGACTTCCTGCCAACCCCGCTCGACGTGGGCGCCATGGTGGGTCACGATCCAAAGAACGAGGAAATCGAGCTCACTCGCGAGCCTTCCGAGGATGCACCATTCTCGGCACTGGCTTTCAAGATCGCTGCTCACCCGTTCTTCGGCCAGCTGAACTTCATCCGCGACAGCCGGTAGACGAGATCCACGCAGGTCACATCTACGCTGTGATCGGCCTGAAGGACACCACCACCGGTGACACCCTGTGCGATCCGCAGAACCCGATCGTCCTCGAATCGATGACCTTCCCGGATCCAGTGATCTTCGTGGCCATCGAGCCAAAGACCAAGGGCGACCAGGAAAAGCTGTCGACCGCTATTCAGAAGCTGTCGGCGGAGGATCCAACCTTCACCGTCTCGCTGAACGAAGACACCGGCCAGACCGAAATCGGCGGCATGGGCGAACTCCACCTGGATATCCTGGTGGACCGCATGAAGCGCGAATTCCGCGTGGAAGCCA
>SMFC01000092.1_pt1 | contig 10432 bp, 8 predicted proteins | sample 2456331 | NCBI WGS metagenome assembly SMFC01 (sample SAMN10132608, study PRJNA489261) | soil metagenome | isolation source: day120 control-loamy sand soil ammended | place: USA
CTTTTATTATTTCTAGCTAATTGTGATTCACTTTTGGTTCAGGCCTTTGAGCTTGGATAACATCTAGTAACTACAGAATTATTATACAAATTTGGTTTTATTAATCTCTTTGTACAGTCACAAAAAGCTCATTTTATGAGTAATTATTTTGAATATTTTAAATGAATGGCATACCGCCACTGCCGTAAATGGTGGCGAAATTAATGTTAAACTGGTTCCCTTAAAACGCAAGCAAAACACTCAGGATGGTTTTATCTGGGTAGAAGTTGGAAAAATGATCCAGCTACAAACAGGTGAAGAAATTCTGTTTAACCTTGATGGTAAAGTCTGTGCTAAGCAAACACATATCTTAAAAAAAGTGGCCGATTAATATCGCCACTTTTTTAGTTTTAGGCTTTCGAAATCTTGGTTTTCCTGAATTTCCAGTATCTCGGCACTGTCTTCCTTCCAGTCACCCAGTACGATTCTTTTTTTCTGACCTAGCGGATGAATGGCTGCGCGATGCGTATGGCCATGGATCAATACGTCAACGTCTTGTAATGCCAGCTCAACGGCCTGATCATTAACATCCATCACTTCATAGCTTTTAAACTGCTGCGCCTGATGACTTTGCTGACGAAAGCCATTGGCTAATTTTTTACGGAAAGACAGCGGTGTACGCTTTAATAAGCCTAGCAGAAGTGGATGCCGGATAATCTTTTTAAAGCGCTGATAAGCGATGTCATCGGTACACAGTGCATCACCATGTTCCAGGCGAAAACGTGTTCTTGCAATGTTCAGTTGGTCTATCTCAGGAAGCAGCTTTCCGCCAAATTGAGCTAAAAACTTGCTGCCGAGAACAAAATCCCGGTTGCCTGCCTGAAAATATACCTGATTGCCAGCCTGAATAAACTGTTTTAAGGCAGTGATAATTTCGTCCAGCCATGGGGCTGTATAGTCATCACCGATCCAGGCATTGAACCAGTCACCCAAAATATACAATCGGGTATTTTGATCTTGATATTCGGTCAATAAATCTAAAAACCCCCGAACAAGTCGAGGGTGATCAGGTGACAAATGTAAATCTGAGATAAACAGATAGGTCACGAATCTTTTCCTTTTATTCCTCTCTAGATCCCTCATTTATATGAGGGATTTTCCATTACACCGTTTTAAAGCATCGCTTTAAAACTCATAAAGAACGGAGAGGACGTTTTTTATTCAGAAATGATTTTTGCAGACTCAATAACCACATTTTCTAGTGGAACATCAGCGTGGTAGCCACGGTTGCCAGTACGAACGCCTTTAATTTCGTTGACAATGTCCATGCCGTCAGTCACTTTACCAAATACTGCATAACCCCAACCTTGTGCTGTTTTACCAGAATGGTTAAGGAATGCGTTGTTGCCAACGTTAATGAAGAATTGAGCAGATGCAGAATGTGGAGCTTGCGTACGCGCCATGGCAATTGTGCCCAAATCGTTAGTTAAGCCATTGTCTGCTTCATTTTCGATTGCATCACGGGTCGCTTTTTCTTTGAAGTTTTCATCCATACCACCACCCTGGATCATGAAACCATCAATCACACGGTGGAAAATTACGCCGTCATAAAAACCGTCACGCACATATTCTAAAAAGTTAGCCACTGTTTTAGGTGCTTTTTCAGCATTGAGTTCAAGAACAATACGACCTTTATTGGTGTTTAATTCGACTTGAGGAAAACTCATTGTGTAATCTCCTAATCATGGACGAGTGCCATGGTTTTTTCTGAATGAGTGAAGCATAAGCAAACTACAATCGACTAGGCAAGTAAAAACATTATTTTCTTTGTTAAAAGCATAAAAATAGTACCTTATTTATACGTTGATTTATCAAGGCATTTCAGATATTGCCCTATCAGGCACCCTATTTTGAATTGGCGTAAATTAATGATTTTACTGCTTGTACAGGCACTGATATTTTAGTTTCAGGCAACTCGCCGTATTTTCATTTTTTAAAATGGGTGAATTGAAATCAAATACCATAGTTAGCGGTTGAGAGATTATTCACCTCTAGTTAAACTAAGGAACTTTGATAATGAATATGCGTACAACCTGTGCGATTAAATATTCGTTAATCCCTTTTTAACTTTAGAAGTGAATGATTGATCATGAAGCCAAATGATGTTGTGACATCTCTGCCCGAGAACCCGACCCAAAAGAACAATGCAGTCGATTCAGTGCAGCAGCAAGAACAACAACCGGGCTTGGACTTTGTACGTCAGGTCATTACGGATGATTTAGCCGCTGGTCGTACCCAACAGATCGTCACGCGTTTTCCGCCTGAGCCAAATGGCTACTTACATATTGGCCATGTGAAAGCAATTTGCTTGAACTTTGGGATTGCTGAAGAATTCCAGGGTGTGTGTAATCTTCGTTTTGATGATACCAATCCGGATGCTGAAGAACAGGAATATGTTGATGGTATTGCCAATGATGTGAAATGGTTGGGCTTCCAGTGGGAGGGCGAGCCGCGCTATGCATCGAGCTATTTTGATCAACTTTATACATGGGCGGTTCAGCTGATTGAACAGGGTGATGCCTATGTGGATTTACAAAGCCCCGAAGACATCCGTTTAAACCGCGGTAATTTTGTCGAGCCGGGTAAGAACTCGCCACAACGTGATGCAACTGTTGCAGAGAATCTGGAACGTTTTGAGAAGATGCGTAGCGGTGAATATGCTGAAGGTCAGGCTGTTTTACGCGCTAAAATCGATATGACCTCACCGAACGTACATATGCGTGATCCGATCTTGTATCGTATCTTGCATTCAGCGCACCATCAGACGGGCGATACATGGAAAATTTATCCAATGTACGACTATGCGCATCCATTGTCTGATGCGATTGAAGGCATTACCCACTCGCTTTGTACATTAGAGTTCCAGGATCACCGTCCGTTCTATGACTGGGTGGTGGCAAAGGTTAAATCACCATCTGTGCCACGTCAGTACGAATCTAGCCGTTTGAATGTGGATTACACTATCACCTCGAAACGTAAATTACGTAAACTGGTTGAAGGTGCTCATGTGAATGGTTGGGACGATCCACGTATGCCAACTGTAGTCGGTATGCGTCGCCGTGGTTTTACACCTGAAGGTCTGCGTGATTTCTGCCAGCGTGTCGGTGTATCGAAAGTGGATGGTAGTATTGTCGATGTCGCGATGCTGGAATATTGCATCCGCCAGTCTCTGGAAAATACCGCAGCGCGTGGTATGGCCGTGTTAAATCCACTGAAAGTGACCTTAAGCAACTTGCCAGCCGATATGGATCTGACCCATTCACGTCATCCGAACGTGGACATGGGCGAACGCGTGATTCCTTTAACCACTGAGCTGTTTATTGACCGTAAAGACTTTGAGGAAGAACCACCAAAAGGCTTTAAACGTCTGATTCCAGGTGGTGAAGTACGTTTACGTCATGCCTATGTGATCAAATGTGATGAAGTCATTAAAGATGAAAATGGTGAAGTGGTTGAGCTGAAATGTTCGATTGATCCTGAAACTTTGGGTAAGAACCCTGAAGGCCGCAAGGTGAAAGGTGTGGTTCACTGGGTATCTGCGACTAAAGGTGTGCCTGCCGAAGTCCGTATTTATGAACGTCTGTTCACTGAGTCGGATCCTGAAGTGGGTGATGACTTCCTGGCCAACCTGAACCCTGAATCATTAAAGGTGGTTCAAGCCGTGATTGAGCCGGCATTGGCGCAAGCTCAACCGGAAGATCGCTTCCAGTTTGAGCGTGAAGGTTACTTCGTTGCCGATCAATACGATCATAATAGCAAGAAACCAGTATTTAACCGTATTCTTGACTTGAAAGACAGTTTCAAGCCAGGCAAATAATCAGGTTTAAATCAGATATTAAAAGCCCAACTTCGGTTGGGCTTTTTCAATACAGCAGGGAAAATGCCATGATTGTGCGTGATAAAAACAATAGTATCGGTTTACTGTTTGCCTGGCAGGGCACAATTTTGCCTAAGGTATTGCCGGCTTTAGTCTTGGTGGTCTTTATTTCCGGCCTACTGGTCTATTTGAGTCAGGCACATTTTGTGAATCTTCCTGCCGTACCCGCAATCGGCTTTACCATTTTTGGTGTGATTCTTTCGATCTTTCTCAGCTTTAGAAATACGGCATGTTATGAGCGCTGGTGGGAAGGGCGCAAGCTCTGGGGAGCGCTAATCGCCACCACACGTCATTTATGCCGGGACAGCCATGTGCTGGATGATCAGACCCGCGAGGTCTTGTTATATCGCATGATGCTGTTTAGCCATCTGTTGCGTGACCGGCTCAGACAGCAAGTACAAAGTATTCAGCATTACCAAACAACCACGCATTTTGAAAATATGGCATTCGATCAGTTGCTCGTGCAAATCAATCCTTCACAATGGGTGCTGGAACAGATGCAAAAGGAGTTGGTTCAGCAATATAAGCAGGGCAACATCAGCGATATTATTTATAACAATTTGAATCAGCATACTGTGGCCTTGGGCAATATTCAGGCCGGTTGTGACCGGATACTGTCGACGCCATTGCCATTTTCTTATTCGGTACTGTTACATCGTGCAGTGTATTCGTTCTGTTTTATTTTGCCTTTTAGTTTGCAGGCCAATCTGGGCCTGTGGACGCCGATTCTGGTCGGGTTGATTGCTTATATGCTCTTAGGCCTAGATGAGCTCAGTGCTGAGCTAGAAGAGCCTTTTGGGCTACAGGATAATGATCTGCCACTCGATTCAATGGTACGACTGGTAGAACGGGAAACCTTAAGCTCTTTGGGTAAAGGTTTACCTGAAGCGATTCAGGCCAAAAAAGGTTATTTAACCTGATCTGTTCCTTTTAATATCAAAGTTTAAACCCGAACTCAAAATTTCTTACTAACAAAAAATCATCGGCAGGCTGAGCTTTAAATTAACGATGTTTAAGATTAGTCAGGTCTGACACTTTCGTTTTAGCCTGATCTTGCAATTCACGGTATTGTTGCAAACGCAGATTGGCTTTATCTCTAAGCTTCTTCTTGATGTACAAGGCCAAGGCAAAACTCGTCGTGGTCAGGGTCAGGAACATGCTGTTCATGAAACTCATCATCGAGCTGATATAACCAATCGTGGTCAGGCGATTCATCATATAGATCACTTGCGGGCTGCTTTCTACGCCGGTAATCGCCCAAGTACACAGATGTTCGCAATTATTGATAATCAGATGATAATTATTTTCATGCATTCTGGAACGCATGCGACGCACAACTTTACGGCCTTTATATTTCGCCGAGTCATAATGTTGCACATGAATCGCTTTGCCATGACTGAATTTTTCAATAGAGGTTATTTCAATGGGGCGTTTCTTGAATAAATGTGCAAAGCCCGAATAATGAATAACACGACCACGTCCAGCGTATATCCCATGATGGGTATAACCGAAATGTTTAACCATAAGGTGCGCTCCTATGGGAAACCGTTTAGTCTGTTGCATATCAGAATTAAGCCATTTAAAAAAGCATTGTAGTTTAATAACAAGTGTACTGCCTTTTGCTAAATTAATCGACGCTTTGCTTGAGTTTAGGCAGACAAGCAATAGGCGTATGCAGCAAGTGACTTGATCACCTGTATGGCAGAATTCAGATGAACATCTGTTCAGTAACACCTATAAATAGCCTAAGCTAACTTTTACATTTCAATAAAATCAGAAAAAGTGAGAGGAAGAAGTGTTCAGATTTATTACCAATTACTCAACAGAAGGCAGAAGGTTGTGTAGTCGGATTTATACAATTGAACTCTCTAAGTTTGGTTCTTCTTCAATGTAATTAAAGCGACAGATATAAAAAAAGCACCTGGTTACACAAGTGCTTTTTTTGATCAGGCTAGAGCCTTTGCCGATTACTGCAAGGGCAAGTGTTGAAGTTCATTCAGTTCCTTACGGCTATAGCCGCGTGATACAAGAACCTTTTTGATTCCGATGATGATCTCTTCATCAGTTGCTTTAGACAAAGCTTCAAGAAGCTGTTCATTTGTCTTGAAAGAGCAATCATTTTCTACACAAGCAATCTGATTCTTGTGTTCATTGTGTTGTTCCACAGAAAACAACTTTTGCCAAAAACTCATAGAGCCTTCATACAACAACCTAACATAGAGTGAAATATAGCCAATTAAATAAATAAAGCAATAGGACCTATGTGATAAAAGCAGCAGTTAGTCTTTAAAATTTCCGATTGAAGCTCAAAGAGCTAACGATATTTTTAGCTGTACAAATGATAATTTGTTATTAAGTTAATGATTTAAGATATAAAAAAAGGAATTTCGAAAAACTCCTTTTTTGTAACAAGAAAATAAATTGAAACAAATTCTTTATCTTCTTTCTAACAATACGCCCGTTTCTACATGGTGCGTATATGGAAATTGATCAAACATAGCGAATTTGCTGATTTTATGGGTTTGAGACAACTGTTTCAGATTGTCATGCAATGTGTCTGGATTGCAAGAAATGTAAATAATGCGTTGGAAGCGCTGTAATAGTTTAAGCGTTTCATCATCAATACCGGCACGCGGTGGATCGACAAATACCGTATCAAAGTCATAAGTCGCAAGATCAATATTGGCTTCTTGCAGGCGGCGGAAAACACGCTCGCCGTTGTAAGCTTGGGTGAACTCTTCTGCAGAAAGACGCGCGACCTGAATGTTCTCAATCTGGTTTTGCTCAATATTCCACTCAGCCGCATAGACTGAAGATTTGGCTAACTCGGTTGCCAGAACACGGCGGAACTTGGTCGAGAGTGGCAGGGTAAAGTTACCATTACCACAATATAATTCCAGCAAATCTTGATCAGATTGCTCTGCCGCATCACATGCCCATTCCAGCATGTTTTGGCAGACTTGGGCATTCGGCTGGGTAAAGCTGCTTTCGATCTGTTTGTATTGATAGGTACGATCAAAAACAGAAAGTTCTTCCACCACATACTCATCAGACAGGACAAACTTCTGTCCACGGCTGCGGCCAATTAACTTGATATTTAACTGTTCTGCCAGTGCTTTGGCTGCCGGTTCCCAGCTTTCATCCAGTTTACGATGATAAATCAGAGAAACCAGAACCTGACCACTTAAGGTCGCCAGAAAATGTACTTCAAACAGACGTGTCGATAATACTGGATCTGCTTTGAGCGCTTGCAGCAATTTAGGCATCAACTGATTGATACTGAGGTCTGCAACCGGAAATTCATCAATGCGGATGACTTTTTTCTGTTGATCTTCATTGCGCTCGAACATGGCATAGAACATGTCATCCTCAGTATGCCAGATCCGAAATTCAGCACGCATGCGGAAATATTTTTCAGGAGACTGGAATACTTCGAGGGCAGGTGGTTGATATTCGGCAAACTGAGCGCTGATGCGTTCAATTTTGGCATCGAGTTGTTGCTGATAAGATGAAGTCATATGCAGTAAGAAGTCGCAAATATTTTAAAGCGCAAATGGTAGCAAATAATTGCTGATCTGCCTAAGCCTATTGTGGCTGAGCGGCTTTAAAAACTGCATAAAAAAGACCAAACCCTCTGAGGAGAAAAATTTGGCCGTAAAGAGGAAATCATGAACAGAAAAATGACAAGATGATTCGATTAATTTAGAGATGACTCATCGTCATCAAACTGGCATTGCCACCGGCTGCTGCCGTATTGATGCTAATGGCCCGTTCAAGCACCAATCGCTCCACCGGAATGTCATGATTGCCTGAGTTTAAATGCGTGATTCCTACAATGGGGCCTTTTCGAGCCGCAATACGCTTCTGTAAATCAATCAATTCCGCAGCATCACCATGATGTAATACAGCATCAAATTCCCCACTTTCAATATCTTGAATAACTTTGAATCGGGCAGCAACTGCTTTTGGCATTGTTTGTAGATATTTCAGCACAAAAGTATTTTCAGCCAATACTGCAGGGCGACTGCCGACCGATAAAATGGCCAAAATTTGCTGAATCTGGTCTTGCTCGGTGTGCGCCAAAGATAGAACACTTTCACGTGGCAAGATCATGTACTGGTTTTCTTCGCCGGTTGGACCTTGCAAACTAAAGCTTTGTCCGGTCGCAATCTGGCTGGGTGCTTTTAAGGAGATTGTGGGGAAAGTTTTAGAGGCCCAAGCCTTAAATTCCTGGACTGGTTTGTGTTCAATAGGGGCTTGATCAGATCGCATGGCATAAGGCTGCGCCAGTTTCTTCTCGGAAAGCTGCTGCATTAAACGGTAGATGTAAAGCGGCCCACCAGCTTTAGGACCAGTACCGGACAAGCCTTCACCACCGAAAGGCTGAACACCCACAACTGCAGCGACGATATTACGGTTGATATACAAGTTACCGACTTCTGCTCGCGCAATCACGGTTTGCATGGTTTCATCAATACGTGTGTGTAAGCCCATGGTCAGACCATAGCCTTTGCTGTTGATCTGTTCCAATAACTGTTCCAGTTCACCATATTTATAGCTGATCAGATGCAGCACCGGACCAAAGACTTCACGCTCCAGATCGTTCAGGTTTGGAAGTTCAATCAATGTTGGCGGAATAAAGGTGCCTTGGGTTAATTCAGTCTCATCTTGGTCAAACATCAGTTGATGGACTTTGTGACCTTTGCTGCGCATCTGCTGAATATGCGTCTGAATATTTTGCTGGGCCTCAAGATCAATCACCGGACCAATATCGGTTTTTAATAAAATCGGATTGCCGACTCTTAACTGCTGCATGGCACCTTTGAGCATCGTGCGCACAGCATCCAGGTTATCTTCTTGCACACAGAGCACACGCAAAGCAGAACAACGCTGGCCGGCACTGTCATAGGCAGAATTAACCACATCAAGCACCACTTGCTCAGTTAATGCAGATGAATCGACAATCATGGCATTTTGACCGCCGGTTTCAGCAATCAGGGTCACACTTTCGCCAAACTGGTTCAGACGTTCTGCTACAGTTTTTTGCAGAATATGGGCGACCTCGGTTGAGCCGGTAAACATGATACCCTGAATGCGTGAATCTGCACTGAGCTGCGCACCAATGCTTTCACCTTGACCCGGCAAGAGCTGTAAGACGTCTTGCGGAATGCCAGCTTCCCATAAAATCTGCACCGCTTGTGCAGCAATCAGCGGGGTCTGTTCTGCCGGTTTGGCGATGACGGTATTGCCCGCGACCAGCGCTGCTGAAATCTGGCCGGTAAAAATTGCCAACGGGAAGTTCCATGGACTGATACACAGCACGGTACCCAAAGGTTGAATCTGTGTATTTTCAGCTAAATCCAACATCTGACCGGCATAGTAGCGCAAGAAATCTACCGCCTCCCGGACCTCGGCAATGGCATTGGCATAGGTTTTGCCAGCTTCACGGGACAGAATCACCATCAGTGTCAGCAAACGCTGTTCCATCAGATCCGCGGCTTTATTCAGGCAGGCTGCTCGCTCATTTTTTGGCAAATTGGCCCAGAAACCTTGTGCATTGACAGCTTGCGTTAAGGCAATTTCAGCCTGTTCCTGAGTCGCTTCATAGACTGTACCGACTACATCCTGATGTTGTGCCGGATTGATGATTTGCACTGCGTTACTTGTGTCGGTCCCTGTAAATGCCGTTCCCATGGCTGCTGCCTGAAATTGTGTGTTTTTCAGGCTGGCAGCGACTTCATTTAAGGCGCTCAGCTCTGCATCATTGGCGAGATCCAGACCCGATGAGTTAATACGTGTGCCATACAGATCTTGCGGATAAGGAATATGCGGATGCTTGGCACCGATCATGACTTCCTGCTGTGCAGCTTTTAAAATCGTTTGTTGTGGATTCTCAATCAAATCTTCGATATTTAGGGTTTTGTCGGCAATCCGGTTGACAAAAGACGTATTTGCGCCATTTTCCAGCAAACGACGCACCAGATAAGCCAATAAGGTTTCATGATTGCCGACTGGCGCATAAATGCGACAAGGGACACCGAGTTTATTCGCCGATTTGTCGCCCACCACATTTTCATACAAGGGTTCGCCCATGCCATGCAGACACTGGAATTCATATTGACCCGCATAATACTGCTCAGGTTGCGCCAGTTGGTAAATCGTGGCCACGGTTTGTGCATTATGCGTGGCAAATTGCGGATAGATATAATCCGGTTCAGCCAATAATTTACGCGCACAGGCGATATAAGACAGATCGGTATGCACCTTACGAGTGAATACCGGATAGTCCGACATGCCTTCAATCTGTGCTTTCTTGATCTCGCTGTCCCAATAGGCACCTTTGACCAGACGAATCATCAGGCGTTTCTGACTACGTTTGGCCAGATCAACAATATAATCTACCACATAGAAACAGCGTTTTTGATAGGCTTGAATCACAAAGCCAATGCCTTTCCAGTCTTGTAATTGCGGCTCAAAACACAGGCGTTCAAGCAGTTGCAAGGAAATTTCCAGACG
>SMFC01000126.1_pt1 | contig 10331 bp, 33 predicted proteins | sample 2456331 | NCBI WGS metagenome assembly SMFC01 (sample SAMN10132608, study PRJNA489261) | soil metagenome | isolation source: day120 control-loamy sand soil ammended | place: USA
CATTGTGTGAGGTTAAAAATGAACAATCTAAACAATAAAAAATTTAGTTTCTTTAACTTTATAACAGGCGCAATTATCATCATATCGCTTGTGTATGCAGGGGTTAGATTAGCGGTTAGTCATGCTTTGGAGTCGACGACCGCAACTGTCATAGTTAAAGAGTATTTATATGAATGCGAAGGTATTAAATGAGTGAAAATAACAATTTTCAGAAAGGACAAAAGGTTATGGTTTTAGAACCAAGAATCAAATATCATCGTAAAATTTTAACTGTTGATAGCCATCCGGATTGTCATTCTCCAATAAGGTTCAAAGAGATTGATGGAATGTTATATAAAACTCAAGTGGTAATTTGCGATGAAGAAGAAAACGTGGAATTAAATTTAAAATCTATTCAACCCAGTCTTTCTTTTTATAGTGGTGATTAATGACTGAAGATAAAGAACTAGAATTAAGTAAATATGATTTGTCTGATTTGCGATACTTTATTAAAGTAGCTGAATACAGGCTTGAAGAAATTATTGATAGAATGAATAAAAATAGTGTTGACTCTATGTATTGTAATATTATCGAAAACACGAAATGTAGAGCTATAAATTTAAGAAAAAAACTTGATATTTTTGATGACCATTCGTTTGATAAATTTATTTTGAAGGTGATTAGTGAGTGAAGAACCTAAATGCGTATATGTTGTAGAAACTATACACGATGATGTTGAGGTCGCTGAATCTAATGATTGTTCTTATACAATTAACTTTGACGGGCTTTTAGGATGCTTCTCTTCAAAAGAAAAGGCTGTAGATTATTTAAAACATATTAAAGACAATAATTTAATTAGATTATTTCATAATCGATTTGCAAAAGACGGGAAAATAATTGCCATTCGAAAAGTTGAACTAGATTCATACGACTATGATTATGATTTTAGTTTCGATGCTTTTATTAAAATAGCTTCAATGGGGCTTGAAATTGAGGTTATAAATGAGTGAAGATAAAGAGCTTGTATTTAATCAAAAAGAATTAGGAATCCTGTCAGACCTTGCTCTTACTAAGTTAGCAACAATTTCTTCTACTGAATTTATTAATGAAAAATATTTCGAATTGAAGAATTTGCAGGAAAAATTACAAAAAATGTTAATAGATTTAGAAATGCTAGAGAGATTTAGTCCAAATAGAAAAACTGCAAAGTTATATTTTTTTGATTCGGAAAACAAAAATTGTCAATCGAATACACCTACAGCTTAGGATGTTGTAAAACAGTTTGGGATAATGGAAAGACCTATGATTATGAAAATTGGGGGCGTGATTTGAGTGAAACTTATTGTATCCAATGTTGTAGCTGCAATCATTCTGTAGAGGCATATACTAATGATAGATTTTACAATTTTGAGTCCGCTGAATTAAAATTAGTTATGGAGTTTATGATAGAGCATGCAGAGGCTCACCAAGACGCTAAGTTTAAATTTATACCTTATAACGACGCGTATGAGCTTGAACACTTTGGAGATAAAGGAAAACCGTTAAAAGAATTTAAACCTATTCGTAAGATTTCGATAAAGGAGCGTAAATCAGATGATAAATGATGATGAAATAGGAGACTATGTTGTTACGTTACCAGGAAATTATGGGTATTTAGCTTCGCTTATAACCAGAGAATCGGAATTAGATAATTTGTTACAGTCATTAAAAGATTATTTAGAATTTTCTATACGATGCATAGAGGAATTACAGAAATTTAGAGAAGAGTTGCATTCAAGGAGACAAAATAATGATAAATGATGATGAAATTGTTACTTTAACTTTGACTGCAGAACAGGCGAAAATGGTTGATAGATGTCTTAAGACCGCCGTTTATAATTTAAATTATAAGTTAAAAGAAGTAGTATATAACGTTGATGTATTTCCTGGCGGATACGAAGAAATTGTTAATGAAAAAGTTATTATTGAAATAAAAAAAATTATTTTAAAAATTGATAAGATAAGAAATTCTTTTAAAGAAATAATTTCTTATGAACAGGAAGAAGAATAAATGTTAGAAACAATACTTACAATATCAGTATCATTAATAGCATTTATAGTTTTAATATTTTCAATAAGAATTTCAGTTCAGGTTGGAGTAGAGAAGGGTGTAAAATCTGCAATTCTTGAACTTATTGGTGATAAAGAGTTTGAATTTAAGATTAATAGGGAGTAAATAAATGTCGCATAGTGATAACTATATCGTTCTTAATATTATCTTAATATTTATTATACATACGTTTTCAATTTATTTTGGCGTTTTATTTGCATTAAAATCAAATAAGGAGTAAATCATGACTAAAGTATATGTTGTTACAGGTAGAAGTTTTGAAAAGGAAAACTTTGAGCAGTCTAAAATGGTATTCTCAATCTATGGCGTTTTTGAAGACAAAGCAGATGCGGCAGAATTTGTGGAAACATCATATATGGATATAGATAACAATAAGACGTTTCATATAGCTGAGATGGAGTTAAATATTGTAGATGAAAAAGAAATCATGATGATGCAGAATACAATATTTGCTCTTAGATATTCTAGAAAAGGGGATAAGTGACATGAGGAAGTCTAGTAAACAAAAACAAGAAATTACATGGGAATACCCAAAAACAACCGATAAGGAAGTTCGTAAGGATTTTTTATCAAAAGCGCATACAACAAAGAAAACAAAGTCCAAAGAGGGTTTAATAAAACTGAAAGCAAAAAAGAAAGTTAAACCGGGTAGAATAAAGGTAAAAGTTTCTCTAGATAAGATGTTTCATAAATTTATAGAATCTCACCCAAAACTTAAAGTTATTGAGAGGGGTAAAGAGCATTCCGTTGTTTTGGTCAAACGAGCTCTTAATATACAGGTTGGATTCAATCAGGACGGCTTTCAACCTCATGAGTTTATAAATCAGGAAATGCATTATATTGCTAATATATTAGCGTGGGGTAGCTTAGGGAAAAAAGTTGGCGAGATTGCTGAATACTTATTGAAACCGGATGCTATTGTCAATGGCTTAGTATATCATGTCATGTCGACAGACGAGATCGAAAAATGGATAGACAGGAAGCCTAAGGTGGGGATGTTTTAGTGTATATTTTAAATATGGAATAGGAGTAGTTCTTATGGAAGAAATGAAAGTAGAATCATCTGAAAAAATATCAACTGAATCATCAGATGAAGACGCTATTTTTTTTAGATTTTTCTCTTCTATTCGTTCTAAGGCAATAGAAGTAACCTCTTTAATTAATAACGCATTAATTCCAAAAAAGATGCTTAAGGATGAATGTAAAAATTTTTCTCTTGAATCGGATGAAATGTTTTATTCTAAAAGTTTATCTTTGTTTTTTGTTATCGCCACTATTGAACTTCACAAACAAGAGCATTCTGGAGAAATTTCAGATTTTTTAGGAATGACTTTTGTTGATATTATTGATAATATTTTAGGGTATTCAAACCATTTCGCATCTCGTATGAATATAGATATTAAAGGATTGGACATTAAAAGAAGAATCTGTACTGTAGCAATTGAGTACATTAATAAATATCTTGAATCTAACGCGCGAGAAACTGATATAAAACAGGAAATACCTAATAACTGAATTGTTGTACATACAACAAAGATTAGCAAATGTCTTACAAAATTTCTATTGACACAAATATCTGGTAAGTTAAAATGACTTTGTGCTTATATTGATGCCCCAAAACATCATGTAAGGTAACAATAATTGAGTTAACATATTTTGGTATAAGGCTAGAAGTGAAGAGTCTAGCCTTTATCAATCACGCTTAGAGATATCATTAAATCTAAATCTTCATTTGTTTATTGTCCCAATAATTGTGTTTATAATTCGTGCATTCTAGTTCACCGTCTGTATTATATTGATGGTAAACCTGAAGACATACTTTACAGCAGTATATTTCGATTGGAGGGCCAATTGGTTTTATCACTCCAGTATTCTCAACAATTCCATTCTCGCATTTTGTGCATTTCATAATCACAATATCTCTATTCCAAAATTTTTCAGAATTTCAATCCTCTCAGAAAGGGTTTTTTGTTTTGCATGCAAAGTTCCAATATAAAAACAACTGGCGTAGAATAGCCATCCAGATACTGGTCGATTTAAGAAATCAAATATAACGTTTAAATAATCAAGCATCTTTATTCTCCTTATTTAAGAAATAGTTGGCTATATCTTTTTCAGCCTGAACAGCATTATTCCTTAAGTTAATTAACTCCAAAATGGGCTCACAGTTTCATGTATTGTTTTAAGCATTCGAATTAAATTTTCCTTTTCACGTCTAATTCTATCTAATAAATCTTTAAATTCTTCAATTTCCTTCCTAATACAATTAATTTCCGATTGAGTAATTTTTATTTCTTTTATGCTTACATCGACTTTTTTTTCAATAAACGCCACATGGTCGTTTTTTATTGAATCAATTTCTTTAGATAATTTTTTAAAAGATTCATCGTAATGAGGCATCCAATTTGCTATATAAACAAGCTGGTCATGTGTTATCGGTTTTGATATTAAAACTTCATGTCCCATAATTACTCCTGTTTTTCCTGTTTCTTTTTCTCATACATTTCTCTTGCTTCGTCATAAGCCTTTTGAGCAGCTTGAGCGGCGTAGGGGTTCATATAGGAACCAACGACATTCCGTTTCAACCCTTCCTGCCAACGATGTTCAGCTATAGGATCGTTCCAACCGCATGAATATCTTGACTCTCCTTTAACTTTTAAATTAGAAGCCCACATATTAAAATAAAATTTTATATCATTAAAGTTTTTCTCAATCCTATTCAATTTACTATGTATGCTTAGTAAGCTCGAAGTAATAGCCGCGCTTATACAAAAAGCACATACTGATACAAAAATAGTTTCAATGTTCATATTTTATCCTTTATAATCTTTAACAAAATTGTTATAACACATCCGCCTATAAAACCAAATACAGCATATATAATAACAGTATCAATGTTCATGATTGCTCCTTTATTATTTCTTTAATCTTTATTTCTTGTATTACTTCTAATTACTTTCATCATCAAACCATTTAAAGTTTCTAAAATCTCTTTCTTCCTTTCGTGTTTTAACGTTTGTGTATCTTCCATCACAACTTTCATTTGCAGGTCAGATATAGCAACAATTAAAAAATGAAACTCTTCTTCAGTTACCTTAATGTCTTTTAACTCAATGTCTTTAAGTTTCATATTTCATCTCACTTAAAAATTTCCTCTGCAAACCATTTAAAATATTGCGAATATATTCTCTTTTTTCAAAACTTAATGTTTCGTCATCTGTTTGTACAATTTCTAAAGTATAGTTCCCAATAGATATAATCAAAAAGTCAAACTCTTCGTCAGTTAATTCAAGGTCTTTGATTTTCATATATTAAACATCCTCCAATTCTTACCACCATCCTTAAAAAGTTGTCTTTTCTTTTCGCTAATCCAACATTTTTGGTCACAAGTTGGACATTGGATTTCTTCAAGACTAAGAATAAATATACTTACAAACTGAATTAACCTGGCAAGATTTTCCATAATTTCACTCCTTTTCAGCATCTATCAATACATCTTCCCCGTGAACTGTTTCTAATCCGTCGTAGTCTTCGATGAAATATTTTTTTCCTTCTAAAACGTGAATCGCTAACCTGGCACAATCTCCGTCTGCTTTTTTGCCAAGCTCTTCAACAACCTTAATAAGCCTTTTGTCATGCCTAGGAAATAAATCAAAATCTAAACCTGGCGATCCATCTTCGTATTTTAATTTCTCTATTTCTTCTTTTGTTAACATCTCTTTCAATTTATTTTCCGCTTCTTCTGAAAGATTATAACCACCATAACAATCATTATATACAACCTTAAATTTTTCTGTCACATTAGCTCCTTAATAAAATTCTAGTTTCGTATATCAGGTTCTTCGCGTATACCTAATCTTCAATAGACAACCAAAAATTATAAGAAAAAAGTACATAAAAAAGAAAATGATAGGTTGAGATAATATTACCCACCATTCGGCTTTTATAAAACCGAATGATTTCAATAAAATAATAGGCGCGACCACCAACAAGTTCAAAACATGAGGATTAATACTAAACTTAAATGCTTTTCCCATCTTCGGTCCTTTGTCATTCAAAACGGTATATCATCAAATTCCTTTTCAGGCTCAGACCCCTTAAGCTCCTTTGGCCATCCATCATCATCGGGTTTATGAGATTTCTCAATACTATCATGTTTCTTAAGAAACTTATCAACAACACTCTTTTTTATTTCTCCGGTATGCTTATCTTTAGAGTGCCGAAGAGTACAATAGCCGGTTTTATCCAAGACGTCTTGGTATCTTAATTTGCCTTCTTCGTTGTAAAGATGCGACATTCCTATTGAGTTCAGAAAATCTATAAAAATTTGAGAGCTTGGGTTTACGCTACTGTAAACTATTCCATGTTTTTCGTGGCAGTCTTCACAGATTAACTTTATCGAAAGGTGCCCTGGATTAAAGTTATCAGGATATGCACCTTTAACGATAAAAGAGGCTTTTCCTATATCTAATATAATGCCCTTTAATCTATGTTCCTCATCCTTCGTTATCCGTTTTAGTCTCTGATGCTCTTGCCAATTATCATCGTAATCATACCTAAAATATTCCTGATTTTCTTGATACATATAAAACCTCTTAAAAACTCACGAAATTATATCACTTATTTAGCTGCAATGGGAGAAGTAATATCCTCTTTTAGCTTAAAAATATAAACCATTGGCGCATCCTTTGTTTCTTCAAAACCGTTGGGTAAAAATGTTACGTCTTCTTCAGGCCCAAAACTTCGTCTTCCAAAGCTAAATTTATGAACACAATCATAAATTTCATCTACGGTAAATGTTTTTCCATTGTGACTAAAAAAGACTTCCCCGTCTGGTTCTGACTGTTCTAGAATACTAGCTAACATTTCAATATTCATATTTCCTCCTTAAAATAAAATAGGACTAACCTTTACGTAATATTCCTCATTGTTTTTTCCATACTCTAATAATCTTTGTATTTCTGATAAATCAAAAGTCAAATGATTATTATTTTCCCAATCGATTAAATTTATCTGCTTCTTTTGGTCCAGCATAAGCAAAGCTTCAACTAATTTTCCGACTTGCATATTTACCCCTCTTAATCTGACCTTATTAGATTTATGTAATGCAATGTTTGATTGAAAGGTTTTCCAATATTAAATCTATAGTTTCTCCTATATTCAAATTCTTTTTTTTCAATATCAAAGTCAAGTTTAAGGTCATTGCAGCAAAACTTAACCTCGTCATCATCGTCATGTTTTTCTAGCATTTCAATAAGGTCTTTAAGCTTCATAATCGCTCCCTAATCATCTTCTGTGAAATTATCATCAATAACTTCCCAATCTTATCCTTAGGCATCATATCAAGCAATATCTCAAAATCAACTAAATCCTTATCCGTGTTGTCTTTAAATAGATTGTGGTTAATCTTATTGATTGTTACCAACCTCATTGAGACCATCTCTTTATTCATTATAAGCTCCTACCTTATAGCTTGTATTAGTTAGCAGAAGTATTTTGATATCAGACAAATCTAACGATATTTTCAACCCATAAAACATAAGAGTTAACAAGATTCCAACACAAACCCATAACACAGACTGTAATGGATGATTTAATCTTTCCTTAAATTTTCTAATATCTTCTTTAATGAAATGCTTTAAATTTTCGTATCTATCAATATTAGTGCTCATGTTATTCTCCCTATTTTCCCCAATTTAAATAACTCATCCCTAAATTCTTTTGAAACATTAAAATTACTCATTGTTTCCTCCCATTTTGTTAATTACTTGCATGTCTTCTGAATCTAATTTAACGTCTGGCTTTCCTTCCCATTGTTTAATTAAACTTGATACCTTCTTTTCATCTAAGCTGTAAATATCCTTTACTTTCGCTCTGGTGCACCATTCATCTTGCAATTCTCTTGAAATGCCTTTTTGAGCTATTAGTTTAATTAGCTCTTCGTGTAAGTCTGTTATTTTAGTGGTAGAAGAGGGCAGTTCTTTTGGTTTTACAGAAGTTTGGGGTGTTACATTTTCAATTTTATTGTTCGGTCTTTGAGTATGTGGAATCGATTCCACCTCAGTTTCATCAAGCATCCCTAAGCCAAGAATTGATAGAGTCACTCTTCTTTTTGACTTGGTTTCGGCTTTCATCATTGCGTTAGCTAAAGCATCTCCTTTAAGACCCGCTATAGAAACAGCGCCTATAGAGGTGTCATATCTTCCGGTAGGATCTGTAGCTTTAGAGCAAACCATGTATGAATCACCGTGAATTTCTCTGAAGACAATATCAATACTAATTCTATGATTTTTTCTTAATTGTTCAGCGCAATTTTTACCAGCATATAAAACCTCTCTTCCATTTAATCGCATGAATTCAAATGGCTTTGTGAGGGGGTTAAGACCAAAAGTCGCGCAAACATCTTTGTAATAATTTACTTTCTCCATTTCCGACAATTTCGCCAGGTCGCCATGTAGTATTAAATTTTTAACCTTATCTATCGCATCTGACTCACTACTCTTTACTATTTGACTCATATTTCACCTATATAGTTTGACATACACTGGGTTGTGGTATATAAATAATAAGTATTGTATATTATTTGTATACCGAAATTATACACTTACACCACAAGTGTATAACATTCGTATAACGTTGTCAAGGGGCATTGATGAAAAAAGTTAAAGAAAATGAGGATAGGGGTAAGCGTAAAGCTGTTATACCTGTTCGGATGCCCCAAGAATTGCTAAAAGAGATTAAAGAGTTAGCCGATGAAAATACAGTGGAGTATTCTACTATGATAAGAATTTTGGTTGTCGAAGCCATTAAACACAGAAGAGAAAGAGACAAACAGTAGTTAAAGTAGGTCAAATATGGAAAACCAAATTCTCCAAATTGAAATTAACAATGCAAGAACTCTAGCTAACATTCTTGATGCTAACATCCGTATCTCTAATCAATTAAAGGAAATTTCGGAAACAAATAAAAAATTATTGAACCTTCAGGAAGTAATATATGATGCAAACCGGTCTATTTTAGAAAGAGTTAAAGATTTAAAAACAGCAGCGTGGTGGTTCGGGAGTATTCTAACTGCCATTTATATTTTATCGGTTTTTAAATAGGTCAAAAATGGAAAAAGAATCAAATTTAACAGTAGGAGACTTAATTAGATTCTTAGGGGAATTTCCTATAGGGTTAACCCTACATAATGGAACTTTATTTAAATCTGTGGGAGTTTCAGAAAAAGATATGGTAGAAATGACGCTTAGATTTCAAATACCTAAAAACAAGAAGGATTGCTAGGCTGCCCGAAGCAAGAGAGCAGCCTTGAAGCATTTTTTATGGAGAGTGTGGTTTTACGCAAATGCTTGGATTGTTAGTTGCGTTAGTCAGATAATTGTGAGTCAGTCCATATGCAATATATTCAGCAATAATTGCGTTACTGAACATACCACATTTTTGTAAATCCTCTACAGAAAAACAATTATCTTGAGAATTGAACGGAATAATAACGTTCGCTAACTGATCGTGAATAAATTTATATTTCCCGTCCATATACCTTGCGTAGCCAATTTGTTTATATCTTTCGGTCATAATTTCCTCCTTGCTTGCTTGGTTAAAGTTACGATCGCATAGTAACACATTTAATAGGGCAGGGAAGGGCAGATAAGTAATAAAGATAATTAACTAAACAAAAGAGACGGTTCTTTTTTGGTGTTTTTGTATAAAAGAAGGGGTTGTTTTATTCATAAATGAAAACCTCAAATATTAGACTCCATATATAATTGTAAGGCTCGTTCATGCTCTACAGTCTGTAAAGCACCCACTTCATATCGCCTTAAAGCATCCTCATGAAATCCTAATAAAGAGCTTAATTGTTTTTCGCTAAGTCCACTTTTATCTCTAAAAGATTTTATATCCTCAGGTTGTAACATATTATGTCTTCGACGATATTCTCGATAAGCAACATCTAATACATCAAAATCAGATCGAGGGTCATCGAAATCAGTCCCGCATTCATGCCATAAAAGATATTGATCGTCGACAGGAATCAACTCCCCTCGTACTTCAATGTTATCAGGTTTTTGAATAAGTTCTAGGTCTGTAATTTTAACACAATTTGGACATATGCCTTTATGCATTATAACCCTCTATAAGCTTCTCCATCGTTTCTTTTTCCTTTCTTTTTCGTTTTCTAAATTTTTCAAAAAATGCTTCCGTTTCTTCTGGAGATAAGAAACCACTTGCTTCACCTTCTTGC
>SMFC01000114.1_pt1 | contig 10311 bp, 12 predicted proteins | sample 2456331 | NCBI WGS metagenome assembly SMFC01 (sample SAMN10132608, study PRJNA489261) | soil metagenome | isolation source: day120 control-loamy sand soil ammended | place: USA
TTTTTGAAACATTCATATACATTTTCATTAAATAGAACACTGCATAATTAACAGTAATTAAACAACTTTCTGCATTGTGTATATGCTGAGTTATTCACTCCGTGTCGCTTTTGTTAATTGATTTGCTCATCAAAATTTCAGTGCTTAGGATGAACTCCTGTCGAATTGATGTGATGGTCAGCTCGGCAAATTATATGACATAAATAAAGGATGCCAAAAATGAAATATGCACAAATCTTACTTGCAACAACGCTTACTGCTGCTGCAGCCACCAGCTTTGCCGCGACTGAAACAACAAACGCAAATACAAACACTGAAGAAAAAGTGATTGTCAGTACCCAGGAATTGCCTGAGTCAAATGCTCCGGTTGCTGGCGCAAATGCAGAACAACCAGCTGCATCTGAAGCTGCTGCAGAAAGCGCAACACCTGCACAACCTGCAGCACGTTAAGTGATTTAACGACGGGTTAAATGATCAAAGAAAATATCAGGGCAGTATTTCTCCAGTAGGCTTAGCCTGTACTGCCTCATATTGATCGATGCTGAATCATGCTTTGCGCGGGTTCAGCATTTTTGTTGACTAGATTTAAATGCCCATCATAGTTAAAACTGATCACAGGATTGAGAATGACTATTGAATTATTTTAACTTTATCATTTAAATTCAATAATTTAATTAATAAAAATCTATTTAAAATTAATATTATTGATATAGCTCAACTACTATCGCCTAACTTGTTTCTAGCTCAGAACTGTCCCTTAATAGATTGAAATGCAAGTCGATTGAATGGACATTCACTATGAGCAATACCAATTACAGCACTGATGTAGCAATCCTCGGCGCTGGGCCTGTAGGCTTAACCATTGCCAACTATCTGAGCAAGCAAGGCGTGAGCGTCACGATGGTCGAGCAACTGGATAGTTTGATTGATTATCCACGTGCCATTGGGATCGATGATGAATCTTTGCGTACCATTCAATCCTTAGGTTTGGTCGATCAAGTCTTGCCCCATACCACGCCCAATCATGCCATGCGCTTTTTAACACCTAAGGGTCGCTGTTTTGCAGATATTCAACCTTTAACCCGTGAATTTGGATTTTCACGCCGTAATGCCTTTATTCAGCCACAAGTCGATCAGATTCTGCTTCAGAGCTTAAAACAATATGAAAATACGCAGGTGCTGTTCTCACGTCAATTGACCCAGTTTAGTCAGGATGCCGAGGGTGTAACGCTTAACCTGCAAAATGAACAAGGGAATACAGAAACAGTCCGTGCCCAGTACCTGATTGCCTGTGATGGCGGTAACTCTTATGTACGCCGCAATCTGGGCATTGCTTTTGAGGGTGAAACTGCGCCGAATCAATGGATCGTGGTGAAACTCAGGAAGAACTCAGCAAACCGGAAAATATTGCCAAATTACTGGCCAAAGTGCTTCCAAGTACCGACGGCATCGAAGTGATCCGTCAGCGTGTTTATACCCATAATGCCCGTATTGCGGACAAATTCCGGGTAAACCGTATTTTACTGGCAGGTGATGCTGCGCACATTATGCCCGTCTGGCAAGGTCAGGGTTATAACAGCGGGATGCGGGATGCCTTTAACCTGGCCTGGAAAGTCGCACTGGTGGTTCAAGGCAAAACCGGCCCAGAACTTTTAGATTCGTATCAGATTGAACGTAAAGACCATGCCAAAGCCATGATTGATCTTTCCGTGATGGCCGGTCATGTATTGGCACCACCAAAAAAGTGGCAAGGTTTTGTCCGTGACGGTATCGCCTATGCCCTGAACTATATCAAGCCGATCAAACAGTACCTGCTGGAAATGCGCTTTAAACCGATGCCGAAATATCATGATGGTGTGCTTTTGAGCAACGGCGCCAAAAATTCTCCAATTGGCAAGATGTTCATTCAGCCTCAAGTTCAGCTTGCATCAGGTGAAACAGTGTTACTGGATGAAGTCATCGGCAATGATTTTGCCATTATTGCCTGGGGTGTCGATCCAAAATGGGGCCTGAGTCCAGAGACACTGCAACAGTGGAAAACCCTCGGGGTAAAATTCATTCAGGTGATTCCGGCAGTGCAGTTACAAAATACCCAGCGCCAACCGTTTGAAGATGTCATCACCATTGGTGATAACGGCACAGAAATTCGCTCCTGGTTTGGCAATACTTCCGATTCAGTGGTGATCTTGCGTCCTGACCGTTTTGTGGCCGCACTGGCCATTCCACAATCACTGGAAAACACCAGTCAGCAACTGTTTAAAAAGCTGTACCTAAAATAATTTTAAGGTCATTTTTTACCACGCTTCGGCGTGGTTTTTTATTGTTTTTAGATATCTCGGACAATATATAGACCGAGGAGTTAGACTCGGTACTCTTGAAACCACTGGATATCTTTTAGGGAGTCGTGCTGTGCCATTTGTTGTAAAAAAGGTCTGAACTCGTCAAATGGCGGTAAAATTTTCGCAGAGATCGCAAAGATCAAACAATAGGCAGCATATAAGTCTGCTGCGGAAAATTCTTCACCCAGCAAATAGGGATTGGCCTGGCTTATGCCCTGTTTCAGAAAATCAAATACTGCAGCTTCATTCCCGAAACTTAAACTTCTGCGGTTCTTTTCAATATTTTCTGGCGAGACCTGCAAATTTTTTAGATCGATATATTCGGTGAAGGGCCCATGACAGAACAATATCCATTTTAAATATGCCCCACGCTTGGGTTCATCCAAAGCAGGTGCCAAGCCTTTATCAGAATACTTATCTGCCAGATAGATAAAAATGGCGGCCATTTCTGAAATGACAATCTCCTGATCGACCAGACAGGGAACTTTTCCTATCGGATTAATCTGTAAATATTCAGCTTGATGCATATATTCATAGGACACTTCCACCTGCTCAATCTGGTCTTCAATCTGCAATTCTTTCAATAAGGGCAACAGGGTCAGGCCCCGTGATCGTGGATTGTTATAGAGCTTCATCATATTGCTTTAACCATTTTTTATTTTTAGAGTTTCAGTATAAAACGGTTTTCTGTGTCAATTTACACAGATGTGCTACAGATCATTTCTGTCGCACAGCTTTTAAAATATAGGCAGACCAAAGATGCAAATCTTAAAAAAGATCGACACAAAACTTTTCTTTTAAGACTTTTAAAATCAGATCAATCACCACATGTTTTTGGTCTTTACGATAATTGGCATATAGCCCAATCATGGGCAAAGGTTCAAGGGTCTTTTTGACCACGATATTATCGCCGAGTAATGGAATCACATAGGCTGGTACCAGACTCCAGCCCACGCCCATTCCGACCAGATTGACATTGAGCAGGATATTGGTTGAATGCTGCACCACATTGACCTTCAATTTGGACTGTTTAAAAAAGTCTTGAATAATTCGATGCAATTGTGGTGAAGCCTGTTCATCACTAATGACAAAATCCTGATTTTCAAAGCTCTTAATACTGACATGTGGCAGGGTCGCAACCGGAGAATCTTTCGGCACAATCAGGGTTAAAGGTTCATCAAAAATCCGGATCGAATCAAACTCGCTCGACTGTCCCGGATAGCGGGTAAAAGCAATATCGATCTGGCCTTTTCTTAAAGCACTAAACTGCTCAGCGTCGGTCAAACTATGAAATAGTGCTTTCAGTTCAGGAAAATGTGCGCGGATATTGGGCATGATATAGGGAAAGACTTTCATTTCCGCAACCGGTACAAATCCGATATTCAGCTGATCCTGATGTGCATTGGCAATCTGTCTGGCAGCGTGGATCGCACGTTCTGCATGTTCCAGACTGAGCAAAGCTTCTTTTAAAAAAACCTGTCCGGCCTCGGTCAGGTTGACCTTACGGTTATTTCGCTCCAGTAACTGTACGCCTACCTCACGCTCCAGATCCTTGATTTGCTGACTTAAGGAAGGCTGTACAGTATTCAATTTTTCCGCAGCCCGGGTAAAATTCAGTTCCTCGGCCACAGTGACAAAATAACGTAAATGTCTTAATTCCATTTTATGCTTCCTGATTTTCCGGTGCGTGTATTGGTCTTTTGGCCACATACTGACGATAAACCAAGATCGTCACAATGACGAGTGCAGCACTCGACACATACATCGCTTCAAAGCCCCAATAGGCAATCAATAGGCCCATCACCACGGAACCTACCGCCAAACCCAGATCAAACAGGGTAAAGAAGGTTGAAATCGCATGTCCCATACGCTGCTTATCGACAGATTGAATTGCGAGTGTCTGCAGACATGGAAATAATGAACCATAACCGATCCCAACAAAGACCGCTGATAACCAGAGCGTCCATTGATTGGATATCAGACTCACCATGACTAGGCCAATCGCAAAGAAAATAAAGGAAGGATAAATGACAGCACTTGGCCCCTTACGATCATAGATTTTCCCGACCCACGGCCGTACCAACAGCATCGAAGCCGCAAATACAATAAAAAATACGCTGGTATAAGCCAAAAGCTGCTTGCTTTCACTAAATGCCGTGATAAAACTCATGATGCCCGAATAAGCAAATGCCGTCAGCAACGCCACACAGCTTACCGCCAGGACTTTCACTTCCAATATATCTTGTAGACTCAATTTGGTTTTTCCTGTGCCGATCCGTCTTGATTTTGGCAGTTCGGTAATTTTCAGCATCCAGCAGAAAATCAGTCCCAGAGAAATAATAATAGCCAGAATCCCAAATAAGCTTTTAAAGCTGGTGAATTGAATGACGGTCAAGGCCAGCAATGGGCCAAATACCACCCCCAGATTGGTCGACATGACAAAATAGCCCATGCCCTCGCCTTTACGCTGTTCTGGAATAAATTCATTGGCCACCGGAACCGCCACCGTGGTCAAAATACTGAACCAAATGCCATGTAGAAATCGCACCAGCAACAGTGACCACAAGCTATCAATGAGCAAATAGCCAAAGGCAAACAGCGCAAAAATCACGCCTGCACCGCGCATCGAGATTTTCTTGCCCAGTTTTTCGATGATCATGCCGGAAAAAGGCCGAACTGCAATTGATGATGCCAGAAACAAGGTCAGTGCCAGACCCGCTTCTTTGACTGAGCCCCCCAAATCTTTCATGATGTAAATCGGCAAGATGGTCAGTAAGGCAAAATAATAAACAAACAGAAAAAAGTTATTGCATAAGCACAAGATAAATGAGCGATTCCATAAACGCTCGGGGCTGAGAGACATAAAAACCAACTTTAAGAAAAATAGACCAGGCTCAGGCTTGAATTACAACAGGATGCAGCACTAACCCAACCAGCGCCCGGATGTAATTTTCATCCGGCATACGATTGAAAAAAATAATCTGGTAATGGATCGGGCCGTACAAACTGTCCAGCATTAAATCAAAAGGATAATCCGCGCGAATCTCGCCACGCTCAATCGCTTGCTGAATCAGTTGATGAGTCTGCTGTCGACGCGGCAATAAATATTGCTGAAAGAATTCACCGGCCAGTTCACGATGATTGGCGATTACCACCAGTAAAGCCCGACCAATCGGATGGTTGAGCGCCTGAGACAACAAGCTTAGCTGTCGAATCAGATTACTTTTCAGGTCATTTGCAGGATCAGGCTCAAAGACTGAGACCGTATGCTGTTTGAAGGTATCTAGCACCAGCTCCGATTTATGCTTCCACCAGCGATAAATCGTAGATTTTCCCACCCCAGCTCGTGCTGCAACAGCCTCAATAGTCAGTTGATGATACTCTCCCTCTGCCAATGCATCGGCAACCGCTTGCAAAATACATTGCTGTCGTCGTGAGCTTTTTTCGTCATGATTCATAAAGTCTACTTATCTTCAAACACAATCGATACGATACGTATCGTTTTATATTAGAGCAAAAAACGATAAAGCTCCAGACATAAACTGAAATTAAGGCAAAAAAGACTCTCTTATAAAGTAATGCTGATCAGTTAAAGAATTTAAAAATAGACGCTTTAACTGCTTAGTCATTCATGATGGAGTCTTAAGGTTTTAAATCAAATATTTTCAATATCATTTGTTACTTTGATTTCATTCAAATGAGCAGCGGAACTTCGCAAGGAAGGCATCTTGCAGTCATATTCCTCACCGCAAAACTCGTCAGCCACCCTCGACTCGTAAATTTGTCATGGAGACCATCATTTTTTAAATCTTGCGGTGCAATACACCCCATGCCTCAAACAGTTGCGGATGACTTTTCCACCTATCACATATAATCCTCAATTTAAAAAAGAAAATGCCAGTCAATTGGTTAACTGACTGGCATTACTCTTATGAAGATGTTTTTAAATCACCGCTTAACTCTGTGCAGTCTTTTTATAAATACTGCATGAAGGATGATGATTCTCTTGCAAACGCGCGACTTTACGCTGTTCGGCTGCTTCAAAACGGCAACGTTTCCAGTCATTGTCCAGGTTCAAAGCCGGAATCTGTTTCGGTTTGCCATTTTCATCTACGGCCACCATAGTGAAATAACAGCTATTGGTATGGCGTACCGTTCTTTTTTGAATATTCTGCGCTTCTACACGAATCCCGATTTCCATCGAGGTGCGACCAACATGGTTGACACTGGCCAAGAAAGTTACCAGCTCACCCACATGAATTGGTTCCTTAAAGTTTACCTTGTCTACCGATAAGGTCACGACATAACTGCCCGAATAGCGACTCGCACATGCATACGCCACCTGATCCAGTAATTTCAGAATAGTTCCACCATGAACATTTCCTGAAAAATTTGCCATATCTGGCGTCATGAGAACTGACATCGTTAACTCTGACTGGTCATCTGACACTGCTGCAATTTGATCTAAAGGGGCCATCGTTTTCTTTGAACTCTTTGAATGACAAGGTTATCGCTTATTATTATAGCGTTTTTAACATGAATAAAATGTTCAATTCGGCAAATGAAGCATCATAATTATTGATATAGAAACTGCACTCATACAGAAAAAAATATATTTAACAGATCTCAAGGCTCAGCAAGAAGCTAAGTTCCAAACAAATAAACACTTATTGATCCAAAGCGTCTGCTTACCCAGCTCAAGTTTTTTTCGGGCCTCTCTCATTTTGCAAAAAATAATTCAAGATGTTGGATAAATCATTACTGATTTAGCGCATGAGTGGTTTTAACATTTCCTGGGCGACATTTTCATAGCTGAGAATTTGCTGACCATCCAGTGTGGTAGTGACCGTGAAAGAACCATCTTGATGTGCAGCTGTCACTGTAAAAATATAGTGTTCAAATTGCGCCAACTTGACCTGATGTCCAATTTTAATCTGATTCATTGTCGTTACATCTATTCATTAATCTTTCAAAGCACATTCTGTCATGAACAATATTTAAATATTTGATCAACTTAAGTATAGGAATAATAATATTAAAATTTCGACTTAGAAAAGCAACACTTATTCCCAAAAAAATATAATTTATAATTCAACAACTTATAGTCAAAATAAAGTTTATCTCTCCTGAAAATTCTGGCCAATTCATATGCAGAAACAATGATTTAATCTTTTATAACGATCAGCCAGTGTTAAGATCAGAATCTGGAAAGCATAGGGATGCAATAGCTTTGCCTACCTGGTTCGATCTCATAAAAAATGAACAAAAAAATTTAACCGCAATATGCTTTAGGGCTGCTGCTGTTCCTGAGCCACAAAGAGCGGAATATGATGGCCGCGAGCATAATTATATTTTTGATAAGCGAGAGAAATATCCATCAGTTTTAACTGTGCAGCATCAATGCCGGCCTGCATGGTTAATTCTCTGCCACGTACATCAAAGATATGTCCTTTTTCCCGTAAATCGGGCTGGATCACCACATCGGCATGCTTTAATTCTTCTTGTGCCAAGTGTTGCTGCATAATATTAATATTCTGGTTAAACAGTCCCCAGACATTACTGGTTTCCGTATGAATAGGCTGTGCCAGAATATCAACCGCAATCACAATATCTGCTCCCAGCTCACGTGCCACATTCACCGGTACCGGGCTGACCAGCCCGCCATCGACATATTCTTTTTCTTCAATTATTGTTGGAATAAACATACTCGGAATCGACACTGAAGCACGTACTGCCTGTCCAGTATTGCCATAATTAAAAACGACTTTCTTGCCTTCTTTTAGTGCTGTGGCCACCACAAACATCGGGATTTTCATGGCTTCTAGTGGAGTTTGATCGACTTGTAAATTGACATAGTCTTCTACTTTTTTGCCATCAAAAAAACCTTTTCGATCCAGTTTGATATCGCGTACATCGGTTGCTCGCATGCTCAAGGCAATATTGCGCAGCTCAATCGCCGGTTTACCACTGGCATAAATAGATCCGACGATGCTGCCCGCACTGGTTCCAACAATAAAATCCGGACGAATACCGGCCTGTTCCAGTACTTCGAGCGCACCGATATGTGCATAGCCACGCGCACCACCACTGCCTAAAACGAGAGCAATGACCGGACGCTGTTCAGTTTGCTTGATCTTTTCAAAATCAATTTGATTCGGACGTGCCTGAGCTTCTCCACGTTGCGCAGCAGGTTGTAGATGATTTGTAGCTGACTGGACTGTCATCGGTGTGGTTTGACAACCACTCAGGCCGAATGCACCCAGTGCCACAATACTCAACACATATTTCTGCATGTAGAGAATGTCCTCATTAACTTAAAGCAGCATAGTGTATAAACACCTGCTTAAATAATCTGTAGAATTTCGTAAAATTGTCATACAGTTCGGGTAGTTTGTCTTCATTTTCCCCTTCATGCTATGTCAGTCATTTCACTGTACCGGATTTTTCTGATTTTCCTGCAACTGGGCTGTATTTCATTTGGCGGGCCAGCCGCACATCTGGTATTTTTTCACCGCAAATTTGTGATGCAACTACAATGGCTCAATGATACCCAATACAGTCAACTGGTGGCTTTGGCGCAGCTTTTACCGGGTCCGAGCAGTAGTCAGGTGGGTTTGTCTATCGGATATCTGCAACGTGGTTATCTAGGTGCATTGATGGCATGGCTGGGATTCACCCTGCCCTCGGTCATACTCATGACTGGTGTCGCGCTACTGGGTCAACACTATGTTCATATTCTAAACTCAAATAGCTTTCATACCATTCAGCTCATTGTATTTTCTGTTATTGCCTGGGCATTCTGGCAGATGCTGCGAGGCTGCTGTAAAACGGCCTGGCAATATGCAGTCCTGCTGCTGTCTGTCATATTATTGACGGTAATTTCGGTGAGTTATAACCAGATTCTCGTCATCATCCTCGGCGCAATTTGTGGAATGTTGATGGGATATTCTTCCAGATTAAATCCGAACAAGCCCAAAGACAGTGACAGTACTGAAATCAGCTCGCCTTATCTGCAATCTGCTGCTGCACCCTACTGGCTGCTGGCATTTATCTTGCCATTTTTGCTGCTGCCCCTAGCGGATAAACTATCGAATGGGTCGGGCCTGCAATTCCTGAGTGATTTTTATCAGACCGGTTCGCTGGTTTTTGGTGCCAGCTCATGCCCGGGCCACTATTCAGTTTTGCCAGTTATATGGGCGCCGTGCTGCCGTGGACGCCCTATGTCTGGCTGAATGTACTTTTAGCGACCTGCGCAATCTTTTTACCCTCATTTTTTCTGATCTTTGCCACCTTGCCCTACTGGTCATGGCTGCTGCAGCAACGGCTGATTCATCAGGCCGTGATGGGAATTAATGCAGCGGTAGTGGGTTTGTTACTGGCCTTGCTCCTGAATCTGTCACAACGTTATTTTAACAGTATCTCCGACCTGCTGTTCGTTGCGGTAATGATTGCTTTACTCCGTTCAAAATTACCAGTCTGGTTCAGCCTGATTCTGGGTTTTATCCTTTATCAAAGTTATTTGAATTTCTTTTAAAATACTCCAGCCATAAAAAAGCCCTGAACGATCAGGGCTTTTTGCTTTGCAGGGTTACCAGATATCAGATTTGACCTTGTCTTTAAACTTAGGATGATTATCCAGTTTAAACTCAGGTTCTTTCACGCCACGCTTCAACTGACCGGTATAGTCTTTGAGTAGCATGAGCAAGAATGGCATCAGCAACAGAATCGCAATCAAGTTAATACTTGCCATGATGCCCATAAACAGGTCTGCCATATTCCAGATCAATGGCACACTGGCGACAGAACCGAAATAGACCATGATCAACACAAAAATCCGGAAGATCAGCATGACCCGGCGATTGTTATTAATGAACTGAACGTTTCCTTCGGCATAGGCATAGTTACCAATAATCGAAGAATAGGCAAATAGGAACAGGATCAAGGCCAAGAAATCATCACCCCAGGCACCAAT